>FLNX01001115.1_pt1 | contig 86979 bp, 70 predicted proteins | sample 1140341 | NCBI WGS metagenome assembly FLNX01 (sample SAMEA3878208, study PRJEB12797) | bioreactor metagenome | biome: Moose rumen | place: Sweden | collected 2011-10
ATCAGACAGTAGCAAACCAGGTTCCCGGCAACGGTAATCATGCTGCGCCCGCAACCGTTAGACTCAGGGTAAACCGGGGAAATATAAGAACTGATAAGAGTTGCTTGCCGCCTGGCAGGAAGCAGAAGCACCATCCCGAACACCTAGAAAAAGAAAGGATCCGGACTCCCGGGTTGATCTGTCAGGCAGTGAACCGCCACCCCGATCAGTGAGCCGATCCGGTCAGTTATCTGCCTGGGCCATTCTGCCAGGTTCTGACCTTGCCCAGTGCAGTCTGCGCCGTTCTCAGCCTGGTTATGCCCTGCCCACCACAGTTGTACCGTTCTCAGCCCGGTTATGGCCTAACCGTCACTGTCTGGGACCGCTCCCAGCACGATGCCGGCAGTCCCACTCTGCCCGTCCTGCAGCCTGCATCAGTGCTGTTCTCTGCCGTTAAGGGCTGTCTGACAGTTCCCAACATGAGCCATTCAGCCCGCCCCGGAACGTGGCATTCCTTGAAGCGCAGTCCCGCTTTGTCAGTTCGGTGCCGCCCATCCAATCCTGATCGTCCCGGCATATGCCGTTCAGAACAATACCGCTCAGATCAGGGCGGCTCTTCCGCTTCCAGATCACGCTCCCGCCAGTCCCGCTCAGACCAGAAAGAGTCCCCAGGTGCCCTACGGTGCTTCTGTCAGTCCGGACAGACTACTCAGATCTGATCCCAGATCCCGATCCGGCTCAGATCCCGGAACAGAGACTGTCTTTCCCAAGGCTCCTGGCCTCATCAGGCATCTGAACGCATCCGACTGCCCAAGACCGCTCCTGGCCGCCTCAGGATCGCATGAGGAGAAAAGAGCCTCAGCTGATGGTCACAAAGTCGGAGACGCCGGTGAGTTCAAGCACCTCCATCACCGGAGGGGCCACGTCCTTAAGGATCACGGTGCCCCCGTGCTTTTTCATTTCCTTGTAGGCGTTGATGATGACCCGGATCCCGGCAGAGGATATGTAGGACAGCTCGGCGCACTCCAGGATCAGATCTCCCGTGGCCGGCAGGGCCCCGGTGATCTTCTCATTCCATTCCGCAGCATTGGAGCTTTCAATTCTTCCTGTAAGTTCCATTCTTTCTTTCCTTATCGTGATCTTGTGCCCAGGGGCCCGGTCCTCCAGCTCCCCTGCCCTGTTCCTCAGTCCCGGACGGATCCCGCAGATCCCCATCCTGGCTGCTGTGTCCCGGTCTCCGGGAGCGGTGCCATGAGCCGGGAGCTGTTTCCTCAGGTGCCAATGGTGAAGATATTGCAGTTGTCCTGGTGCCGGTAGGTGACATTCTTCATCATCTTCTTGACGATGAAGACTCCCAGCCCCCCTTCCTCACGATCCTCCAGGGGGATGGTGATATCCGGGGTAGCCGCATCGGTGAGGGGATTGAAGGGAGTGCCGTTGTCAGTGAAGGAGATGGTGACCGTGGCGTCCTGCTGATTGATGTTCAGTTTGACATCAATGTATTCCGCATTGCTGTGGTTCAGGATGTTGGACACGATCTCATCCGTGCAGATGTTGATCTTGACCGCCGTGTCCATGGGGACACCGTTCTCCTCAATGATCTCGCTTATGTAGTCAATGACATTGGCGGCCTCTAGCTTTTCAGTGCTGAACTGCCTTTGAGTTTCCATCTCTTTCCTCCGTTCCCTTCGCCTCAGTTTCTGCGGATGGCCAGCACAGTGATATCGTCAAACTGCCCAGCTGTGCCCTTGAAGTCTCTGATGGCCGCCTTGAGGGAGCCGCACATCTGCTCCATGCTCATGCTGCGGCAGCGGTTCAGCACCTCCAGGGTCCTGTCAAAGCCGAACTGCTCCTTGTTCTCGTCAGCAGCCTCGGGAACACCGTCAGTGTAGGCGAAAATGATGTCACCGCTGCCCAGGGTGAGTTCCCTGTCAGTGTATTTGATATCCTCGATTTCCCCAAGAACAAAGCCGGTTTTGTTTTTCAGGATTGTGAAATCGCCTCCGTTTACCGAGAGGATGGGGTGATCATGGCCGGCACTGGAATACAGCAGCTGGCCGGTCCTGAGATCCAGTACCCCGCAGAACACAGTCACAAACATCTGGGCCCGGTTGTTCTGGCACAGCTCATTGTTGGACTTGCTCAGGGCCTGCCCCGGAGTCAGGCCGTCCATCATGTTCTTGTGGATGATGGTCTTGGATATCATCATGAAGAGGGATGCCGGGATCCCCTTGTCGGACACGTCCGCCACCAGGAAGCCCACCTTGTCATCCCCGATCCTAAAATAGTCGTAGAAGTCGCCTCCCACCTCCTGGGCCGGCTCCATGGAAGCATACAGATCAATCTCTGTCAGCTCCAGTTTCTCCGGCAGGACACCGTTCTGAATGTCTGAAGCGATGTGCAGCTGGGTTGCCACCTTGGTCTGCTGCTGGGAGACGGTGGTGAGTTTCTGAATGTACTCCTCAATCTTCTGGGAGAAGATCCTGAAGGAGATGGCCAGTTCCCCGATCTCCGACTGATAGGAGGTGTAACGGCTGACTGTGGACATGATCCGCTGGATCTCCAGGGTGATGTCCCCATACTCGCCGAAGTGCCGGCCGATGCCGGAAAGCTCCTCCAGGGGACGGGCGATATGATCCTCCGTGCTCCGGAGCACCAGCAGAGTGGGCCACAGGCTCACATAGAGGGTGGTGCCGCACACCAGGTACACATAACCCCACAGGGAGGTCTGATCGCAGATCTCATAGGAGGAGAAGAAGAAGTAGGCAAAGGCTGAGACAAACAGGGAGACGATGACGGATATGAGCACAAAATAGAGGATGAACTTCTCGTTCAAAGAGAAGAGGTAGCCAGCGGGAGCCTCCTCCCCTGCGCCGGAGTACTGCCGCTGCTGCCCAGCTTCCTCCAGGGTCTTCTTCTGCAGATGGTAGGAGTAGCCCACAAAGAAGGGGATCCCCAGCACCACAAAGAACACCATCTGGTTCATGAGGGTGCTGATGAAACCAATGCCGAACATCTCAAGGCCGAGGAAATGATGCAGGGTGGCCCAGACCATCAGGGCCAGCACCACTCCCGCCAGCAGAGTCAGCAGCAGGAACTGGGCGATCTTCCGGACCTTGTCCAGGCGGAAGATGTTGCTCTCCCCCCGGCGCAGGCGCTTCCAGAGCACCGCCCCGCCATAACCGTAAATGATCTGGAAACTGGCCCCCAGGGACATGATCCTGGCGTCCATGCCCCCGTAATAGAGATCAGAAAGCACATTGCCGATGGAAGATCCGATGGCCCCCGGCAGGCCGTACACCAAGGAGAACAGGAAGGGCAGCACGCAGTAGGGTCTGACCTCAGTGGTTTCAGAAAGCTGCAGGTAGTCAATGAAGGGGACTGACACCGCAAAATAAAACAGGGTGCAGGCAAACACCGTCACCAGGTGCTGCCGCAATTGCTGAAACATGGTGCTCATGTATCTCTGACCAGTGCGTGCCCCATCAGGGGCGCGGAACAAGGGATCCGGTACAGATCCGTTTTAACCAGGCCAGGCAGCAGACAGCCCCGGCCTGCAGAACATTCTTCAGGAGATCCGGGGGATCCTTTTACGGAGAAAAGGCCCCAGGCTTCCCCATGCCTGCAAGGATACCACGATCCCATGCTTTCCGGGGCTGACAGAGCCTCACCGGCACCCAGATCTGAGGAAGAGTCGTCAGACCGGCTCCAATCAGGACCCTCTGAAGATCCTTACCCACGCCCGATCAGGGCTGTCCGGTGCCGGCTCTCACACCATCCCAGCTAAGCGTTCGCCTCCAGACCCGATCCTGTCCGCAGCCCATCCCCCGCCACCGCCGGCTTCCGGGCGTGCACACAGCCCGATCCGCAGTCCAATCCCACGCCACCGCCGGCTCCCAAGCCGCCATCATTCCCGCTCCGGGACAGCGCCGGCTCTCACACCATCCCCACCCCGCAGCTTTCATCCGCCTCTGATCCCCACCCGATCACATCATCCATCCACGCCAGCAATTCAGATCATCGTCAACGATAAAAACAATTATCCGGATAATTATTTACTCCATACAACCACCGGTTAGCATGCATCCAATGTCCCATAACCAACTGATTTACCTTGCTTTTTAACTCAAATGAAAGACTGGCACGCTTCTGGTTGAACCCTCTCTGAAGCATAGCCACGATCGCAAGCCCGGGAGGATCCGGGAAGAAGGAGGAAAACTGCATGATCACGCTTCTGGCCTCAGCCATCCTGCTCCCCATTGCCATCGCCCTGACCATGGAACTGTTCATCGAAGCCCTGGAAATTGCCGTCATCATCGGAGTGCCCGCCCTGGTGCTGGCACTGGTTCTGTAGCACGGCTCCGGCTCAGAAGTCCGGAAGATCGCCGGATCTGCCGGGAGACCGTTCAGGAAGTCCGGGAAGTTCAGAAGGCTGAGAAAACCATTGTTTCAGCCTGCCGGAGAACACAGCAACTGCCGGCAGCGCCGCCGGGGTGCTCATGGCGGGATCACCGTCAAAACTGTCAGCATTGGAGGAAAACATCATGAAAGCCACCATCACCGACATGGACATCACCTTCGTGATCCGCAGCAGTTCCCAGGATCCCCGGGGCAGATCCTCTTATAGTATGCATTTCCCCCACCAAAACCCCGGCTGCGCCGTCATCACCGATCATGGGACGAGCAGGTGGCTGCAGATCAGCCAGTGCGTTTTCTTCCAGGAACTGTTTTACCTGGGGCTTCACAGCTATCTCCTGGACGCCATGTCAGAGGCGGGGGATCTGCGGATCTACTCCCGGAAGTGCCGCCTAGTGTCCCGGAGCACCGGAAAGACCCGTGCCCGTTTCGTCCTGGAAATGGAGCAGACATCCTTCATTTACGGCAGGTGGAGCCTCAAACTGTTTGAGCCTGTCCTGGAAGACAGACATGGCAACCGGATCCGGGAGGAGGTGTGGGCACATCTCCCGGAATCTCCCCAGAAGCAGACCAGGAAGAAGGACGACGACGACCTGTAGCGCCGGGAGCAAGCCTCCGGCCAGGACCGCCGCAGGCACTTCCCGGGGGCAGTTCAGTCCGGTGACGGCTCAGGTCAGGCACTGCCTGTCCGGTCTGTCCTGCCTGCCCGGGCAGAAGTTCCCGCCTGCCGTCCGTCTCCCCGAACTGCCACATCCGATCTGCCACGCACCTCCCCAGACCTTCCATCCGCATCCAGCCTGCCATCATGTCCCGGAGTCACCGGATCCCGGAGCCCCGGGGCCTTTTTGAAAACCCCTGTCCGATCCCGTATAATGAGCCGTCATCTTTCCCGCCGGGACCGGAGGGCTGCCTGAGCCCCTGGGATCCCGCCAACCACATCCGGAAAACACCATGGAACGTAAAATCCTGCTGACTGAATGCCCTGATGAAACCGGTCTCATTGCCCGGATCACCGGGATCTGCGGCCGCCACAGCCTGAACATCATCAAGAACACGGAGTTTGTGGCCAATCAGCAGCGCCTGTTCTTCATGCGGACAGTGCTGGAGGGGGATTTTCCGGAGAGTTTCCCGGATGAGGTCAGATCCGCCCTGCCCCAGGGGGCATCAGTGCGCCTGGTGGCATCCCGGAGGAAGCGGCTGGTGATCATGGTCACCCGGGAGCAGCACTGCCTGGGGGATCTGCTCCTGAAAAACTATGCCGGCAATGTGAACTTTGAGATTGCCGCCGTCATCGGCAACTATGACACGCTGCGGGAACTGACGGAGAAGTTTGCCATTCCCTTCCACCTGGTGAGCCATGAGGATCTCACCCGGGAAGAGCACTGCCGGCAGATCATGAAGGTGATCGGGCAGTATGAGCCGGACTACATCGTCCTGGCCAAATACATGCGGATCCTGACTCCGGAGTTCATCAACGCCTACCCCAGCAGGATCATCAACATCCACCACTCCTTCCTGCCCGCCTTCATCGGGGCCCGTCCCTATGAGCAGGCCTACAACCGGGGCGTCAAGATCATCGGTGCCACCGCCCACTTCGTCACCGAGCACCTGGACGAGGGTCCCATCATTGAGCAGGATGTGATCAAGGTGGATCACAACTACACCGCCGCCGACATGGCCGAAGCCGGCCGGGACATCGAAAGGATGGTGCTGGATCATGCCCTGAACTATGTCATGGATGACAAGGTGTTCATCTTCGGCAACCGCACCGTGGTCTTCCGGAACTGAGGTGATCCGGGGCGCCACGCGGCGCCTCTCTCCTCATACCCTCACTTTTCCTGCTCCAATCCTAGCCTCAGCCTCTGACCCTACCACAGCCCTTTCCAGAGGTGGAGGGGCACCGCAGGAAGATGGCTCCTGAACCGGGGAGAGCCTGCCCCGGTCACAGCAGATCCAGCACCTTCAGCGCCTTCACCCCAAGATCTGCGAGGCCCGATGCCGGTGCCTACATTTTCCTTTCCGGTCCAGCCTCTCTGCTATCCGATATCTGATCTCTGACCCTCTTCCTTCTCTTCCCTTCCTTTCCCAGCAGCTCTTCTCTTCTCTTCCCTTCCCATCCCGGCAGCAGTTCCCGGAACAGATCCGCCTCAGGCTTCATCCGCCGAAAGCAGCAGCTCCAGATCCGGTGACAGATCCCGTCCAGCGATCCGGCAGAACAGCCGATCCCGGGAGAGCAGCAGGATCCGGCCCTGAAGATCACTCTCCCCGCCGCTCCAGTCCTCCTCCCGCTCCCGGGAGCCGAACAGTTCCCCCACAAAGCACCTGTCCCCGGGATGACGGAACAGGTGGGTCCGGATCCGGGAGCGCAGATAATCCGCCAGTTCCGGATCCAGATCGGCGATCTGATCCACCAGCACAAACATTTCCCGGGAGCCGTCACGCTCCAGGGCCAGATCAAAGCCGGACATACCCGGGGCCAGGCCGGGGAGAGCCAGGTGCCGGATAAGATCCCGCATGAACTGAAAGCGCAGCTGCTGCAGCTCCAGTTCCCGGTCATACCCGGAAAGATCTCCCAGGGCAAAAAGCTCTGCCTGACCCGGGACACCCGGCACCCCGTCCCGGGACTCCTCATCACGGGACTCCCCATCCCGGGAGAGGGAGGCAAGTCCGGATCGGAGCTTCTCCAGGAGGATCCGCAGATCCTCCGGGGAAACCAGGGAAGTCAGACTGTTCATAAAAATTCACCTCATGAAAAATGCGTCATCCTGCCATCCATCCTGGCTTCAGTGCTGCTAGATGTCAGCCCCGGAAACCCGGGAGGCATCAGGGAAAGATGACAGATGTGATGACATCTGAAGACGGCAGGGACGTCTGATAAAACGGTCAGCATGTAAGTTCCCCGCCGGAGCATGTCTGCGTGGCCTGTTCGCAGGATCTGCCCGGTGAATGCCACTCAGACCCGGATCAGAGGCATGCGATCAGTCTTCTCCGCGGGAATGTCAGCAGACTCCTGCCATGGAAACCCATCAGTCCCCAGCCCCGGAACCACCTCAGTCTATCCTCCCGGAAGGGGAATGAGGCGCAGTCAGTTCCGCCCCCGGATCAGTGCTGCCGCGCACCGGTACCCCACATACATTTCAATGTAGGCCGCCAGAGCCCAGATCCCCCAAACAAAAAACCAGCCCACCGCAATGGCCAGCATTATCCAGCCGGTAGCCCGGGATGGTACCAGAAACCCGATCACCGCGCCGATCACCACAAATACCACAACATAGAAAAGCATGCTCAGACTCCAAATGATCTCACCCAGGCGTCACCGGGTACGGGCTCAGGTCACCGTCTCTGCACCATGACATGATCCGCCAATCCCGTGTATGATGGACGGCAGAATAGCACATAACAGGCAACCGGCGGAAAAGGAAAGGGCCGTGGAAGGCATCACCAACTCCCAGAGGGGCACCCTGTCCCCCGGGGCCAGACACCCCCGCACCCAGTCCCCCTGACCGGGCCCCGGCCCTCCCGGGACACCCCCGGAGCCACCGGCAGAAGAAGGATCAGCCATGGAAAACACCATACTTGTCACCGAGCCCCTGGATGAGGATCTGACGGATCTTCTGCGGACAGAGGCGGCGCAAAACGGCTTTGGGATCTGCCAGGCCCGGGAGCAGGAGGAGATCCTCCATCAGATCCCCAACAGCGGGATCTTCTTCGGGATCTGGGATCCCGCCCGGCCCATCCCGGAGAACATCCGCTGGATCGCCCTGCCCCTGGCGGGGGCCTCCGAGTACCTGTCCCTGGAGGCGGTGCAGACAGGACGGTGCCGTCTCACCTGCTCCTCCGGAGCCTACGGGGTAACCATTGCGGAGCACCTGATCATGCTCTCCCTGATGCTGCTCCGGCGCATGGCGGAATACGGTGAGGATATGCGGCAGGGGATCTGGCGCCATGACCGTCCCCTGGGATCCCTGTACGGCAGCCGGGTGACCGTGCTGGGCGCCGGGGATATCGGCTGCTGCTTTGCCGAGCGCCTCCGGCCGTTCCGGCCCGCAGCAGTCACCGGAGTCACCCGCTCGGGAAAAAGCCGCAGCAGTGCCTTTGACCGGGTGATCACCACCGCCGCCCTTGATCAGATCCTCCCCGTCACCGATCTGCTGGTGATGGCACTGCCGGAAACCCCGGAGACCCGGGATCTGATGGATGCCCGGCGCCTTGGCCTGCTGCCTGACGGAGCCCTGGTGGTCAACGTGGGCCGGGGCAGCAGCCTGGATCAGGACGCCCTGGCAGCCCTGCTGCGGGAGGGGCGCCTGGGAGGCGCCGCCCTGGACGTGCTCCGGCAGGAGCCCCTGCCCCCGGACAGCACCCTCACCAGGATCCCCCGTCTCATCATCACCCCTCACATGGCGGGACAGCGCACCCTCAGGCGCACCCGTGAACTGATGCTCTCCATGTTCCTGGAAAACCTGGGGCTTTTCGCCGCCGGTGAGGAGCTCAGGCACCTGGTGGATCCCGGAAAGGGCTACTGATCGCCGTGAACCTCCGCCGCCGTCCCCGGCCGCCCGAAGATGAAGCCTGAAACCGAAAGCCGCCGTCCCGCCCCAGGGAAGGCGCCTTTCCCGCAGGATCACCCCGGCAGTTTCCCTCTGGGGATCTTTTGAGTCCGGTCCCCAGAGGGTACAATATCCCAGATCCGGCAGGAATGAGCACCGCCCTCCAGAGGGCATGCCTCGCCCGCCGCACCGCAGATCAAGGCAAGAGAGAAACGGAGACAACCATGAGCCTATTTCAACCCAGAGCCCTCATGTCAGCACTGCTGGCTTCCGGGCTCCTGGCAGCAAGCATGCTCCCCCAGACCGCCGCAGCCGGGGAATTCAGCCGCACCACCATGAACAAGATGGGGATCTTCCTGTCCAATTTCACCGAGTGCCAGATCACCGCCATCACCCGCCAGGGCTTTATGGATGATCCCGCAGAGGTGGTGCACTTCGGCATGTGCCATGACTGGATCAACAACCACAAACTGTTCTCCAACCGCAACAAGTGCGGCAAGGAGACCTCCAAGTACAATGAGTTTGTCCACCTGGATCCCAAACGGATCACCGAGTCGGCCAAGAGATACCTGGGATACAAATTCACCGATCACCAGAGCAGCCCGGACTACCGCATCGCCTACGACGGCCACACCTACTGCTGGCCAGCTGCCGACGGGGAGCAGACCCCCTATGTGTATGTCACCGAGGCCTACTCCATGGATGACGGCTCCATCCGGGTGAAAGGCTCCTCCTACTACCCGGATGCCGAGGAGAAGGCAGATGACACCATCAATGTCCGGGCGGTGATCATGCCCCATGAATACAACGGGAAGGCCACCTGGTATCTCCTGTCCCTGGAAGTGGATCCCAAGCCCTTCCCGGACTGAGGATATCCTCCCCCAGGTGATCCCCCGGTAAGGTCCCAGAGCCTATCCCCGGGGTGGTTCCCCAGTGCCCCGTCAGCACCTCCTGGCGGGGTCTTTTTTTGGGGAGAACTGGTGGTCCGGGAAGAACGGCACGGCGGTAACACCCTCTGCCTGAGGCGTGTCCCGCCCGGATCTCAGGGGAGAGCCGGAGGCCGCACCCCCGTCTATGCTATAATTCACGCCGTAAGCCGCAGGGAGCGGCATGCAGAAACCCCGCCCGGGAGCGGTGAACAGAACCTGATCCCTTGATCTGCGGGGGACACCAGGGCAGCAGGCACGGAGAAACATATGCACACGGAAGGATCACTCACCAGCACCAGCGCCGATCTCAGAAAACTTGCGGACACCCTGGTGACGGAATACTCCAGCGGCCGCTCCATCGACAACATGGACAACCTGTTCCGGCAGCCTGACCGGGAGGTGATCTTCGAGTGCATCCGCAACCTCATGAAGATCCTCTACCCGGGCTACTACCGCACCCGGAACTACATGATCTACAACGTCAGCAGCATTGTCTCCGCCCTGCTGGAGGACATCCACTACCATCTGAGCGGTCAGATCGCCGTGGCATTGAACAACACCTACCAGATCAGGGATCCGGAAAAGATGAAGGAGAATGATCTGAAGGCCGCCGAACTGGCCGCCGCCTTCCTCCAGAAGATCCCTGAAGTCCGCTCCCGGCTGGAGCTGGATCTCATCGCCACCTTTGACGGGGATCCGGCAGCCAGCAGCTACGGCGAGATCATCATGGCCTATCCGGGATTCTACGCCATCACCATCCACCGGCTGGCCCATGAGCTCAGCCTGCTGAAGGTGCCCCTGATCCCCCGGCTCATGTCTGAATACGCCCACAGCCACACCGGCATCGATATCCACCCGGAAGCCACCATCGGCGACTACTTCTTCATCGATCACGGCACCGGCATCGTCATCGGCCAGTCCTGCGTCATCGGCAACCATGTGAAGGTGTATCAGGGCGTGACCCTGGGCGCACTGTCCACCCAGGGGGGACAGAGCCTGAAGAACAAGAAGCGCCACCCCACCATTGAGGACAACGTCACCATCTACTCCAACGCCTCCATCCTGGGAGGAGACACGGTGATCGGCCATGACAGCGTCATCGGCGGCAATGCCTTTGTCACCAAGTCCGTGAAGCCCTGCACCCGGGTCAATGTGAAGACCCGGGAGCTGCAGATGACCAAGCGCAGCTGCGGAGAAAGCGCTGACGAGTGGTTCTACGTGATCTGATCCCCTGCCCGGTCACACAAGCCGTTCCCCGCCCGCTTCCGCAGCATTGTTCACTGCCCTGGCCAGGTATGTGTCATCCAGTTGCACTGGCACGTTCAGGCCAGCCGCCATGGAGAGATTGGACTTCTTGCCTTACTCACCGGTGATCCGGGTGAACGTCTGAATGACACTGGCACAGATCCCTTTGATCTGCCGATCCTTTTCCAGCGGCAGGTTGCACCGGGAGCGCCGGGTTATGCGCCCGGAATTTCTCTGAGGCCCGGTGTTCAACGGTAACGAAATCATTGTCCACTGGCCTCCCGTCACTGATACAAGGCTTCCCCGTCCACCAGAATAAAAGGTGTCTTGTTCTCAAAATCAAAGCCGCCTGCACAGACAAAGCCTATTCCTGTCACTTCTATTCCCTGTATCTGTCCAATCTGCTCCTTTTCCTGCTCACACTCCTTTAACGTCATTGCCCGGTCAAAGTATTTGCATTCATAGAAGTCGAACCTATCGCCGGTTCGCCGGATCACACAATCGAATTCACCGTTCGTCTTATTAACCGGATCATCATACCAGTACGACCCGAAATCCTCGATATCCGGATATTTTCCCAGAACTGCCATCCTGTGAAAATACTGTAGGACGATCCCTTCAAATCTTCTGCTGATGAACTGATCAAGCGTCGCCTCGATGTGCCGGGCATAATATTGCTCTTCACCGATCCTTGTAATAATACCAGCCGTTCCGAAAATATAAGAAAAATATACACGCATCAGGTTATCCGTGATCGCATAAAACTGTTTTTTTCTGTCATTCCGGCGGTTGATGGGCTCGGTCTTCTGTATCGTCTCCATGTCAAGAAGGATCTTCAGCTGTTTATCCAGCAGCCCTGTCTCACTGCTGCCTAATTGTTCCCTTATCTCCGTATATTTCTTCTTTCCATTGCCGAGGGATCCAAGAATTCTGACATCAAAAGATTTCTGGATCTCCTTCAGCATAACATTTTCAATGTGAGACCTGATGATCGCTGTTTCCGGCAAAAGCAGGCGGATTATGTTGTCCTTTACTGATTTGTCCGTTTCAAGATTCTCAAGGACATAGGGGCATCCCCCAAACACCCCATAGAAGGCAATTTTCTCCCTCACGGGAAGATCAGGATAGAATTGTGCGGCATCATAGTAATCGAAATCGTGGATGTGCTGGATCAGGGTGAATCTGCCGAACAGCGGATTATCTTCTGCCAGTAATTCTTTCATGATTGTAATGTAGGACCCGCAAAGGATCAGTTTCACATTTTCTGGAAGTCTGTCGATGACTGCCTGCATATAGGAGTCAACTTCATTTTTCTTCTTTGTCTGCTTTAGATAGGGGTACTCGTCAATGATCAGCAGGATCTTCCTGTCAAAGTTCCTCAGGTAGTCCATCATCGCGAACAGGGAATCAAAGCGTATGTTCGGGAGAGACAGACTCGCCGACACGCTCTTGTAAATGAGTTCCAGATTCCCCTCAAAGGTGCTCGTAACGCACAGGTGGTTGACGACAACGCCCGCAAAAGCTTTAGCCGCCTCATTGATCAGCGTGGATTTGCCGACTCTGCGTTTGCCATAAATGAGGACTGCCGTCTTTTTCTTCCATGTTGAAAGTTCGGCCGCAAGGGCTTTCAGCTCTTTTTCCCGTCCAATAAACATAGCTCTTCACACCTTCGTTTTTCTGAACCGTTTTTCTCTGAATTTTTCCTCAGTTAAATTTATCTTAACCCTCCAGGTTGCGATCATCAAGTCTCTGAGATGTTTTTCAGAAAAAAAAAGACCGGGAACCAACCGTCCCCGATCTTGCACAGCGTTTTCTGATCCAGTCCTACCCGGTGACAAAGCCGGAAAGGGAGTCGTTCAGAGCACCGAACTGCTCTTTCAGATCCCTGGCTGTCTGGGCGTAGACATTGGAATTCTCCAGGATCTCCTCGGCGGAGCTCTCAGCCTTGTCGATGTTGTCGGACACAATGCCCACAACCCCGTTCTGCTCCTCGGCTATGCGGGAGATCCGCTGGGTGGTGGCGTTGATCTCACTGAAGGAGGCGGTGATGCTGTTGAAGTGCTCTGACGCCTCATTGGTGCGGCTCACCGCCTTGTTGCAGGTGTCAATGCTGACATTCATCAGCTCAATGGCGTTGCGGTTGGCCACCAACAGGGCCTCGATGGTGTTCTTGATATCCACCGTGGCCTTCTGGGTGTTGCCGGAAAGGTTCCGGACCTCATCCGCCACCACCGCAAAGCCCCGTCCGTGCTCACCGGCCCGGGCGGCCTCGATGGCGGCATTCAGGGCCAGCAGGTTGGTGTTGTTGGAGATCTCGCTGATGCTGTTATTCAGGCTGACAATGGCATCGGTGCTCTCCCGGAGCTTGTCCAGGGCGGTGCGGGTGCTGTCCAGCTCCGAGCTCAGGTTGTTGATGGAGTCTGCCACACCGGAGATCAGGCGCTGGAGCGCCGTGCACTCCTCAGTGGTGGCGTTCAGCTTCTGGGAGGCGTCCACCATGTCCGCAGACACGGAGGTGGTATTCTCACGCACATTGGTGATCATCTCATTGCCCCTGGTGAGCAGCTCCATCTGCTTCTGTGACTTCTCATGGAGCAGCCGGCTCTGATCCTGCACCTCCATGGAAATGTCTGTCAGAGTTGAGGCTGAGGCCTTGAAGGTGCCAATAAGCTTGGACTGGCTGTCCAGAAAACGGTTGAAGCTTTCTTCCAGCACCCCGATCTCGTCATTGCTCCTGACCCCGATACGCTTGGACAGATCCGCCCCGGCGCCGTCAGACATATTGGTCATGAACCGGGAAATGAAGTTGATGGGATCAACCACCTGGACAGAGAGGAACTGGTTCAGCACAAACACTGTGATCACCAGGATCACCAGGGAGATCACCAGGATCATCTTGAAGTTCGATGAGGTGGTGGCGATCTGGCTGGTCGGCACCACAAAGCAGAAATGCCACGGGGCATTCTTCACATTGCCGGTCATCATGTAGTACTGCTTGCCGTCAATGATCAGATCGGTAAGCCCCCTGGCTGCCTCCGCGCTTTTCATCTTCTCCGGGGTGAACACCGGGTTGTACTTGCTCACCTCCTTCATGAAGGCATCCTCCCTGTCAGAGATGATGACCTTGTGATCGTCAGTGTACAGGATGGTGAAGCCACCGCTGGGAATGGAGATCTTGGACAGGGAGTCCTTGAGTTCGGCGATCCTGACATCGGCAGCCACCACACCGCCCTGGGCCATTCTGGCCATGCCGATGACGTTCTCATTGAAGGTGAAGTCCTTGTAGGGTGAACTTATCCGCACCGTGGCCTGCCCCTCACCCAGTTTGTACCAGGGCCGCTGCCGGGGATCATAGTTGGACTTCCGGTACTGCTCCAGTGACTTCTTGGTGGAGTACATATCACCCTCAGCCTGGGTACCGTAATAGACGCCGCCAAAGTTCATGGCCTTGCCTATCATGATGAGGTTGTCCCTGTTCTTGAGAAAGACTGGATCCTGCCCCGCCAGGGTGTCCACCACCTTCATCCGATCGGCCACCCAGGAGTCGATGATGTTAAGGCTGTCATTCACCAGGGAGGCGAACATGGTGGAGCCGATTTCAAAGTTCTGCTTGTTCTCCTCGTTGTCCTTCACGGTGAGGTAGATGCATATTGCCACCAGCAGGATCACAAAGGGAATAAACACCGAAATGAAAATTTTCAATTTCAGGGACTTAAAGTTAAACATTTAGATTTTACCAGCCAAAATATGATGATCTGAAAGAGGACGGCAAAAATTGTAAGCACTGAGGACAGTGGCGTGTGTGAGTTGAGCTTCAAATAAGTCCTTTTTGACCGTGAATTGCGTCACATTATCAAATGTAAACCACAAAGTCATATAATAACCGTAAATTACATTCTAAGTCAGCGAATAGGGAGAGAACGGGACAGTACCAGGATATTTCAGGAGGAGACAGACACACTGAAGGCAAAACTGGACAGATAACCCGTTGATTTTACCCGAAAGGCGGGAAAGCAGGTAGCAGACGGACTAGGCCTGGGCTGAAAGGGATGTTGAAAAGATCGCACGTGCGACGCCATGGTTCAAAGGGGACGGCAAATGCATACCACTTGTAGCCCCACTGCCGGGAACAAGTGCGGACAAAGATGGTCAGACAGTATTGCCGGCCTGTGCCTTACCGTCTGATGCCGCAGGGCTCAGCACACAATTCCTGCCGGATATCCGGAGAAACAATGAAGCCCCCACTCTGATAGTTGATCACAGTAAGATCAGCGGCGGAGTCCAGCATCTCCCATCTCTCATAGAAGGAGTGAAATCAACTCACGATCTGGAGGCGTTTAGGCTCCAGGACAAGCGACGGGACTCCTGAAGGACGGTTCCATCAGGAGACTTGCACAGAACCATTTACTTGCTAGGGATAATTTTGAACAGCCCGCATTCTTCTATAGTATCAAAAATCATAAATTTTCTTACAGAGAAAGTCGCTTCACAACATTATTCATAAAATTTTGAAAACTGGGTGACCTGTTATTCTCATAATTCATATGTTTTCCAATATTTAATGCCCACTCAGTCTTTAATTTGCCAACATCCCTCCAGTTAAGTTTTTGATTTTTAATTCCCTTCACTCCGCCTTTAAATACAACATCGGCCAGCTTTTCCCAGGTACCGCATATACTGTCCTGAATATAAGAACTCAGCACACTCTTCCTATATTTTGGATAAGCAGCCTTAATAGCAAGTTCATCTCCCAAAAGCCAGGCTTCAACTTCCTCAACTGCCAAACAAAACACATGATCCATTGTGATATTGTTAAGTGCTGCAACACCTTCCAGTTCTTTCACGAACCCGTCGTAATTATTGTCGTCAAGATCAAGCACTACGAACAGAACCGCAGGGATCCCCTCAAGTGATCTTTGAAAACCACGCATATAACCCGCCAGATCATTCAAAAGCTTTCCGGTTCTCATCTCCTTTACTGAGTTTGTTTTGGTTATCCCCCCAATACCATGAAAAGGTATACAGTCGAAGCTGTCAGAATTCGGATTTCTGATAACATTTTTCATAATCAGGTCAATGAGTGCGGCAGTGGACTGATCTTCAATAAGAAACTGAAAGTGCATCTATCCCCCTAACCGAAAAACCTGCTGTTCCACAAGTCTCCTAACAGAACATCTTCTTCAACCATAGCGCCTACATGCGGATAATCACTGCTGCGCTTCAGTGAGGAAAATCCATCCTCCCCCTTTTCCAGAACCCATACCTGATCAGGACTCAGGGCATTTACAAAAAAAGGACTGTGGGTAGTCACAAATATCTGTTTGGAAAAACCAGTCCCGGCCGCTTTGGCAAATTCTGTTGCCAGATCAAGCAAAAAGTGATGGTACAATCCGTTCTCAGGTTCCTCGATAAAAAGCAACTGCCGGGGATTGTTTTCATTCATCAGAAGATAATAGGCAAATAGCTTCAGAGTTCCGTCTGACATACGATTGGAATAAAACGGTTCAGAAAAACCCCTCTGATAAAACTTCAGTGCCATCTGACCATTGGGCATTTTTTCAGGCTCAATTTTAGTGATATTAGGGATTTTTGTTTGAATATATGTCAAGACCTCCATAAACTTCTTGCTATTTTTCCGGTACATGTACTGAGCGACATTGTTAAGGTTGCTTCCGGTACGGTTTAAATACGGCGAAGGTGCGGCACTCTGGATCTGCCGGGCACTATCAGGTGAAAAATAGCACAGATGCCAGCTTTGCAGAAAACCCAGAAATTTTTCAATTCTGACATACTGTTTCAACGCTCCCAGGGTAACAATCCCCAGCTTTCTGGTATCAGCAAGTTCAACTTCCTTCTTTTCTCCGGTAACTTCTCCGTTATTTTCATTCTCTCCGCCATCTGTTCCCTCAAAGGCAAACCCCTTTCCCTCGGTAAGGTACAGAAATGACAACGGTCTGCCTGTTTTTTCTTTCCTCTGTCTAAGCCGTTCTGATTTAACACAGGGGCGGCCGCTGTCGTCCAGTCCGATAGTCAATTCGTAAGTGATAGGGCTTGAATTGTTGTTCTCCCTGTAATAGAGCTCAAAATACATCGCATTTTCAGCTCCCTGGGAAATCAGCTGTGAATAACCTCCTCTGTTGTTTGCATCGCAGGCCGTTTCCACATCAGTGCCAAGGCAGTCAGAAATAAAGCCAAACACATCTGCCAGAGAGCTTTTGCCGTTTCCGCTGGAACCAATAATTGCCACCATATTGTCCAGAGGCTTAACCTTTCTGTCAGTATAGGTCTGACCCATTTTGATATCTTTCAGGGTTCCAAAATTCCTTACCCGTATTCCCAGTATTTTTCCCATACACTCTTCCCCTTTTGTTACCTTATTGATATCTTATTGATTATTCCGGCAACGCTCTCAGTAAGTATAAGATCTGAAATGATTTTGGCTCCTAAGCCTCCTGGTCCTTAGGCATATTCCATCAGGGAAGGAGGCCGTTAAGGATTTCGTCGGGGATGCAATGGGATTTTTATCCGATGACAGAGCCACGAACGTTCTGCAAAAACTCGGTTTTGTCCTTGTGCCCCGTCAAGGTGGAAAGAGCCCTGGTTAGGAAGTCCTCAAGGTTTACGCCGTTCATTTCGCAGGTCACGCAGAAGGAGTAGAACAAGTCCTGGTTCTCGGCTCCATAGATGGTGTCATTGGCCCTTATGGAGTTCCTGAGCATGTCCAGGGATTGAAACTTGGATCCGCACGGGTTGTTGTGCATCACTCCCTAGGGGCTGTCCAGAAAGGCCCTGAGGCCAGCCTCGTTGCTCACTGCGTAGTGGATGGCCACCCAGAACTTTCTGGGACAGTTCCTCAACCCGGTGTCTTCATCCTTCTTAATGGTGCTCATGATCTTCCGGCACTTTTCAAAGAAGCGGTCAATCATGGTCTACCGGAAAATGAAGCTGGATTTCACACACCGTCATTAAATTATTCGCGATCTTCACCCAAGTCAAAATTAAGATCAAAAGCAATCCTGGCTTTGATATAGACTGGATGCTCCTCATCCAAAAGTTCTTTCAGATCACAAAGATATTTTTCAGCACGATCCCGCAGTTCATCGTCAACGGAATCATAAAATTTCTCTTCCAGATCTGCGATTTTGTCCGGCCGAACATCGGTATCCATCAAAACGTCGAGAAGATTGTCAGCATCGCGCCCAAAAACAATGCAATTCGGGGAATAAGCATTCCGACCCGCAATAGAGACTATGTTGCCAGATTCTATATTGGTGACAACGAACGGAGAATTAGTTGTGACAATGAACTGGACTTTGGGGAACAGTTCTCTCAGATCTTCCAGAATGCTCTTCTGGGCTTCAGGATGGAGATGCTGTTCAATCTCATCAATCAGCACCACACCGCAGGTTTCACGGGTAGCGGCGTCACCGAGAGAGGGATTCAGACGGATCATCCGGCAGGCAATGTCGGCCGCCAGCAGGGCGGCAGCCTTGGACCCACCACCCAGCATCCTGAAGGGCATACGCATTTCCCCGCCATCCCTGGAGCAGACGATCTCAACCTCACCGGTGTCCTTCATGTATCTGATCCAGGGTGCAGCACCCGGAGCGTGATCTTCCTGAACAGGAATGCCTGCACAGCAGCGGACCATGGCGTTGCTGACCGCATGCAGCAGGGGAAGACTCATCTTCTCCTCTTCAGAGAGAGACATCTCCCTGAACCAGGCAAGAAAGGACTCTTCATCCAGTGACGCATTAAGACATCCGCTGTAACTCTGAAGCCTGTCAGAGGTGCTGCCGCCTTCAAAGAAAGGTCCCTTTTCCGGGTTATGCCGGCACAGGCGTCCGGTACGGTAGTATGCCACCACCGGGAGGATCACCTGGGTTTCCCGGGAATGAACAATCAAGTGCCGGAGACTGGCAGCACGCTCCCTGATGGGACTGATCTGGGGGATCTGTTGCTCTCCGCTGTCCGGCGCCAGGATCTGGCTCTGCCAGGTAACCGGCTGATCATCACCAGTGGCATCATGCACACATGCCGTAGCCACAATCACAGCCGGATACTGCTTCTCTACCACAGTTCCGCCACCTGAAGAGATCATCTGCAGGCGGACATCTTCGTCACACAGTCCTCCGGATCTGTCACCGCCTTCAGGGCTGAAACCGGCCAGATAGCTTTCCAGGGCAAGGGCGATGGCATCAAGGATCCCTGTCTTGCCACTGCTGTTTTTGCCGGTGATGGCCGCAAGGTGCGGATCATTCTCAAAAGAAACAGAGAGATCCGCAAAGTTCCGGAAGTTTTTAAGTGCAATACGTGAAATCCGCACAGAAAACTCCTTTTGAAAAGAAAACCGTCACAGGCAGATGGTCCTGACTGCCGCCCAAACCAGATCAGAACCGGCAAAACACCACATGCCGGTCCTCTTCAGTTGCTGTCCCAGTCACCGCACCGACAGCCAATGCTGATCAGAAAGACTCCCCTGGGGAGTTCATGACTGGGCAGCGGAACAGGCATCCTCCGCCCCGTCCTGATGATCCCCGGGATCTGCCGGCTCCTCCAGGAAGTTCACCTTCTTGCCGGCCGCCCGGGCATAACTGATCTCCGATCTGGTGCTGTCTCCCACATAGCCGCCCACATTGACCACAAAGATCTCGTCGGCCATGTCGATCTTGCGCTTGTGCATGTCGTCCAGCATCTCCTTGACACCCTCTGCCCAGACCTCATCATCGCCACTGTGGCCGAAAAGCCCCACGCTGATGACAATGCAGCCCTCCAGTGTGAGGCGCTTCTGGGCTTCCATGAAGGCATCCCTGAAGCGGGTGCTGCCGCACAGGGTGACCACCCGGTAGCCGCCGATCATGCTCTTTCCAGCCTCCCATCCCCGATCCGGAAGCTGAGATACAGATCGGTCCAGACCCAGCCCCGGAGATCGGCCCGCTGAGCCATCCCGGCAGATCTGCCCCGGGAACCAGCACACCTTCTCCGGCCTTCAGCTCCGTTCAGTGCGCCCGGCAGGATCCTCACAGCAGCTTCTCCCCCCACTCCCCGGATCGGAAGCCCGGCAGAACCAGGGAGTCAGTCACCAGGAGGGGACGCTTCACCAGCAGTCCGTCAGAGGCCAGCAGGGCAAACTGCTCATCCTCACTCATGGCAGGAAGACGGTTGACCAGATCCAGATCCCGGAAGGGCTTGCCGCCGGTGTTCCAGAAGTTCTGCAGGGGAAGACCGCTCATGGCATGGAGCTTCCTGAGAAGGGCCTCATCAGGATGATCTGTCCTGATATCCGCCAGCTCATAGGTGATCCCGTGGTCATCAAGCCATTTGAGGGCCTTCCGGCAGGCGATGCACCGGCTGTAACTGTACACTTTGATCATGGATTTCCTCTCTCTTCAGTATTTGTTTTTTTGCTTATTCTGGTTGTTATTCTTCTTTCCCAGGACCGCACGGCCGCAGGACGGGATCCCCGGCCGGACCGCCCCTGGAGATCGGTGTCTCCGCCAGATCCGGCCGCCGCTTTCAGTTCAGGCCGCCACCTTCAGTGCCCGTCCCGCCGTCCGCAGCACCGCCGTTGCCACCCTCAGAGATCTCCTGGCCTGTCTCCTGGCTCTCCACGTCTTCTCCCGTCTCCCCGGGATGTCCGTGCTCCCCGGACACCTCATCAATGAAAAAGGCCGCCCCGGGATCCAGTTCCCCGTAGACCCGGCTGAAATAGCCGCGTAGCCGTTCCGGCAGCCGCCGGGGATCATAGTCCTCCCGATCCAGTTCCGCAGCCAGGGCACTGATCAGCCACACGGAAAGGAAGGACAGATCCGGGCTGGCCTCATCCACGAGTTCCCCGGCTTCCACCCCCGTCACTGCCGCCAGATAGTCGGTGTTGAAGAAAGGGATCAGGATCCTGACACCATATGATCCTTCACGGATCATGGGCATGTTGAGCACCTCGGTGCCATAGACGGGGACACTGAGCCCCATTCCCCGGTACACCCCCATGAACTCCGGGAAGTCCTCGGCGTCCCCGGCATAGAACACTGCGTCCACCAGATCCCGGGGCACCCCCTCCAGGCTGCCGGCCACAGCTAGGCGGCTGAATGGTGTCTGGTACTTCACCCGGCGGATCTCAGTAAAGCCACCCATCTGACGCCCGAAGCGCTCCAGAAGGGTGGAGTAGAGATCACCGTAGGTACCCCCGTCGGGGCTGACGATCAGCAGGCTACCCACCCCATTGCGGCGCATGTGAGCAATAGTGGCTCCCACCAGATACCTCAGAGGCGGAAAGGCTGTGGCATAGGTGTCCCCGGCCAGGGGCGGCAGTTTTTCCGAATACACGGTCACGGGAGACAGCAGGGGGACTGCGGCAAAGGAAGCCAGGGATCTGGCCTGGGGGACATGGACGGAGGAAAAGGGTCCGATGCAGGCGGCCACCCCCGGAGGTGCGCAGACGGACTGGAGCCGGGCCAGAGTGTCGGTAAGGGTCCCGGAGACATCCGATGGCGTCAGTTCAAGCCTGACGCCCCGGATCCCTCCCCGGGCATTCAGTGCCTCAGCGGCCCGCTCCAGAACCCGGAACAGTCGCTGCTCGGGCCGGCTGTTCCGGTTGAAGATCACGGGAATGCGGAAGACACCCGCCCTCCTTACCGCTGCGATCCGGTCATCCCGATGCTCAGCGGCAAAGTCCCTGTCCAGAACCGGAGACTGCCGTCCCAAGATCAAAGTTCCCAGCACAGCCAGGATCAGCAGGAGCACTGTCCACAGCAGATAGTTTCTGATCACAGCTTATCACTCCCCATATCTCTGCCCTCCCCGGAGTCCATGCCGGAAAGCAGCCGCCGGAACAGGCCATCCCCGGCTGACAGTTCGTCAAAGGTGCCGCTGCGGATCACACGTCCCCGCTCCAGCACCAGGATCCGGTCGGCGTTGCGCACCGTTGAGAGCCGGTGGGCGGCCACCACCCGGGTGATCCGCATATGCTCCAGCCGGTCCTGGATCTGCTTCTGGGTGATGCTGTCCAGGGCGCTGGTGGCCTCATCCAGGAACAGGATCCCCGGAGAGCCCAGGAGGGCCCGGGCAATGAGGATCCGCTGCTGCTGACCGCCGGACAGGGTATCCCGGGAGATCCGGGTGCGGATCCCCATGGGGAAGGTCTCCACCATCTCCAGGGCGGCCAGCCGCAGCGCCCGGACCACATCCTCCTCGGAGCAGTCCTCCCGGCCGCAGCGGACATTGTCCAGCACCGTTCCAGGGAAGATCCCGCCCCCCTGCATCACGGCCCCCATCTGGCTGCGCACCAGCCCCAGATCCAGATCCGCCAGATCATGTCCCCCGCAGAGGATCACCCCGCTGTCAGGCCGCTCCAGCCCAAGAAGCAGCCGGATCAGAGAGCTCTTGCCTGAGCCTGACCGACCCACCAGAGCAACAAACTCCCCCGGGCGGATCCTGAGACTCACATCCTCCAGGGCCGGACCCGCCGCCCCGGGATAGGTGAAAGTCACATGGGACATCTCCAGACTTCCGTCCAGGTGCCCGGGATCTTCCCGCCGCCCGGCGTTCTCATCCTCAGCGTTCAGAAGAGGTGCAATCTGGCCGAACTCATTGCGGACATAAGCTCCGATCCACACGCACCGTGCACAGTTGTCCACACCCTGGCGGAAAAAGCCGAAGGCCACCACCAAAGCCAGGAACTGCGGCAGGCTCAGGGGACTGCCCAGAAGCCCTCCGGAGCACAGGAAGATCATCAGCAGGGACAGCCCAGAGCACAGTGTTCCCGCCGTCTGGGCAAGGGATTTGATCCCCCCCATGCGGAACACAGCCTCCTCCAGCCGGGAGAAGTCCCCCATGGTCCGCCCAAGGATCCGTTCCCCCGCTCCGGCGGATCTGATCTTGTCGGGGCTGGCAAAAAACTGCCGGAGCATGCCGTCAAGGTGCCCACCGGAGGAGTTCCGCTGAGCGATAAGATCCGCCTGGCGCCTGGAGAGGGCCAGCAGTGCCAGGAGGTAGCAGCCGGACGTTCCGGCGCAGATCACCCCTGGCAGGGGACCCAGCCAAAGCATCACCGCGCCCCCTGCGATCACCCCGGAAAGACCTGCCAGCCCCGCAGCAAACAGGATCTGGAAACTGTCCCGGAGGGACTCCGCTCCCTTAAGGCGCCCCAAAAGTTCCCCGGACTCCAGACGGCCAACCTGGCAAACCGGGATCCGGAGCAGCCGGTGAAACAGCCGGATCTGCAGGCGCTCGTGGAGAAAGCCGCAATGGATCCGGGCAATAAACTCCGGTAGCAGGCTGGCCAGGATCCCCGACAAAGCCAGGAACAGGAGCAGGGGGATCAGCCGCAGAAGTTCATCCTCCGCCCCCCGGGGTATCACCGAGGATGCCACATAAAAGACGGTTCCCGGAGCGGCGGCGGCAAAAAACACTGTCATCAGGCAGGACAGCAGCACCGCCGCCAGGCCTGGCAGCCCCGGGCGCATCAAGGAGATCAGATCCCCCGGCCGCTCAGTCCTGCCCTCCAGCCGGGTGTAAAACTGCCAGGCATCGGGTAGCAGGGAAGCTTCCCGCCAGGAAGATACCAGCTCCTGACCCATGGTCACCGGATCCAGGATCCGGCACCCCAGAGGGCCGAACCGAAGCACCCCCGGCACGGTGCTCCCGTCCTTGATCCGGCGCAGCACCAGCAGGGATCCGGGGAAATAACGCCGGTCAAAGTCCTCCGGGAGGGCAATTCGCCGGATACGGATCCCATGGTGCTCCAGACGCCGGAGCTTTCGGTGGATCTGATCCGGTCCGCCCCGATCCACATCCTCCCGGAGGAAGGACAGATCCGGGAGCTGGACCAGGCCATCCTCCGCCAGCAGCAGCCGCACTGCCGCAGCCAGCGCCCCGGGATCAAAGATCGGGGCTGAGCTCCCAGGACAAATCAGCCCCAGCTCAGCCAGGGCCTGACCGGCCCGGCGGGTTCCCTCCTGGTTCCGGAAGGGATCCCGCCGGCGTCCGGCACGCTCCTGACGCTCGGAAATCACGTTCCCCAGTGCCTCCGCCATGGTCCTGGCACCGGCAGATCGGAGAAAGGCGGTCACCAGGCCCTCCCCGGAGATCACCCCCTCTGCCCCGGAGTAGAAGAAGCCTCCTTCCGGGCAGGTACGACCGAAGGCCCGGAGGAGATCCTGATCTCCCCTGACAGGATCCGGTGACACCATGGTAGCCGTCACCGGAGATGCGGGGCAGTAAAAAAGGCGCCGCGAGGCGGAGCCACCGAGGGATCCTGGAAACAGATCCCCCTCCCTGAGGGTACCCGCAAGCACCGGCTCCTCCCCGGCCAGGGCAGTGTCCTCCAAATAACAGGCCATGCTCCCGGAGACGATCCGGAAGGAGCGGCCCTCAGGCAGCTGAGCCCGCCGCCCGGCGGGAAAGGTGTACAGTCCGGACTCATTCACGGTCAGCCCCCTCCAGCAGCATCATCCGGCGGAAAATACCCCCGCGATCCATCAGTTCACTCCAGGAGCCACGCTCCGCCACCCTGCCACGCTCCAACACCAGGATCTCATCAGCATGGCGCACTGTGGCCAGACGGTGGGCAATGATCAGCAGCGTCAGGCACCGCCGGTCAAGGGACTGATCCACCGCTGCCTCAGTGATCCGGTCCAGGGCGCTAGTGGCCTCGTCCAGGATCAGGAACCCCGCCCCGGAGGCCAGGGCCCGGGCGATCTCCATCCGCTGGCACTGGCCCCCAGAGAAGTTCCTGCCGTTCTCCGCCACATTCACCGTGGCCGGGGAGCCCCGGAACAGCAGTTCCTCCTCCATGCAGGCATCCCGCACTGCCCGGAGCATGATCCGGGGGTTGCAGGAGGGATCATACAGGGAAATGTTCTCCGCCATGGTCCCGGAGAAGGGCCGGGCAAGCTGATCCACATAGCCCACAGACTCCCGGAACTCCTCCTCCCGCCAGGCGGACAGGGGACGTCCACGGAACAGCACCGTGCCGCTCTCCGGGCTCAGAAGCCCGGCGGCGATCCGGGCTAGAGTGCTCTTGCCGGATCCCGAAGCACCCACCACCGCCACCCGGGTGCCGGGCATGATCCGGAAGGAGATCCGGTCCAGGACCCGCTCACTGTCCCGGCCATAGGCAAAGCACACCTCCCTGAACTCCAGAAGAGGCACCGGATCCATGGACAGCAGACTTCCGGGAAAAGGAGCCTCCTCCCGGAGGACAGCACCTGGACCGTCTTCCACGCCGGCTCCGGCGGCCTCTCCTGAGCCCTGCTCCCTGCCGGAGCCCGCCCCCTGCCCTGCGCCGGAGGGCCAGTTATCAGGCGGGTCCAGTTCAGGGGAGGCAAGTCCGTCCCCAGGCTGATCCTCGGTTTCCGCCAGGTTATCCCAGGAGGGAGCCTCCTTCCCTGCCGCATCCTCTGCAGAGGCGAAAATCTCCGCCGGAGGATAGCGCCCGGCCTCGAAGATCCGGTGGAGCCCCGCACGCAGATAACCCAGCCGGGTCCAGCCCCCGGAGGTCCGGAGCATGCTCCTGAAGAACAGGGTGAACACCAGCATGAAGGCGGTGAGTTCCCCAGGGGACACGGCGCCCCGGATCACCAGCAGGGATCCGGGATAGGCCAGCACCAGAACCGACAGCAGGGTCATGAGATCCGGAAGCCGGCGGGCCAGCAGCCGGATCCCGTCCCCTTCGGAGCTCCGGGAGGCCAGGGCTGCAAAGCTGTCAGCCAGGGAGGCGAACATCCAGCTGCCGCCCCCGGCCAGGCGGATATCCTCCAGCTCCTCCACCGCGAGACCCAGGGTGCTGTAATAGGCACTGCGCTGATCAGCGTCCCGCTGCTCCCGCATTCCCTGGGAGGCGGCGGCCCAGGACATGATAAGACCCCCGGCCAGGGCGGCACCAAAGGCGGCAAGGGACAATGCCGGACTGTAAAGGAGCATTAGCAGGGCGAAGAAGACAGCCGAGACGGCACTGATCAGGTTCTCCAGGAACAGCCGGACATAGGCCGCACTGGATCTCCCGGCCATGGACAGCCGGCGCTGAAGTTCCCCGGAGCTCCGGCCGGAGAAGAACAGGGAAGGCATGCGGAACATGTGCCGGAAGAGCCCGGCGGTGCGGTTCACCGAGACAAAGAGGGTCATGCGCCGGAGCAGCAGTTCCTGGGTGAGGTTGAACACCGCAGCCAGGATCACCGCGCTGCCGAAGACCGCCAGCAGCGGCACCAGCATTCTGCCGTCCCCCTCGGTGAGAACGCTGTCGGCGAAGATCTGCAGCAGTGCCGGGGCGGCAAAGCCCGTCAGCAGTGCCAGCACCCCGGACCACAGGGCCAGCCCCCCGGGGCGCTCCATGCCCCGGAGGAGCTCCCGGAACACCGCCAGGGCGCTCTCCCGCCGGGGGGTCTTTTTGAAGGACGCCTCCGGGGTGCACACCAGGGCAATGCCGGAATAGCGGTGGCAGAAGGTCTCCCAGTCGGTGATCCGGTGACCGCCGGCGGGATCGTTCAGGAAGATCCGGTCCCCGGAGCGGCTGCGCCCCTCATAGACCAGATAGTGGGACTGATCCCAGTAGATGATCACCGGGCACCGGAGATCTTCCAGATCCTCCGGGGGCACCATGAAGCCCGAGGCCTTCATGCCCCGGCTCCGGGCGGCAGCCAGGATCAGGGAAGCCTTGGAGCCGTTGCGGGTGACCCCGCAGTCCTCCCGGAGGATCTCCAGGGGCTCAAAGCGCCCGTAATAGCCCAGGATCATGGCCAGACTGGCGGCGCCGCACTCCGTCTCATCCATCTGCAGCACCGCCGGGGTGCGGTATCTGGCGCCGCTCCCCCTTCTCACCGGCCGTTCCCCCCGGCCGCGTCCTTCAGGCGCCGGACATAGGGGAACAGCAGGGACAGAGGGGACTGCTGCTCCAGATCAACAATCACCGTGCCCGTCAGACCGTTGGTGATCTGCCGCGGATAAGGGTTCCCGGAGGTCCAGGCATAGCCGCTGGGGGAGCCCTCCTCGGGGATCAGATCCAGCACCACCCGGATCACCGCTCCCTGGCCGGTAAGGTATTCCGCCAGGGTGTCGTTAAGCACTTCACCCCGGACGGTCTCCCGGTTCACCGGAGCCGTGCTCACGTCCCGGACCACCGCCCGGATATAGCCGTAGCGTCCCGGCGGGGCGGTGCCGGGGGAGAAAAAGGCCCGCATGCCGTTCTGCACCGCCTTGCCCTGCTCCGCCGGCAGGAAGGCGGCCAGATAGAGACCGTGGCTGAGATCCGAGGCCACCAGGGCGATGCGCTCCCCCTCCCGGGCGAAGGAGCCGGTCTCCTTCAGCAGTTCCAGCACCGAGCCCGTGGCGGCGGTGCGGATATATGAGATCTCGTCCCGGTAGCGGATCAGGGCCGCCGCATCCCCGATGTTCCGCTCCAGGCGCCCCTCCAGCACGGCGCGCCGGGCGGGATCCTTCTCCCCGGCAATGCTCCGGCGCAGCTCTCCGGCCTCGTTCTCCAGACGCCGGAGCTCCCCGGCAATGCGCAGGCTCTCGTCGGGGTTCCGGATCTCCCCGATGACCTGGTGGGAGAGCACCCGGGCCCCCTGCTCCACGTTAAGGCCGGACACGATCCCCGAAGCCGGGGCCACCGCCGGGATCACGCCTCCGACCAGGAGGGTCACCCCCCGGCCCTCCACACTCACCGTCACCCGGCCCCACACTCCCCAGGCCAGGGCGCAGAGCAAGGACACGGTGGCGGCCAGCAGGAAAAAGCCGGTCCAGCCGGTGCGGATCCCGGTGAACACGCCGCCCCCGGCGCCCATCTCCGGCGTCCTGCCGGCGGCAGATCCGGCAGCTCCCGTCTCAGCGTCCCTCATGATCCTCCCCCAGCGGCAGCCGGGCCGCCGGACCGGCCGGCGGAACCCGGTGCCACATTCCAAAAATGCGCCCCCAGGGCAAAAAACAATACAACTTGACAGGCAAAAATGCGACAATAGCGCCTGCGGAATGCCATCAAATTTAACAAAAAGCCGAACAAAAAATCAGGATCAACTGCAAATGCCAGCACAAATTATTGACGGGAAGGCCTGCGCCCAGCGGATCAGGGACCAGATCAGGAAGAAGGTGGCCGCCAGGACCGCCCAGGGTCTCAGGGCACCCGGACTGGCCGTGATCCTGGTGGGAGAGGATCCCGCTTCCCGGGTCTATGTGGGCTCCAAGCGCCGGGCCTGCCAGGAGGTGAGCTTCATCTCCAAGTCCTGCAACCTGCCGGAGGATGTGACTGAGGAGGAGCTTCTCCTTCTCATCGACACCCTGAACGAGGATCCGGAAGTGGACGGGATCCTGGTGCAGCTGCCCGTGCCCCGGCACATCAGCTCTTCCAAGATCATCGAGCGGATCCGCCCCGACAAGGACGTGGACGGGTTCCATCCCTACAACGTGGGCCGGCTGGCCCAGCGGATCCCCGCCCTGCGCCCCTGCACCCCCAAGGGGATCATGACCCTGATCCGGGAGTCCGGCTTCACGGATCTCAAGGGCATGAACGCCGTGGTGGTGGGCGCCTCCAACATTGTGGGCCGGCCCATGACCCTGGAGTTCTTACTGGCCGGCTGCACCACCCTCACCACCCACCGCTTCACCCGGGATCTGGAGTCCTTTGTGCGCCAGGCGGATATCCTGGTGGTGGCCGTGGGCAAGCCCCGGTTCATCCCCGGGGAGTGGATCAAGGAAGGTGCCGTGGTCATTGACGTGGGGATCAACCGCCTTGAGGACGGCAAGCTGTGCGGTGACGTGGACTTCGATGCCGCAGCACAGCGGGCCTCCCACATCACCCCGGTGCCCGGAGGTGTCGGCCCCATGACCGTGGCCACCCTCATGGAAAACACCCTGGAGGCGTGCGAGACCCTGCACAGCTGAGAGATCAAGCAAGGAGAAAAGACCATGAACACCGGGATCGGAAGCAAAAGGGACGGCCTGCTCCTGGCCTTCGCCATTTTTGACATGCTCAATGTGGTGCTTTTTGTCTTTGCCTTCTTCAACATGTCCCTGAACGCCATCTGCGTGATCTTCGCCCTGGGGGTGTGCAACCTGCTGTTCGCCGCCTGGGCAGCCTACCGCCGGAGCCGCGCTGAATATGTCCGGGACTACGGCATGACCGGGGTGAAGCAGTCCGGCTACTATGTCCGGTCGATCTTCACCGGTGCCATTCTCATCGCCGCGGATCTGGCGGTGGCTGTGGCCGGTGCCGCAGTGGTGCTGAAGAACACCCTGGGCCGGAATGTGGACAGCGCCCTGGTGGACAAGTGCCACAGCGGCCAGAGCATCATCATCGACTATGATCTCTCCAGTTACGCCCAGTATGTCCTGAACCACCTGTCCTGCTACTTCGGCGAGGGCCACTTCTTCACCCTGGTGGGCCCCTATGATCCCAACTTCCTGGTGAGCCTACTGCAGGCGGTGATGCAGAAACTCATCCTCCACCCCTCCGGCTACCTGTATGCCCTCTACGGGCTGTGCCTGCTGGTGGCGGTACCCTTCATCTGGCTGCTGTACCGCATGTTCCATGTGATCAACATGATCCGCAAGAACGAATGCTGAAGGAGCGTTCATGGAGGACGAGGAGAGGAAGAACCGATCCCTGAAGATCCTGGTGGAGCTGAAGTACCTGGAGGCCTCCCACGTGATCTTCAACACCCTGGTGCTCCTGTGCTGGACCATCACCAACGTGTTTTTCCTGCAGGATCTCATTATTGAGGAACTGCTCATCAATCCCTTCGAGGCCACCCTCTACGCTTTCAACATCGTCTACCTGTGCTTCCTGATCATCCAGATCAACCGCCGGGGCCTGCACCATCTGGCCAAAAACCAGCTGGACTCCTGCATTGAGGCGGTGCTGCTGTGCATTGCGGTGTTGCTGATCTACTACTCTCTGAGACAGGGGGTGAGCAACTCCGCCGATCACTTTATGAACTACCTGACCGATCACAGCGAGATCAAGCATATCGAGACCCGTCTCCTGGAGGTGGTCACCGTCTTCCCGGCTTTCTTCTGCACCTACCTGATCCTGATCCTTTACCAGTGCCTCAAGATCTTCAAGGGGATCCTGGACGTCAACCACCAGTTGAAGGAAGGCTCCGGTCTGACCGAGGTGGCCCGGGCTGAGGCCTCAGCCTCCGAGGCCAACAGTTACTGAGGCTCCTTTTCCCCGAACACAGCCCCGCACGGATCTGCTTCTGCCTGCTCCCATGATCCCGGTTATCCCTACGCACAGCCAGGTTCCCTCCCGTGACTCTGCCGGAACATGGGATCTGACATTTGTGAGGATCAGAAAAAAGAGGGGAACACGAAGGAGTCCACTCCTGGCGGATCTGCTAACAGCGGGGAACTCCTGACAGTTCAACACCGGGTCCGATCCTCGCGAGTCTCGGGCCGGGAACTGCTTCCAACGGTCCAGAGCAGATCCGCTGGAATTGAGCCACATGACACCTTGCAGGCGTCATTGATCCGAAGATCCGCAGAAACCACACTGGCAGGACAAATCCCGGCTGTCCACGCTTCCACGGGATCAAAAGGGTGAAACTCTTCAAACTTTGATCTAAAATACTACACATCAGTTGCAAAGCGGCCGAAAAGAAACATAACAGTGTACTGTCTGCGTTTCCGGATCTGAAGCCTGAGAAAGCCCTGGACAGTGCACAGAGTTGCGGGTGCGGTTCATCCCGCCCCGTTCCCGGTCATCCGCACCTGAAACATTACGCCCATTCATACAGACAGAAGGTCCGAACAAGTTGAGCAGCAGAGGAATTTCCAGACATCACGCCCGGGGCTTCACCCTGGTGGAACTTATTGTGGTGATCGTCGTTCTCGGCATTTTAGCTGTCTCCGCGGCTCCTAAATTCATGAACCTCACAGGTGATGCCCGCGCCGCTGTGCTCACGGGCATGATGGGCAGCATCAAGTCCGCCAACAACATGGTCTATGCCAAGGCCATCATGCGCAACTCCAACCTGGCATACTCCGAGCATGAGTCCTCCGACTCCACCTGGTATGAGGACTGCCGCCATGGCAACTGCGTGCAGATTGGTGATACCTGGGTTTATCTGAAGTACGCCTATGTGGACCGCAATTCCGTGGCCTTCATTCTGGATGCCGACATCAGCGGCCAACAGACCAAGACCGTCACCAACCCCACCACCAAGCAGAAGATCAAGATCCCCGACCGTGGAACCAAACTGGGGCAGCTGAACTACACCTGCACCAACGCCGGCGACACTCTGTGCACCGGCTCGGACTTCTGCCAGTGCCGCAAAGGCAACGACAAAGTCAATGGGCAGACGCGGGACTCCCAGGTCATTGTCCCCAACGGCTTTCCCTACAATATCAACAAGCACACCAACGGCGGCTGCTACTTCAAGTACACCTCTGCCGAATACGTGAACAATAAGAGGGAGCCACCTGTCTACACCCTGGCCACCTCAGGCTGCTGACCGTTCCCGGATTTTCTGGACTCATGCCTTTCACCTTGGGGCACTTGGCTCCTCCCCGGGCTTTCTGGCGCTGAGGCTCCTTCACTGGGGCTTTCCGGCACCGCAGCTCCGATCCGTCTGATCCGTCACCCTGCCGGATCCTGTCCCCGTCAGCCATCACCCATCCCACCACCCAGCGGAAAAAACGCCATAAAGATGCCATTCCCCCCCCTGTCGCCAGTTCACACCAAAGTTCTGCTGCCGGCGGCACTCCTGGCCTTTGCGTCCCTGACCACTGCCGGCGCCAAACCGGATGACCGGAAGATCTGCTCCCGTCTCGTGGCCGGACTGATGGAGGAAAGCACCCCGGATCAGTGCAATTTCAGGCCTGTAGCCGGGGCAAAGCCGCCAACTGCCACGATCTGTGCTATCTGCACGCCATGGGATACGGCACCCCCCAGGAATGTCCAGCAGGCCCGCAGATATTACGAGAGGACCTGCCGCCTGGGCGGCCACTGGACCTGCGGCCAATTTGCCTCATTGACATGTACCAGATAATGGCCTTCTGCCGCCTCCTGCGGCCAATAGCAAAGCCACAGGCTACCGGTAAGTGCGGCGGCACCGGACAACACCAGAGTTTACCTCCCGTCCGGATCGCCACCGCCGATCCGCCCTCCATTCCGGCTGACGCTCTGGTACCGTCCTGAACTCCCGTTCACCGCCATCACCCACCCTCACCCCAACACCCCCCGGGGCACCTTCCGGACACCGACTCCCGCCCGATCCTGCTCGGTTCTCCCCGACCCGGCTGACGGCAGAAGCAGTTCTTATCACTGGAAAGACCAAAGCAGCAGAAACCGGAGCCTGTCGCAAAAAGCACCTTGCCAAAGCCGTATACTGATCTGGAGATAAACCCCGGGTGTGCCGGTCACGGGGAAGCACGGCGAGCCGCAGGCTCCTCTTCTGTCTCCGCCGGATCGGGGCTTTCCACATGCCGCATCAGACACCACGGCTCCAGGCGACGGCAGACACCCGATCCATGCTGCATCAGACAGCCGTTCCCATGCTGCATCAGACAGGGCAGCCATCAGACCAGGAGCAAGGAGCCCGCCTGGATCAGGATCCTGCCGGACGTCGTTTCTGTAACCTTCCCCCGGCATGGGCGTTTACAGACTGACAGCCAGCAAAGCTCCTTCAGGATCACCGGAACGAAGATCTGCTCCCCGGAGTTGCCGGGGCAGCTCTCCGGAGAAACCGGAGCCGGATCACCGGGCCACCCAGACCGGACTGGACATGAGAGCACAGGCCAAACCAGTTTCATTCAGGATCCTGGCAGATCACCAGCGCAGGATCCGCCGAATTTACAACTTTTGAGGCAGACAAAATGACCGCTATCAACAACAACATGCAGAACCAGCCCGCAGTCATCGACAGCGCACAGCTGGATGCCGTCCAGAAAGCCACCGGCAGTGCCAACAAGGAGCCCGTATCTCCCGAAGTCATGAAGCAGATGCAGGAAACCAGGGAGCTGCTGGAAGACATTTATCTGAACTACAAGCAGATCCCCAACCCCAGCAAGGAAGTGCGGAGCATGATGGATGAGGTGCAGTCCAAGCTGAGAAACCTGAACGGCGAGTGCGTCACCCTCTCGGACAAGGAACTGGATCGTCTGGTCAGTGCGCAGGACAATTTTGCAGACACCACTTTCAAGAAACTGCTCAAGGACATGGACGAGTGCACCGATTTCGCCTCAGTGGACTGCCAGGCCGAGAAAGTCAACCAGGAGCTGGAAGCTGCCCACAAGGACGGCCGGATCTCCACCGGTGACATGGCCAAAATGATCCGCACAGCCATCGAGCAGGCTGAGAGCACCAAGAGCCGGATCGAAATGATCGAGATCAAGACCCAAGAGGAAAACGTCAGCAAATGCACTGACGACAAGCAGGACTACGCCAACGGACTGGAGGATCTGCGCACCGCCATCGTCACCGCCAAGTTCATCGACTACCACACCAAGGTGGACATGATTGAACACCTGAATGACACCCTGAAGGCACTGGGCGAAAATACCAGACCAAGTCCCAAGACCAGGAGGTTCCTGGAGGATCTGGAGAAGAAGAGACTGGATCAGAAAAAGCAGATGGAGGAGATCCGTGACTCCCGGATCGACAGCAAGAAAGAGCAGGAAGTGCGGAAAGATGAGATCAATGCAGAGATCATCGCCGAAGGGGATGCAAGAAAAAACAACCAGGAGATCCTGAACAAGGACATACTCAAGGTCTGACCAAAAGGAAAACGGCTCTGGGATCATTCCGGCCGAAAAAACCGCCATCCGCAAGCTCCGGACAGTTTTTTGCCCGGAGCTTACTTTTTTTCGGCAGGATGGTGCTCAGGCGTTCATTATTCCTGAAAAGGTGCGTTTACGGTGGTTTGTTATTCTCAGATCCGTGCAGATATGACCATTCGTTATTCTCGAAAACGTGCAGTTTTGGCAGTTCATAACTGTGGAAATAGTGCAAATTTCGTCTTATACTAACCTTGAAAATGTGCGGCCCCTCCACAGATCCCATTCAGATCCCCTATCCTGATCTGAAGCCGGGTTCCTGATCCATCTTGACCGGACCTGGCCTGCAGCAGTTTATGCACACTGATCGCAGCAGTCTCTGACTGCTCACAGCGCAGCTCCCGGCATTGGCAGATCAAGCCAGCAAACACGCAACACAGGGAATGACAGCATTGAAGCGGAAAATCTACACCCAACTTCTCCAGTGGAAACAGGAAAGCGCCGGCAGGACGGCACTGCTCATTGACGGGGCACGCCGTGTAGGTAAAAGTTACACCGCTGAAGAGTTTGCCCGGGAAAACTACCGATCCCACATAACCATAGATTTCAACATCGCCCCAAAGGAAGTTAAGGATCTGTTTGCAAACAGCCTCCACGATCTGGACTCCTTCTTTCTGTACCTGTCAGCCATTTACAATGTTGAACTCCACGATCATGACTCCCTGATCATTCTGGACGAAATTCAGATGTTCCCCCGGGCACGGGCGGCAATCAAATATCTGGTGGCAGACGGCAGGTACCACTACATCGAAACCGGCTCCCTGATCTCCATCCGGGAGAATGTAAAGGATATCCTCATCCCCTCAGAGGAAAGACACGTCAGAATGTACCCCCTGGACTTTGAGGAGTTTCTGTGGGCAATGAATGAGGAGCCTATGCTGGGGATCCTGAAAAAGAACTACCAGGAAAAAAAGGAGATGGGTCCGGCACTGCACCGGAAAGCCATGACACTGTTCAGGCAATATCTCATTGTCGGCGGCATGCCCCAAGCTGTGCTGGTTTACCTTGAGACCCGAAGTTTTGCCGCAGCCGACAGGATCAAAAGAGACATTCTCACCCTGTACCGCACGGACATAACCCGGCTTGCCCATGGTTATAAGCACAAGGTGGAGGCGGTGTTCGATGAGATCCCGGAGCAGCTGGCAAAACATGGGAAGAAATTTTCCCTGGCCTCCCTGGGAAACGGTGCACGGTACCGGAGCTATGAAAGTTCATTCCTCTGGCTTGAGGACTCCATGATCTGCAATATCTGCTACTGTGCCACGGCACCGGATATGGGACTCCGGCTGAACCGCGACCGCAACACCATGAAGATCTACCTTGGCGACACCGGACTCCTGCTAAGCCTCACCTTTGACGATGATGCCATCAGCACAGAAGAAGTGTATAAAAAACTCCTGACGGGAAAACTTGAAATGAATGAGGGCATGTTCTTTGAGAATATCGTCGCCCAAATGCTCACCGCCTCAGGACACAGGCTCTACTTTTATGCCAGTCCATCCAAAGCCGCCCCCAATGACCGGATGGCAATAGACTTCCTGCTCACCCGGAAAAATAGCCAGAGCCGGCACAATGTCTCCCCCCTGGAGGTTAAATCCGGGAAAAGGTACACCTACACTTCTCTGCGAAAGTTCGTCACCAAATACCCTGAGCAGTTGGGAACCGCCTATATCCTGCACACTGCAGACTACATGGAAAAAGACGGCTTTCACTTCATTCCGGTGTACTGGACCTGGCTACTGTGACCAATGAGCCGCTGCCCCATACCGGAAGGGGATCCGCTCATGGGCCTCACACCGTCCCGCATCCCGCGCCACCCTTTCACCCGCCCAGGCTCGCAGCATCACCCCGCAGTGATCCGATGCCGCAGCCATCCCGCCCCCAGCAGTTCTTCGCCCGGACAGATGCCGCTGACTTCCTAAAGTGTCTCAGATCTTCGCCAGCAGCGCAGATCTTATCGCCCACTGGCATGAGATCCAGATCCTGGGATCATGCGGACACAGAAAAGGCGGAACCTTCCGATCCCGCCCTGCATAAGATCCGGCCTCAGGCCGCAAGCCGGTGATCCGGGTGCTCCGATCCCGGAAGCACCACCATCTCACCGGCAACAGATCCGGCTCCTGAACTCCGGATCCAGATCCTGCTCTCCGGAACAACTCCGCCTATTTGGCAGCCAGCATGTCGATGACCTCAAAGTCCACCACGGGATCCACGTCGGCGCTGTAGTCTACGTCATCACAGCCAAAGCCGAAAAGATTTAGGAACTCGTCCTTGTACTGCTGATAGTCGGTGAGCTCCTTCAGGTTCTCCGTGGTGATCTGCGGCCACAGATCGCGGCATGCCTGCTGCACGTCATCCCTGAGCTCCCAGTCATCCATCCGGATCCGTCCGGCCTCATCGGTGTCCAGTTCCCCGGCACACAGTTTGGTGCGGAACATGCGGTTGAGCTGATCAATAGGCACCTCGTGGAGATCCTTCTGACGCATGATCCGGAACACCATGGAAATGTAGAGGGGCATCACCGGAATGGCCGAGGAGGCCTGGGTGATCACCGACTTCATCACCGCCACATAAGCCCGGCCGCCGATCCCGGCCAGCAGCGCCGTGTTGGCGGCAGCTGCCCGATCCAGATCCTCCTTGGCCTTGCCCAGTGTACCGTGCCAGTAGATCGGCCAGGTGAGATCCGTGCCGATATAGCTGTAGGCAATGGTGCGGGCACCGTCAGCCAGGACCCCGGCCTCAGACAATGCGCGGATCCACAGTTCCCAGTCCTGTCCGCCCATGACCTTGACGGTGTTGGCGATCTCCTCCTCGCTGGCGGGATCGATGGAGGCCTCAATGATCACGTCCTTGTTCACGTCCACAGCGGTGGTGGTGTAGGTCTTGCCGATGGGCTTCAGGGCAGAGCGCACCACCTCACCGGTGCCCGGGATCTTGCGCACCGGAGCGGCCAGGGAGTAGATCACCAGATCCACCTGCCCCAGATCCTCCTTGATCACGTCAATGACCTGCTGGCGGCACTCATCCGAGAAGGCGTCGCCATTGATGTTCTTCACATACAGCCCCGCATCCCTAGCATAGCGGTCAAAGGCGGCGGAGTTGTACCAGCCGGCAGTGCCGGGCTTCTTCTCGGTGCCGGGCTTCTCAAAGAAGACACCCACCGTGGCGGCGCCGCAGCCGAAGGCGGCGGTGATGCGGGAGGCCAGGCCGTAGCCGGTGGAGGCGCCGATGACCAGGACTTTGCGGGGTCCGTTGTCAATGGGGCCCTCAGCCTTCACCGTGGCAATCTGCCGTCTGACATTGGAGAAGCATCCCTCGGGATGGGTGGTGGTGCAGATAAAGCCCCGTACCTTTGGCGTGATTATCATATGAAGAAGTCCCTGTAAAAAATGCAGACACGAAAAGAAAAAGAAAACTGAAGATCCCCGGGGGCCGATCCTCCCGGATCCCGCCTGCCGGCGCCCGTCTTCCGGATCCACCTTCATGGATCCGCGGACAGGGGGATCTTATCACGGAGGCACCCCGCCCCCGGAAAGCAGGTCGGGGACCCGGGAAAAAAGTTCCGGACAAATCACAAAAGGATCAGCGCCGCCCGGACCCTCGGCCTGGATCGGGAAGTCCCCGCCCTGGACCAGACCCGCTCTAAAGGCGAGCCCGCGGTGCCGGGGGACAGCTCCTTGGGGCTCAGCCCACGTTCCGGGTGTTCTCCCAGACGATCTCCCCGGTGGAGACCTTGATGAGGTAGTAGGTCAGCAGCTTTTTGCCGTTCTGCTCCCCAATGGCGCCGTAGAACACATAGTCATACTTCTCTGCCCGGGCCAGGCTTGCCAGGTTGCCCCAGTCGCCATTCTTGGCCACGCTCTGGTATTCAAAGTTGGAGCGCAGCTTCCGGACACTCTCAGGGCTGGCCATGCGGTAGCGGCCGGAGGAGGCATAACTCTTCTCCACCGAGGAGGTCAAGGCGTCGGTCTTGTAGACCAGGGGCGGATCGCAGACCACCTTCTCCACATAGACCACCGATCCCCCGGGAATGGTGCTGAAGGACTTGGCGATCATGGCATTGGAGGCAGAGATGATGGCCGCATCCTCCCGGCCCAGGGAGGGGGCTGACGGGGCCGCCGGAGAGGGGACATCAATCCGGGAGGTGGACACCGGGGACTCCGGGAGATCTGCGGCCGGAACTGTGGGAGCGGCAGGAGTGACAGTGGAGGCGGTGATCATGCTGTCCTCAGTCAGCAGGGGCGTGTCATCGGTCTCAATGGCCGACACCCGCACATCCCCGGCGGAGGAGGGCAGCTGCTCCACAGTGGCAGAGGTCTGACGGCCCTGGGCATGATCCGACTCAATGCGCCCCCGGTCCCCGTACTGGTAGCGCAGCATGGAGCAGCCGGAAAGAAGGGTGGTCAGGATCAGCAGAACAGCGGCTTGGTTTCTCATGGGTTTCTCAAATTTTCAATAACTGTGCGTGGACAATTGCCGTGCAGGACACGGCGGGGACAGCGGTCCCTGTCAGCAGCCGGCTGATGCCGGGACAGGGACAGGCACGGCATCAGCCCCGCCAGGGTGCTGCCAGCAGCCGGGAGCAGGAAGCCTCTGGCGAGAGGCAGTCCCGGCCGTGAAAAAACCAGCGGACTGAAAGCCATTCCAGTCCGCAGGGATGATAAAGCGCTCCGGCATCAGACCGGAAAGGGGACGGATGCTCCCTGCCGGATCCGGCAGGGAGAACGGTCCTGAGGAAAGGATCGGGATAGCCGATCCTTCCCGTCACCTCAGGGGGATCTCAGCAGTTGAAGCCGAAACCCTTCAGGGGCTCACCGCCCAGAAGATGCATGTGCAGGTGGGGAACCTCCTGCCCGCCGTTACGGCCGCAGTTGAAGATCAGGCGGTAGCCGTCGCTGGCGATGTTCTCCTGCCGGGCCACCTGGGCGGCCACGGTGAACAGATGCCCGATGAGGGCCTCATCCTCCTCCTGGATCTCATTCACCGAGGGAATGAGCTTGTTGGGGATGATGAGGATATGCACCCGGGCCCGGGGATTGATGTCCCGGAAGGCGGTGACCCGGTCATCCTGGTAGACGATGTCCGAGGGGATCTCCCGGCGGACAATTTTGCTGAAAATAGTTTCCTCTGCCATAGTCATCATCTCCGGAAAAAAACTCCTGGGGCGTGTCCCGGCCCGGACGGAAGACATCCCGGCGCCGGCGGCACCGCCCTGTTCCCCGGCCCTCCGGGGAACGGCGCATTCACACTCTGATTATACTATTTGCGGACCCCGGTCACAAATCTGTCCCCTGTCTGCCTGCCCACCGGGACAGGATCCGGACGGATTTCCGGGCCAGATCCCTTCCTCAACGTCCATTATTCAACAGTGATCAAGAAATTAGCCGGTGCCAGATAGTACAATTGTCAGACGATCCGGGGATCTGTTCCCAGACATCCTCCGGAAGCAACCTTTCATGAATGCAGAGCGGTATCATGGAAAAACAGCCAGCCAAAATCTTCAGCACCTCCCCACTGCGCCCCCGGTCGCTTTTTCCCTCCAAAAAGCGCGATGCGGCCAAAAAGAAGGAACTGGAAAGGGATACCGCCCCTGCCGCCGGAAAAACCGCCCCCAGACCGGGTGATCCCTTCCCCGGAAGTGTCCCGGGAGATCTGAAGGCCCCTGTGGCCGGTGACCAGGCCGCAGGAAAGGATGCAGGCAAGATCCCGGGCAGGGATCCCCTGAAGAAAGAATCCGCCCCCGGCACTGCCGCCGGAGGGAAGGACGCCCTGGCCAAGGACGGCGCCGCTCCCCGGATCAGTGAGCCCCTCAAGAACGGAGGGAAGACCGCCGCCAAAGCTGCTGACAGCGCCGCTCCCGGAAAAGACAGCAAGAATGCCGCTCCCGGAAAAGGCAGCAAGACAGCAACACCTGCGAAGGACGGGAAGACTGTTGCGTCTGCAAAGGACAGCAAAGCCGCCGCACCTGCAAAGGATGGGAAAACCGCCGCCGCCGGAAATGACGGCAAAACCTCTGCACCTGCAAAGGACGGGAAAACCGCCGCCGGAACCTCTGCGCCCGCAAAGGACGGCAAAGCCCCGGAGAAACCCAAGAGGAGACGGCACCACCTCATAACCTTCAAGAACATTCCCGTGGTCAAACTGGTGTACTACGGCTTCGGGATCCTCATGGTGATGCTGCTGATCTCCGGTATCTCCAGTTTCAACGCCTTCAGCGATCTGAACACCGCCTTCAACGCCGTCACCCAGAAGACCACGCCCCTGGTAATAACCGCCGGCAAGCTGGAAAAGGACATGAACGTGTCCCACAAGGCCCTGGTGGAGATCCTCACCTCCCAGAACGCCGAGGAGATCACCAAGCTCACCCAAATCTACTCTGCCCAGAACAACATCCTGAAGCAGACCGTGTCCGAGTTCACCGCCCTGGTGGAGAACGAGCCCCGGTTTGAGGAGCTGGTGACGGAGCTTAACGCCCATCTGAACAAGTACAGCTCCTACACCGGCACCATCCCCCAGGACTACCTGAACCTGGTGCAGGAGCAGATCAAGGTCAACAAGGAGATCAGTTCCTACCGGGCCCTGGTCAACCTCTTCACCGAGGAATACAACAACATCAAGTTCCAGATGAAGGACGAGGATGATTACGTCCATCAGCTGATGCTGGCCCCGGAGCCCCTGAAGGGCATGATGGCCACCAACACCGACGCAGCCCTGAACAGCGAGGATCTGGCCACCGTGGAGGAGGCCCTGAAGAAGAACCAGGGCGCCATCAAGCTGTACCTGTCCCAGATCAACGAGATCAAGCGTGATCTCCCCACCTTTGAGAACGACGTGGGCCGGTACTACAAGAACTTCGCCATCAGCGTGGCCGAGGACACCGGCGTGCTGTCCATGCACCTGAACCTGGTGCGGAAGAAGACGGAGCTTCGGCGCATCACCCTCAAAGCCAATGAGGAGCTGATGTCCTTAAGCGAGATCATCGCCTCCATGTCCGCCATCTCCAACAGCGAGATGAACGCCTCAGTGAACGGCGCCTACAAGATCATCTCCTCCAGCTACATCAAGCTCACCGCCGTGATCCTCATCGGCGTGATCGTTGCCCTACTGGTGGCCTATGTGGTGGGCCGGGTCATCAATGTGCCCCTTACCCGGATCGTGCGGTCCATCAACGCCATGGCCGAGGGCGACATGACAGTGCCGGTGCGGTTCAACGCCCGCAGCGAGTTCGGCTACCTGGCCAAGAAGATGAACAGCCTCATCGAGACCTTCGGTGCCACCCTGAGCAACCTGAGCCAGTCCGCCCGGACCCTCCAGGAAAACGCCCACTCCAACAGCGAGTCCATGGTGAGCACCGCTGAGAAGATCCAGGTCCAGCAGGAGCAGACCCAGCAGATCGTCAGCTCCATCAACATGATGCGGGCATCCGCCGACAATGTGGCCGAATCCGCCGCCACCTCCCTGAACCGGATCATCGAGGTGAATGACGCCGCCGAGACCGGCCGCAAGATCATGAGCGACAACATCACCACCAACCATGAGCTGGCCCACCGGCTGAAGATCACCTCCGAGGCCATCAAGAACGTCAACGAGACCAGCAACAACATCGGCACCATTGTGGAGGTGATCAAGGACATCGCCGAGCAGACCAACCTGCTGGCCCTGAACGCCGCCATTGAGTCCGCCCGGGCAGGTGAGCACGGCCGGGGTTTTGCCGTGGTGGCAGATGAGGTGCGATCCCTGGCCCAGAAGACCTCTGTGTCCACCACCGAAGTGCAGAAACTCATCGAATCCCTCCAGTCAGTGGTGTCCAATGCCGTGGAAACCATCAAGAACTGCGAGAAGGAGATGGAGCATTCGGTGATGCAGACTTCTGCTGCCAACTCCTCCATTGAGGAGATCAAGGCCATCCTGACCTCCATCAACGACATGGCCCACCAGATAGCCAGCGCCGCCGAAGAGCAGCGCTGCACCTCCAACGAGGTGGCCAGCAATGTCAGCCGCATCTCCGAGATCTCTGAGATCAACGCCTCGGAGATCAACAAGTCCAAAGTCTCCTGCCAGGCCCTGGACAATCTGGCCACCGAGCAGAAGCGCATGGTGGAGCGGTTCAAGTTCCAGGAAAGCAGCCAGCCGGCACCAGATCAGGACAAGACTCCGGCTGATGATCCGCAGCAGAACGGCAAGCAGAAAGATCCTGCCGCTGAGAAAGTGCCGGCTCCCGCCAGGAACAAAGCAGGATCAGCAAAGCCAGTTTTCCCTGCCCCGGAGAAGTCTTCGGCTCCCGCCAAGGACAAGGCCGGATCCTTGAAGCCTTCTTTCCCCGCCCCGGAGAAGGCGCCATCTCCCGCCAAGGACAAGGCCGGATCCTTGAAACCCGCTTTCCCCGCCCCGGAGAAAGCCGCCGCACCGGCCAAGGATAAGGCAGTCTCCCCCTTTGGCAAGCCAGCAGATCAGACCGGAGCCAGCCCCAAAGCACCGGCAAAGGGAGCACCCGTTCCCCCGTCCCCGGCAGCCAAGGGCAAAAACAGCTGAGACTCCCCAGACCGGAGGCAGAACGCCTCCGGTTTTTCTTTTCCGGATCTCACAGGAGGGCAGTCATTGAGGCAGACCGGACGGTAGCACCGCCCTGATCTCTGTCCTTAAACCATTCCAGCCATACTTCCCGCCGGGAGTTCAGAGTCTGCCATACCGCAACACACCGCTCCTCCCTCCCATTCAGTGCCTCACCGAAAAGCAACAGCCAAACCCCATTTCTGACTTATAATGTGCCCTTGTCAGAAGAACAACGCCACAGGCAGCAGAAAAATGATCAAATTCAGAAAGACCGCCGCAGTTCTGGCGGCACTGCTGGTATGCTCCGCCGGGATCCATGACGCCGACGCCCGGAAAGTGTCCCACCACACCTCATCCCACGCCTCCAGGAACCAGATCCGCCATATGTCCGCTCCGTCCCGGACCCAGGTGCGGCCGGCGGCAACCAGCCGGAACTCCGCACCCCGGACCGCCATCCCGGCGGTGAACCAGCCCGCCCGGACCGCCGGGGGCACCCTGGTGGGATCTGCCTGGTCCCTGCCGGGAAGAGCAGATGAGGGCAGCAACCTGGGACTGCTCATGGAGCCGGCCTCCACCATGAAGGTGCTCACCGCCGCCGCCGCCCTGACCGAACTGGGCCGGGGTTTCCGCTTCACCACTTCCCTCAAAACTGATGCCGCCTCCCCTGACCGCCTGTCACCCGGGGGCGTCCTCAACGGCAGCCTGGTGCTGGAATTCGGCGGAGATCCCACCTTCACCAGCGAAAAGCTCCTGGCCATGCTCAGCCGCCTGAAGGAGCAGGGGATCCGCAGGATCAAAGGCGATATCATCGTGGGCACCGGTCCCTACAGCGGCTACACCCGGGGCACCGGCTGGCCCTGGGACGATCTGCCCCTGTGCTTCGCCGCCCCGGCGGGCAATGTCATCATCGATCACAACTGCGTGATCACCAAGGCCCGGCTGGGCCGGGGCTCCTCCAACTTCTCACCGGCACAGCTGACCGAGATGCAGCCGGTGCGGATCAGCTTCAGCGTCTCCCCGGTGACCCGGGAAAACTACAACGCCGAGGAGTGCCCCATGATCGTGGAGCCCTCCACCAGCAACACCTACACGGTGTCAGGCTGCTTCAACAGCGAGATCAACCGCCGGAAGGACTATGTCCAGGACTTCAAGTTTGCCGTGCAGGATCCCAACCTGTGGGCCCGGGATATCCTCCGGGTGGCTCTCCGGAAGTCCGGCATTTCCTTCACCGGGGATGTCCGGGCCCGGGACACCACCGGCATGAAGCTCAAGACCCTGGACACCAACCGATCTGCCGAGTTGCCGGTTCTTCTGAAGCACATGCTCAAATTCTCGGACAACCTCTATGCCGAGGCCGTGGCCGCGGCGGCGGCCCGATCTTTCTACGGCCGCACGGTGAGCATCCGCAGCTCCGCCCAGGCGGTGAAGAGGATCCTCCAGGAGAAGGGCCGGATCAACTTTGCCGGGGCTGATCTGTATGACGGCAGCGGCCTGTCCTCCTACAACCTGATCTCCGCCGGCACCATGCTGCAGGTGCTCAAGTACATCCGGGACAATGACGCCCGGCTCGGCATGATTGATCTCCTGCCGGTGTCCGGAGAGAGCGGCACCCTCCTCAGGCGCGCCAGCGTCACCACCGCCCCCCTGAAGGGCCGGATCATGGCCAAAACCGGCACCATCCGCCATGTGCGGAACCTGGCAGGCTTTGTGCGCACAGAGAATGAGCATCTGGTGCCCTTTGTGATCTACACCAACGCCTATGCCCTGGAGTCATCGGAATACAGCCTGATGCAGCAGGAGAACAAGATGCTGCCCCATTTTGAATATGAGCGCAGCGTTCTGCGGAGCCTCTACGAGGAAAAGCGCCCGGAGTTCCGCTGACAGGATCCGGAAAACCCGGCACCCGGGGAATAACCGATCCGGCTCACCGGTGAAACAGACCTGGCTCCCCCGGGGGAAAGGTCCCGCACCCTGCCCGCCCGGATCTTCCCCGGGCCGTGTCAGGCGGCGCCTTATTTGGCTATCCCATGCAAATCCGGGTACAATGGAACTGACTGGAAGATCTGCGGAAAAAGGATCCTCCGGCATCCCACAGTTGACAGGACGGCAGGCGGCAGAAGCCGGCAAGGCCGATCAGGAAGGTTCTCATGTTCATTGACAAGGCTCACAAGCTCGACAACGTCTGTTACGATATCCGCGGAAGCGTCCACCAGGAGGCCCGCCGGCTGGAGGATGAGGGACACCGCATCCTGAAGCTCAACATCGGCAACCTGGCGCCCTTCGGCTTTGACGCCCCGGAGGAGATCGTCAAGGACGTGATCATCAACCTGCCCCTGAACCAGGGCTACTGCGACTCCAAGGGCCTGTTCACCGCCCGGAAGGCGGTGGTGCAGCACTACCAGCAGAAGGGCCTCCGGGACGTGGACGTGAATGACGTGTTCATCGGCAACGGCTGCTCAGAGCTTATTGTCCAGTCCATGCAGGCCCTGCTGAACAACGGCGACGAGATGCTGGTGCCCGCCCCCGACTATCCCCTGTGGACTGCCGCCGTGAACCTGGCCGGCGGCCGGGCCGTGCATTATGTGTGCGACGAGCAGCAGGGATGGTACCCGGATCTGGACGATATCCGGAAGAAGATCTCCTCCCGCACCCGGGGGATCATTCTCATCAACCCCAACAACCCCACCGGCGCCGTGTACGGCACAGATATCCTGCTGGAGATCCTGGAGCTGGCCCGGCAGCATAACCTGGTGGTCTTCGCCGACGAGATCTATGACAAGATCCTCTATGACGACACCGCCCACCGGAGCCTCTGCACATTGAGTGACGATGTGCTCACCGTGACTTTCAACGGTCTCTCCAAGGCCTACCGGGCCTGCGGCTTCCGCCAGGGCTGGATGGTGATCAGCGGACCCAAGAACAAGGCCGCCGGCTACATCAGCGGCCTGGAGCTGCTGGCCACCATGCGCCTGTGCGCCAATGTACCCTTCCAGATGGCCATCCCCACGGCCCTGGGCGGCTACCAGTCCATCAACGAGCTCATCGTCCCCGGCGGACGGCTCCGCCGCCAGCGGGATCTGGTCTATGATCTGTTCACCCAGATCCCCGGGATCACCTGCGTCAAGCCCAAGGCCGCCCTGTATATGTTCCCCCGGATCGATATCAAGAAATACAACATCCGGGATGACGGCAAAATGGTGCTGGATCTCCTGCGCCAGGAGCACCTGCTTATTGTCCAGGGCACCGGCTTCAACTGGATGCGCCCGGATCACTTCCGCATCACCTTCATCCCCAACGAGGAGATCCTCCGGGAGGCCGCCACCCGCTTCGCCCGCTTCCTGAAATCCTATCATCAGTGACCTTTCCGCCCTGTCCCCGGGGCAGGGCATCCCCTCTCTCCCCGCACCGGTGCACACCATGGATCACAGCCACTTTTTCGCCCAGCTGGCCCGCATGAGCCTCATCAGCCGCTGGGCACTCATGCGCAATGCCAGCCAGGAGAACATTGCCGAGCACAGCCTTCAGGTGGCCATGGTGGCCCACATGATGGCCCTGATCGAAAACCGCCTCACCGGATCCACCATCGACGCCTCCAAGGCGGCGGTGGCGGCCATGTACCATGACGCCCCGGAGGTGTTCACCGGCGATCTGCCCACCCCGGTCAAATACCAGAACCCCCACATGGCCCAGGAGTACCGGAAACTGGAGAAAATGGCCGAGGAGAAGCTGGTAAATATGCTGCCGGAGGAGTTCCGGGAGGAGTTCTCCCAGGTGATCCGGGGGGACATGGTGGATCCCCAGATCCGGCGCATCGTCAAGGATGCGGACACCATGTGCGCCTACCTGAAGTGCATGAGCGAGCTCAAGGCCAACAACACCGAGTTCGCCAATGCCGCCGAGCGCCTGAGGGCCAGCCTTGATCAGCGGGCGGCCACCTCCCCCGCCATCCCCTATTTTGAAAAGGTCTTCCTTCCCAGTTTCTCCAAAACCTTGGACGAGATCAGTTTCTGAGACCCCAGCAACGGAAGCGTGCCATGAAAATCGCCACCCTGACCCCCTTTCAGTTCCGCCTGGCCACGTCAGTGCTTTATGCCGTGCTTTCCGGCGAGAAAAGCACTGACGATGCCTATGCCCACTTTTTCCGGAAGGTGAAGATCTGCAACCGGGAGCAGGCTCTGATCACCCGGGTGGTGGGGGATATCATGCGGCGCCTGAACTACTATCTGAAACTGGCCGGCCTGGAGGACACCGCCAAGGCCTGCAACGCCAAGGGCGTGGATTCCCTGGTGCATGTGTGGCACATCCTGAACAACCTGCCCCAGACCCCGGATGCCCGGACCGCCCCCCTGGACATCGGCCAGTTCCGGATCCTGAACAAGGAGCTGAAAAAGGATCGCCCCCTGGTGGACGGCTGCCCGGAATGGCTAGAGATCCACGGCGACTATGAGCTGGGAGACCGCTGGCCTGCCGAACGGGCCGCCCTGTGGCAGCCGCCCCGGCGCTACATCCGGGTGAACACCCTGAAAACCACCCGGGAAGAGCTGAAGAAGATCCTCCTGCGCTCGGAGGTTGCCACCAGGGAAGTGGAGAATGTGCCCACGGCCCTGGAGATCCTCACCGACGCCTCCCTGTTCCGGATGAACGCCTTCAGCAGCGGCCTCTTTGAGCAGCAAGACGCAGGATCCCAGCTTATTGCCCCCTTCCTGGAGATCCGGCCGGGCATGCGGATCATCGACGCCTGCTCCGGATCCGGGGGCAAGACCCTGCATCTTGCTGCACTCACCGGGGGCAAGGGCACCATCATCGCCATGGATGTGGCCGCCTGGAAACTGGATGATCTGAAGCAGCGGGCCCGGAGGGCCGGCGCCTTCAACATCGAAACCCGCCATATCGACTCCACCAAGGTGATCAAGCGGCTGGCCGGCACCGCCGATCGGGTGCTGCTGGATGTGCCCTGCACCGGCCTCGGGGTGCTGAAGCGCAACCCGGATATCAAATGGGCCGACACTCCCTCCCGCCTCAGCAAGATCTACCAGACCCAGGCGGAGATCCTGGAAAGCTACTCCCGGATGGTGAAGCCCGGAGGCAAACTGGTGTACTCCACCTGCTCCATCATGCCCGTGGAGAACGGACTGCAGATCAAAGCCTTCCTGAAAAAGCACGGGGATGAGTTCCGGCTGGAGGAGGAGCGGACAGTCTATCCCTCAGAGACCGGTTTTGACGGCTTCTACATGGCCCGCCTGGCCCGCTCTGAAGCCGCCCCGGAAAAGGAGCCGGAGAAGGCAGATCCCGCAGCCCCGGCCAAGGACAGCCGGCAGCGCCGGAAAAAGGATCGGCGGCAAAACACCCCGGAAACTCCCGCCGGTGCACAAACTGCGGATCTGAAACCGGAGCCGTCCCCGGATGGGGAGCCGGCCCAAAGCCCGAAACCAGCCGGAGCCCCGGCACCGGATCAGACGGTGAAAGATCCTGAAGGCGTGCCGGAAGCCGTGAGCGGCGAAAACCACTCTGATGTGGACGGCGGGAAAACCCGGACATAAGACGCAAGAGGGAAAGCCCGGCCGGAAGACACGGGCGGAGAAGCCGAAACGGCAGACACCAGCAGGAAAGCCCGGCCGGAAGGTGATCTCAGCGCCGGCGGTGGGAGCAGTTGTCCAGCAGAAGACTGAAGGTGAACTGAACCAGAACTGGAACTGCTCTGACCGATCTGAACTAGGCTGGATTGGTCTGATCTGAACCTGAACAGCAACAGTGCAGATCCCGATCCGGGAAGGATCGGCTGCTCCACAACCAGCTCGGCAGTTCCCCCTCAAGAGCCCGTCAGGGCACGGTTTTCCAGAACCGGAAAAGTGATCCAGAAGGGACCGGAAGCACGGCTGCAAAAAATTTAAAAAAAATGGAACTTTTTGCCAGGTCCGCCGTCTAAAGCAGTGTTAGTGAGAAATTTGTTCATTTTCCTGGTTTGTGCATTGGCTGATCACCAATGCACTTTCTTTTTCTGGAAACAGCGGATCGGAGCGCACCTGGTCAGATCCCACCGGTCAGCTCCTCCGGACACAGGCACCAGAGATCTTCCCAGGCCCGCGATCTCCCCGGATCACCCAGCCCAGGGCGTCCTTTTCCATGCTTCCGTCACCCCGTCACCGGCTACTGATCGGCCATTCTGAACAAAATCCGACCAGTCACCCGGATCTCAGAAAAAAATTTAAAAATTTTTTGATTTTGATGGAACTATTTGCCCCCAGGATCGTCTAAACCCATGAAAGTTAGTTTTTGTTTCATATATTTCCTCCTGATCCTAAGGCCTGCTCACCAGGCCTTTTCTTTTGCCCGGATCTTCCGGAGATCCCAGATCCGGCCACCGCCGCCCACCCCGGGCAGGATCGTCAAAGCCCGCTCAAATCAGCAAAACCGGCCTGACACCACCAGCCAGGTGCTGTTCATCCTCACAGCCTAAACCGGCGGATCTGCTCATCCAGGGAGTCCGACACCTGCCGGATCTCATCGGAGATCCCCAGGGCGTTTTTAGTTTCTGAGGCCGTGGCGGAGGTGGAGTCGGAGATCCCCTGCATGTTGGTGGTGATCTCCTGGCTGGTGGCGGTCTGCTCCTCGGTGGCGGAGGCAATCTGGATCAGCTGATCGTGGACAGTCTCCACGGAGCCGTTGATCCGGTTGAGGCTTTCCTCCAGGGCCACGGTGTATTCGGCGATCTCATTCATCTTCCGGACGTTCACCGTCATGGTGGAGGTGGCATTCCCCACCATCTCCTGAATGGAGGCGATCATGGAGCTGATCTCCTTGGTGGAGCCGGAAGTCCGGCCGGCCAGGGATCGCACCTCATCGGCCACCACCGCAAAACCCCGGCCGTGCTCACCGGCCCGGGCAGCCTCAATGGCGGCATTCAGCGCCAGCAGGTTGGTCTGGTCGGCGATCTCCTGGATAGTGCCCACAATGCCGCTGATCTGCATGGTGTGGGAGCCCAGCTGTTCGATCATCCGGGCACTCTGATTGGTCTCCTCAGCATGCTCCCGGATCCGGCTCACCGCCGCCCGGACCTTCTCAGCCCCCTCCCGGACGACTTTCTGCACCTCAGCCGAATACTCCGACGCATCTGAGCAGTTCTGGGCGATCTGGCGGGAAGTGCTGGCCATTTCCTCGCTGGCGGCAGTCACAGTCATAGACTGGGCGAGGATCTTCTCAGAGCTGGCGGCCACTACGCTGTTGGACTGAGACAGGCTGTCGGAGCCCTCCCGGAGCCTGCCGGCCACCGCCCCAAGCCCCGACACCATGCTGCGCAGGCTGCCCAGCATGCCCTTCAGGGAGTTGCCGATCTCATCATCATGACTGATGACAATGGACAGATCACCATTGGCTATGGCTCCGGTCTCCTGACTCAGCTGGTTGATGGGGGCCATGATGGAGTTGGAGATCATCCGGGTCAGCAGGACGCACAGCAGGATCCCCACGGCGGACACCACAATGAAGATCACCAGGTTGGTGGCCCGGGCCACTGTCTCCTGAATATCCTGGCTCCGCTTCTCCGAAAGCTTGATCAGTAACTCAACGCTGGAGTCAATGTTGGCGCCGATGGGCACCAGGTATTTCTGGATGGCCAGATAGGCCTCCCGGTTCTGGCCGATCTCCGAAAGCCGTATGACCTCACCGTAGGTGGCCTTCTCATATTCATCCAGCTGCCCCTTCATGTAGGTGACCGCCTCAAGGCACTCCTTCATGTCCTGGCATTGGCCGGTGACCCGGTCCAGGACATCATTGAACTTCTTCTTGTTGGCGGTGAAGGCGCTGCGCTGCCCCTGGCGCTCCTCCTGGGAGACGGTCATGGGATACTTGATGGCGCTGATCCTGAGCTCCTTGAACAGGGCTTCCAGGTTCCGGGAACTGTCCACCAGCCCGATGAGGCCAGTCCTGGAGTCCGCCAGCTGGGACAGGCAGGAGGACAGCACCTGCATCTTGGAAAAGGCCATGCAGAAATTGATGAGCAGGACAATGGTGACCGCCAGGAGGATGAAAAGCAGCTTGTGGGAGATTTTGAAACGGGCAAAGATATCCATAAAGAGCCCCTAAAGCCAGAGGAAAGACAGCATTTACAACAGTCTACAGGCTGTCGGGAAAAGGCGATCACCGATCAGATCCATCTGTCAGCTTTCTGATCTGTCCCGCAGAATGACACGGGACCAGGATCCCCTTCCGGGAGCTCAGTTCCGGCTCAGGACGATCCGGCAGGATCCGGGGGCACCGGTGCCCATCTGAACCCAGGGGAAAGCAGGCTCCGGCTGACGTCCGGCAAACCGGGTCCAAAGGCGGCTGGTCATGAGCACTGCTACTTGCGGTCAGGCGATCCGGAGATCAGGCCAGTCCGCAGCGGAATGAGGCGGGATGAGATGTGGCATGCTGAGACTGTTCGGAAAGGGATAAGCCTGTGTGGGACTGGTCGGAATGGAATGAGACAGTGGGGACAGACCGGAATGGAATAAGTCGTGGTGTGGGTCAAGGATGAGACAGATGGGATGAGACAGGAACGTGCTGAGCCGGGATGGACCGGGATGAGTTGGGGTGAGCTGGTGGAATGCTGTCTCTGCCCGGCAGGAGCAGGATCGGGAGGGATCGGCCACGCCCCCGGGCGCAGCCCCCGGGGCTCCCCGCCCGCCTGGAAGGATCCCCCAGGAGGCGGGAACGCTAGCCGATCCCCGGCAGTGGCGGTGATCAGCGCCGCCGCATGGCGGCGCCGTTGTCCCGGCCCCGGAGTTTCCGCCGGCCCGGGATGTTCTTCTCACCCCTGAAGCCCGATCCGTGGCGCTCCGAGCGGTCGCCGGACAGATCATTATTCCTAAAGGGACGGCCCCGGGAGCGGCTGCCCCGATCAGGGCGGGAACCGGATCTTTCCGGCTTCTCCGCCGTGTACTCCCGGATCTCCAAGCGCCGGCCGCACACCCGGGTGTCCTGGAGCACGCTGAGCACATCCTCAGGAACCACCGGCAGATCCACAGTTGAAAACGAGCCGCACAGTTCAATCCGGCCGATATAGGAGCTGTCGATGCCACCCTCGTTGGCAATGGCACCCACGATCTGCCCGGGCTTGACGCCGTCAAGGCGGCCCACGCTGAGGCGGTAGCGGCGCATCTCCTGCTCCGGATGCTCCTTCAGGGGCTCCGCCTCGGCACTGAGGGTCCGCTGGGGGCGATCTTCCCGGGAGCCGTGACCGTCCCGATCACCCCTGCCGTCCCGGAACTCCTTCTGCTCCGGCTCGTCCCCGGTCTCCCGCACCAGTGGCTCGTCACCGTTAGCCAGCCGTGCCAGCACCGTGCACAGCTCCACGGTGTCCACGGACTCATCCGCCAGGAGCTCATTCACCACTTCCCGGAAGTCCTCCAGATCCTCCCGCTCCTCCTCCAGCATGTCCAGGATCCGCTTCTTGAAGGAGTCCACCCGGTGGCGGTTGAGATCATCATTGGTGGGCATGAGCATGGGCTCAATCTTCTGCCCGGTGACCTGCTCAATGATCCGGAGCATCCTGCGATCCCGGGGTGAGACGAACAGCAGTGCGTCGCCAGTGCGCCCGGCCCGGCCGGTGCGGCCGATGCGGTGCACATAGGACTCCACATCATTGGGAATGTCGTAGTTGATCACATGGGTGATCCGATCCACGTCCAGACCCCGGGCCGCCACGTCCGTGGCCACCAGAATGTCCAGCCGGCCGCTGCGCAGGCGATCCACGATCTTCTCCCGGGTCTTCTGGGGGATATCGCCATGGAGAGCCTCGGAGGCCAGGCCCCGGGCGCTGAGGCGCAGTGACACCTCCTCGGCATCATTCTTGGTCTTCACAAACACCAGCACCGCCTCATAGGGCTCCACCTCCAGGAACCGGGCCATGGCGTCAATCTTGTGGAGTCCGGAGACATACCAGAAGCGCTGCCGCACAGTGGAGGCAGTGGAGGTCCGGGAGGCAATGCGGATCTCCCGGGGATCCCGGAGATACTGGGAGGCCACCTTGCGGATGGCCGGGGGCATGGTGGCGGAAAACAGTGCCGTCTGGCGGGTTTCCGGACACTGGCTGATGATCCACTCAATGTCCTCAATGAAGCCCATGTTAAGCATCTCATCGGCCTCATCCAGCACCAGGGCCCTGAGGGAGGTCAGATCCAGCCGCTCCCGGCGCAGGAGATCCATCACCCGGCCCGGAGTGCCCACCACCACCTGAACGCCCCGTTTGAGGCTGCGGATCTGGGTCTCATAGGAGGCGCCGCCGTAAATAGGCAGCACGTGGAAATCTTCAATATGCCTGGCAAAGCCCTGGCAGGCCTCGGCGATCTGGATGGCCAGTTCCCGGGTGGGAGTCAGGATCAGCACCTGCACGTCCCGGCAGGAGCTGTCCAGACGGGAAAGCAGCGGCAGGGCGAAGGCTGCGGTCTTGCCGGTGCCGGTCTGGGCCTGACCGATGAGATCAGCGCCGGAAAGCAGCACCGGAATGGACTCTGCCTGGATCCGGGAAGGGGACTCAAAGCCCAGATCGCACACCGCCCGGTAAACCCTCTCGTCCAGACCCAGATCAGCGAAGGAGGGCAGCTTTTCCTGTTCCGGGCTCTCCCCGGAGGCATTGTTGAGTTCCGACATGGCGCACCAAAGTTCAAATGAAGATAAAAAGAAGATCATCAGCCGGGTCCCGGAGGGAAAATGCCAGTTGCCCGGCATCTCCATGACCCGAAAGCAGCAGAAAAACCCGGCTCCCGGTCCCGGGAAAAGGGAGCCCGCAGCCCCGGCAGGAGGAAAGACAGGCCCGATTTTGCGATCTGTGTCGCAAATATACCGATTTACCGGAGACAAATCAACCAGAGACCGCACATGGTCAAACACGGCTTAGGGAGCCCGACATCCGGGCTGGAAGGCGCAGGATCAGCATCCGGATCCCAGGAGATGGGCGGCATGACAGAAGATGAAGGAGCGGATAGGCTCAACTGACGGAAAAAGAGAGGATGATGAAAGAGCGGAAGTCCTCTGGCTGCGTGTGCAGCAAGACAGCATGGTGCGCCGGGAGATCGGCAGAGTTGTTACATTACCAGGCCATAAAAAACACCATTATGAACATATGGTGTAACGGCATTATGCCATTTTAGTGTAAAAGGCCCAGTTGTATAAGCAACTGATGTACCGGAGCGTGAGCCCGGACAGCGCCGGCGATCTGCTGTGAGGATGATGTCCACATCCGTGAAGTGCGGATGTGAGACATCTGCCGGGCACCCTACAGCAGACGGTAGGTGATGCCGGGATTGCAGCGGATCATCTCAAAGCGTTCGCTGAGCCCCGTCATGGCCTCAGAAGCTCCCAGGAACAGGTAACCCCGGGGATTGAGGCAGTCTGCCATCTGATTGACGATCTTGGACTTCACCTGGGGTGAGAAGTAGATCAGCACATTGCGGCAGAAGATGATGTCAAAGCGGCCCATGCCGGTATAGCTTTCCAGCAGGTTGAGATGGCGGAAGGACACCAGGCGCTTGATCTGATCATTGATGACCATGTTCTGATCATCCACCTTGGTGAAAAAATGCCGCTTCCGCTCCGGGGACAGCCCCCGGTTCAGGGCAATGTAGTCATACACCCCCGCCTTGCAGTGGGAGAGCATGGTGGGAGAGATATCCGTGCCCACGATCTGCACCCCTCCAGGGGTCTTGAGCCGGGGAATGCCGGTCTCAAAGCAGGTCATGGCGATGGAATAGGGCTCCTGCCCCGATGAGGAGGCCGCCGACCAGATCTTGATGGTGTTGTGGGGCTTCTCCTTCACCAGCTCCGGCAGAAGCTGGGTCTTCAGCATCTGGTAGGGGTAGTTGTCCCGGAACCACAGGGTCTCATTGGTGGTCATGGCGTCAATGACCCGCATCCGCAGAGTGCGCTGCAGGTTGTCCTGGGTCTTCTCCAGCAGCTCGCCAAGATTTTTGAAATGAAACTCTGCCACCAGCGGCGTCAGCCGGCTGAGCACCAGGTACTGCTTGCTGGGTCCCAGCACTATGCCGCTGTGATCCTCCAGAAAGAGGCAGAACTTATCGTACTGCTCTCGGGATATGTTCTCAGCCATGATCAGGGATCCTGTGCCTCAGCTCAACCTCTGTGCCACAGCCTGACCCTGCTTGGACTTGAGCACATCCCGCACAGCCTTGGCCAGTTCATCAGGGTTGAACTTGGCGATGAAATTGTTGGCACCCACCTTCTTCACCATGGTCTGGTTGAAAATGCCGGAAAGGGAGGTGTGGAGAATGACCTCCAGATCCTTCAGGGCAGGATCGTTGCGGATAGAGGCGGTGAGGGTGTAGCCGTCCATCTCGGGCATCTCGATGTCGGAGATCACCATCAGCAGCTGCTCGTCCATGGGTCCCTTGGTGCTCATGTCCTTCAGGATATCCAGAGCCTCCCGGCCGTTCTTGGCCAGCAGGCAGTGAATGCCGATGGCCTCCATGGACTTCTGCACCTGGCGCCGGGCCACAGTGGAGTCGTCTGCCACCAGCACCGGCAGTTCGGCGATGTTGATCTCCTTGGTGGTCTTCACCGTCTCCTGGACCACGGTGTCGGACACCTCGGTGTTGATGGGGGAGATCTCATCCAGGATGCGCTCCACGTCCAGGATCTGCACCAGTTCACCGTCAATCTCCGTCACGGCGGTCATGTAGTTCTGCTTGCCCACGCCCTTGGGGGGAGGCATGATGGCAGACCAGTTCATGTTGAGGATCCGGTCCACCGCCGCCACCAGGAAGCCCTGGACTGAGCGGTTGTACTCGGCAATGATGACAAAGGCCTTGGACAGATCCTCAATCTTGGGGGCGCCGGTGGCCATGCCCAGATCAATGATAGACACGGTCTGCCCCCGGATGTGGGCCACACCGCAGACAAACCGGTGGAGCTTGGGCATGACGGTGAGATGGGGACAGCGGAGAACCTCGCGCACCTTGAACACGTTGATGCCGTAGCGCTGCTTCCGTCCGTTCAGATGGAAGAGCAGCAGTTCCATGCGGTTCTGGCCCACCAGCTCTGTCAGCTGGTTTACGGATTCCAATACGCCTGCCATACAGAAAACTCCACACACTGGTCCATGACAATCAGTTATTACAGCAGAACAGACGGTCAAATTCTGTTATGCAGTCTTGCTTTTGTGTCCGGATCCAGGATTTTTTCTGTTTTTGTGAGAATAAGCACCTTATAACCGGATCGCCCCCACCCCGCAGGTTCCAGCTTTGCCATACCGGTACCCCTGCCCGTCCGTGCCGGACACCTGAACGCCGGGGGTGGTAAGGAAAGTGCCACGGCTGCCTCTGCCCATCCGTGCCGGACACCGCAGAAGGGAGAGCACGGCTGGATCGGCGGCCTCCGGTCATCCGGGGAAGGCCGGAGGCAAATATGGTATGATCTTTTCTAGGGTCAGCCGGGCACCGGCGGTAACACAGTCCCGGCGCCGGGATCCGGACGGGACAGGCGGCGGGACGGGACGGGCAGAGTTTTCAGGGCAGACCTTCAGAGCGTTGCTTCGGAGAAAAGCTTTCAGAGGAGGAGGTGGGTATGAAGTGTCTTGCACATGCTGCGGCCATCCTGGCGGTGATCCTCGCCGGCACTCTCATACCCTCCCTCCCCGTCCGGGGTGAGATCTCGGAAGCGGAGGCCCTGGAGTTCACCGACTTCATCCGGGAATATATGGAGGATCTCATCACCGATGAACTGGGAGAGGAGATCCATGCCCAGATCATCATCCCGGATCTGGAGAAGCGGAGACGTCTTGAACCCTGCCCCGGGGAGCTGGAGGCGGAGCTGGTGAAAAAAGATCTGAACCGCCTCACCAACAGCGTGAAGCTCACTTGCCAGGGAGATGACGGTCCCGCCTGGACCGCCTCGGTGCCCATCAGGGTCCGCTACACCGCCCCGGCGGTGACCCTGACCGCCCCGGTGGGGAAAAACCAGCTGATCACCGCCGGAAGCATTGAGGTGACCCAGGTGGACAAGCGCACCCTCCGGGGCGGCCACTTCACAGATCCCGCCCTGGTGGTGGGAGCCAAGTCCAAGCGGGAGCTCCGGCCCGGCGCGGTGCTCCTCACCAGCCAGGTCTGCCTGGTGTGCAAGGACGATGTGGTGGATCTGGAGGCCGGCACCGGGGAGGTGACCATCAAGGTCCAGGGCAAGGCCCTCCAGGACGGCAGCCTAAATTCCATGGTCAGGGTGACCAATCTGATCTCCGGCCGTGAGGTCACCGGCAAGGTGGTGGGCGTGGGCCATGTGCGGATTGACGTCAAGTGATCCCTGGGCCGGGTATTCCCAGGACTGATCCGGTCCTGCAAATCTACTTTCTGTCCAGTTTTCATCCGCTCCGCAAAAAATGACGTATTCACCCTTTAGGAATTCCCCCTTCTGCCGATAAAAAGGCACAAGGAAATTTTCCGTGCACTTCAAGCACGCAGAAGAGGAGGTCAGGATCATGGCACTGAACAACATCACCAATGCGATTGCCAGCAGCCCGATCATTGCAGGCAGCGCCCAGAACGCCCGGGAAACCGAAAAGGCACTGAAGGGCAACGGCGCCTCCCAGGCCGCCAGGACCGGTGCCCTGGCCGACGACTCCGTGGAGATCACCGATCAGGCCAAGAAGCTCAGCACCCTGCAGGAAAAGATCAAGAATGCGCCCGATGTGGACACCGCCCGGGTGCAGAGCATCAAGAACTCCGTGAACAACGGCAGTTACAAGATTGACGGCCGGGCCATAGCCGACAAGATGGTGGGCTTGGAGTCCGATCTGGCCGCCCTGTACAACTGATGAGGAACCGTTGACCAGAACCCTACCCGAGATCCTCGGCCGGCAGAAGGAGATCCTTGACGAGCTGGCCGAGCTTCTGAAACAGGAGTTTGCCGTGCTTAAAAGCCGGCAGGCTTTTTCTTTGCCCGAAATCATCCGCAAGAAGCAGGCCCTGCTCCAGGAGCTGGACGCTAATGACAAAACCATCAGCACTATGCCCGAGCGGGAGGAGCTGAAGACCGTCCACCGTCCAGACATGGATGAGATCAACGGCAAGCTCCAGAAATGCCAGAAGCAGAATGCGGTGAACGGGAAACTCATCCAGTTGTCCATCGCTTCCAACCGACGCCTGGGATCCACCCTGTCCCGGCTGAAGGATCGCAACAGTCTCACTTACACCAGCAAGGGTGCCACCCATGCCGGATCCTCCGGGGGCATGAACATCGAGTGCTGAGGCGCTCCTCTTATCAAGCGCACCTTCACAGCAAAACCTCAGTCCTGCCCCCTGCCTTACAGCTCCTGGTTAATCACATTGCCGGCAACACGGCAAAGGAATTAGGCTTCCTGTTCCAAATACTCAACTAATTGCTTTTCCTTTTGCATCAATTCATCAAACTGAGCATTCAAAATTCCAAAGACCTCAGACTCATTCGGATTATCACTAACCTTTACTTTGCTAGTTTGCAAAGTAGAGCGAAAATTAAAATTAGGTTGGAACCGTCGATCAAAAGGGAATTGCTGATGAATTCTCTTGCATAAGGAGAAAAGACTATCAGGTAAATCACGGCCACTGAATGTTAATACCATTGAAATCTCTGAGTTTTTAATACAAACCTCATAATAATAATGACTAGCTGTCTCCCAGCCACTAGATATATTTGGCGTTTCTGGGAAAAACTTACTCATAGAGTCAGTTGTAAACCTGAGAATATTTTCTTCGCTAGGTCCTTTATGAACTGTACCTTCATTTGACTTAAGGCTTATAAACTTTTCACACAAAAATTTAATATCCTCGCAAGGAACTGATCTACCGTCGTTCACAAAGGATACATGGAGAAGTTCTTCCATTTGTTTTTGATCCTCAAACCTAAAGTTCCATCTATCCTCCATAAACTTCAGTAATTTCATACCCCTGGCATAAATTCTCTGAGCATCCCAGGTTTCTTCCTCAGAAACTTCAACCTCAGAGTGACAGCCATTTCTATATCCTGATGATCTTTGCTTTTTATCATCAAAACTATCATTTTGCAAAGCCGAGTTGATACTTTTTGCTAAAGGCAGTAAATTACCAAGAGATCCAGTTAATTGTTTAACTTCATCTAAATTAAACTGTCTGAAATTATTGCGCCAGTAAGGCAAATTGGGCTTTTGAGGCAAAATATGTTCAACAGAAATAGTGTCCCCAGGAGGGTTCAAAAATTCTTCCCATATTAATCCCCCTCCTCGTCTAAACTTGCTATGAAGATAATCTTCATATTCAAACAGAAAATATTTGAGAGATTTCCAGGTGAAAAAGCCATCCCTGTAAAGGAACAATTGAGCCATTCGAACCAAAAAAGAGCCAACCGCGCCTTTTTCATCCTGATTAGTTTTCTGCTCCAGTTCCTTGACAACAGAATTCAAATCTTTTTCCTCACGATAGACTGAACGGGTACAATCATAATATTCTGTGTTTCCGAAGGAAGATGAATTTTTACTCATACGAAAATGGATAAATATAAATCTCTCAACAGCCTTAAACAGCCTCAGCCTATCTTCGGATGAAAAATGAAGATCGCTTACCATTGACACTGCAATCAATGGTCTAAAGTACGCAATACCTATCCTATTTAATTTTATCAACCACCGTTTCTCATCATCTGAGAGTTCGTCAGAATCTTTAGGAAAAAATGTATAATACCAGTATTGAGCAACCTGCTTTAAACTTTTTACATAATCAGAAATATCTTTCGGCATCAAAGCTTTAGTTACTTCTTCCTTTTCACCATCTTTTAATGGTTCATCAGAATCGTCCTGATCTTCCAGATTGTCAGTTAAAAGTTTTGGTTCTTCTAAGAAAACTTCCTTTCTGTCAGACAAATATATCGATTTATGAGAAAATTTGTTCAATAAATATGTTATGTATGCCGCCTTCTTACTCCTTGAATATTGAAAATACATGATCCAGTGAGCCCTAAGAAACTCATCATCTGACAAAAGGCCATTCGGATTTCTCCCTAACTGACGATAAACCTCTTTCCACGTTTCATTAATCTCGCTTCTCAGCGTATCAGCTTGAACATCATCAAGGGCACTGCGGGGGAAAAGCGTTGTCAGGTAAATCAGCCTGTTTTTGAGAAGTTCCAGATTTGTAAGCTTTTTACCGCGATTATTCATTGTTTCAAAAGCCACAAAAACATTATAATTATCTTCAATCTTATGCAAATTAAACTTAAGACGACAACTAATTTTATTACATAATACTTCCAGTTCTGAAATTTTACTTTGTCTTGAATTATAAAACTCGGCAATCTTTTCTGCAAAAAACCTCTGGGCATTCTCAAGATTTCTTGTATAAAAACTTGATAATATCTCACCGCTTACATCCAGACCTAGTATTTTATGCAAACACTTCGAACTGTAATCATTAGGATCTTCATAATCAAACAAATATGCTACTGTATTACTGTCACTCTGGTCCAGTCTTCTCTTTGCAAGAAATCTATCACTTAAAGCAGACAATTTTTCATCATTAAAGACTATACTATCCAGTGGTTTGTAGTCATTCCTACTTTGCACAAACTTTATTATCTCGTTAAGAAGAATAATAATCGTTGTCAGACGTTGCTGCCCATCAACTATATGAAAGACTTGATAGTTCTTTTGAAACAACCAGTTTAGTTTTTTCTCAGCATCAGTTTTTTCTGCTGCGTTCAGAATTTGTTGCTTTATGGAAATTAGTCCAATGTAATGATCCCGATCAGGTTGTAGGTTAAGCAGATCTTCCCAAAAATCATAGAGTTGTGCATTCTGCCATGCATATCCTCTTTGATAATCAGGGATTCTGAATATTCTTTTTTCAAATATACCTGATAAATCTAATAATTCGTCCATTTAAAACTCCAGCCCTAACCCTTTATTCAAAAGTACTTCATTAACATGTCAAAGACACGCACTCACAACGAAGAGTTTACGACTGTTTTTTTTTTCGCCAGTTTTGATAATCAGCCACTTTCACAAATGCGATCCGTCCCTCAAATTTCCCTCCACTTATGCCTTCAAAAGCCGCAGATCCGCACTTCCCCCAAAGTCTTCCCAAATCCAGACAAAAAAAAGCCCCGACACACAAAGTGACAGGGTAAATGAAACGGCTCAAGCAAAAACGCTTATACCCGGAGGCGGTAAAGGCCGGGCGACTAAAGAATTATGAGGCTACAAAGCTCCCCGGAGCTGGTACATTTGGTACAACTGACGGGTGTCCAGCATCATCTCCGTGGCATAGATGTTGCCGCTCACCGGATAAGTGCGGATCACCCGGGCGCCCTTCAGGAGGCCGCTGACCGAGGCATCCAACTGCTCATCCTGCTGAATGTAGTCCCTCAAGGTGGTGTAACTGTCAATCTGGATACCATAGACCTGCTCAGTAAGTTCCCGGTAGGCGTCCAGCTTGGAGGCCCGCATGGCCTCCAGGATCTTCTGATCCCGGGTCTTGCCGGGTTGCTGGCTGATCAGAGAATAGCCTGTAGCCGTGAGCACCGGATATTTGCCGTCCACCGGCTGGATGAAGCTCTGGGACGGGCCGTCACTGCCGGTGCCGCCGCTGGAGGCACAGCCGGCAAGGGCAAAAGCCAGCGCTGATGCCAGCGCTCCTGCGATCACTGATCTCCTCATGTTCCTGTCCTCCCGGCTTCCGCCATGCTCAAACTGCTTTTTTCCTGCCAGATCCCTGAGGCTGTGTGCCCCACCTGATCCCTGCTTCCGCAACCAGGTTCCAATATTCCGGCTCCCTGCCCTGCGGATCTCAGCGCGATCCAGTAACCCGGCTCTTCCCGGGCTTTTCTTCAGGAGCGGTGCTATATCCGCCCCTTAGGGATTTAATCATTATCTAAGTGGAACGACTCACTCCCGGCCACTCAGCGCTTCATCACCGAATGCCGCTGTCCCGGGTTGCCATTCTCCTCCCGGATGATAAGCCCGCTGCCTTCCCGGCCACTCCAGACGCCCGCGGCGCGGGCACCCCCGGTAGCGCCCTGGCCACCCCGGACGGCAGACGGAGCTGACAGGCTCCGCACCTGCTTGGGGGCATTCACGGAATGGGCGGGATAGGGCACCAGTTTATAGGGCACAATCCCCACGGCCGTGGCCTCCACATTCCTGGTCTTCATGCTCACAATCCGGGCATTGATCACGTAGCCTTCCGGATGCCGGGCAATGGTGCCGATGAGGAACCGGGACACAGACAGCCTCCGGGCCAGTTGCTCCGCCTTGCGGCTCAGGGTGATGTCCCCGTTGGTGTCCACCTCCACGTAGCCCGTGAGGTGGTGATCCACCACCAGTTCGCCCCGGCGGTGCATCTCATGGATGAAGTCCTCCGCCAGGATCCGTCCCAGACCCTCAGGGCTGGCATAGTTGTGCACATTCACAAAGGTGGCAATGGCCAGCCCCGGCAGATCCTCGGTGCTGGGCACCTTGTACCGCTCCAGCTGATCTGCCATACGGCTGACAATGGCGTTGATCTCCAGACCGTCAAAATTCAGATCATCATAGCGGTGCACATCCCCCTTGGGATTGGACAGCACATTCTCAGGCTTCGTCTGCACCGGGTAGTTGAGATCAGCACAGCCGGCAGCCAGAACGGCGCACAGGGCGGTCAAAACAGCTGACAGTCGCATAAGCACTCCGAAGCGGCTCCATCCGGCCGCGTGGCAGCAAAAAAATCTTATCCCGGGGAATATAAGCAAGTTGCCTGCCAGAATGAAGCACCATTTTCCTTTTCCGCCCGGATCCCGCAACAGACGGAAAATGATTGCGGATCTGGCACCAAAATTGCATTAATAACCGCTGCCGCATTATAAACCTGCGGCGGTGCCCCCGCCGCGATCACCGTCTGATCTGAGGATCCCATGAGAACATTTATCCTTGCCCTGCTCATGCTTCTGTCCCTTCCCGCCGCCGGGGAGATCTTCACTGCCACCGGCACCGCCCCGGTGGTGAACGGCAACGTGGCCGATGCCCGGAACAAGGCGGTGGAGGAGGCACTGCGCCAGGCCCTGCTGCAGAGCGGCGCCCGGATCTCCACGGAGCAGAGTGCCCGGAACGGCCGGCTGACCATCCACAACATCCGCCTGAGCTCCGACAGCCAGATCAGAAGATACAGCGTGGTGGAGCAGAAGGAGCACGGGGACTATATTGAGGTCACAGTAAAGGCCGACATTTTCAACAAGGCCGGGGTGTGCAAGGGCAAGCAGTTTGCCAAAACCCTGACTCCCCTGCTGTTCTCCTACGACGAGGGCCAGGCGGACAACAGCGAGCGTCAGCTCCATGACTTCAACCGGGAACTCACCCGGCAGTTCCACAGCCGGCTGCTGAACAGCAAGGACACCTTCAGCACCAAGCCCTGGATCGATCAGGCCTACCGGATTGATCTCCGGTCAGTGGAGAATGAGACCGGGGACGCCCGGGAACAGCTCCGGCACCTGGCACGGCTCACCGACAGCCAGTATCTGCTCCTGGGATCCATCCGGGACATCGGATTCGGGGAAAAGGAGGATGACGGGCTGTTCTCTGTGTTCAGCAGCAAGGAGATCCGGAACATCTCCTTCTCCGTCTACCTGGTGGACGGCTACACCGGAGAGCTGGTGTTTGCCAAGAACTATGCCGACTCCGCCGAATGGAAATATGACAAGCGGGACCGGGTGGATCTCCGGGGGGACCGCTTCTGGAAAACCGCCTACGGTCAGAAGATCTCCTCCCTGATCACTGCCGCCGCCGCAGAAGTCACCCGGGAGGCCATGTGCCAGAAACTCAGGGCTTACATTGTCCGGGTGGACGGGGGCCGGTATCACATCAACGCCGGGGAGAAGAACCATGTGAAAGCCGGGGACACCTTTGAACTGGAACTGTCCGCCAATTTCCGGGACAGCCAGCGGCACCAGCGGCTGAACACTAATGCAGCCAGCGGCACCTACATCGTGGAAAAGGTCACCCCCGATGGCGCCGTGCTGGTGCGGGATCCTAAGACCCGGGGTGAAAGCAACATTCAAATCGGGGATCTGGCCCGGGCCAAGTGAGGATCCGGGATCCCTAATCCTCCTCCAAACCCGCCGTATGGAGAACCAAACCTTCCGGCCGGATCTGACTCACAGCCCGGCCGGACCAGACTCTCCACCTCCGGCCGGATCAGACTCTCCTCCCCGCCGGCTCAAAACCAGCCTGGTAAACTGTCCCCTGCCCCCGGCCGGCCAAGCCCGCTCCACTCCACGGCCGGATCACCACCCGTTTCCCAGAAACAGGAAAGGGAGGCACCCCAGAAGAGTCCTCCCTTATTCCCCGGAACATAATGATCCGGTACCTGAGCTCTCCCTTCAAGCCGGAGAAAGGCTGATCCGGCAGCGGCTCTGCCTGCCCGCCGCAGATCTGCCAGTCATACAGCAGATGATCCACAGCGAAAAAACCCGGGCATTCCCCGGTGCCGGGGCGAATGAGACGGTCAGACGGGAAGAATATCCCGGGAGATCACCTCCTCCTCCACTATCTCATTCCAGTTGGCCGGCTCCAGAACCTCAACATGACGGCCGAAACGATCCAGGAACCACTTCATCTCCGCCACACCGCAGGCCTCAAACTCCACGGTGATCCGGCCTTCGGCATCCTTGGAGACCTTCTGCCGCTCCGAAGGGGTGACGAACTGGTAATTGTTCAGATGGGAGGAGGCATAGGTGTCAAAGCGCCACTTCACATGATACACATTGGTGCTCAGGAAGATGCCGAAACTGTTGTAGATAATGTTGTCCACGGTCTCCTGGGGATCCAGGGCAAAGTAGATGATCTTAGGCTCATGAAGTTTCCGGGGACGCACCAGACCCAGCACTTCGCCGTTAGGTCCGCGGCGGTGGTAGGGACGGCGGGTGTCCTCCTTCTTAAACTCCACGCAGGAAGCGATGTTGGTGAGCTTGAAGAACTTGTACATGCCCTCACCGCCGGCATTGCCCCGGATCACGCTGATATCGTGCTCCTCAATGTGGACAATGTTCTCATCCTTGGTAAGCTCATCAATCATGGCCCTGGGCACGATCTTGGCCACCAGATACTGGGTGTTGCCATAGAGGAAGCCGATGGGAGCCACCAGGTAGAGCTTGCCGTCAGGAGCATTGTTGCTCTTGTAGAAGATCTCACACACGCTGTGGGAATAGATGAAAGTGTTCAGCCGGGCTACCAGGGCCTCGTCAATCTCAAAATGAGGACCGCGGAAGCGGACGGCGCTGGCAGAGCTGCGCAGGGAGGCCTCAGTGTTGGACTCATAGCTGCTCTTCTTCTTGGAAGAGTCGTCAGCGGCGCAGATCTTGGATTTCAGGCGGCGCAGATCGCTGCGGATCTCTGAGGACTTATCCCCCAGGAGATCCGGGTTCTTCTCTGCCATGTCAACCACGGCGCTGAAGGCACTGAGATCCTCATTGGTGAAGTCAAAGTTGAAATTGGAGTTCTTGGTGAAGTCGACGCTGAAAAACTTGTTCCTCTTGGTCCTTCTGACCATAAGGTAGTTGGGGAACAGACGCTGCACTGTGGACACCCACCTCTGGGCAGTGCGCTTGTTGATGTTGAAGGCTTCGCAGATATCCTCATAGCTCATGCCCTCGTCAGTCTGGGCACACAGTCGGTTGAGGAAGTCAATGTTCAGGGTGTTCTTAGTGTTTTCTGAATTTGCTATCTTTACCATATAAGCCTCCAAAACCAGGCGTTGCGGCAGCACCGCATACACGACTGATTTCTACATAATTAAGGTTAGTTTAATTTAAAATGGTCAAATATCAAGCAAAATTAGCCGCAGTTCTGAACAATTGACAGTACCAGCAGGCAGGACTGCCGGTAAATGGCATTAAAATCACAAATATCTTCCGGAGGGCGACCTGCGCCATGATCCGGACAAACAACTGCATTGCAATTTTACGCTTGAAACAAACCGGCACTGTCAGATGACAGCCGGTGCGAACTGATCGATCTAAAGAGAAACAGAAAGACAGAAACCAGGGACGGCGGGGATCAGCGGCACCGCCCTCCCCCGGCTCCTCAGTTGTTCAGATCAAAGGGATCCTGAAGGACAATGGTCTCACTGCGATCGGGGCCGGTGGAGATCACCGCCGCTTTAAGACCCGTCACCTCTTCCAGCCGGGCGATATAGTTCCGGGCCGCCTGGGGCAACTCCTCCATGGACTTGAGACCGAAGGTGGAGCATTTCCAGCCTGGCATGGTCTCATACACCGGCTCCAGCCCCTCATAGTCAGAGGCGGCCATGGGAGCGGTGTGGATCACCTCGCCGTTGCGCCGGTAGGCGGTGCAGATCTTGATCTCATCCAGTTCGTCCAGCACATCCAGCTTGGTCAGGCACAGACCCGACAGGGAGTTGACCATAGCGGAGCGGCGCATGGCCACGGCGTCAAACCAGCCACAGCGGCGGCGGCGGCCTGTGACGGAGCCGAACTCATTGCCCTTGGTGCATAGATAGTCCCCGGTGGCGTCATTAAGCTCCGTGGGGAAGGGTCCGCCGCCCACCCGGGTGGTGTAGGCCTTGGCAATGCCCAGGACATAGCCCACGTTCCGGGGACCGAAGCCGGCGCCGGTGCACACACCGCCGGACACGGTGCTGGAGGAAGTGACATAGGGGAAAGTGCCATGATCAATGTCCAGGAAGGTTCCCTGGGCACCCTCGAACATCACCAGTTCCCGGTTCTTCCGGGCCTGATCCAGCAGGAGGGTCACATCGGCAATCATAGGCAGGATCACCGGAGCGGCATCCCGGATCCCCTGGAGAACCTCATCATAGGAGATCTCCGGGGCATGGTAATAGTTCTTCAGGACAAAGTTGTGATAGTCCATGATGGATCTGAGCTTTTCAGCCAGTGCGTCCAGATCCCTCAGATCCCCGACCCGGAGTCCCCGGCGGGCGGCCTTGTCCTCATAGGCGGGACCAATCCCCTTGCCGGTGGTGCCAATGGCCCGGCTGCCCAGGGCCTGCTCCCGGGCCCGGTCCAATGCGGGATGGTAAGGCAGGATCAGGGAGGTGGCGTCGGAGATCAGCAGGCGGGAGCGCACGTCAACGCCGCACTCCTCCAACTCCCGGATCTCCCCCAGCAGCGCATCGGGACTCAGCACCACACCGTTGCCGATGACACAGCGGGTCTCAGGATGCAGGATCCCCGAGGGAATAAGCCTGAGGACAGTCTTGCGGCCGTTCACCACCAGGGTGTGTCCGGCATTGTGCCCGCCCTGGTAACGGACCACATATCTGGCGCGCTCGGCCAGCAGATCCACAATTTTTCCTTTACCCTCGTCTCCCCACTGGGTGCCAAGGACAACAACATTCTGACTCATCTGGGATATCTCAACCGCCAACAATACAGTCCGATTTTACACCAAATGGCGGGATCTTGCACCTGTCAGATAACCGCGGATCCACGGAGAATGATCGGCAGGGGATCGGCTGGAGATTTACGACTCCCAATGAGTGCGATACGTATACCTGAAGCCGATCCACGGCTCCAGCTCCCGGGATCAGACTCCGCCGTTCCGGCGGCCGGAGAAAGTGCTCCGGCCGGACTCCCGGACCGCTCCCGGGGGTTCCCCGGCATGTCCGCCGTATCGGGGAGCCGATCCGGCGACCCTGTTCATACCCCAACCAGATACCGACAACACCTCCCCACATCCGTACAACAGCAGAAAGCAGGAAAGACCTGTCAGAGGATCCCAGCTGTAAGCCACGGCGCCTCCGGAGAACAGCGCCTGAAATCCCCGGAGATCCGCCGGAAAGGACCAGCATCCCGGGGATCCACTGGGACTGTCCCAGCACTCCAGAGATCCGCCGGAAATGACCCGGCACCCAGGGGACATCCGGCACCAAGAGGGTGGCAGAGATCAGGCGACAGGGATGCCCGAACTTCAGATCTGGGGTAATGCTACCCCTACCCGTCTCAGTTTCACCCCCCGGAAAAAGGGAGAGCCGGCACAGCGCCGGCTCCCGGAAGGACCTACCCCCGGCAGATCGGGAGCAGCATAAGGTTCAGTGGGATCTCACTTCACCTGGTCAAAGTTCTCAAAGAACTCACCGTCGGGCTTCACCACAATGATGTTGCGCCCGCTGGTCATGCTCTTCCGGTAGGCACTCATGCTCCGCAGGAAGTTGAACAGGTTCTGATCCAGCTTGTAGGTCTCAGCGTAGATCCGCACCGCCTGGGCATCCCCGGCGCCCTTGACCTCCTTGGCGTTCTTCCGGGCGTTGGCCAGCATGACCTCCACCTCCCGGTCAGCCTCGGCCCGAATAAACTCGGCCTGCTTGATCCCCAGGGCCCTGTGCTCCTTGGCCACGGCGTTGCGCTCGGCCCGCATACGCTCAAAAATGGAGTTGGACACTTCCACCGGCAGGTTGATCTGCTTGATCCTGACATCAATCACCCGGATCCCCAGCTCTGAAGAGCTGGCGGAGTTCAGCAAGGCGCTCTGCATCACCTCGGCCCGCTCGCCGGAGACGATCTCCTTGATGGTGCGGCTGCCGATCTCAGATCTGAGACCGTTGCCAATCTTGTTCTTCAGCAGATCCGAAGCCACAGCATAGTCACCTCCGTTAGTGGTGAGGAAGAACCTGGCGGGATCCTCAATCTGCCACTTCACGTAGGAGTCGATGATCAGATCCTTCTTCTCCGAGGTCACAAAACGATCTGCCGAGGACTCCAGGGACTGGACCCGGACGTCCAGGGTCTTCACCGTCTCCACCAGGGGGATCTTGAAGTGCAGCCCTGGGCTGTAGATCTTCGGTGGGCTGTTCTCATCGTCGCCCCCGCTGTCCCGGACCACCTTGCCGAACTGGAAGACAATGCCCACCTGCCCTTCCCGGACGGTAAACACAGAACTGGCCACCGCCAGGAGGATCAGCACCACAATGACAAAGAAACGTTGCATCACTTTCTCCCTCCCCTGCCGGACACGGACTCGGCGCCCTGACCCTCAATCAGTTTGTCCACCGGAAGGTAGATCAGGGATCCGGCGCTTTCCGGCAGATCCACCATGACCTTGCTGTTGGCGGAGTAGATCTCCTCCATGGTCTCCAGGTAAATACGCTTCTTGGTCAGGGTGGGGGCGTTGTTGTACTCAGGCAGGATGGCCTTGAACCGGGCCACCTCGCCCTCGGCGTCCAGCACCACTTTCTGGCGGTAGGCCTCAGCCTCCTCGCCCATGCGCTGAACCCGGCCTACGGCCTTGGGCTTCACCTCCCGGGCATAGGCCTCAGCCTCCCGGATATAGCGTTGCTCGTCTTCCTGGGCGGCAATGGCGTCGTCGAAGGCATCCTTCACCTGCTCCGGGGCCCGGGCAGGCAGCATGTTCACATCCAGGATGGTCACGCCCATGTCATAGGGGCGGATGATCTCCTCCATGGCATTCCAGGTGTCCTGCTTCACCTTCTGGCGGCCCTTGGTGAGCACGTCATCCATGGTGGTGTGACCCACCACATAGCGCAGGGCACTGTCGGTGGCCTGCATCAGGCTCTCATTGGCGTTGGTCACGGAGAACAGGTACTTGTAGGCGTCCGAGACCTTGAACTGGACATTCAGCTCCACTGCCACCACATTCTCATCCCGGGTCAGCATCATGCCCGTGGAGGAGAAGGACTGGACGGTGGTGATGTTCACCGGGTAGACCTTGTCCACAAAGGTGGGCTTCCAGTTGAGTCCCGGCTGCACGGTGGACACATATTTGCCGAAGCGCAGCACCACGCCCCGGTCAGACTCCTTCACGGTGTAGAAACCGCTGAGCACCCACAGCACCGCCAGGGCGCCCAGGACCACCAGCAGGGTGATCTTGCCGCCGGAAGGGATAGTGAAACTGAAGCCGCCCCCGGGGATCCGGGAGCCGCCGCCGGAGCCCTCAGGGGCGTCGGTAGGCTTTTTCCAAGGCATGGAGGTCAGTCCTCAAAAGTGAAATCATTCAGGGAGCATCCGCAGAGCTTGCCGATCCGTCCCAGATCCGCCTCGGGAAGGCGGACTTGCATAAGACAGTCACCGCTCTCCTGATCAAAGGATTCGGTGGCAACAAAATGTCCCCGGTGAAGCTCCGAACGGATCCTACCGGCCGCCGGGGGCAGCCGCAGGCGCAATTCTACTATATTTTTCCGGATCAATTCAGAAATTATTTCCAGCAGCAGATCCAACCCTTCCCCGGTGGCGGCGGACACCCAGACCGCCCGGGGACGGCCGTCGATCCGCTCTGCATGGGGCCGGATCCCCGGAACCAGATCAATTTTGTTGTACACCAGAAGCCGGGGCACCTCCCCGGCGCCGATCTCCTCCAGCACCTGATCCACCTGGGCGGCATTGTCCTCCATGCGCTCGTCGCTGGCGTCAATGACATGGAGCAGGAGGGTGGCGTCCCGGGTCTCCTGGAGGGTGGCCCGGAAAGCCGCCACCAGATCATGGGGCAGATGGCGGATGAAACCCACGGTGTCGGCGAAGATCACCCGCTCCCCCGAGGGCAGATCCAGATGCCGGAAGGTGGGATCCAGAGTGGCGAAGAGTTGATCGGCAGCATAGACCGCAGAGCTGGTGAGACGGTTGAACAGGGTGGACTTGCCGGCGTTGGTGTAGCCGGCCAGGGACAGCACCGGCACCTGGCGCTTGAGCCGGGACTTCCGGCCGGACTCCCGGCGGATCCGGACCTTCTCCAGCTCCCGGGTCACGGCGGTGATCCGGTCCCCCAGTTCCCGGCGATCCAGTTCCAGCTGCTTCTCGCCCGGGCCGCCCCTGAGGCCAAAACCGCCCTTCTGGCGCTCTAGGTGGGTCCAGCCCCGGACAAGCCGGGTGGCGCTGTATTTAAGCTGGGCCAGCTCCACCTGGAGGCGGCCCTCATAGGTCCGGGCCCGCTGGGCGAAAATGTTCAGGATCAGGGCCGTGCGGTCAATGACCCGGCAGCCGGTCTCAGCGGAGAGGTTCCGCTCCTGAGCCGGGGACAGGGGATTGTTGAAGATCACCAGCTCCGCGGCACAGGCCTGCACCAGGGCCTTCAGCTCCTCCACCTTGCCGGAGCCGATGAAAAACCGGGGCTGGGGCTCCCCCCGGCGGCACAGCAGCACCTCGGCCACTTCCAGATCCGCCGATTCCGCCAGCAGCCTGAGCTCCGCAAGATCCTCGCCGCCCTCATGATCCGAGGTGATCTCCGCCTGGACCAGGACACACCGGACGGCTCCGTCCTCCCCCGGAGCGCCGGAGGCGGTCCCGCAGTCAGCCAGGGACGTCAAGGATCAGACCTCCGGGGTGCCGGCGGCGACAGGGGCAGTCCCGGATGCGCCCTGGGAGGAGTCACCCCGGGAAAACTGCACCGGACGTCCCGGGACAATGGTGGAGATAGCATGCTTGTAGACCATCTGCTGGCAGGAGTTGTTGCGCAGCAGCACCACAAACTGATCAAAGGACTCCACCAGACCCTGGAGTTTGATCCCGCTGATCAGAAAGATTGACACGGGGATCTTCTCCCGCCGGATCTCGTTGAGAAAGGGATCCTGAATAAGCTGTCCCTTGGGGTTCATGATCATGCCTCCTTTGCTGTAGTTGTAATTGGTAATTGTTGTTCAGCCGCAACCGCGGCTGTGCAGTCCGGCGGCCAGCCCCACTGGAGCAGGAGCCGGAGTCCGGTGACGGCTGGGGCAAATGCTCTCCCCCCGGCGGCTTACAGGAAAGCCATTATAACCGACCCGGAAGGTGGGGTTTCAACGCCGCCGTTCCGGATCCGGACCATTGTCAGCCCGGAGACACCGCCTCACCTTCAAGAAATGATGCGGCCAGATCCAAAGACTGCTGCAGCAGTGCTTCGGGATCCTCACCGGGATCCAGCAGGCTGCAGGGAAGTTTCCACCCCCGGATCCAGGTGATCTGGCGCTTGGCCAGCTGGCAGGTGGCCACCTTGGAGCGGTAGATCATCTCCTGCCGATCCATGAGACCGTCCAAATACTGCCAGCACTGACGGTAGCCCACGCAGCGCATGCTGGGGAGATCCAGTGAAAGATCCCCCCGCTGCCGGAGGCGCGCCACCTCCGCCTCAAAACCGTCCGCCAGCATGCGGTCAAAGCGCTGTCCGATGCGCTGCCGGAGGGTCTCACGGTCCCGGGGCAGCAGGGCCAGCTGCAGCGCCGGGAAGCCGGGGCCGCTGCCGGGATCGGCGCTGAGCAGCTCTGTCATGGTCCGGCCGCTGATGATCCGGATCTCCAGTGCCCGGAGGATCCGCTGGGTGTCCTGGGGGCGGATCCGGGCGGCGGAGACGGGATCCTCCTGCTGCAGGCGCCGGTGCAGTGCCTCCAGCCCCTGCTGCTCCAGGCACTGCTGCAGCTCCTCACGGACGGCGGGATCCGAGGGCGGCAGGCTGGATATGCCTTCCAGAAGGGCCCGGAAATAAAGCATGGTCCCTCCCACCAGAATGGGAAGGCGGCCCCGGGAGCGGATCTGGCTGATGAGGGAAAGGGCATCCTGGCGGAAATCCGCGGCGGAGTAACTGTCCGCCGGATCCAGGATGTCAATGAGATGGTGGGGGATCCCCTGGCGCTCCGCCGCCGTGGGCTTGGCAGTGCCGATATCCATGCCCCGGTAGATCAGGGCGGAGTCGGTGCTGATGATCTCCCCGCCCAGGCGCCGGGCCAGTTCAATGCCCAGCCAGGTCTTGCCGCAGGCCGTAGGCCCCATAAGGCAGATCACCCCGTCACGCACCTGCAGATCCCCGCAGGATCAGATCCGTATCCAGGATCCGGAAACAGGCGGGATCCCCTGAGAGGCGGTCACAGTCCGCCTGGGGATCAGACAGCAACGCCGCCCCGTCCGCCAGGGAGTAGTTCCGCCGGGACACGGCGGCATCCACCAGGGCCAGCCGGAGGCTTCCGGCGTCAGACCCGGCAGCCGTCTTCCGGGACGTCTCCGGGCTCTGATCACCGCTCCCGATCGGAGCCTGTTCCCCGGCCGGATCTGCAGCGGACGCAGACGATGATCCGGATCCGGATCCGTTCCCGGGATCAGGATCGGCACCCAGAGCATCAGCACGCTCCAGAAGCACCGTGATCACAGCCGCCAGATCATAGCGCCTGAGGCACTCGGGCACCGCCAGGATCCGGACAGCGGAGCCGGAGAACTGCAGTTCAAAGCCCATGGATCGCCCCAGATCCCGGATCTGCTCCCGACGCTCCGCCGGCACATCCCCGGCAGGGACACTCTGGGGGATCATCAGCAACGCCCCCGGGGCATTCTCTGTATAGAGCCGTCCCAGGCGCCGCCGATCCAGTTCCCGGAGATCCGCATCATACAGGCGCCCCCGGAAACCGGCGCACCCGTGGCTGTCCAGGACGCCGTAAAGCACCGGAAGCACGGCGCCGGATCCGGCACCCGCAGCAACAGGAGAAGATCCAGTGTCAGGGGTCAGAGCGGGATCCCCCAGGGTGTCCCGGAGCCAGGCACAGCCCGCCTCCGCCTCCTTCCGGGAAGACGCCGGTGAGGTGCCGGGGAAAGAGCCCCCCGGAGTCCCACTGTACCGGTGCTCCCGGGGATCCGGGAGATCCGGAGAAAGAAAGGATGCGGCGGAGGATCGGAAGCCGCCCCCGGAGCCGGCGCTGCTCCCGGAACAGGAGCCGCCCCCGCCGGAATATGCTCCCCCTGGCAAGGCACCGGCAGCAAACCGACTGTCCCCGGATGGAGGGAAGGATCCCACTGCTCCCGGGGAGGACATGCCCCCGGACACGAAGGGGGCGCTGCCGGACACGAAGCTGTCATGCCCCGCCCCGCCGGCGTAGCCGTGGCCCGCCCCTGGGTTCTCCTCCATAGGCGCCCCGAACAGCTCGGAGCCGTCCCCCGGCACCGGGGGCGCACTCTGGCGCAGTGTCTCCAGCACTGCCATGACAAAGAAGTCATGGACCTTCCGCTGCTCGGCAAAGCGCACCTCATGCTTGGAGGGGTGCACATTGACATCCACATCCGCCGGATCCATGGTGAGATACAGCACATAGCTGATCTTAACCTCCCGGCCGTAGTACTCCGTGTAGGCCTGGCGGATGGCGTGCATGGTGTTCTTCTCCCGGATGGGGCGGCCGTTGAGATACAGAAACTGCACCTCAGCGTCAGTGCTGGCCTCCCGTGGCGGGGGCATGACAAAGCCGGTCAGGGAAAGGCCGTCCCGCTCCATGCACACCGTCATCCGGCCGGTGGCGAAGTTCCGCCCCAGCAGGGTGATGATCCGCTGCTCCCGCTGCTTCTCGTCACAGGCGGCAGGCAGGGTGAACATGGTCCGGCCGCTGTTCACCAGGGTGAAGGCCACGGCGTTGTTGCCCAGGGCCAGGTTCTTGAAGAGGGTCACGATGTGCATCATCTCAGTGCGCTCGGACTTCAGGAACCGCCGCCGGGGCGGGACATTGAAGAACAGATCGCACACCGTCACCGTGGTGCCGTCGGGATGGGAGGCCGGCAGGATCTCCGGCTCCTGGAACACCCCCTCCACGGCAATTTTCCAGGCCTCAGGCTGATCGGCGGGTTTGCTGATCAGCGTCAGCCGGGACACCGCCGCCGCCGATGCCAATGCCTCCCCCCGGAACCCGAAGCTCACCACCGAGGACAGATCCGAGGCGTCAACAATTTTGGAAGTGGCGTGCCGGGTCAGGGCCAGGGCCAGTTCATCCCGGGGAATGCCGGAGCCGTTGTCCCGGATCCGGATCAGGGACTTGCCGCCCCCGGCGATCTCTATCTCAATTCTGGTGGCCCCGGCGTCCAGGGAGTTCTCCACCAGCTCCTTGATCACCGATGCGGGGCGTTCCACCACCTCACCGGCGGCTATCTGGTTGGTGACCAGGGGGGAAAGCAGACGTATGGTCATATGCAGTCAGTGGCAAATCTCCACCTTGTAACGGGGATCAGCCAGGTGCTCCTGTATGGACATGAAAATGGCCCGGGCAATTTTCTTCTGGTAGTCGGCCGAACCGAGAAGTTTCTCCTCCACGGGGTTGGATATGAATCCGGTCTCCACCAAGATGGAGGGAATATCCGGAGCCTTCAGCACCGCCAGGGAACGCTCATCAGGACGGAACTTATGCATCCGGGCGAAGGTGGACAGGTTCTTGATGATCCTGCCTGCCAGATCATAACCAGCATCCCGGGACTTGCCAGAAGTCAGATCGATGATCATGTTCTTCATGTATTCATTGCTCTCCCCGTTGGCTGCAGTCTCCTCCAGCACTTCGCTGGCGCCTCCCAGGAGGGAATCGTGCTTGCCTGAAGAGTTTAGGACCTTGCGGTTTTCCCGGCCGGCCCGGTCATTGTTCAGCACCAGCACCGATGCGCCCTTGGCGGTCTTGTTGGTGGCTGCGTCGGCATGGATGGAGATCAGGATATCGGCATTGGCCTTCCGGGCCTTCTCGGAACGGGCATCCAGATCCACATACACGTCGCTGTTGCGGATCAGCACCGCCCGCATGCTGCGGGTGGTGTTCACCAGTTTAGCCAGCCGGCGGCTGATGGCCAGGGTCACGGTTTTCTCATTGGTGCCCTTGGTGCCGCTGGCTCCGGGATCCTTGCCGCCGTGGCCCGGATCAATGGCAATGACAATCTTCTTCTTGGTGCAGGTCTGGGAGGGGACTGTTGCAGTCTGACTACCGCGCCTGCTGGCCTCCTCAGCCCGGAGACGCACGGCCTCAGCCTTCTTTTTGGCCTCTGCCTCGGCTCGCAGCCGCTCAGCCTCAGCCTTCTTTTTGGCTTCCGCCTCAGCTCGCCGCCGCTCGGTCTCAGCCTTCTTCTTCGCCTCCGCCTCGGCTCTCAGTCGCTCAGCCTCGGCCTTCTTCTTGGCTTCCGCCTCAGCTCGCAGCCGCTCGGCTTCTGCCTTCTTTTTGGCCTCTGCCTCGGCTCGCAGCCGCTCAGCCTCAGCCTTCTTTTTGGCCTCTGCCTCGGCTCGCAGCCGCTCAGCCTCAGCCTTCTTTTTGGCCTCAGTCTCGGCCCGCAGACGCTCAGCCTCAGCCTTCTTCTTGGCTTCCGCCTCAGCTCGCAGCCGCTCAGCCTCAGCCTTCTTTTTGGCTTCCGCCTCAGCTCTCAATCGCTCGGCCTCAGCCTTCTTTTTGGCCTCAGCCCGCAGCCGGGCTTCCTCAGCCTCTTTCCGGGCCTTTTCCTCCATGACCCGGCGGTTGGACTGGCGGATCTCCTCCTGCTTCTTCCGGGCCTCCTCAGGAGTCAGGACAGTGATGGCGGCGGGATCAGATCCGGACACGCCGGATCCCCCCGGAGCAGGACGGGTTCCGGAGGTAGACGGATTTGGGGTTGCTGGAGCCGGAAAGGCTGCGGCCGGGGCATGGGCTGTGTCATCCCGTCCCCGGGGCGCCCCGGAGATCCGGCTGTTCAGGAAATCAAGATAAACCCGGTGATGGCGGTAATTGGCCTGGGGCTCCAGATAGCCCAGCAGGGGGGACACCGCCCACTTCATGGTGAACAGGTATCTGGCGGTGTTCCCGGATCGGGACACCTCCACCTTCTGGACAATTTTCCCCAGATCCCCCCGGCCCAGCCCCGGCAGGGCGCCGGCGTTCTCCACATTCCGGATCTCCAGCAACACCCGGTAGGGATCCGGCCGGGACAGCTCATAGTCCGGGCGGTCCCGGAGATCAAAGACCACCCGGGTCTTCTCCGGCATAACCGCCGACCGCAGTTTGATCACCTCATTGGCCTGGACCGGAGAGGACAGGAATAGCAGCAGGAGCAGCAGCGCTACGACTGATCGGAACATCTGAGAGCCTCCATAGCCTGTTCGCCGGCCGGAGAGCCGGAAGTGATGACAGCCGTCCTGAAGGCGCCGTCAGAGGAAAGATCCACAGTGAGATCCGGCGGGGGAAAGAAGCCTGCTCCCATGGAGGGCCACTCCACCAGCACCGGGGAAACACCGTCAAAGTAATCCCGGATCCCCATGAACTCCAGTTCCTCAGGATCCTTCAGCCGGTAAAGATCAAAATGGTGGACCCGGCCGGCGGCCAGCTCATAGGTCTCAACCAAGGTGTAGGTGGGACTGCGGACACTGCCCCGGTGCCCCAGGGCGCGCAGATAGCCCCGGGCCAGGGTGGTCTTGCCCGCCCCCAGTTCACCAGTGAGGTAAATGCAGATCCCCGGCCGGGGGATCCCCGCCAGATCCGCCCCCAGCTTCTCAGTGTCATCCGGATCCCTAAGGATCCTTCTCAGTTCACTCATAATCAGTGCCGTTCACCAGACTGCGCAGAAAATTCAGAAGATCCGAGGGCAGGGTTCCCGTCTCCCCGGCCCGGGAGGCCAGGATCCCCGCCCGGCCGTGAAGATCCACCGCCACCTCAGCGGCATCGGCCGGCTCAAGGCCCGCGGCCAGCAGGGCGCCGGTGATCCCCGCCAGCACGTCTCCCATGCCGCCCACCGCCATGCCGGGGCAGCCCTCCAGACTCACCCGGCACCGGTCCGGGGCCATGATCACTGTTCCCGGACCCTTGAGGACGGTCACCGCCGAAGTCTTCTCCATAAGGGCAACCGCCGCGGCCAGACGATCCCGGCGGACATCATCCAGGCTGATCCCCAGAAGCCTGGCTGCCTCCCCCTCGTGGGGAGTGATGACCGCATTCCTGAGGACACGGGGACTGCGGGAAAGCCAGTACAGAGCGTCCGCATCCACCACCTTGGGCACATCCAGATCGGCAAGGGCGGCAAACACCTTTCCCGACAGCTCACTGCGGCCCAGTCCTGGTCCCAGCACCACCGCCCCGGCCCAGGAAGCCAGCCGATCCAGAGAGTCCAGGGTACCGGCGGTCACCGGAGAGAACATAAGCTCCGGGCAGTCCCGGAGGATCACCTCCAGGTTGTCCGGACTGGAAGCCACCCGCACCAGGCCGGCACCGGTGCGCAGCGCCGCCAGGGAACACATTCTGATGGCCCCGGGCATTCCCGGAGCGCCGCCCACCGTAAGCACCCGGCCGCTGGACTGCTTGTCCGCCGTCCGGCGCCGCACCGGCAGCAGGGCCCGGATCCGGGGATCCCCGAAACTGCTGCACCGGGGCAGCAGCCGATCCTCTGCCGGACCCCCGGGGATATCCAGATCGTCAAACAGCAGCTCGTCCGTGGCAGAGCCCCGGCACAGCACCGCCCCCAGTTTGGGCTTCAGAAGCATGATCGTGGTGTCAGCCTCCACGGCGCAGCCCATGATCTCCCCGGTATCCGCACTGATCCCCGAGGGGAGATCCACCGCCAGCACACCCCGGCACCTGCCGGAGCCGTGGCGGTTCAGGAAGCGGATCCAGGATCCCATCTCCTCCCGCACCGGATCCCTGAAGCCGATGCCCAGCAGAGCGTCCACCAGGAACTCACCCTCCCGGACATGATCGTCCGCCAGTCCCTGAAGCACCGTGCCCCCGGCATCCAGGTAGCGGCGGAGAAACACAGCGGCCTCAGTACCTTCCCGGGGCGGGCGGTACTGCAGGCAGCGCACGGCGGTGCAGCCGGAGCGCATCAGTTCCCAGGCGGCGGCATAACCGTCCCCGCCGTTGTTCCCCGGACCGCACAGGAACAGCACCGGATCCTCAATGGAGGACAGGCGCTGCCGGATCACATCAGCCACCGCCTTCCCTGCCCGGCCCATCAGGCCGCAGCAGAGACCGTCGGGCTCCCGGAAGCGGTCCTCAAAGCTGCGCACCTGGGAGGTGGTGTACAGGCCCTGGCGGCAGGCGGCCTCATCATCAAAAGTGGCAATCATCGCAGGCGATCCTGGCAGACAGGGGAAAGGCCCCATATTCAAAAACACATGGAAAGACGGACTCTGTCCCGCAGAATGCGTCTTCACAGCCTAACATGATACCAAAGAGACCGGGCGGTTGCGGGAATTTTCACCGGACAATCAGGTCCTCTCCGGCAGCCAAAGGCGGGGATCCGGACAAAAAGCCGACAGACATCACACCTATCACAGGATCAAGCCCGATCATGTACAGGTATCTGAAGACGAAGCCCTGTTCTCCGGAGGCTAGCGCAACTGCGGCTGGGTCCCCTCCGCCTGTGTCCTTGCTGGCCGGACAGACAGTCCTGTCCGGACATGACAAAACCCGGCAATTCCTTTTCCTGACCAGGTCCTTTTGTGTTAGCCTAAACCAAGCTGACAGAAGGCAGACTCATGCCAATTCAGCAGTTGGTAGCATGCTCACCGCCGCAGACAGAAGTTGCAGCCTGCCCTGGTAAGGCGCAGCACCGTCTTCCGGCAACGGAAGATGAGCAATCACGCTGAAAAGCGGCACGGCAAATCCCGCCGGGCAGCCGCCTGTTCATAGTTGCTGGATGGAAAGGATTTCTGTGACGCCGGATGTTCCCTGAAAAGCCAGAGATCAGCAGAGGAGCATAAAACCAGTATGACCGACATAAAGCCCCATTTTTCCCTGTGAGTTATTGATTTTGCCCGCACAATCAGAAGGAATTCAGTTTATGTGGGCAAGACCAGTTACCTCAGAGATCTGGTGGCCACAGGGGGCAAAGAATGCGAGATCATGGCAGATGACGGTGATGCAACTTCACCCGCATCCTGATAATCAGGGAGTTTCGGTTATGCTCCGGACAGATCGGACCATGACAGATAACCGCAACGCCAAGACCACTGCCGGCTCCCGGAAAAGGTGATGCCGGCGGCTCCAGACACGGATCCCGGAACCGAAGCCAATGAAAAGAGACCCGCCTCCGGCAACGCCTGAGCCGGCTGACAGACCGCCGCACCCGGAGCCCGCTGCCGCACCCGGTCCGGCGCCGGCAGGATCTGAAAAAGTCTCAGCCGCATCCCTAAGGCCGGAGGGATCTCCCGCCGCCCCCGGTGAGCCACCGCCGGCTCTGCCCGGCGACGAGCGGCGCCGGGAAATGACCGCCTGTGCCCTGCAGCTGGCCGCAGAGTGCGGCTTTGAACTGGCCGGGGTGTCGGAACTGCACCTGCCACCGGAGGAGATCAACTCCTATGTGGCCTGGCTGGAGCGCCGGGAATACGGTTCCATGGATTATCTGCCCAGGGGGCTTGAACTCAGGCTGGATCCCCGGAAACTTCTGGAGGGCGCCCTGGCGGTGCTGTCCGTAGGTCTGCTCTACCGTCCCCGGGAGCAGCATCCCCAGGCTCCGGATCAGGCGTTGTACAGCCGCTACGCCTGGGGCCGGGACTATCACAAGGTGATGAAAGGCAAACTGAAGCGCCTTTCAGCGGGCCTGCTGGCGGCCTTTCCGGAATACCGGGGACGGGCCTTTGCGGATTCCGCCCCGGTGTTTGAGAAGCTCTACGCAAGCCAGGCTGGACTGGGGAGCAAGGGGAAGAACTCCCTGCTGATCAGCCGGACACTGGGCTCCGAATTTTTCATCGGGGAGATCATCACCAGCCTCCCCCTGGCCCCCACACCCCGGGATGACTGGGATCCCTGCCAGAGCTGCCATGCCTGCGTTGACGCCTGCCCCACCGGAGCCCTGTCCGGAGACCGGACCGTCAATGCCGCACGGTGCCTCGCCTATCTGACCATTGAAAGCCCGGATCCCATTCCCCAGGAGCTCTGCCCCGCCCTGGGCTGCCGGATCTTCGGCTGCGACGCCTGCCAGGGGATCTGCCCCTGGAACCGCCGCCGGATCTTCACCTCCGAGCCGGACTTTGCCTGCCGGCTCACTCCCCAGCTCGCCTCCCTGGAATATCTCCTGACCATGGATGAGGAACAGTTCCTCATGGTTTTCCAGGGCTCCGTGATCCGGCGCCCGGGATGGGCGGGGTTCATGCGCAACGTGCTGGCAGCGGCGGGGAACTCCGGCCAGCCGCACCTGCTGCCCCTGATCAGGAGGTTTGCAGATCATGCCAACCCCATGCTCCGCACCCAGGCCCGCTGGGCCGCAGAGCACCTGGAGGACTCTCTGGCAAAGGAGGCAGATCAGGGCAGCCGCTGACTTTCCGTCCCGGCCCGCAATGTCCCCGGCTGACTTCCAGAGGTGCCATCCCCGGCCGCCCGGGCACCGGACATCAAGATCCGCACCATCTCACACATCTCGCACCCGGGAGGCGCCGCTCCTGTGAAAAACCGGCAAACTGATGTAGATTGATCCTGTCAGGCACCGGGTGATCCGGGCGGTTGGCCGCCGTCACCCCTGCCGGCAGGGACCGGACCAACAGCAGGAGGATAGGATGCAGATCCTGGGAGTAGACATCGGCGGCACCGGCATCAAGGGTGCCATAGTTGAAACAGACACCGGAGAGCTCATCACCGAAAGGAAGAGAATTGAGACTCCCCGCCCCGCCACCCCGGAGGCCGTGGCCGCCACCCTCAGGGAGCTGGTGCACGCCTTTGAGTGGAAGGGACCCATCGGTTGCGGCTTCCCCGCCACCATCCATCACGGCGTGGCCTTCACCGCCGCCAACATTGATCCCACCTGGGTGGACACCGCCGTGGACAGTCTGTTCACGGAAACCACAGGCTGCCCCTGCCATGTGATCAACGACGCTGACGCGGCGGGGATCTGCGAGATGCGCCTGGGGGCCGGCAAGGGCCGGAAAGGGGTGGTGATGCTGCTGACCATCGGCACCGGCATCGGATCCGCCGTGTTTGTGGACGGCATTCTCCATCCCAACACGGAGCTGGGGCATCTGCTGCTGGAAACCAAGCACGGCGCCCAGAAGGCGGAGCACTACTGCTCTGAGCGGGTCCGGGTGGCCCGGGATCTGGGATGGAACAAGTTCGGCCGGCGCTTCGGCAAGTTCCTGAACCGGCTGGAATTCCTCTTCAACCCGGATCTGTTCATCATCGGCGGCGGCGTGTCCAAAAAGTTTGACCGCTTCTCCCCCAACTTCACCCTGCGGACGGAGATCAAGGTGGCTGAGACTCTGAACCAGGCCGGGATCATCGGCGCGGCCCTGTGCGCCGCCGACCGCACCATGAAGGCCGGTGAGGATCCCGCAGGCCAGGGCGGCTGATCGGCGCCGTCACTGTCCCGCAGGCGGCCGCCAGGGGATCAGATCCCCCCGGCGGCCTGTTTTTCCGCAGTGCCCAGAGGGGCGTCAGCACCGGATCCGCCGGGAGCGCCCCGGCTGTCAGGTGCCGGAGAGTCGTTGATATGAGCAAGTCCCGGGGAGTCTGCCCATGCGCATTCTGATCGTTGTGCGCCGCATGACCCAGGGCGGAGTGCAGCAGCAGACCGCATCCTTTGCCCAGGCCGCCCTGGCCCTGGGCATTGAGACCCATGTGCTGATCCTGAAAAGCTCCCGGCATGAGATCCCCCTGCCGGAAGGCACCGTGGTGCACCGGATCAGCATGCGCAGCCTCCAGTTCTCCAGTCCCCGGGGAATAGGAAATTATCTGCTGAGCCACCTGCTGCTGCCCCTGGGGGTTCCCGGCAGCCGGGACTTCGGCACCGGGGAGTTCCTCAGCCGCTGGTTCATGAAGGAGTTCCTGCCGGAGCTCACCCGCACCTGGGGCAGGCCGGATCACATCTTCCTCCGGGCCCAGGGCACCTTTGATCTCCTCCACAACTGCCACATGCCCGGGATCATCCACCGCTATGTGGACGGCGCCCCCCAGCAGTTCCGGGCCCGGCTGCCCCTCTTCCGCCCCCTGGCCCGCTGGATGAACCGCCGGGAATACGGCCGGGGGGATCACATCTGCGTCTCCGGTGGCCTGGCGGAGGCCCTCCGGGAGATCACCGTCTCCTGCCAGGTGCCCGACGCACGGATCACCGTGTTCCGGAACTTTGTCAGCATCAGCCGGATCCGGAGCCTTGCCCAGGAAGCGCCGCCTCCCGGACTGCCGGAGAAGTACATCATGACCCTGGGACGCCTGGTGCGGCCCAAGCGGCAGGATCTGATCATCCGTGCCCTGGCACTGCTTCCGGAGGACGTGCACCTGGTGATCTGCGGCGGAGGCCCCATGGAGGGGGAACTCCGGCAGCTGGCCCGGGATCTGGGGCTGGAAGGCCGGGTGATCTTCACCGGTAGCACGGACAACCCCTACCCCCTGCTCCGGCAGGCCCGGCTCCTGGCCCATGCCAGCGAGCGGGAGGGTTTTGGCCTCATCTTCCTGGAGGCCCTGATCCTGGACATTCCCATTGCGGCCATGGAAAGCCAGGGCGGCATGCGGGACGTGCTCCGGGGACCGGTGCTGGAAAAGCAGATCGCACCCCGGAACCCGGAGGCCTTTGCCCGCCTGATAGCCCGGACCATGGAAAACCCCTATCACAGCACGCCGGACATGTACCAGCAGTATGATCATGTCCCGGCCATGACTGAACTACTGGAGAAACTGAAAGCATGAACACCAACATAAACGCCTACAACCTCTGCCCCGCCATGTCCCTGCCCTGCACCCTGGAGCAGGGGATCCTGAGAACGGAAAACACCGTTTTCCTCCAGGACATCGGCGAGGGCGGCGCCTTTCTGCTGGACGTGGGCTGCACCAGGCCGCGCCTGAGCTGGAAGGAGGCCCAGGCCGAGATCCTTCTCAACGGAGCCCCGGAGGGAACCCAGTATTTCGGTCAGCCCGTCAGGGACTGGTGCCTGCTGGATCTGACCACCGAGCTGGCCGGCAAAAGCGCGCTGCCGGAGATCCGGATCAAGACCCGGGGGATCAGCCTCGCCTCCCAGGCCTTCCTGCACTATTTCCCCATCAAGCCCTTTGAAGGCCGGATCCTGGTCATCGCCCCCCATCCCGACGACGGCGAACTGGGATGCTCCAGCTTCTACGGACCGGACACCTGGGTGGTGAACCTCACCGCCGGCAGCCGGCTCATTGAGCTGGACAAACAGTATTATGACTCCATGGACGGCACCGCCGAGCAGGCCTGCCGCCGAAAGGGGCTGCTCCGGGCCCATGACGCCGTCACCGCCCCCATGCTGGGCGGAGTGCTCCCGGGACATGCGGTGTGCCTGGGGTACCACGACTCGGGACTGGAGGAGATCCTGAAGGGGGAGGAGGTGCGAAACCAGGTGCCCCCCGCATACTACCGCCGCTACAACTATCCCAATGCCGTCAACGAACTGGGTCTGCTGTCCGAGCCCCGGAACATCCGGGAGGATCTGGAAGGGGAACTGGCGGGGATCATCGATGCCCTGAAGCCCGCAGTGATCCTGGTGACCGATCCCTGCCTTGACAACCATCCGGATCACCGGGCAGCCGGCCAGTTGCTCCTGGAAATGAAGCAGCGGGGAGCCACCGGAGACGCCCGGATCCTGTTCTACACCCTGCATGCCCGGCATGAGCGGGACTTCAGCTTCGGTCCCGCCGGATCCCGGATCACCCTGCCCCGCTTCAAGCACCCGGTCAAGGTGCCCCCGGAGCTCCGCTTCACCTATGTGATGCGCCCCATGAATGATGAGGACATGAAGAGGAAGGCCATCATGATGGACGCCATGCATGATCTGTACCTGGCCAAGGATCACCGCTGGAAGAAGAATGAGGAGCTGACTTGGATCAACTCCCCCCGCCTTGGCAAGGCCTACTACTTCATGCGGTTCATCAAGAGAAGCGAGATCTTCACCGAGCTGCTGGGCTGAGACTCCCAGAGCCTCAAGGACGGAAGCAGAGGTGATATGACCCTCATATTTGATGCCAAGCGGGCGGCGATCCGGCTCAGGGATGCGGCAAGACACCTCCTGGGCAGGATCCGGTATGATTTCCGGTCCTCCGGTGAGGTGTTTGCAGTCAGCAGCCTGCGCCGAGCGGTGATCTACCGGGCCGACGGCAAGATAGGCGATGCGATCTGCTTCCTGCCCTTTTTCCGGGAACTACTGAAACGGTTCAGTCCCGGCTGTGAGATCCTGATCCTGTCCAACCCCGGCACTGCGGAGATCTACCGCTCGGCTCCCTTTATTGACAGAGTCATCATCCTCCCCCAAAAGCCCCGGGACCGGGAAACCGATGAGACCGCCAGGCAGATCGGGAAATGCGATCTCTATGTGCACCTCTTTGAACAGTTGAAAAGCCGGCATCTGCGGCTCATCAGACGCCTGCATCCGAAGTGGGCTGCCACCTTGGACCACTCCCTCAGGTGCGACAGCCTGGGACTGTCCCGCTTCACCATCCCCCAGGAGGGCGGACTGTGGGGCAGCGGAGACAGGAGCGCTGACGGGGATGACAGTTCCCGGGAGTGCCTGCACATCATCGATCTGCTGTTCCGGATCCTGGAACTGGGCGGGATCCCTGCCGGAGATATCGACCGGAGCTACTTCCATCTGTTTGCCTGCAGGATCCCGGCCAGCGGACCGGAATTCAGTTTTCTGCGATCCCCAAAGCCTGACACCCAGACCATCATCTTCAACCCCTACGGCGCCTCCTCCTCCCGCAGGCTCAGTGAGAGATGCATGATCCGGATCTTGGAGATGCTGCTCAGGGAAACCAACGTGCACATAGTTCTCTGGGCCGATCCGGGAGATCAGGAGCACAGCCGCCGGCTGCTGGCAGAGCATTTCAGTGCCGCCGACAGGATCGCAGTCACGGGGCCACTGTCATCAGTGACGGACGTGATTGTGGCCATGGCCTCCTGCGACGCCATGATCGGTGTTGACACCGGCAGTGCCCATGTCGCCGCCTGCTACAACATTCCGGAGCTGACCTTTTACCAGCAGAACCGGGCCAACTTCACCCGCTGGCACGCCAGATCCCCCAGAGCCATCAATGTGATCCTGCCCACCGCAAACTTTGCCGAGGCCGATCCCGCGGCGGTGACGGATGCGGTGCAGAACTTCCTTGCACAGCTCCAGGCCGGTGAATAGCCCCGGGCACATTCCGGCCGGGAAGTACGGCAGGCACTGCGTGCTGGATCAAGCAAGCCCGGAGATCAGTTATAATCCCTGTCTAGGATCTGGATCTGCGGACATCTTTAGGGAGAACACTCAGCGTGGAAACAACATCAAAGCCCGGCACCAACCCGGCCGCTGACGGCACCATCACACCCTGTCCCATAGTGGTGTGCACCGACAACAACTATGCCCAATACGTACTGCCCCTGTTTCAGTCAATTGTCTGCAACACCCGGCTTGATCTCGCCTTTTTCGTCATTTACTCCAAACTGACCGAGGAAAACCGGGACCGGATCGCCCGGATCGTGCGCCAGGGCAACAGCAGCCACACCATCGAATTCATCGAATTTGACTTCTTCACCTGGTGCCGGAAAACACCCTTCAAACCGGAGGATTTCCGCCCCTTCCGCAACACCAAGGACTGCTACGACAATTACAGCCGGCTGTTCCTGTCCCAGCTGTTTTTCAGGGAGCGGGGGATCCGGTACCTGCTGTACCTTGATGTGGACATTGTGGTGAACCGCTGCATCGATCCCCTTTTCACAGAGACGGCGCGGATCGATCTCATGGGCGCGGTGCAGGACGGAGACAAGCTCAAGAATCAGGAGAAGGGCGGGAAATACATCAACTCAGGGGTGCTGCTGCTGGATCTCAAGGCCATTGACGAGTTTGACTTCACCCACAAGGCCTTAGCCTATGATCAGGCCAACCGCGACCACATGAAGTACTTTGATCAGGATATCATCAACGGCATCATCCCCCCTGACCGACTTTACATGCTGGATGACATCTACAACTTCCAGGACAACAATCCCCAGCGCCTGAAGGATGCGGTGATCCTCCACTACACCGGCACCAAGCCCTGGAACAAGAACTATATGTGGCGGAAGAAGAAGTGCATCTGGTACACCTACCATCTGGCCAGCCGGCTGGCCCTTCATGGCTTTGTGCCGGGCCGTGCCACTTTTCTGCTGATCAACACAGCCGTGACCGTCGTCCGTCCCCTGCTCAATATTGCCAAGGGGATCAGAAAACATCTGCTTCCGGGGGCCTGACACCAGTTCTGATCCAGAACCTGGACCCGATCCCGTTCCTATGCCTGCTCCTGATCTGGTTGCCGGTTACATACCTCCCCGCAGGAAGGCAGACACTCTGCCGAAAAAAGCGAACCCGGCCCGACACAGGCCGCAGTCCTGGGAAGTTTAATCATCCAAATCCGTCTATGCTGGCGGCGCCGCAGGTTCAACTCCCTGCGACGGAAAGACCTGCACATAGTCTGACGTCAAGACAAACACCGGGAGCAGATCGGATCCTCAGGCATGAAGCCCCAGTACCCGGCGGGCTCGCCCATTCAGTAACCGTGCCCGCATCCGCAACCATCACCCCTCTCCCAGGGAGAGCAGGTACTCCTCCACATTCCGGTACACAATCCCATTTGGAAGTTCCCTATTGCCGCCCCGGTAAAAGACGCAGCGCCGGGTGATGGGACCAAAGATCTGCACCACCCTGGCGCACTGCTCCTCATCCTCCAGCACATGATACTGATGTGGTGAAATCTCACTGCTGTGCTTGATCTCATACAATTCACATGAGTTCTGCGACGATGAGTATATGACCATGTCAAACTCACCACGGCTCAGTATGAGTTTGAATGCCTTCCGGTCCCGGGGAAGAGTGCGGACGGTCTCATACAGGACTATATCCTCAAGCATCTTTCCCATCACATCTTCAAGGATTTTCTCGGTGGCAAGATTCCTCTCCTGCTCAGAGGCAGCACTGAAAACCC
>FLNX01002699.1_pt1 | contig 85845 bp, 73 predicted proteins | sample 1140341 | NCBI WGS metagenome assembly FLNX01 (sample SAMEA3878208, study PRJEB12797) | bioreactor metagenome | biome: Moose rumen | place: Sweden | collected 2011-10
CTCAAAGTAAAGGACTATCTGTTCACCTTCCTCACGGACCTGCATGTACCCTATGATAATAATGCAAGTGAACGGGGCGTGAGGAAAATCAAGGTAAAACAGAAAGTCAGCGGTTGTTTCCGTACAGATGGAGGTGCGGATGATTTTGCCAAGATACACTCCATAGCGGAAACCGCCATGAAGAATGGCAACTCTAAATTCAATGCGATTCTTGCTGTCGTACAACAGTAAGACAACTACTCATGGCACGGGTGCTGAGTAGTTACGCCCTTTCAGGTACTTTCCCGTCAGGCTTTTCGTGCATTGTGCTACATTTTCAGGTGTTCCTGCGACGACCAGTTCACCACCGCGGTCACCGCCGTCGGGGCCGAGGTCGATGACCCAGTCGGCGCATTTGATGATTTCCATGTTGTGCTCAATGATGAGGATGGAGTGGCCGCGCTCAATGAGTGCTTCGAACGAGCGAAGCAGTCGTTTGATGTCGTGGAAGTGCAAGCCGGTGGTAGGCTCGTCGAAGATGAAGAGCGTGGGGTCCTGCTTCTCCTGTCCGATGAAGTAGGCCAGCTTTACGCGTTGGTTCTCACCGCCCGAGAGGGTAGAGGAGCTCTGCCCCAGCTTAATATAGCCGAGACCCACGTCTTCGAGGGTCTGGAGCCGCTTGACGATGGTGGGTTGCTGTGCAAAGAACTCTATGGCCTCTGAGATGGTCATGTTGAGCACGTCGTCAATGTTCTTGCCCTGATAGCGGACGTCGAGAATATCCTTCTTGAAACGCTTGCCGTGACAGGCTTCGCACTCCAGGACGAGGTCGGCCATGAACTGCATCTCGACGGTGATGGTGCCGGCACCCTTACACTCCTCGCAGCGGCCACCGTCGGCATTAAACGAGAAATACTGGCTCGAGAAACCCATCTGCTGTGCCAGTGGCTGTTCGGCATAGAGGTCGCGAATGGCATCGTAGGCCTTCACGTAGGTAGCAGGGTTCGAGCGTGTGGATTTGCCGATGGGGTTCTGGTCAACGAACTCCACGCGGCTGATGGCTTTCATGTCGCCCTCCAGACCGCGGTATTCGCCCGGGGCATCGAATGCCTCGCCCATGCCTCGTTTCAGGGCAGGGTAGAGGATGCCCTTGATGAGGCTTGACTTGCCGCTTCCGCTGACGCCTGTCACCACGGTGAGCACATTCAGGGGAATCTGCACATCGATGCCCTTCAGGTTGTTCATGCGGGCGCCCTTCACGGTGATGCTCCGGTTCCAGGGGCGGCGGCTCGTGGGTACAGGGATTGTTTCTTGTCCTGTCAGGTAGCGTAGGGTGTGGCTCTTTTCTATAGTGGCTATAGTTTCTATAGTATCTATAGCTTCTATAGAACCTTCATACACAATCTCTCCCCCCAGCCGGCCGGCATCGGGGCCTACGTCGATGACGTAGTCGGCAGCACGCATAATTTCTTCGTCGTGCTCAACGACGATAACGGTATTGCCCAGTGCCTGCAGCTCTTTCAGCACCTTGATGAGCCGCTGGGTGTCGCGTGAGTGCAAGCCAATGCTTGGCTCGTCTAATATATATAAGGAACCCACGAGCGAGGAGCCTAACGATGTGGCCAGGTTGATGCGCTGGCTCTCGCCGCCACTCAGGGTGTTCGACATGCGGTTTAGCGTCAGGTAGCCCAGTCCTACGTCTAAGAGGAACTGCAGGCGGGATTTTATTTCCGTCAGCAGTCGCTTGCCTATTTCCTGCTCCTGTTCCGTCAGTTCTAAATGGTCGAACCACTCCTTCAGCCTTACTACGGGCATCTGTACCAGGTCGGTAATGCTGCGGCCCCCAATCTTCACGTAGTCGGCCTCCTTCTTCAGCCGGGTACCGTGACAGGTGGGGCAGGTGGTCTTGCCACGATAGCGGGCCATCATGACGCGGTACTGAATCTTGTACTGGTTCTCTTTCACCATCTGGAAGAAGGCGTCGATGCTTACCTGTTCGTGAATGTCGCGATGGCGGTCGGAGGGCAGCCCATGCCATAGCCAGTCCTTCTGCTGTTGTGTCAGGTTCATGTACGGTTCGAAGATGGGGAAGCCATCTTGCGCACTGCGTCGGCAGAATTCATCCTTCCACATGCCCATTTTCTCTCCATGCCAGCACACCACGCAACCGTCATAAACGGAGAGTGTGGTGTTAGGAATGACCAGGTGTTCGTCAATGCCTATAATCTTGCCGAAGCCCTGACACTCCGGACAGGCACCTACGGGCGAGTTGAATGAGAACATCAGGTCGGAAGGCTCCTCAAACTGCAGTCCGTCAGCTTCGAAGCGCATGGAGAAGTCGTAGGTGATGTTTGATGGCAGGAACATCAGCCGCAGTTCTCCGTGACCTTCATAGAAAGCGGTCTCGGCAGAGTCAATGAGGCGTGAGATGCTGTCCTTGGCGTCATCGACCGTGAGGCGGTCGATGACGAGGTAGATAGTGTCTATAGCATCTATAGTATCTATAGTATCTATAGCATCCAAGTAGTCATCAATTCTCTCGAGCTGGCCTTTGACAAAGATGCGCACATAGCCATTCTTGACGTATAGCTGCAGTTGCTGCTTCATGGTACGTCCCTCGGCGGGATGTATGGGGGCCATGACCACGAACTTGGTGCCTTTATGGTACTGCTGCACGCATTGTACAATGTCTTCCGTGGAGTGCTTCTTCACCTCCTGGCCGCTCAGTGGCGAATAGGTGCGCCCAATGCGGGCATAGAGCAGTCGGAGGTAGTCGTATATCTCCGTCGAGGTTCCGACGGTGGAGCGTGGGTTGCGGGCTATCACTTTCTGTTCGATGGCAATGGCGGGTGGAATGCCCTTGATGTAGTCACACTCAGGCTTGTTCATACGGCCTAAGAACTGCCGGGCATAGCTCGACAGGCTCTCTACGTAGCGCCTTTGTCCTTCGGCATAGAGTGTGTCGAAGGCCAGCGACGACTTTCCGCTGCCGCTGACACCCGTTACGACAATAAATTTGTTACGTGGTATTTTGAGGCTTACATTCTTCAGGTTGTTAACCCGGGCTCCTTTTATCTCTATAAATTCTTTCATAATCTTCTGTTTATAACATAACGCTGCCCTTAATCATTTTGGCCTTTTTCTTCTCTGTCATCATGTTGATGTAGAGCTGGTCGGGTGTGGTAGCCCGAATCTTTTCATCGTCGATGACAATGATGGAGATGCCCATGATGTTGATTTTCTCCATTTCTCCTGTACGGTTGCGCACCTCTATGTAGTCGTTCTTCAGGTCGCAGGCAGCATAGAAGTCGCGTATCTTGGCGTCGAAGCGTTTGATGATGTGCTCGCCCATTGCTTTAATCTTGCTCTTGTCGTGAACAAACACCATGAAGTCGTCGCCGCCCACGTGTCCGATGAAGTCCTCGTCACTGCCCATTTCTCGGAACGTAGTGTAGATGATGTCTGACAGGAAAAGCAGCACCTTGTCGCCTTTGTGGAAACCGTAGTACTCGTTGTACTCCTTGAAGTTATCCAGGTCAACATACATCATGGCGAAGTCTTTTCCGCTGTCGATGTCTGCCTGTATCTGTTTGACGATGATGTTGTTGGCGGGCAGACCGGTCAGCGAGTTCAGGTTGCGTGCAGAGTCGAAGGTCTCCACAATGTTGCGCAGTTGCTCGTGCAGCGACACGCTGTCTCTGAGTTTCAGCATGGGTATGTAGGTCATAATGGGTTCGGCCATCATGTTGTCAGCTTCGAGCACGCGTTTGTTCTCGGTCGAGATGGCAATGGGCGTGATGCAGTACAGGAATCGGTGCTTGATGTTGTCAACCAGTTGTTTCATGCTGGTTTTCAGTCCGTCCTCATTAATGATGATGAGGTAGTCATCCACATGCAGCTTGTCGGCCCAGTCGTCCTTAGCTGATGTGGAAGCAACGATTCTGATGTCGCTGTCAGCGCTGAAGAGTTGCTGAAGGCGGTTGAGCAGTGCTCCGCTGTCGTCGATGATGACGATGGTCTTTCGTGTTTCCATATTGCTGTGGAATTTGTTTACGTATTAGCAGTCATTTCTCTCTCCAGGCGGCGCAGGTAATAGCGGGACACGCAGAAGTTACACGTGCAGGCAATGCCTCTTCCTACAACGAATCCCAACCAGATGCCAGTCAGTCCGTAGCCCATGACCACTCCGAGAATATAGGTGGCGGGCACCGCACACACTATTTCGTTGATGGTGGTCCACATCAGGCTCATCTTTCCCTTGCCCAGTCCCAGGTACATGAAGGTAGATGGCAGGCCGAGGGCCAGGAATGGCATACAGAATGCCGTGATGCGTATGAAGTGGCTGATGCCGTCAATGAGCTGCGTGTCGTCTGACGTCAGTGCGAAGAGCGATGCGAACTCATGCGGGAACAGGTTGATGAGCAGCGTGGTGACTAAGGCAATGATGAAGGCATACATGCAGCAGTAGGTATGGGTGCGCCGCAGGTAGATGGGGTTCTTAGCGCCGTAGTGTGTGCCGAAGATGGCTATTGAGGCCAGGCTGATGGACGAGATGGGCATGAGGTCAATAAGGTAGAGCCTGTAGCCTGACGAATAGATGGCTGCTCCCTGGTCACCGCCGACAGCACTGATGAACGAGTAGAACAGCACCGAGGCCAGCGACAGCATAAGCAGTTCGAACGATGCCGGAATGCCCGTTTTCAGTATGTCGTTGATGATTTCCTTGTCGTAGTGCCTCCTGGCAATGTTTCCCAGCCTTAACCGTAGGTACGATTTCTTCATGACGAAAATCCAGTAGAACATCATGCAGGCACTCAGCATGGTGGTGACGATGGTCGATATGGCAGCACCGGCCGAACCCCAGCCCAGCACGTAGATGAACACAGGGTCGAGCAGGGCGTTGAGCACCACACCGGTAGTGATGGCATACATGGGACGCTTGGTGTCGCCCTCGGCACGCAGTATGCCGGCCAGCCCGCAGGAGAGTGCATGGGTGGACAGTCCGAGGAAGAGCGGAATGGAGTAACAGATGGCCTCATGCCTTGTGTCGCTCTCAATGTCATACAGTGTGAGGTAGGGGAATAGCGCACCTGTCAGCAGCCCCGTGAGCAAGAGTGCTCCTGTGAGTGATACCATGATAGCGTGTTCGGCAGCCTTCTGGGCTTTCTCCTTGTCGTTGGCTGCATAACGGCTGATGGTACTCGTGGCACCGTGGGCCAGTCCGTTCGACACGCCGTTGATGATCATCCAGAGCGGTGTGACGATGCCGATGCCGGCAATGGCCGAATTGCCCAGTCCGGCAATCCAGATGCCGTCAATGACGTTGTATAGCGACGTGAAGATCATGGTCACCATGACTGGCAACGCAATCTGCATGACCGACTTCTTCGGGTCGCCACGCAACAGGGCTATTCTTTTGGCATCGTCCTTCATGACTATATATTCTTCGAGGTGTCGCACAGCATCACCGAGCCACTGATTTGCTTGGCCTCTTCCTTTACCTTCATCATGTGCTTATACACCTCGTCGGTGGTGGTGAATTTCAAGTGTTCATTGCTGACCATGGCCACCGAGACACTGATTAGCCTGAAGCGGCACAGCTGGTTCTTGCGGTTCGGTATTTCAATGTAGCCGCGTTCCAGGTCTTCGGGTGCATAGAACGAGGCAATGCTCTCGTCAAACCTGCGTATGACTTCCTGGCCAATCTTCTCGGCATAGCCGAAGTCGTTGAGTATCAGTACATAGTCATCGCCGCCCACATGTCCTACAAAGTCGTTCTCGCACCCGTATTTCGTCACCGTCTCTGTCAGCAGGTCAGCCAGGAACTTGATAAGCACGCCAGCCTTATACACGCCGTAGTAGTCGGTGTAGGGCTTGAACTTGTCGATGTCTAAATAAATCAGCACAAACTTGTCCTGCTCTTTTATCTTGCGTCTCAGCGTGGTGTCAATGACGTAGTTGCCGGGCAGGTGGGTAATGTCGTCAATGCTTCGGTTGGCGGCCAGCATGTTCAGCGAGTTCTTGGTCTGGTCGTACAGATAGTCAGGATTGACGGGCTTGGGCATCAGGCTCAGTCCGGGAATGTTCATGGCGGCAATGCGTTTCCGCTCAGAGGTAATGGCCAGCATGTAGGGTTTCACCTGGTCCAGGAATCTCCTGATGAAGACCACCAGCTCCTTCAGTTCCTTTTTCAGTCCGTCGCAGTGTATGTTGATGATGTAGAAGTCGTAGCGTAGCTTCGCCTTCAGCTCTTCATAGTCCGATGATGAGGAGACAATCTGTATGTTCTTGTCGCCGTCGAAAATACGGTGATACGTGTCCGACATTTCGCGGATGTCGTCAATAATCATCAGTTTCTGAATGTGCCTCATATATATAGTTTAGGTTTGATGTAATTGTCATTTCTTCACGTCCTGTCCCTCTTCAGGGAATTTCGGCACAAACTTCATTTCGTGCAGTATCTTGTCTCGCCGGGTCAGCATGTAGGCGCTTGGCTTGGCAGAGTTGAATTTCAGTGGGTTGGGCAGCGTGGCGGCTATCAGCGCACACTGCGACCTCGTCAGGTCTTTGGCCTCGCAGCGGAAGTGCCGTTCGGCCACGGCGTCGGCACCGTAGATGCCTTCGCCCATCTCGATGGAGTTCAGATAGACCTCCATGATGCGTTGCTTGCTCCAGAACAGCTCAATGAGCGTGGTGAAGTAGGCCTCGAAGCCCTTGCGCACCCACGAGCGTCCCGGCCACAGAAAGACGTTCTTGGCCGTTTGCTGGCTGATGGTGCTGGCTCCCAGCTTCTGCTTCTCAGGGTGCTGCTTGTTGCGTCGGGCAGCGTATTCTATGGCTTTGAAGTCAAAGCCGTGGTGCTCCAGGAACCGCTGGTCCTCGCTGGCCATGACGGCCACGGGCAGCGCCGGGGCAATGTCGTTGAGTGGCACCCAGTGGTGGTGCAGGGCGAGTTCCCCTCCATTCTTTATCTGCTGGGCGCAGCGAATGAACATGAGGGGTGTGAAATAAACGGGAACAAACCGATAGGCAACTACAGAAAGAATAGTGGAGGCGAAGAACGCCACCACTATCCATTTCACGTATTTTACTATCCGTTTAATCAATGCTTAAACCTTTTAGCTTTTTAAAACTTACTGCAGTGTTCCTGCCTCGGCAGCATTGATCATCTCCTGGCTTGCATACAGATAAACCTCCACGCGGCGGTTCTGGGCGCGGCCGGCCTCTGTGTCGTTGCTGGCAACGGGGCTCTCCTGTCCGAGACCCTGCACTTCCTTAATCTGGCTGGTGCTGACACCTAATGACTGCAGATAAGCAGAAACGGCAGCGGCACGGTCCAGCGAGAGGGCCTTGTTCAGCTCTACGCTCTGAGCGGCACTCTTGCCACGGAAGCCCACATTGTCGGTGTGACCCTGAATGGCCACGTCGCAGTCGGCATTCTTCTTCAGCACGTTAGCCAGCTCGCTCAGCGACGTCTTCGAAGCAGCAGTCAGGTCAGCCTTACCCGTAGCAAACAGAATACCGCTGTCGAAGGTAACCTTCACGGCGTCAAGTCCGTTAGCGTCGGTAATTTCCTGAACCTCAGCGTTTCTTACCTGCTCGGCTTCAGCCTTCACCTTATCCATGTGCTTACCGATGAGGGCACCGGTTCCTGCACCTACAGCACCACCGATAGCAGCACCAACGATGGTGTTACCGGCAATGTTACCAATGATACCACCCAGTACGGCACCACCGGCGGCGCCAATACCAGCTCCCTTCTGCAGGTTGTTACATCCTGCGAGCACAATGCCTAAGCAGAGTGCCAATGAAAATACTTTTAAAAACTTCATACTTTGAAAATTATTAAATGTTTAATTTAAGTTTCGCATTCGCTCAACTCCTCTGGAGTTCAGGAGTTCAGAAGTTCAGGAGTTCAGACTCCTTGGAGTTCAGGAGTTCAGACATTAGTCTCTTTGCTCCCGTTATTCCAGCGTTCCTGTCTCGGCGGCGTTAATCATTGCCTGACTGGCGTAGAGGAAAATCTCCACACGGCGGTTCTGGCGGCGACCAGCCTCCGTGTCGTTGCTGGCAACGGGGTTGTCGGCTCCGAAACCCTTAATGTCCTTTATCTGGTCGATGCTCACACCCAGCGACTGCAGGTATTGCGCTACGGCCACGGCACGCTCCAGCGAGAGGTCCTTGTTCTTCTGCACGCTCTGCTCGGGCGTGAAGCCGCGGAAGGCCACGTTGTCCGTATAGCCGTGAATGGCCACGTCGCATATCTGGTTGTTGTTCAGCACCTCGGCCAGGTCGTTCAGCGGCTCCTTCGAGCTTGCGGCCACGTCGGCATCGCCCGTGGCAAACAGTATGCCGCTGTTGAAGGTTACCTTGATGGCATCCAGACCGTTCTCGTCAATGACCTGTTGAATGTCGGCATTCTTAATTCTCAGGGCTTCCGACTTCACCTTGTCCATGTGGTTACGTATGGCCGTCTTCGTTTCTACGACGGGGGCAGGAGCGGGAGCCGCCTTTTTCTTGAACAGGCCTTGAAAGAAACCGCAGCTTGAAAGCGTGATGCACATTCCAAGTGCCAGAACCAATGTTTTTACCTTCATCTTGATTTCATTTTAGTGTTAAACTTCCATATTTTGGGACAAAAGTACAAAAAACTTTCAACTTTCAACACTCAACTCTCAACTTTTTTGTACCTTTGCGCCAAAATTTTTGAAAATTATCGATATTATGGCAAAAGAATTAAAAGATTTAACAAAAAGAGCCGACAATTACAGTCAGTGGTATAATGACTTAGTAGTTAAGGCTGACCTGGCTGAGCAGTCGGCCGTTCGCGGGTGTATGGTCATCAAACCCTACGGCTACGCCATCTGGGAGAAGATGCAGCACCAGCTGGACCTGATGTTCAAGGAGACGGGCGCCCAGAACGCCTACTTCCCGCTGCTCATCCCCAAGTCGTTCCTCAGCCGCGAGGCCGAACACGTGGAGGGCTTCGCCAAGGAGTGTGCCGTCGTTACCCACTACCGCCTGAAGGCTGCCGACGGCGGCGTGGTGGTCGATCCGGCTGCCAAGCTCGAAGAGGAGCTCATTGTGCGCCCCACCTCTGAGACCATCATCTGGAACACCTATAAGAACTGGATTCACTCCTGGCGCGACCTGCCCCTGATGTGCAACCAGTGGTGCAACGTCATGCGCTGGGAAATGCGCACGCGCCCCTTCCTGCGCACCTCGGAGTTCCTCTGGCAGGAGGGCCACACCGCCCACGCCACCAAGGAGGAGGCCGAAGCCGAAGCTAAGAAGATGCTCCACGTCTATGCCCGGTTTGCCGAAGAGTGGATGGCCGTGCCCGTGCTGCAGGGCGTGAAGAGCGAGACCGAGCGCTTTGCCGGAGCTCTGGACACCTACACCATCGAGGCCATGATGCAGGACGGCAAGGCGCTGCAGAGCGGCACCAGCCACTTCCTCGGCCAGAACTTCGCCAAGGCTTTCGACGTGACCTATCTTAATAAGGAGAACAAGCCCGAATACGTCTGGGCCACGTCGTGGGGCGTCTCCACGCGCCTCATCGGTGCCCTCATCATGACCCACTCTGACGACAACGGACTCGTGCTGCCGCCGCGTCTGGCCCCCATTCAGGTAGTCATCATCCCCATTGCCACCAAGCCGGAGCAGATGGAGCTGGTCAACCGCGAGGTGCAGCCCATCATGGACGAGCTGCGCAAGAAGGGCATCAGCGTGAAGTTTGACGACGCTGACAACAAGCGCCCAGGCTTCAAGTTTGCCGACTACGAGCTGAAGGGCGTCCCCGTGCGCCTCGTGCTCGGAGCCCGCGACCTGGAGAACGGCACCATCGAGGTGATGCGCCGCGACACGTTAGAGAAGGAGACCCTGCCGCTGGCCGGCATAGCCCAGCACGTAGAGCAGCTCTTGGACGACATCCAGCAGAACATCTTCGAGAAGGCCCGCCGCTTCCGTGACGAGCATGTCTATGAGTGCGACGACTACCAGGAGTTCAAGGAGCGCGTCAAGGACGGCGGTTTCTTCCTCTGCCACTGGGACGGCACCGCCGAGACCGAGGCACAGATCAAGGAGGAGACGCAGGCCACCATTCGCTGCGTGCCCTTCGCCTACGAGCAGACGCCCGGCACCGACATGGTGAGCGGCAAGCCCGCCAAGCATAGAGTGATTATCGCCCGCAGCTATTAGCCTCCCCCCACCCCCTCCCAAGGAGGGGGCTGACAGCGGAGGGAAGGTTACAATATCATAACAACATACTGCCTGCATCCTCCTCCACCACCCGCAGGCACCCCTCCTCGGGAGGGGAAGGGGGAGGCTCATATTATGGAAAGAACATGGCGTTGGTTTGGCAAGAAGGATAAGATAACCCTTGCACAACTCAGACAGATTGGGGTCGAAGGCATCGTCACCGCACTGCACGACGTGCCCCTCGGCCAAGTATGGAGCCGCGAAAAGATACACGAGTTGCGTGAGTACATCGAGTCGTACGGCATGCGCTGGAGCGTCGTCGAGTCGCTGCCCGTGGTGGAGACCATCAAGTACGGCGGCCCCGACCGCGACCAGCAGATAGAGGTGTATAAGCAGTCGCTCAGCAACCTCGCGGCCGAAGGCATACACACCATCTGCTACAACTTCATGCCCGTGCTCGACTGGGCACGCACCGACCTCTTGCACCAGAACCCCAACGGCTCTACAAACCTCTACTTCAACTACGCCGAGTTTGCCTACTTCGACATATACATCCTCCAGCGTCCCGGCGCACGCCAGGAGTGGAGCCTCGCCCCCAGCCCCTCTCCCACAGGCGAGGGGAGAAACATCCTCGCCGAGGCCGACGCGCTGGCCAAAACCATGACGCCCGAGCAGGAGCACAAGCTCGTGGAGAACATCATCATCAAGACGCAGGGCTTCGTCAGCGGCAACTTCTCGGAGAACGACAAGGAACCCATCGAGAAGTTCCGCCGCTTCCTCGAGCTCTACAAGGGCATAGACAAGCAGCAGCTGCGCCAGAACATGAAGTATTTCCTCGAAGCCATCATGCCCACGTGCGACGAGTTCGGCATGGACATGTGCGTACACCCCGACGACCCGCCCATCGAGATTCTCGGACTGCCGCGCATCGTGCGTACCCAGGAGGACATACAGTGGCTGCTCGATGCCGTGCCCAACCCGCACAACGGCCTCACCTTCTGCGCCGGAAGCCTCTCGGCCGGAGCCTATAACGATGTCGTCGCCATGGCCCGCCAGTTTGCCAGCCGCACCCACTTCGTACACCTGCGCTCCTGCCACATCTTCCCCAACGGCGACTTCACCGAAGCCAGCCACCTCGGCGGACGGGCCGACCTCATCGAGCTCTGCCGCATCTTCGAAAAGGAAGAATATGCCAAAAGCCAACACCCAACACCTAACACCCAACGCCCAACCCGTCTTCCCATGCGCGTCGATCACGGCATGACGTTCACCGACCAGCCCGGCGGTGTCATGGACGAGACCGCCCACGGCCACAACGCCGGCTACACCCTCCTGGGCCGCATGTTCGCCATGGGCCAGGTGCAGGGCATACTGGCCACCGTCGATAGAGAACTCGGCATTCCCTACAAGCAGCCAGGGTTCTTCGACTAACAGGAAGCAAAAGCTTCACATGTTTTCTCCTCCTGCCGGTGATCACAACCAGCACCAGCAGGAGGAGTTCTTTTAGAGGTGGCACTTCTCCGGGAGAGAAACGGCACTTCTCTATGAGAGAAACGGCACTTCTCTGGGAGAGAAACGGCACTTCTCTGGAAGAAAAACGGCACTTCTCTGGGAGAGAAACGGCACTTCTCTGGGAGAGAAGCTTCTCTGCTGGGGAAACTCTGGGGCCGACCCGGGCCGGTCTTTGTGCAGAGGTTGGCGCTCAGGACGGGCTTTTTTTCCCGATTTCGTTTGTCAGTTTGGAAAATAATGTTTACATTTGCAGCGTGATTAGCCATATAAACTTGATACGGCATGAGAATAAAGAGGATGGTCGTGATGAGTAGTATTGTTACTCTGTTGCTGTCGGTGCTGGGCTGCAAGGGCCAGACGCTGACAAAGAACATGTTGCAGGAGGCAACGAGCGTTGAATTCTACACGGACAACGGCACGCTGCCGCCTGACTACCAGTGGGGCATGACGGTGACGGTAACCAGAGACAAGGTCCGGCTGCGCATAACGAGAGGCTACGGCGAGCGCGTGGGCTACGACAAGACGATGGCGCTGACGGCTGACAACTACAGCAAGCTCACGGCCGGACTGGCAGCCATGAACATCAGGAAGAAAAGGGCAGGCAACAACCCCACGTCGGGCGGCTCGACCCGCATGATTACGGTGAAGAGGGGAGCCGAGGTCTTGTTTCAGGGGTCGGAAGACTACAACATGACCTGCGAGAGGGGCGACCTGTTCAGCGTGTTTCACGACATACTGGGAACCGAGATGTCGCAAATTATGCGCCACCCGGACCACATGTAGCACCAAGCAGAAAAGCAATTTTACGTTCAAAAAATGAAAACAAAGCAAATACTCCTAAGCAGTCTGAAGGCCACTGGTGCCTTCGTGTTAGCAACAGTCATGTCGCTCGGCTTTACAGCCTGCACTGACAAAGACGACGCCACGGCGCAGAATCCGCTTGGCGACAAGATTACTGGTACGTTCTACCAGCTATACCAAGCCACGGGAACGGTTGACCACGTGATAGACAAGACAGATATTCTGAGTGAGACGGAAGTCTCCCGCGACTACACCCGCGTGGTCGAAGTCTATCAGTTCCAGGACAACGGCACCGGACTGTGGAACCGCTACTTCCTCGACAACAAGAGCAACGAGCCCTTTGCCGAGCTGGGCGAAGGCAGTGGCCACCCAGGAAGCTTCGAATACACGACGCGCGACGACGGCACCGTCACCGTGACACTGACCAGTCCGGAGACGGCGAACCTCAAGGCGTACCAGCCACTCAGCCGACAACTGACACTGACCGACGGACGACTTACCGCCACGGGCATCGACGGCCAGGCACTCAGCATGGAAAAGGACGAGGGCAGCTGGGAAACGCTGTTCAGCCAGTGGAACTTGAAACTGCGTGGCGGTGCCGACGCCATTACCTACAACATCAACGACGCTGACTTCACCACCAGCAACTGGCACGACGTGGAGGCCATCTACATCAACGACGGCTCGGTGAACATCACCACCAACAACATGAAGGACCCCGCCTCGTACAAGATTGTCAACCTGCCGTGGTACAACGGCGAGGGCGACGTGGCGAGCAACCTGCCCGACGGCTTCTGCGACAACATCACCCCCGAGAACGGCTGGGCGCTCGTGCTGAACCGCTGCGGCAGCGTGTCGCCCATCAACGACAACTTCCTTGCGCTCTATCATGCCTACTCGGGCACGCTGCGCTTCTTCTACTACGTGCCCGACAACTTCCAGGCCGGCAACGACCACGTGTGGGAAGTGACACTGCCCGACGACATGGCCCAGCTCTCGCTCTGGGGCTACGGACTGCCCACCACGGCCACCATCAAGAAGAAAGAACTCATCAGCGCGGCGGGCTCGGGCACCATGGCCGACATCGTTACGGCATGGAGCGGCGACAAGTTCAGCAACGGACTGCTCACCCTGCGCACGGGCTGGTGGGCCTTCGACGTTGACCTGTCGCTCTACCGGACTGACGGCATAGACTTCGACAAAGGCAAAATGAAGCTACAGATGTACTCGTGGGACAAGCACGATGTCTCGCTCTTCAGCACCATGGAAGCCGACATCGACGGCACCATCAAGGCCGACATGAAATCCAAGGGAGGCAAGAAGAGCGTGTCCGTGGCCAAGGGCATACTCACCGGCCTGCAGGGAGCCCTCAGCCTGGCCAGCGGCATTGCCGGATTCCTCGGGGGCAACCCCGCCGTTGGGTTCGCCGGACTGTCCGGCACTGCGGGAGCCGGCAGCACCATTGCCGGTATGTTCGACGGAGGCGCAACCGTTTCGCTCGACGGCACCATCAGCCTCGGCATGGACGGAACCATCACTACCGAGGGCGTCATAGCCGGAGCAGCACCCAACATCGGCATAGCATCGCCCACCATCAGCCTCAGGAACTTCAAGCGCGACAAGACACCCACCTTCGGCCAGGGCGTCTGGAACATCAAGAACCACCCCACCGTCTATGTACTCAACAACTGGTGGTCCATAGGCGACGAGTCAAGTCAACGGGGACACATCCGCGCCAGCTACTACTTCTTCGACCCCAGCAGCATTGAGGTGCTACTGAACCCCACGCTCTTCCCCGAAAGCGACATTGAGTGGATGCAGGTAGATGCCACGTGCATAGGTACCAACCAGATGGGCATTGAGGGCACCGACAAATACCGTGAGGCATTCGGGCTGGCAGAGCGCTACTCCATAGAGCCCGACTACGACGCGCTAACCCACCACGAATACATCTTTAACGATGCCGGGTTCAACCTTCCTGCCGACGCATGGGACAAACTGAGCATTCCCTTCGACTTCCTGAAATTCAGCGACGATAAGGGCGACATGAAATACCCCGTTACCATCTATACCGACGACCTTGGCGGTATCTTCGGACGCGGCTACGACAACAGCTATGCCATTGAGCCCACGTACATCATCAGCAACGGAGCCTACCACCCCGTCGTTCCGGGTCTGGAGGTTGTCGTCATCGTCACGATTAAAAAGAAAGGCGTTGACAAGCCGTACGTCTATTCGCGCAACTATCTGCCTGAACTGCGGGGCATGAACAACTGGGATGCCAGTGACGTTTACAAAAGCATCAAGAACCACCAGCTGAGCACCAAGCAGAAAGACCGCCATGCCAGCTACGACTATCAGGTGCAGCGCATCAAGAAACTATTGAATAACATTAACTTTGTAGATATTGACGATTACTAAATCATGAGACTAAAGGACATACTGAGCGGCCAGCTGAATGCCGCAGAGTGGGAGCAGAAAGGCTACGAGCTCCCAAAGTTTGACGTAAAGGCCGTGCGCGAGAAGACGGCCAAAGAACCCACGTGGGTACACTTTGGCGGAGGCAACATCTTCAGAGCCTTCCCGGCAGCCATCCTGAACGACGCGCTGAACACGGGCCACTACGACCGTGGTGTCATCGTGGCCGAGACGTTCGACTACGAAGTCATTGACAAGGCTTACAAGCCTTACGACAACCTGTCGTTGCTCGTCTCGCTGCAGAGCGACGGCAAAGTGAAGAAGAAGGTCATTGCCTCAGTGACGGAAGCCCTGAAGGCTGACCCTGAGCTGGCCGACTGGCAGCGGCTGGTGGAGATATTCCGCAACCCGAGCCTGCAGATGATTTCGTTCACCATCACGGAGAAAGGCTACTCCTACAACGAGCAAGACCTGCAGCGCGGGCTTCAGCCCGTGTTCGCATTAGGCAAGGTGACGGCTCTGCTCTACGAGCGCTGGAAGGCCGGACGACTGCCCCTGACCGTGCAGTCGATGGACAACTGCTCTCACAACGGCGGACGCGTGAAGGCCGGCGTGCTGGCTTACGCCGAGCGCTGGGTCAACAACGGACTGGTGCCTGATGGCTTTGCCGAATACCTGCGCGACAAGACGAAGGTAACCTTCCCGTGGTCGATGATAGACAAGATTACGCCGCGTCCGCACGAGAAGGTGAAGGAACTGCTGGCAGAGGACGGATTCGAAGACAACGACTACATCGAGACCGAGAAGCACACCTTCACGGCACCCTTTGTGAATGCCGAAGAGACGCAGTATCTGGTCATTGAGGATAGCTACACCAACGGCCGTCCGCCACTGGACCTGGGAGGCGCGCTCTACACCACGCGCGAGACGGTTGACAAGGTGGAGACCATGAAGGTGACCACCTGTCTGAACCCGCTGCACACGGCCATGTCGATATACGGCTGCATGCTGGGCTACACGCTCATTTCGGCCGAAATGAAGGACGAAGACCTGAGGGCGTTCATCCAGAAGATAGGCTACATGGAGGCCATGCCCGTGGTGACCGACCCTGGCGTGCTGAACCCCTACGAGTTCATTGGTGCCGTGATTAACCGAAGACTGCCTAACCCCTTCATGCCTGACGCCCCGCAGCGCATAGCTTCAGACACGAGCCAGAAGCTACCCATACGCTTCGGCGAGACCATCAAGAAGTACATGAAGCGAGGGCTCGACATGCAGAACCTGGTACTCATACCGCTGACGCTGGCCGGCTACGCCCGCTACCTGAAGGGGCTGAAGGACGACCTGACTCCCTTTGAACCATCGCCCGACCCGCTGCTGGCAGAGCTGCAGGCCATCGTCGCGCCGTTGGAGATTGGCAAGCCAGACCAGGACTGGAGCCCTCTGCGTCAGCTGTACAGCCGCAAGGACGTCTTCGGCCTCGACCTCTATGAGGCAGGACTGGGTGAGCAGATAGAAGGCATGGTCAAGGAACTCTATGCCGGAAAGGGTGCCGTCCGCCAGACGCTGCACAAGTATGTTGTGGCAAGATGAAGCCCTGATTCTCGATTTTCATGACTTCATCGAGTTAACGTTAGCGTTGACGTTAAGGTTAGCGTTAGGGTTAGCGTTAGCGTTGACGTTGACATTGACGAGTCGTTCGCAAACCTTTACGCAAATTTTACGGACTTCGGAGCGTCATTTTTTTGGCGTTCCGAATTTTTTTGTCTATCTTTGCATCACTAATCAAAAAAACAAACTAAAAACAATAAACATTTATGAAACCGCTAAACAAACAGTTCGCGCCTAAGAGCGTGATGCCCGAGAAAGTAATTCAGTTTGGTGAAGGTAATTTCCTCCGCGCCTTTGTTGATTGGATCATCTGGAACATGGACCAGAAGACCGACTTCAATGGTTCTGTCGTTGTCGTTCAGCCCCTGGCTCAAGGTATGATTGAGTGGCTCAACGGTCAGGACTGCCTCTACCACGTGAATCTGCAGGGACGTGAGAACGGCAAGCCCGTCAATACGCTGGAGCGTATCGACGTCATCAGCCGCTGTCTGAACCCCTACACGCAGAACCAGGCCTTCATGGCACTGGCTGACCAGCCCGAGATTCGTTTCGTCATCTCTAACACCACCGAGGCTGGCATCGCCTTCGACCCCGCCTGCAAGCTGGACGATGCTCCCGCCAGCAGCTATCCCGGCAAACTGGTGCAGCTGCTCTATCGTCGTTACCAGACCTTCAACGGCGACCCCACGAAGGGACTCATCATCTTCCCCTGCGAGCTGATCTTCCTGAACGGGCACGTGCTGAAGGAGTGCATCTATAAGTATATTGAACTCTGGAACCTCGGCGAAGGCTTCAAGAAGTGGTTCGAAGAGGCTTGCGGCGTCTATGCTACGTTGGTTGACCGCATCGTGCCGGGCTTCCCCCGCAAGGAGATTGCTGAGATTCAGGAGAAGATTTCTTACCGCGACAACCTCGTCGTACAGGCTGAGACCTTCCACCTCTGGGTGATTGAGGCTCCGAAGGAAGTGGCCAAGGAGTTCCCCGCTGACAAGGCTGGCCTGCACGTGCTGTTCGTGCCCTCAGAGGAGCCTTACCACAAGCGCAAGGTGACGCTGCTCAATGGCCCGCACACCGTACTGAGCCCTGTGGCATTCCTCAGTGGTGTGAACATCGTTCGCGACGCCTGCCAGCACGAGGTGATTGGCAAGTACATCCACAAGGTACAGTTCGACGAGCTCATGCAGACGCTCGACCTGCCGATGGAGGAGCTGGAGAAGTTTGCCGGCGACGTGCTGGAGCGCTTCGACAACCCGTTCGTTGACCACCAGGTAACGAGCATCATGCTCAACTCGTTCCCGAAGTTCCAGGCTCGCGACCTGCCCGGTCTGAAGACTTACTTGGAGCGCAAGGGCGAACTGCCAAAGGGCCTCGTCTTCGGTCTGGCAGCCATCATCACCTACTACAAGGGTGGCAAGCGTGCCGACGGTGCAGAGATCGTACCCAACGACGACCCGAAGATCATGGACCTGCTGAAGGAGCTTTGGGCTACCGGCGACACGCAGAAGGTAGCTGACGGCGTACTCGCTGCCGACTTCATCTGGCAGGAGGACCTCAACAAGGTTCAGGGTCTGAACGCCCTCGTTAAGCAGTACCTCGACCTCATTCAGGACAAGGGCATGCTCGAGGCTGTAAAGACAATTCTCTAAACAAACAAATAAATAAAGAAATCCCCTGCTTTACCACGAGCAGGGGATTTTCTTTTGTTTATTCCGTATAGAACTTAATGAGGCGGGTGAGTGCCTGCTGGCAGACGGGACAGAAGACGGGGAACTCGTTGGTGCGCATGCGGCAGTCTTCCTGACCGCGCCAGACACCATGCGACAAGTAACCACCACCCTCAACAAGGCCTACTTTACCTTCCTGGATAAGGTTTTCCCACTTGCCGCGGAAGTCGTGCTGCGTGGTGAGGTTCGGCTCCCAAGGCTCCGTGTCGCTGAAGTACATGGGGTCGTTGTCACCATAGGGGTACTCGTCGCCCAAGCCGCCGAAGGAGTGGCCGAACTCATGGACGACAACAGGTTCGTACTTTGGGCCGTGAGCCGAGGCAAGGTTATAGGAGTTGTAAATACCGCCACCGCCGTAGGTCGTGGTATTCGTTAATATAATAATGTGTTCGTAGGGGGTGCCCGCCAGTACGTCGTGCAGTCGCTTCAGGTGCAGCGTGGTGAGGTAGCGGTCAGTATAGAACGTGTCGAAGTGGGAACCCAGTATGGTGTTCTTCCAAATGCCTTCGCGGGGTACGCTGACACCGCTGTCCATCGATGTGGATAGCAGGGCGATGATGTTGAAACGGTCTTGTAGCGAACGGAATGGCTCATGCTCAAAGAGGGCCTTGACGGCCTTGCGGCAGTCGTCGAGGTAGGTCTGCAGCTCACTGCCCTGATAGCCTTCGGCCACGAAAGCAATATGAATGGGAGACCCACCTCCGGCCCCTCCCTGTTGAAGGAGGGGAGAAGATGGATGCAGGGTTACGTAGGGTGTTACGTTCTCCTCGCCGATGTGCCTTATGAGGATGTCGTTAGGATCGACGGTGTGCTTCATTGTCGCATTGATGCGGTCGTGGTAGTCGTACAATTCGACGGTGATATCGACGGGCTGTTTGGGGTAGGGCACCAGGAACACATTCTCGAACGACTTACGGGTGTGCTTGGCCTCGTCGGTGGCCAGCCACTCCTGAAAGAGGGTGGAGAAGGAGTGGCGGTAGATGACCTGCTGGCTCTCCCTGTCGCGAACGATGATTTGTCCGTTGCCCTTCAGCGGTACCTCTGCCAGCCGATGGCGCTTGCCGTACCAGTGGGGCATGGAGCACAGTTCGTCAACATATATGTCCTGACGGGCAGTGTCACCCGAGAAGGTATAGTCAACACGCAGCGTACGGTCTTCAAAATAGCTGCTGAACTCTTGACCTGCTGCATTGCTCACGGACAGCAGGAAAACGAAAAAGGAAAAAACAAAAAGCCTGATCATGTAGATAACTCTTTACTTTTCAAAGTAGTTTTCCAATTCTTGTGCAGCTGCTCCTCCCTGATTGTCAATATCGCGGACAATGACGCCATGCTCCAGCAGGGCGATACGTGAAGAGATATCAACGGTATGAGTGAGGTTGTGGCTGCTGACAAGGATGGTAGCGCCTGTTTCGCGGTTGTAGTCGGTCAGCAGGTGCTTGAGCATGTTCTGACTCGACGGGTCAAGGAAGTTGAACGGTTCGTCAAGAATAATGGTCTGCGGGCGATTGAAGAGGGCAGAGATGATACCCACCTTCTGCTTGTTACCGGCAGAGAGGTTGCGTATGAGCTTCTTCTGGCCGAATATCTCACCGGCAGCGAAACGCTCAAAGTCGCTGAGGCGTTCGTCAACCTCAGCCTGCGTCTTTCCTGAAATCTTTCCCAGAAATCCGAAGTATTCTTCGGGTGTCAGAAAATCGATGAGGAACCCCTCGTCGATGTAGGCACCGATATGGCTTTTCCATTCCTCGCTCTCGGCGGGGTTGATGGAGCCTACGCCTGCCCCCTCGCCAAGGGAGGGGAAAGTATAATGGACACTTCCTGCATCGGCCTTCAGCAGGTCGAGCATGATGCGAAAGAGCGTGCTCTTGCCTGCACCGTTGTTGCCTACAAGGCCAAGGACATCACCGTCGTTCACAGTGAACGAGGCGATGTCAGTGGCGATAGTCTCACCGAAATTTTTCTTGAGGTTATCAATGGTAATCATAGGGCTTATTGGGCTTATAAGACTATAGGGCTAATAGGCTCTACACAATGCCACGTCCGTGGCACTGCTTGAACTTCTTGCCAGAACCACAGGGACAGGGGTCGTTACGACCAGGCAGCTTGTCCTTCATAATCGGAGTGCGGGGCTGCTGGGCGCGGGTGTCCTGTGCAGCGGCGGCAGCCTGATTCGGGTCGGTCATCTGCTCCTGCTCTAAATTTTGCTTGCTCTCGGTGTATTGGTCACGACGGGTGCGCTGCTCAGGAGCTGCCTCCTGTACCTGCTGAATCTCTGGGATGGCGGCACGGGTGAGGATGCTGGTGATGCGGTTGTACATCTCGTTGATCATGTCGTCCCACACCTTGGCACTCTCCAGCTTGAAGATGAGCAGCGGGTCTTTTTGCTCGTAAGAGGCATTCTGTACAGAGTGCTTCAGTTCGTCGAGCTTACGGAGGTTCTCCTTCCATGAGTCGTCAATGATGTGAAGTAGAATCTGCTTCTCAAACTCCTTGACCACGCTCTTGCTCTCAGTGTCGTAGGCCTCCTTGAGGTTGCAGGCAATGTTGAACATGCGGCGACCGTCGGTGATGGGCACCATGATGCGCTCGTAGAGCTGTCCCTGGTTCTCATAGACCTGTGTGATGACTGGCTGGGCAACGGCCTGAATGCGCTCCATGCGGCGGTTAAAGTGCTGAATGGCAGCCTGGAAGGCTTCTTCCTCTAACTGATCGTGTGGTGTTTCAACAAACTGCTTACTCTCGAACGGCACCTCCATGGACAGCACATGCAGGAACTCTTCCTTACAGCCCTCGTAGTCGTTGTTTTCAATGATGTTGACCACGCGGTCCCAGATGATGTTCGAAATATCCATGCCGATACGTTCACCCATCAGGGCGTGACGGCGCTTCTCGTAGATGACGGTACGCTGCTTGTTCATCACGTCGTCGTACTCAATCAGTCGTTTACGGATACCGAAGTTGTTCTCTTCCACCTTCTTCTGGGCACGCTCGATGCTCTTGTTAATCATGGGTGCCTCAATCATCTCGCCCTCCTTGAAGCCCAGACGGTCCATCACACCGGCAATACGCTCAGAGGCGAACAGACGCATCAGCTTGTCTTCGAGTGAAACGTAGAACACGCTGGAACCCGGGTCACCCTGACGTCCGGCACGACCACGCAGCTGGCGGTCAACGCGGCGGCTCTCGTGACGCTCTGTACCGATGATGGCCAGACCGCCAGCGGCTTTCACTTCCGGTGACAGCTTAATATCGGTACCACGACCGGCCATGTTGGTGGCGATGGTCACGGCACCCAGTCCGTTGGTTGACTGACCAGCCAGAGCCACAATGTCAGCTTCCTTCTGGTGCAGCTTGGCGTTCAGTACCTGGTGCGGTATCTGGCGCATGCTCAGCATCTTTGACAACAGTTCGGAAATCTCGACGGAGGTAGTACCAACCAGGGTAGGCCGTCCGCTTTCACGCATCTTGGTAATCTCATCAATAACAGCGTTATACTTCTCGCGGGCTGTCTTATAGACGCGGTCGTTCTGGTCGTCACGAATAACAGGACGGTTGGTGGGAATCTCCACTACGTCGAGCTTGTAGATGTCCCAGAACTCGCCAGCCTCGGTGATAGCCGTACCGGTCATACCTGCCAGCTTATGGTACATGCGGAAATAGTTCTGCAGGGTGATGGTGGCAAAGGTCTGTGTGGCAGCCTCCACCTTTACATGCTCCTTTGCCTCGACAGCCTGGTGCAGGCCGTCACTCCAGCGGCGGCCCTCCATGATACGGCCTGTCTGCTCATCGACAATCTTCACTTCACCGTCAATGACAACATACTCATCGTCCTTGTTGAACATGCAGTAAGCCTTGAGCAACTGCTGCAAGGTGTGTACACGCTCACTCTGTACGGCATAGTGGTTAAGCAGCTCATCCTTCTTGTCAAGACGCTCCTGGTCAGAAAGGCCTGTCTCGGCCTCGAGTGCCGACAGCTCACTGGCAATGTCGGGCAACACAAACAAGTCTTTATCGTTCACCTGCTTGGCCAGCCAGGCTGTACCTTTATCAGTAAGGTCGCAGGAATTTAGTTTCTCGTCAACCACGAAGTACAAGGGCTCAACGGCCTCCGGCATCTTGCGGTTATTGTTCTCCATGTAGGTCTCCTCGGTCTTCAGCATACCGGCCTTGATACCTTCCTCAGAGAGGTACTTGATGAGCGGCTTGTTCTTTGGCAGTGCCTTGTGTGAGCGGAAGAGTGACAGGAAACCTTCTTCGGTCATCTTCTGGTCTTTGTTGGCCTGTCCCTGCGTAATCTTCTGCTTGGCTTCTGCCAGATACTGGGTGGCCAGCTGGCGCTGTACACCTACCAGCTTCTCCACTAATGGCTGATACTCCTCGAACATCTGGTCGTCACCCTTAGGCACGGGACCAGAGATAATCAGCGGCGTACGGGCATCGTCAATCAGCACGGAGTCAACCTCATCGACGATGGCATAGTTATGACTACGCTGTACTAGGTCGGCAGGCGATACCGCCATGTTGTCACGCAGATAGTCGAAACCGAACTCATTGTTCGTTCCGAACGTGATGTCGGCCTGATAAGCCTTGCGACGCTGGGGTGAGTTGGGCTGATGCTTGTCGATGCAATCAACGCTCAGTCCGTGGAACATATAGAGCGGACCCATCCACTCCGAGTCACGCTTGGCCAGATAGTCGTTCACGGTGACCACATGCACACCATTGCCTGTCAGGGCGTTCAGGAAGACGGGCAGCGTGGCCACGAGGGTCTTACCTTCACCCGTTGCCATTTCGGCTATCTTGCCCTGGTGCAGAACGACACCACCGAAGAGCTGTACGTCGTAGTGAATCATTTCCCACTTCAGGTCGTTACCACCTGCCGTCCAGTGGTTATGATAGATGGCCTTGTCACCATCGATGGTGATGAAGTCCTTGCGGGGGTCGGCAGCCAGTTCACGGTCGAAGTCGGTAGCCGTGACGATGGTCTCTTCGTTCTCAGCAAAGCGACGAGCAGTCTCCTTGACAATGGCAAACACCTCGGGGCCTACTTCGTTAAGAGCCTTCTCGTAGATTTCGAGGGCTTCTTTTTCGAGTTTGTCTATCTGGTCGAAAATCTCAGCACGCTCTTCAATGGGCGTGTCTTCAATCTTGGCCTTCAGTTCTTCTATTTGTTTCTTCTGCTCCTGGGCAGATGCCTGCACCTGTTTCTGCAGCTCTTTGGTTCTGGCTCGGAGCGCATCGTTGTCCAACTTCTCTACGCTGGGAGTAAAGGCCTTCACTTTCTCTACCAGCGGCTGAATGAGTTTCATATCGCGCGATGATTTGTCACCGAACAGCGATTTGAGGATCTTTGTAAAATTCATATTTGTATATTTTCTATTTTTATTTTCGATTTATTTGACTATTATCGCGATAATGAAGGGCGGCAGCAAATTCTTCACTTTTCACTCTTCACTTTTCACTCTTCACTCTTCATTTAAAACAGCGGTTCCGATGCGCAGGCATTGGGTGCCCTGATGCGGATGGCCTTGGCCACGGTGGGCGCTATGCGGTCAACCGTGACGGGCGTCTGTATCAGCTCGTGCTTCAGGTCGGCCCCGTAGAAAATAATAGGGAATGAGAAAAAGCTTGTACGTTGTGTGCTGTATTCATGGCGTTCTTCATTGACCAGTTTCCAGCCTGGTGCCACTTCGATAATCAAGTCGCCGCATTTGTCAAAGCAGTAGCCATTGCGAATTTTCTCCAGACGAGAGTTCTCGCTGGTCATCAGCTGTGTGCTGGTATAGACATTACGTACGCCTTCCACTTGAATGAGGAAGTCCTGCGAACGCTTCAGGAACTCGCTCAGGTTGATGTTGAGGCGCTCAATGAGCTGGCGGTTCAGGAAAAGTTGGTTTCTGTAGCAGGTCTCCACGTATTTAGCCGGTCCGTAGATGGCTCCTAAGTACATGTTGAGCAGGTTCGCCGTACGTACGATGTTGAACTTTCCTGTAGGAATGTGGTATCGCTCTTCGCTCTCGTAGTTATTCTGGTCCTTTGAATAGCCGGTACCTGTCAGCACCAACAGGTATCTGCTGTGTCCGAAACGGCTCTCTAATCGGGTAATGAGCCGTGAAAGGTTATAGTCAATACTGATGTAAGTGTCTCTTGGCGTGTCAGCTTGCTGGAATGTAATATTCAGAACGTCAGGCTCTTCATCGATTCCGATGCTACTTTGCTCAAGGCATTTGATGGCTAAGTCGGTGACGCATTTGTTGACATCTTTCTCCACCGCAATGCGCTTGGTAAAATCATTCTGCCACTCAGGAAGCGGAGTGTCGAGCGTTCCGTTCATCCATCGGTTTCCACTGGCCCATGCAATACCTGTGGCAGCATGTCCGGCTGACAAAATGGCAGCATCGGCTGTTGGTGCGAACGAATAAACCAGTGACACACCCTTTGAAGCCAGCTTCATTTCATCGCCCATGGTCGAGGTCTGCAGGTTGGCTGCCGTGTTTCGGCGCTGTCCGTTGTTGATGCAGCTGACAGGCTGGAGTGTCTGCTTGTCGAGCCATTCGCCGCCTACGATGCCGTGATAGTAGGGAATAGTGCCTGTCGAGAGTGTGGCAATGGCCGACGCCCTGTCGATAGGTGCAAAGTTATAGGAGGCGTTGGTGTATATCTTTCCCTGCTCCAGCAGGCGTTTGAATCCGTCGCGGCAATAGAGTGGTACGTAGGTTTCAAGGTAGTCGGCACGCAGTTGGTCGATGGTGATGTTGACAACCAGTTTGGGCGCAGACGATATAGCCTGTGCCAGCGCCTCTTGCTGGAATCCTAAGACTGCCAGCAGGGTGATGTATAGGTATTTATTTTTTCCCATGTCTAATATTTGACGAATATCTTATTAGCAAACAATATGCCACAATCACCAGTCCCTCGGCATAATCCTGCCAGATGCTGCCCACGAGGAAGAGGATAATCATGACCAGCAGCAGATGCCAATAAATGGTCTTCTGCCGCCTATATACCTTATATATATATATAAAGGGTAGGGGATTGAACAACAGTATCTGCAGGTTGAGGCTGGTGGTGGGGTGCTGAGAGAAGAGCATGAGGAACAGCACAATGCCCATTACGCCCTGACAAGTCATCAGCAGCAGGTCCCACCATTTCAGTGTCTGCTTCTTCTTCCATTCGTAGGCAAAGACCAGCAGCGACACAATGGCCAGGGCGATGGCACATTCGTTGGGCGTTAATGGAAAATCTTTTTCTACAATCTGAACTCCCGGTGGCACCAGGGTACGGGTCTCCTTCACCAACGGCACGCTGTTGCCGTCGCTGCGTATTATTCTGGCACGGGCAAAGTCGTACATCAGGTTGTTGGGTAAGAACTCCTGCTGACGCATGTCGGTCTCAATATCGGCCTTGATGCCTAACAGAAAGTCATTGCCCCAGGCGGCCCAGGGATGGCCTTTGGTGCAATCGTGCACCATCTGACGATAGGTGGGAGTGTAGTCTGTTCGTGACTCGTATTGAATATGCCCGTTGATGCAGCTTTCCACCATGTTGCGGGCCCTGGTGGTACAGTTGTCGTAGAAATAGTTATAGCGATAGACGCAGTTCTCAGGCAGGCAGTTTACATAGAGTGCCTGCCAGATGGCCATTTTCTCCTCGTTGGTCAGGTTGAGCACCTGCTCCGTCACCTGACTCTTGTAGTGGGCGTATTCCTTTTTGAATATCTTGGTAGGCAGCACGCCCAGCTCGTAGTCAGTCAGTCCGAAGACAAAGCGCAGCACGAAGTGAGGAGCCTTATAGTTGAAGACGCCATAGTTGAACGCCCAGTCCTGACCCGTCCGCAGGTCGTTGATGCGCAGTGCCGTATGACCATAGAGACTGTATATCTCTTCGTGCGGCTGACACGTCAAAAGCGTCACCTCGACAGAGTCCATCGAAGCAAGAACAGGTTCGTCACTCGCAGCGGAAAGCGGTATGGATATTGACAAGATTATCGACATCCATGCAGTCCTAAAAATGCTTTTTAAATGTTTCACGATGCAAAATTAATAAATAATTCGTAATTAATAAGGTATAATTAATTTTTTTTCCGTAATTTTGCACCGCAATATTCGAAATACATCGAATAGCATAGGATAAATAGAAATGAAAAAAGTAATTTTCAGCATTTTCTTGCTGGTCGGTATATGTATGAGTGCCTTGGCTCAAAGCGGCACTAATTCTCCATATAGTCAGTATGCATTGGGCGTGCTTTCCGACCAGTCGCAAGGTTATAACCGTGGTATGAACGGTCTGGGCATCGGACTGCGCTCCGGCAATCAGGTGAATGTACTTAATCCGGCATCTTATTCGTCAATAGATTCGCTGACCATGATATTCGACCTGGGGCTTTCGCTTCAGTTGACGAATTTTGAGGAGAATGGCATGAGGAAGAATGCACGCAATGCTAACTTTGAATATGCGGTAGCTACGTTCCGGCTGTTTCCTAAGTTCGGTGTCAGCGCAGGTATCATTCCGTTCACCAATGTTGGCTTTAACTATTCTACAACAGAGCGGATAGGTAATTCTACGACCACTACCACCCAGCAGTTCTCTGGCTCTGGTGGTTTCCGTCAGGCTTTAGTCGGTTTCGGATGGAATCCCTTCGCCGGCCTGTCTATTGGTGCAAATGTCTCTTATCTGTGGGGTTCCTACGATAAAAAGGGCGTTGTCAGCAGTAGCGACACTTATGTGAACACCCTCACCCGACAGTATGGTGTAACGGTTAGCAGCTATAAAATTGACCTGGGAATGCAGTGGGAGCAGAAAATCGGCAAGGAAGACTTCGTTACGCTGGGTGCCACGGTAGGCTTGGGACATAAGCTGGGTGCCGACCCTTACGTGCAGATTAAGAATGTCAGCCCGCTGACAGGTGTGACACAAACCACTGCCGATACCCTTTCGAATGGTTTGGAACTGCCTTATACCTTTGGTGGCGGCTTGTCTTATCGTCACGGCAACCAATTGACGGTAGGTGTTGACTACAGCCTGCAGAAGTGGGGTGACGTTAAGTTCCCTGAGGTGAACTCGCAAACCCAGAAGTACGAGCTGCAAAGAGGACTTCTGCGTAATCGCCACAAACTGACCGTCGGTGGTGAGTGGGTACCCAAGGCTTTCGATGCCCACAACTTCCTGAACCGCGTACACTACCGCATCGGCGCTTCCTATGCTACACCTTATTATAATATAGGTACGGGCGTGAAGGGACCGAAGGAAATCAGCGTGAGTGCAGGTTTCGGTATTCCTATTTTCAACCAGTGGAACAACCGTTCCTTCGTTAATGTCAGCGGACAGTGGGTTCATACCTCAGCCAAAGACCTGATTACTGAGAATTCTTTCCGTATCAACGTCGGCATCACGTTCAACGAGCGCTGGTTCCAGAAGTGGAGAGTAAGGTAATGGTAAATAAGAAAAGAGAAATGAGGAATGAGAAATTGGAATGTGAAATGAAAGAATGCCGACCGCATCCCAACGAAATGACAGTATCATTTCTCAATTTGTCATTTCTATTTCTCATTTCTCATTTCTCACTTCTCATTTTTTTCACTTCCTGCACAGAACAACAGGAACATACAGCACCGGCTATTCATGAGCGCGACTCCGTCTCGATGATGACCAGTTACGGGGTCAACACGCTTATTTCCGACTCAGGCGTCATGAAATACCGCATTGTAACGGAACGGTGGGATGTTAATACCATTAAGAATCCGTCACGATGGGAGTTCATGAAAGGCATTTTCCTGGAGCAGTTCGACAACAAGTTCCATGTGGCTGGCTATATTCAGGCCGACACAGCCTGGTATTACGACCAGAAACGCCTGTGGCATTTAAGGGGACGCGTGCGTGTCCGCAATGTGAACGGACTTATTTTCACCAGTGAGGAACTCTTCTGGGATGGAATACGCCATGAGCTCTATTCCAACGTCTTCTCAAGGGTCGTCACCCCAGAGCGTACCATGGAAGGCACCTATTTCCGTAGCGATGAACGTATGACTCACTACATGGTAACCAACTCAAAGGGCTCGTTCATGATGGAAGACTTGCAAGGCGACTCTAATCAGAACCAGCCGACGGAACCTGCTGACACCACACAGCCCGTACAGCCTTCACGTCAGCCGGCCATTCGTCATGCGGCTTCGCCAAAACCAACAGAAACACCATGATGGAACAGATAATGCAACTCTCTCCGCAGATCATCGGGCTGCTCATTACGATGGTATTCTCAGCATTCTTCTCAGGAATGGAGATTGCCTTTGTGTCGAGCAACCGCCTGCGTGCTGAGATGGACCGTGAGAAAAATGGCATCTCACAGAAGATCATCGCATTCTTCTATCGTCATCCCAGCAATTTTGTCAGTACCATGCTGGTGGGTAACAACATTGCGTTGGTCATCTACGGTATCCTCTTTGCCGATATCTTCGACACGTTGTTGTTCAATGCTCTGCCTGATGGCCTGCGGGTGGCTGCTGACACCATAGCATCGACCATCGTAGTGCTCTTCACTGGCGAGTTCCTGCCAAAGACCATCTTTAAGAACAATGCCAACACTCTGCTCACCTTCTTTGCCCTGCCGGCTTTCCTTTGTTACGTACTGCTCTATCCCATTTCCCGTTTAGCCACCTTCCTGTCGAGAATCATTCTTCGGGTATTCGGTGTCAAAATGCAGGCAGCAGCAGAGGAGAAGGAGTTCAGCAGAGTTGATCTCGACTATCTGGTGCAGAGCAGTCTCGACCAAGCCACCGATAACGATAAAATGGACGAGGAGGTAAAGATATTCCATAATGCGCTCGACTTCTCTGATACGAAGGTACGTGACTGCATGATTCCACGAACGGAAATGGAAGCCATCGACATAGATAATACAACGGTGGAAGAGCTGCAAAACCGCTTTATCGAGAGCGGCTACTCAAAGATTATTGTCTATAAGGAAGACATTGACCACATTGTAGGCTATATCCATTCATCAGAGATGTTCAAACTGAAGGCGGCAGCCGGCTCTCAGCTCTCAGCGCTCAACACCAAAATCGTCCGCACAATGCCATTCGTGCCAGAGACAATGGCAGCCCAGAAGCTGATGCACATCTTCATGCAGCAGAAAAAGTCACTCGCTATTGTGGTCGATGAGTTCGGCGGTACCAGCGGACTGGTGTCGTTGGAAGACATCGTGGAGGAGATTTTCGGCGATATTGAGGACGAGCATGACACATCGAACTATGTGGCCAAGCAACTGGAGAACGGCGAATATGTGCTCTCTGCCCGTTTGGAGATTGAGAAAGTGAACGAAATGTTCAACCTCGACCTGCCCGAAAGTGATGAGTATATGACGATAGGCGGATTGATATTACACGAATATCAAAGCTTCCCTAAACTCAACGAAGTGGTCAAGATTGGCAAGTTAGAGTTCAAAATTATTAAGAATACAATGACAAAAATCGAACTTGTAAGGCTGAAAATCAAGGAATAAGTTAAAAAATCCGATATTTCTTCTTCTATTTGAGAGAAAATGTGTACCTTTGTGCGCTAAATTCGAAAGATATAATAAAAATAAACATTTAAATGGCAGCATTAGGAAGTATTAGAAAAAGAGGCGTGACGCTGATTATCATCGTCGCATTAGGCCTCTTCGCATTCATCGCTGGCGACATGTTTAAAGGTTGCGAGTATTTCGAGGGCCAGAAGCGTCAGCAGGTGGGTGAAGTGTTAGGAGAAAAAGTGTCAATCCAGGATTTCCAGAAACTCGTAGAAGAGTATTCTGACGTCATCAAGATGACACAGGGTCGTGACAACCTGTCGGAGGAGGAAATGAATCAGCTCCGCGACCAGGTGTGGCAGACTTTTGTTAATAACAAACTGATTCAGGCTGAGGCAAAGAAACTGGGACTTACCGTTACCGATAAGGAACTTCAGGACATTCTGCGCGAGGGTACCAACCCCATGCTGTTGCAGTCTCCCTTCGTGAACCAGCAGACGGGTCGCTTCGACCTCTCGCTGCTCACCAAGTTCCAGGACGAATATAAGAAGGCTTCTGAGAACCCCCAGTTGCTGGAGCAGTATGAGCGCATCAACAACTACTGGCTCTTCATTGAGAAGAACCTGCGCGACCAGTCGCTCATCATGAAGTATCAGGCTCTGCTTTCTCACTGCTTGTTCTCGAACCCCATCTCTGCTAAGATGGCTTACGACGGACAGTCTGTGGAGAGCGAGATTGAGTTGGCAGCACTGCCCTACAGCAGCATCAACGACAATGATGTAAAGGTGGAGGACGCTGACCTCAAGGCTTACTACGATGCTCACAAGGAAGAGTTCCGCCAGTATTTGGAGAGCCGCGACATCAAGTATGTCACCTATCAGGTGAAGGCTTCTCAGGCTGACCGTGCCGAACTCATGAAGAACATGCAGGCAGCCATCAAGGGTTTCCAGGATGGTACAAATCCTGCCGAGGTGGTTCGTAAGGCTCAGTCACAGATTGCCTACACGGGCGTTCCTGTTACAGCAAAGGCTCTGCCTCGTGACATTGCCGCACGTCTCGACTCAATGACAGTTGGTCAGGTAACTCCTGCTCCCTTCGAGACCACAGCTGACAATACGCTCAACGCCATCAAGCTCATCGCAAAGACACAGCTGCCTGACTCTATCGAGTATCGTCAGATTCAAGTCTTCGATGCAAATGTCGAGACAGCTCACAACCGTGCTGACAGTATCTATAAGGCACTGCAGGCCGGCGCAAACTTCGACACCCTGGCTGTGAAGTACGGTCAGCCGGGTCAGAAGATGTGGCTCACCTCTGCTATGTACGAGAATAACAACACACTGGATGGTGACACCAAGGAACTGCTCAACGCACTCCACACCCTTGACACCAACGGCATGAAGAACCTTTCATTCGCTCAGGGCAACCTCATTGTACAGGTTACCAACCGTCGTGCTATGACCACTAAGTATGATGTTGCTGTCGTTAAGCACGCCATCGATTTCACCAAGAACACCTACAACGAGGCATACAACAAGTTCTCACAGTTCGTTAGCGAGAACCAGACCATCGAGGAGATGGAGAAGAATGCCGAGAAGTTCGGTTTCAAGGTTCTGGATCGTAAGGACGTTGCCAGCACCGAGCACAACATTGCAAACATCCGCAACACTAACGAAGCCCTCCGTTGGCTCTTCGGTGCCAAGAAGGGTAATGTCTCTCAGCTCTACGAGTGCGGTAACAACGACCAGCTGCTCGTTCTTGCGCTGACTGATATCCACCCCGTTGGCATTCGTGCACTGGAGACCATTCAGGACGAGGTGAAGGCAAGTGTTCTTCGCGACAAGAAGTTCGAGGCACTGTCAGCTAAGCTGAAGGGTGTCAACAGCATCGCTGCTGCACGTCAGAAGGGTGCCGTAGCTGATACCATTCGTCAGGTAACCTTCATGGCTCCCGTCTTCGTTCAGGCTACAGGTGCCAGCGAGCCCGCCATCAGCGGTGCCGTTGCTGCCACAGCCCAGGGCAAGCTTTACAATGGAATCATCAAGGGTAACGGTGGTGCTTACATGTTCCAGGTCATCAAGAAGGCTCCTCGCGAGGGTGCCACCTTCAATGCCAAGAACATGGAAGACCAGCTGAAGAACCAGGCCCTCCAGGCTGCCGGTCGCTTCATGCAGGAGCTCTACCTCAAGGCAGACGTAGTTGACAACCGCTACCTCTTCTTCTAAGAGTTATAGTTTTAAATCCTCATAAGAGATGCCGGACATTTTCAACAGTGTCCGGCATCTCTCGTTATGTCGTCCCTCGTCCCTCCTCCTTCCTTGAACATCCGCACCTCGTACCTCGCACCTCGATAATTCCTTCCTCTCTCCTCTCTTCTCTCTCTCCTCTCTTCTCTCTTCTCTCTCTTCTTTCCTTATTTTGTCCTTTTTACACTCAATAAATTTCTTTGCCTTTTTCTTTGTTGTTTCCTAAATATTGACTATCTTTGCAAACATATTACCAATGACGTCATAAGGTTGCTTCGTTTTATATTAATATCTAATATTACTACTGTATGATGATGATAAAGACAATCAAATCAGGTAAGACTCATTCTTTTTGGCTTTTATTGCCAGTTATGCTATTTCTTTTGAGTGGTTGCTCCAAAGAAAGTAGTGAGGATCCGGAACCTGGACCCACGTATGCTCCCGTCAAGTTTTCTCTTGACATAGTCAGCCCGGAGATGGGTAGTACACTCTTGGCCTCAGTAGCTGATGGAGGGCAGATAGACACCCGCTTCTATTCATACATGAACGAGGGTGCGTCGAAAACCATTCTTGTCCGTCAGGAGGGAAAGATTATCAAACTGGGTTCGTCGCCCGTCGCCATGTCCAACACCTCCGGCACTGAGGGACGCATAGAGATTGACGGTACCGATAAGGTGTCGCCCAATAAACCTTATGATGTCTTTGTCTTAGGTTGCAATGCCCGATGGGACGAAGGGGGAGTATATTATGAGGCCGACATGTCACGTGGTGGCAGCTTCGGCACATGGCTCAAGTTCTCGAGCAGCTACCGTCCTTCGAAAGCCACATCGAACATTGCCGGAACAGGAGAGATACTCTTTGTCATCAATAAGTCAGGTGCTCCGATTAAGTTCAAGCATAAGGGCTTTGATGCAGACAAGAAATGGTATTACAAGTATGCCGAAGTGTCGATGGACAACGGTAAGGTTGTGGCATCAGAAGATGGAGAAGTTGAAGGTGTGGAGACCGACGTGCCCGTATTCACCGGCAGTAATGCCCGTGGCATATACTCCATTTATGTACCCAATGGAAATAAAATTCAGGATGCCCAGCTGATAGCTGAGATTGACGGCGTGGAGGTTCGCTCCACCAACCGCATCAGCAGCGACATCATGATTCAGCAGAACCAGAGCTATGCCATGTTTGCTGTTTGGGACGGCGAGAAGCTCATGCTCGGTGACGGTGAGGGCGACCCTGTGGTAATCGTGTGCTCCGGTGATGCTTCTTCTGGTATCATTGTCAATGAAGTGCGGAGTGACGGCACCGTTGTTCTTTCTGCTAATTCAACCACCATTCCCAAAGTGGGTGAGATTATTGTCTCTGGTGTAACGGCATCTGCTCCACGAGGCTTCCTCTATCACGTGGAAAGTGTGCAACAGTCAGGCGGGCAGGTTATCATCAAGACCTCGCCGGCATATCTGAATGAGTTACTTCCGAATGCTCATTTGGAAACAAAAATCCCACTTGGTGAAGCAGTTGAAGACCAGAGTTCTCCTTTCCTTATGAATGGAGCTACCCGTGCTAAGGACTTTGAACTGTTAAACAAGACATGGGAAATTACAGTGGGGCCTAAAACAAAGTCTGACATCACTTTGTCTGGTGCCCTAAAGTTGGGCTTAGAATTAGGAGGAACGTTCTACTATGACTCTGAGTATGGCATACCACAACGATGTGGTATAGAGTTGGAGGGCTCTGCATTTGCAAAATTTGTTGTTGAATTAGCTGCAAAAGTCTCTACAGGTGAAGTCCCCTTCAATATCTGGGATCAGGAATTGGCAACCATTACTCTCTGGATAGGTATGGTGCCCGTGTGTCTTACACCACACATAGTGGTTGATGCCACCATAGAGGCAAGTAGTAAGCTTTATTTGAAGTGGACTCCCCTTGATGCAAAGTGGAAAGTTGATGCCCACTTGATATGGAGTAAAGAACCAAACTTAGTAACAGGAGAGAATTGGGATTGGGGTGCTAACTGTGACAACCCGCTAGATGGCTCGTTCTGGAAAAAAATGTGGTCCATCGATGATTTGACAGACTTTGAGCTTGGCCTGTCAGGAGAAGTAAAACTTGCTGCAGTTCCAAAAGTACAGCTGCGATTGTTTGATATGGAGAATTGCAGAATAGACATTGGTCTGTCTCCCTATGTTAAGGCAGAAGGCGAACTTGCCCTCAAATATCAGCATGACTCAGGAACTTCGGGCGATTTTCACGATGACTTCGAACTGAAGGATAATCTTTCTTTTTCTGTTGGCATGGAGGTACCCTTGGAGGGAAAGCTGGAGTTTAAGATTCCTTTCTCTGACAGTACGATAGGTGGAGTGAAATCTAAGAAACTACAAATTTTTGAAGTGCCATTGGTTGAAGGTGCCTCTTTCTTCCCTGTCTTCAATGATTTTCATGTATATCCTGAAGACAATGTCAAACAATATACCAGTATACATGTCTCTGCAATGAAGGGTGCCCAATTGTTTACATTCTTTAGTGGCAAGGAAACAGATTTTGGCTTTTGTTACGCACCTTTAGTAAAAGACGACAGAGGCAATGAAGTGGCTGGTGAATGGGTATATATCAGTCTGAGAGATAAATATGCTATTGATAGCTCAATCAGTTCTCAATTTGAGATGGAAACTGACATACTCACCAACACCCTGAGTAGTGGAATGACATACGAAGTGCGCCCATACACGACTGTTGGACAATGGGGAGTCGTCAGACGTAAGGGTGGTAAGATTAAAACCGGAGGTTCCGTCAGTGGAGGTGGTGGAACAATAATAGACATACCTGGTGAAAACTTAAAAAATAATAGGAGGACGAAAAGATGAAAAAAATAAATATATCAATCTATGGTCTTCTGCTGTTGTTGTTGGCTTCGGCATGTACTGAGGATTTCTTTAGCACAAACAATAATCGCAAAATAGAAGTAACAGCTGCCCTGCCTGGTTCAGAAACCCGAGGCTCATTAGATTTGGCTGATGCATCGTTGAATCTTATTGCCAAGTGGAACGATAATGATGAAATACAGGTGTTCATCAAACAAGGGAATAAGGTCTATAAAAGCCCTATGCCTTCTAACGTTTACGACATTACCGATGAAGGTAAAAAATGCACTTTTGGTTTTGAACTGCCTCAGGAAGTAAACCTAAACGAGCCTTACACTATCTTTGGATTGTGTGACCTTGAGGGGACTATTTCAGAAGGGACGTTATCCGCCGATTGCCAACTACGGCGCAAACTTTGCGAATTACCAACAAGTGCTTTTACCCCCATGTGGTTTATGGTTGAAGGCGGCCCTCAGAGTGTTGTCGCAAATTTCCGGCATATAGAAACTTATGAGGTTCTTCATGTGAAGAATGACACACCTGTAGGAATAATGTTTCGGCATCGTGGGTTTGATACAAACAGACGATGGTATCGATATAATGCTGAAATCCCTTTGCCAGACGATTATGCCCCCAATCAAAGCGTATTAGAAACAAATGACGTGAGTAGTACAGCGGCTTTTATTGGCGCTGGACAAACGGGGCATGTTTTGTCATGTTATGTTCCTACAGGAGAAAAGATTAACGAAGCCAAGTTGTTGGCTACGATTGACGGGCAAAATGTCGTCTCGTCAAATACGTTGTCTTCTTCCGTGCAGATTCAGCGTGGTCATGCCTACCACATGTATGCTACGTGGGATGGAACCGAGCTGAAGTTTGATAAAGTGAATGACCTGTTAGATGAGCTGGGCTTAGGGTTTAAACATTTGGAGATGGAAGAAAATAGTGGATATGGCTTTATCACAGGTAGGGAAGGTCATCTCAGTTTTGATACAACCGACCCATCCGTAGCTACGGCTGTAGAAACCGATGATATTGGTGATATGCATGTGGATATTCTGTCTCATTCTATCGGCACCGCTATCATTACGATTACTGATACGAATACCGGGGAGAAAAGCCAAATCGAAGTTGTTGTAACAGAAGGACTTCACTTCGGTATCACGGTTGAAGTGGGAGAGACGGAATGCGTGACGATGAAGAATGAAAATGGCCACTATGAGGCATATTCTGAAGATGTCAGTTTGGCTACTTGTGAGGTCAGTGGTAATAAGATTTATGTTACAGGTGTTAAGAACGGTGAGACTACTATCCACGTAACTGAAACAGGAACTGGCAAACAATATACTATTTCTGTATTGATTTATGGTGGAGCACCGGATATTCCTGTTGAAGATGAGAGCTTTACCGTCAATGGTGTAACCTTCAAGATGATTGCCGTAGAGGGTGGAACGTTCTGGATGGGTTCACCTGATGACGATCCAGATGCGGGGGGAATCTATTCTGACGAGAAACCTCGTCATCAAGTTACTTTGAGCAATTTCACTATAGGCGAAACAGAGGTGACACAGGCCTTATGGAAAGCTGTCATGGGTAGTAATTATAACCCTTCCCATTTTAAAGGAAACAACCTCCCTGTGGAAACAATAAGTTGGGATGATGCTTGTTATTTTATTGCACAGCTAAATGCTTTGACCGGAAGGACTTTCCGCTTGCCAACAGAAGCGGAGTGGGAGTATGCAGCACGTGGTGGAAAGAACAGCAGAGGGTATAAGTATGCAGGAAGTAACAATCCTAATGAAGTTGCTTGGACATATGATAATAGTAATGACAAGACACATGCTGTTGGTACCAAGAAAGCGAATGAACTTGGACTATATGACATGAGCGGTAATGTATGGGAATGGTGTCAGGATTGGTATAACTATAATTATTATAAAAACTCACCTAGTTACAATCCTTGTAATACTCAGCCTACTAACTTCCATATTCATCGTGGCGGTAGTGTGGAATATATCACAAAAGACTCTCGAGTTGCTATGCGTGGCGATTATACAGATTCATACAGCATAAGCCTTAGAGGTCTTCGTCTTGCCCTCTCCGATGGTGGAGCAGCTCCAGTAGCACACAAAACCTGTCCAGACGAAAATCATCCGCACATGATAGACCTTGGCCTGCCGAGTGGTACGCTTTGGGCATGTTGTAACGTTGGCGCTTCGAAACCAGAAGATTATGGCGGCTATTATGCGTGGGGCGAGACAAGTTCGAAGGATGTGTATAACTCGAGTACATATATTCATTGTGACGGTTCAGAATATACGTGCCATGACATCGGCACTGACATCTCGGGCACTCGGTACGATGCTGCAACAGCCAACTGGGGGGCTCCTTGGCAGATGCCAACACAGACCCAATGTGAGGAACTCTACGAAAAATGCACTTCCGAGTGGACGATTCAGAATGGCATTAATGGTAGAATATTCAAAGGACCAAATGGTGGAACCATATTTCTTCCCAGTGGAGGCTACTATTTGAATGAAAAAATGGAGAGGCAGGGCCAGTTCGGCATGTATTGGTCATCCTCGCCCGTTGTTCCGTCCTCTATATTTGCGTACACTTTAAATTTTGCTAGTGACTTTGTGAATTGTTCCCAGTATTCTCGTATCGGTGGCCGAAGTGTCCGTCCCGTCAAGAACTCTGGCAATACGAGTGTCACTATAAGTGACGAGTTATAGCAGAATTTAGGAGTAATTATCAATAACTATCCATTCGTATGTCTGAACAACAAAGCAATATTGAGGTACGCTCCATGCTGCCCGTCGGAACCGTTCTGAACGGCAAGTACCGCATTGACCGTTACTTGGCCTCGGGAGGTTTCGGAAATACATACGCGGCCTATAATGTGTTTCTCGAAGAGGAGGTCGCCGTCAAGGAGTTCTATATCAGAGGCGTAACCCATCGTGAAGGCGACTCCGTCTCGGTAAGCGTGAGCAACGAGGAGAATATCGGCCAGTTCATTGACCAGAAGGCGAAGTTCATGAAGGAGGCGCGCCGTCTGCGCCGTCTGAAGAACGACCATATAGTCCGTGTACACGACCTGTTCGAGGAAAACGGAACGGCCTACTACATCATGGACTTCGTCAATGGCGAGTCACTCTCCTCACGCCTGAAACGTACTGGGCAGCCTATCGGTGAACAGGAGTCGTTGAACATCCTCGGTCAGGTGCTCGACGCATTGGCTGTTGTACACCAGCAAGGCATTTTCCATCTTGACATCAAGCCCGCCAACATCATGGTTGACCATGAGGGCAACGCGTTGCTGATAGACTTCGGAGCCTCCAAGCAGATGGACCAGAAGGGTGGGGCAACGGCCTCTACAGGTCTCTGCTATACGCCTGGCTATGCTCCCATTGAGCAGATGGCGCAGAACTACAACCAGTTCGGCCCTTGGACCGACATCTACTCGCTTGGCGCTTCGCTTTACTATATGCTGACGCTTCATCCGCTGCCTTCTCCGGCAGACCTTCTTGAAAACGAGATGCTGTTGCAGATGGATGCTTCTGTCAGTCCCAGTACCCAACAACTCGTCCGCTGCATGATGGCTCCTGTACGTACGCAGCGGCCGCAGAGCGTGGCAGAGGTCAAGCGTCTCATGGCAGAAAAGGTCGTTGACGATCCGACCCAAATAGTAACAAAGCCCGAACCGCCTTCGGAGATTACCAGGACTATCGCGCAGCCTAAGCCTGTGCCACCTAAGCCAGTTCCTTCTAAGCCGCAGCCAACAGCCCCCCCCCAACACCTAACCCCCAACGGCCAAAGTCAATCCTCGGGCAGCAGCAAACTGTGGTGGGGCGTGGGAGCAGGCGTTGTAGCTGCTGTCGTGGCAGCAATAGTTATCAGTTTAATTTTTTCAAAAGCCCCTACCTCGGTTACTGCCGATTCCGAAACCATAAATAATTCAGCAGTTGACACTTTACCACATGCGGACGAAATAATAACCGTTAATGGCGTGTCGTTCAAGATGATTGGAGTTCAGGGCGGCACATTCACTATGGGTGCAACAAGTGAGCAGGGTTTGGATGCTTTTAATGACGAGAAGCCTGCCCATCAGGTGACGCTGAGCACGTTTTCTATTGGTGAGACGGAGGTGACCCAGGAGCTCTGGCAGGCTGTGATGGGCCAGAATCCGTCATGTTTCAGAGGGCCGAGACGCCCTGTGGAGATGGTAAGTTTGGAGGACTGCCAGAACTTCATCCGCGAGTTGAACTCGCTGACGAGCCGTCGCTTCCGTCTGCCCACCGAGGCCGAGTGGGAATATGCCGCGCGTGGCGGCAGGAAGAGCAACGGCTATAAGTACAGTGGCAGCAGTGCCATCGATAAAGTGGCGTGGTACGACGGTAACAGTGGCAGTGAGACGCATGATGTGGCTACCAAATGTGCCAATGAATTGGGGCTTTATGATATGTCTGGCAATGTATGGGAATGGTGTCAGGGCTGGTATGGTTCTTTTAGTTCCAGAAGCCAAACAAACCCTACAGGCCCTTCTTCGGGCACCTATCGAATGCGCCGTGGGGGCAGCGTGGGCAGCGGTGCCAGGCGCTGTCGCGTTTCGAATCGGATTAGCTACTCGCCGTCGCTTAGCGAACTCGACGATCTCGGTCTCCGGCTGGCCTACTGAGTTAAAAACAATAAAAGCAACAAAGCAGAAAAGTATTACAATATGATGGAAAAAGTACAATCATTTCAAGTGTCGAAGGGTTGGTATTACGCCCTGATGACCATGCTGACAGCGATACTGTTGCTGCGGCTGGCACAAACGGTGGGGGGAAACTCCTTTTACTGGTTTTTTAATTTAAAAACCGCAGAGTCGCTTGACAACTTTGATGTCTATGCGCCCATGCGCAAGATAGTAGAAATCATTTTGTTTGTCGTTGAGTTCTTGATATCAATGTTATACATTTTTGTTTATTCAAAACTGGCAATCCTGTCGCGCAAGCTTAGCACACTTTGCGCTGGAGGCTTTTGGCTGTTGGTTGTATTTACCATTATAAGCGCCTTGTTGGTAATCTGTTACAATATCCTGCCATTGCTTGTTAACAATGAAAGTTTATCTGCCGTGTATAGGATACTCAACGTGATGAACATTACTGTTTTCTTCATCCAGACGCTACTCATCATGGCTGTGTGTGTAGGTATTATGTTACAAGGTGAGGGACGCCTCCGTACGGCTTCGGTCATAGTTATGCTTGGAGCCTTGTGCCTGATGTTCACAAACATCATCTGCCAGTTGTCAGGCAGATTCCTTCCCTCAGATGTTTCTTTATGGATGCCATCTTTGCTTGCTATTGTGGGGTACACCCTGGCACATCTCCTTCTTGTTATAGGCTGGGCACGTATGATTACAAAAAAATGAGTAACTGTACGAGGTATGAAAATTGAAAGAAAATGATATATGTCTGAACAACAAAACAACATTGAAGAGCACTTCATGCTGCCAGTGGGCACTCTGCTGCAGGGAGGCAAGTACCGTATAGAGCGCTACCTCTCGTCAGGTGGGTTCGGGAACACTTACGTCGCAACTAATACCGAATTTGATGAGCAGGTTGCCATCAAAGAGTTTTTCATGCGTGGCATCAGCCAACGTAACGGGGACTCTGTCTCGGTCAGCGTGAGCAACCAGACGAACCTCAATCAGTTTGTCAGTCAGATGGAGAAGTTCCGCAAGGAAGCCCGTCGGCTACGTAAGCTGCATAACAGCCACATTGTATCCGTTCACGACCTGTTTGAGGAGAATGGAACGGCTTACTACGAGATGGATCTCATCAAGGGTGAGTCGCTGAGTGAACGGCTGAAATGCACAGGAACGCCACTCAGCGAGGCAGAAACGTTGACAGTTCTTGACCAAGTGCTCGATGCGCTTGCAGTCGTTCATGCGCAGGGACTGTATCATCTTGACCTGAAGCCTGCCAACATCATGATGGACCAGACGGGACGAGTGCTACTCATTGACTTTGGTGCCTCGAAGCAGATGTCGGTAGGTGCTGGGGAATCAGTTTCCACTTCTTCTGCCCTTGCATTTACTCCTGGCTATGCACCGTTGGAACAGACCGAGCAGAACATGAAGAGCTTTGGCCCATGGACCGACTTGTACGCTTTGGGGGCAACACTTTACAAGTTGTTAACCAACCTCACGCCTCCCTCGGCCAGTGAGATTCTCATGATGACTACGCCGCTATTGTTCACAACGCCAGTCAGTGCAAAGACACAGCAACTCATTGCTTGGATGATGAGGCCCCGTCTCGACATGCGTCCACAAAGTGTGGATGACGTCCGGCGTTTCCTGGAAGGGAAACAAGTTGACGAAGAGACGGTAGTGATGGATAAACCAGAACAGGAATCTAAGCCCAAGCCTCAGCCCAAGTCAGTGTCCAGTCAATGGCCGACAGCCAACACCCAACCCCCGACACGGCAAGGGCAGTCGTCAGGCATCAGTAAACTGCTGTGGTGGAGCATTGGTGCAGGTGTTGTTGCCGCAGTCGTGACCGCAATTGTGGTAGGTGTCATATTGTTCAGGCCCCCATCAGTTAACCCTGTCAACGAGGATTATTTAGAGGCGGATACTGGTACAACAGAGTCTATGTCCGATTATTATATCAGGCCATTAGCTAAGAACTTGGATGAAAAAAACTCGGTAGCTTTTAATGAGAATCTCAGAATTATTAACCAGGCCATTGAGGAATCTTTACAAGGTAATAACCCAAGAGAGGCTGTGGAACTTGCTGGCGCAGTGAGGTTTTTTATCAATACCCGTTATGAGGACATCAAGAGTTATTTAGGTTTTAGTTCCGAAACAATGCAAGAGACGGAGAAACTGACCAAAGGGACTGTCCAGGATTTTATACAAGGAAAGGCAAAGATGCTTGGTGTGAAACTTCCCGCTGATGTCTTTGATGACAAAGAATCCAAAAGTGTAATAAAAGAATCCAAAAGCGAAATGAGAATATGGTAATCTTTAAAATAGAAAGAAATATGAAAAAGTTATTTTATGTATTTACATTTTTAGGAGCAGTTGTTTTTGCTCAGATGCAGACATCATGTACAAGAATTCATGATGAGGCATATCATGCTACAAATCTCTTTAAGGCGATTGCTAACAACGACCCTCATGCCTTTAATTGGATTACTGTAGAAGAAGTTGATCAATTGAACGGCACTGACAAAGAAGCACTTGCAAGGATAAGAGCTTTTGCAAGTGACATTGACAAGAATGTCCCTCCACTATTGGCTGAATGGCGCAAACTGGGTGAAAAAGTCGGTATTAATTGGAATGACATTAAGGTTGATACGGTTTATATAACAGAATGGGGTGATTCTAATTATGAAGTATTAGGTGTCCCAGCGCGAGAAGGATATATAATAGCCCAGAGTAATGAGAAAAAGTTTAAAATCAGGTATGAACAGGCTATACAGTTAACTGGATGGCGTACCATTGCACTTACCAACTTTTTACCACTCGATGAGAATGGCAAAGTAATCTCGACGGTTACGTTGAAGCAAGACGGCACCTTTGAGGAGTTCTACCGTTCATTGGCTGAATGTTTCAATAAGGAGGCGCAGAATGAAATAGACAAGATTTTCCTGACTAACGACAAAGGCGAAAGGGTATTCCAGATTGCAGAAAACGAGAAGGATGCATGGGAAGAAAACTGGAATGGTTTTACTTATGAACGACTAAGAAAGCATTTTGTTCAATGTATTGAAGACAAGGACTGTGTTGCTGATGAAATGAACTATGCTATGTTAGTAGAATATGGGATGATTGACCGCTTTGGACTCGACCGGGATGAGATTTTCGATAAAGCCCAGTTATGGAAAGTGGTGTTTAACTTGGAAAAATATGCAAATAATCCAGATATACCTGACAAAGCGATGGATTTCTTGGACGGTAAGTTCATGAAGTATAAGGGAAAATGGTACTATATCGGTGACTTTGACAGTGGTTATGAGCATTAGGCTGACACCTTGGCGGCACTGATAGTTGAGAAGAGTAAGTAGAAAAGAGATTAAAAGTTGCGCCCGACACGAATAAGGGATATAAAAATGAAGAAATTTTTAGTTTTATCAGTTCTCGTTCTTATGACAATTTGTGTGTATGGCCAGAAGGCTGTTGACCTCGGTCTTTCAGTGAAATGGGCAGACTGTAATGTTGGGGCTTCTTCCCCTCAGCAGGTCGGAAACTATTACGCATGGGGGGAGACAAGAACAAAGGAAATCTATACATGGGAGACATATTCCTTGGGGAATGATGTGAGTACATGCCGAAACATCGGTGAGAATATCTGTGGCACGAAATACGATGCCGCCCGGCAGAACATTGGTGAGGACTGGCGTATGCCAACAGCTAAAGAAATAGAGGAACTGATAAACAGCTGCAGTTATGAACAGTCCGTAGTATCGGGGGTGAAAGGTGTCCGCTTTACAGGGAAAAACGGTAACAGCATTTTTCTGCCGCTTACAGGCTACAAATATAAGGAAGTAGAAGAACGGACACGAGTTGGATTGTTCGTTTCAGGCAATGAGGCTGTAAAACACAAGGGTCATGCTTTAGGACTTGTAATCACCTCTAAAGGAGAAGCTGTCTTAGGAGATAACTTCGATCGGTATGATGGTTATGTAATCCGGCCTGTTTGCGCAAAATAAATATGAACGACTAGGCATCTGGATGATGTGTTCCACAAGCGGATGGTCATCACTCACCGAAAAGACCTTGTAGAGGGTGATTCCCTTCGGGCCGTAGAGCTAACCTTCTGCAGATATACTTTCCAAACAATAGCGTCACAAGGCTTTCGCAGAGGGGAAGCTTTGTGACGCTTTGTAATATTTTTAGGTGTAACTCTGTGTTTCTAAAGTATGAAAATCCTTTTTACACTCAATAATTTTCTTCACTTTTTCTCTATTTTGTTTGGAGGAATATAATGAATAAGATAAGTAGATGGACACAATTATCTTATATAAACAACGAATTTTACGAATTTCACTAATTAATGCTACGCGCAGCAATTCGTGTAATTCGTTAAATTCGTTGTCAAAAAAAGGATTGTATAAACTAATTATGAGTACTTAATAGAAAACAATGATATATGAAGAAGCGACTATTCTTTGACATGGACAATGTACTGGTTGATTTCCAATCAGGACTTGACAAGATTGATGAGGAGACCAAGAGCCAGTATAGGGCAAAGGGGCCAGGAGAGAAAGACCGTTTGGACGAGATTCCTGGCTTGTTCGGTAAGATGGACCCGATGCCTGGAGCCATTGAGGCAGTACATCGACTGGCAGAGGCTTATGATGTGTTTATCCTCTCTACGGCTCCTTGGAAGAACCCATCGGCATGGTCAGACAAGGTGGAGTGGGTGACGAAATACTTAGATGACGTTTTTCATAAACGAATGATCATCACTCACCGTAAAGACCTTGTAGAGGGTGACTATCTGATTGACGACCGGGGCAAGAACGGAACCAGCGAATTCAAAGGTGAATGGATAGAGTTCGGTTCAGAACGATTTCCCGATTGGGATGCTGTGGTGAATTATTTGTTGATTTCTGGTCGTTAATACATCATGCATCCTATTCGGGTGGCGGGGCGATGCAAAGACCTGCGGGCAAAGATAGCGATATGCAGATAAAGTATCGCTGGGGAAGTCCTGTTTTAAAATAAGAAGTCGCGAATAATAACCCTTATTCCTCTTCTCGTCCATAAATCCACATGCCGGAGTTGTCGAATATCCACAAGAAGCAGTGGTGCTGGTCTGAGTAAATGTTGCTGTCGGGCTCGCAGGAAAAGCCTCGTGCGATAGCACACTCCTTTGCTTGTCGGCCAATCTGCTCAGTTGAGAAACTGGCAAGGATGCCGAAACCTACTGCGCCCTGGTCTCCAATGTTCAGCGTATCACCGTCGGGCGAGGCATAGTAATAATTGTAATCTGTATTTCCCGTTTCTTTCTTTGTGAGGGTAAAACCGTGGTCTTGCATCACCTTCTGAGCATAGGCATAATCACCATGCTTATTGATGTCGTAGATGATATCAAACAGTTTTTCCCCTGCATTCTGTGCCATAACGGTCTGTGCTGTTCCTGCCAGCATCAGCGCCAAGAGTATCATTGCTATTCTTTTCATAATTTTTTTGGTTTTTGTCATTACGCGATTTTATTGCAAAGTTGAAATCATAGGGTCACAACATATAGCTCTCTACCTAAGCAGCCAGAGGCGCAGTAGCTGGTCGTCAATGTAGTAGGCTCCGTTTTCTGTTGACAGGAAGTGGTATTCCACCAGCTTCTTGGTGGCAGCCTGGACACTGCTGGCTGACTTCAGATGGTGCTTGCGGATGAAAGCACCGGAGGTAATCTGGGTGGCACGCTTCTCGGCTGCAACGGCATAGAGCAGTTCCTTTTGCGGAAGTGTGAGTCGTGACAATACTTCGCTGTATTTCTGGTGATTTTCCTCAATGAGCCGCTGAAGGGCTGCGCCTGTCTGAGCGATACCACATGTGGCACCGGCTTCAAGTTCTGCATACAGATCATGGAATATCTTTTGCAGGTAGTAAGTGTTTCCTTCTACCGCTTGGTAGATGGTGTGGACGGCTTGGACATCCACCAGTCTCTTGCTGTTCTCAAAATGTTTCTTGACAAACGGCAGGTACTTGTCTTCATTGATGGGGGCTAATACCATGATGTCAGCACTGTTATAGAACGGACGGGCAGCATCCAGGAACATTTCGTTCATCAGGTGGCGCTCACTGCCGGAAAAGATGAAATTGGCATTTGCTGAGTGTTGGACATGGGTACGCAGCAGTGCTTCAATGTTCTTCTCTGGGTAGCTGGTTATCTGCTGAAACTCGTCGATGGCTATGATGCAGCGCTTTTGGGCTTGCTCTATGCAGGTGAAGATTTCTTCGAGTGTGTATGCCGGGTTGGTGATGTCGCCTAACTTGATGTCGAAGGTTGGCATGTTGGTAACAGGATCGTAGCCAAAACTCCCGCTGAGCGACTTCAGAGTAGCCACTACCTGCTTCATTACTTTCTGACTGTGCCGACCGATGCTTTCGAATACGGCGCGGCCTAATAAATAAGTGAACTCGTTGAGGCTGGATGTGCGCAGTATGTCGATGGAAATGGTAATGTAATGGTTCTTGACGGCCGGTTTCTCAAAGCAGAAATCAATGAGTCCTGTTTTGCCGAGTCGCCTCGGTGACATCAGCACCACATTCCCCTGGTTCGTCACTTGGCGCACCAGTCGTGCGCTCTCTTCCTCTCGGTCGCAGAAGTACTCGGGCTTTATCTTGCCTACTATAACAAACGGATTTTCCATACAGTTTCTTTGTTTGACGTTGCAAAGATAATTATTTATTTTGAATTATGCAAATTAAATAATTCAAATTGAATAATTAGAGACTTTTCCGACGAAGGGGGAAGGAGGGAAGGAGGGGTGGCTTGCCGGCAAACTGCTGGAACAAAGGGCCGACGATGCCTAGAACGCGAAGCAACTGAGAAATTACTACATACAAAATATAAAAAATGACAGCACACTACACTAAACCTTAAAAATGCACGATAACATATTGATATTCAGTACATAATTTTAGTGTAGTGTTGTTGACATCACTACACCAACACTACACTAAACGAGAAATTGCAGCACACTGCCTAATTTGGCCTTCCCGCCACTCTTCTTTGGGCCAGTTTCCACTCTAATTACGGCCGATTCTCATCCTTGTTTGGCCTTCTCTCCACCCGGGTTTGGGCCAAACAAGGGTGAAGTCAAGCCTTTGTTACACTGCTGTTTAGTGCAAACAAGGCTGAAGTTTGGTGCAAACTACATTTCCATCGTTTAAATATGCCGTTTTCACAATGTAGAAGTGCCGTTTCTCTCGGAGAGAAGTGCCGTTTCTCCCGGAGAGAAGTGCCGTTTCTCCCGGAGAGAAGTGCCGTTTCTCTGGAAGAGTGACATTCACTTAATGTTAGTGTAGTGTGCACTCCATGAAAAGCACAACACTACACTAAAATATATCGCTGAATATCAGTGTGTTAGCAGGCAATTCAAAGGTTTAGTGCAGTGTGACGTCATTTTTTCAACTTTTTTCTTGGAAAATTGCAAATCACACAAAAGATACGCTTACCACTGATGGGCTGTATAAAAGATGAGAATCTTTAACCAGACATTGCTATTTCCACGAAATGACGGGCATGTTGTTGTCGAAGTTACCCCACATCACAGGATGCATTTCCTGGTTAGTAACTTTCTCTACGGCAGGAGTTACAAAGTCATAGAGCTCCTTGGCTGTGATAACCTTGTCTTCGTTCTTGTCGGCACCGCCTCTCAGCCCATACTGCAGATGTGCTGTGAACACTGCATTATTCCAGGAATTGTATTCCATGGAAGTTTCATTGTCAAGGCTCGACAGGAACATCATGATGCCAGCTTTCTTAGCCTTCTTCATGGTGGTTGCCCCCATTTTCTTGACGAGGGTGGCTTGGCGACCTTCGCGGGTCTCACGTCTCATGCTGCCGCTGAAACAGGCTTCCACTAACATGATTTTCCGTCCTGCCTTGCTGTCCTTCATTACCTGAAGCACATCGCTGTGCATCAAGTTCGTGTTGTCATAGGCGTCAAAGCTGCCAGGTGAACCGTGGCCCGAATAGAAAAAAACGATGGCGTCGTCTTTCCCGGCCTTAGCATAAAGCTGTTTCATGGCGGCCAGCACGTTAGCCGATGTCGCCTGGCTGTTGGTGACGAGTCGTGCTTCGGTTTTGCCGGCTTTCTGAAACACTTTCATGATGGTCTCAGCATTATGGGCAGGTGTGCGCAGTGGCTGGGTCTTATATTCGCTGATGCCTACACAGACAATATAGGTTTTGCCCTTCTTTGCCGTAGCAGGTGCTGCTGCCAAGCATGTCAGCAGCAGCACCGTCAGTAATGTCTTTATCTTGTTGTTCATACCATGGGGTCAATATCTTCAACTACGTTTCCTTCTGTTACTGTGTCGTCGCTTGAGTCGCTTATGTCAGTGTTGTCGGCAATAAGTGGTTGACTGTCATCCACATTCGGTGTTCCGTCAACAGTGTCTTCCAGCGTCTCGGCTGCTGGTTCTTCTGCACTGTCCATTACTACATCATTGTTGTAGCGGGGAAGTTTCGTACCAGTGTTTTGGGCAATAATAAGGTCATCTGTAGGTTGGTTTTGCTGGCCTCCATTGTGCATGGCTTCATAGACACCAGTGTCGCGAAGGCTGATTTCTATTTCCTTATCTCTGAGGTCAATCCACTCTTCTCGCTGAGTTTTTGAGTCATCGTTGACGTCATACCACATGAGGTCTGCATAGCCGTCGTGGTTGACATCCTGCAGCTGCGCCTGATGACCATTGATGACTGCATCGACCACGTCTATCTCTTGTCCTTCTTCCTCTACATGCTCATAGCTGACCACGGTGATTTCTGCACCTTGCAACTCTTCTGTGTTAATCTGATTTTCGGGGTCGTCACCGCCACTCATAGCTACCAGAATCTCTTCGCCCAGCGGCGTCAGGGGCTTAAACTCACTGATATCAGTAGGTTCACCGTTGCGGTCGTAGTCAATATAGGCCAGGTCGTTTGTTCCGTCTGAGTCGTAATCTATGAGTATAGCGTCAAATTTTTGTCCGTTGGCATCGGTATAAACAGCCAGTACTGTTGTCATGCCATCTTCCGTAACCATCGGTTCTCCCACTTTCTCAAATCCTTCCACGTTATTTACAACCGTAGCCTCTGGCATGACGACATTGTTCATGCCGACGTCATGCAGGCTGACTAATTGGTCCTGTTCGTCCAGGGCGTGGTTGTCGTTCACGTCTAAAATAATGTAATCAGCCTTGCCGTCCTGATTCTCGTCTATTAGTAAAGCATCATGACCATTGACTGTGGCTTCTACTGATGTGGCCTTTCCGCCATTCCAGTCGATAACCTCCACTTCGTCGCTCATCTGCTCAATCTTGTAGGGATCTTCTGGCTTAACAGGATCATCTGGCTTAACGTGCTCATCTGGCTTCGTCGTCTTGTCAGGGCGTACTTGTGTGTTGTTATGATAGTGGTGGTGATGCACTTCGTGTACCTCAGCTTCGGGCTTTTCGGGTTCCGTAGGTGTCACTTCAGGTATGTCAGGCTTGTGGTTGATGGCGTCGGCTATAGCCGATGTCCCTACACCGGCACCCGCTCCGCTGAGAACGGCTGCAACTGTTGCAAACAAAGTTCGCTTCAGTTCCTGACTGTTGTTTCTTTTCTCTGCATTTTCTGCACTTTGATGAATGTTTTTTGCTTCCATTGCTTATATGTTTTTAGTTAATGATTTTTTCCTTGTCTGCATTGCAAAGGTACAAAGAATAGTGAACAAAAGCAAATTTTTTTAAGTATTAATGGTTTATCCCCCCACTTTTTGTTACATATACCCCGTTTCATGTGACCAGTCGAAATTGTTTTGTTGGGGATAATGGTGAAAAATTAGAGACAAATATTGCTATATCGGAAAAATTTCTTAATTTTGACCATTATTATAAATACAAGTGACGTTATGCCTGAAACAAATGGTTTTGATAATAGTGCGATGCTGCCTGTGGGCACCTTGCTGCAGGACGGTAAAAATCGCATAGAGCGTTACCTCTCGTCGGGAGGTTTTGGTAATACGTATGTGGCTACTAACACGGAGTTCGAGGAGCAGGTGGCCATCAAGGAGTTCTTCATGCGTGGCATCAGCGACCGTAATGGTGATTCCGTTTCCGTCAGCGTGAGCAACAAGACGAACGTGGAGCAGTTTACGAGCCAGAAGGAGAAGTTCCGCAAGGAGGCCCGCCGGCTGCGTAAGTTGCGTAACCCGCACATCGTGGCCGTACACGACCTCTTCGAGGAGAACGGCACGGCCTACTACGAGATGGACCTCATCAAGGGCGAGTCGCTCAGCGAGCGCATGAAGCGTAGCGGGCAGCCACTCGGCGAGGCCGAGGTGCTGCAAATCCTTGACCAGGTGCTCGATGCGCTCTCCGTGGTTCATGCGCAGGGACTCTATCACCTTGACCTGAAGCCCGCCAACATCATGGTTGACCAGTCGGGACGTGCGCTGCTCATTGACTTCGGCGCCTCCAAGCAGATGTCGGCCGGTGACGGCTACAGCGTCAGCACCTCGTCGGCCTTGGCCTTCACCCCTGGCTATGCCCCCTTGGAGCAGACCGAGCAGAACATGAAGGCCTTTGGCCCTTGGACCGACCTCTACGCCCTCGGTGCCACACTCTATAAATTGTTGACAGGACTGACACCCCCGTCAGCCAGCGAGATACTGATGATGACCACGCCGCTCTTGTTCCCCACGCCCGTCAGCGGCAAGACGCAGCGGCTCATTGCCTGGATGATGAAGCCCCGCCTCGACGAGCGTCCGCAGAGCGTCAGTGCCGTTAAGCAGTTCCTCACGGCAACTCAGCCTGCCGAAGAGGAGACGCGGCCTGTTGAACCGGAACCGGTGAAGGAAGAAACGGTGGTCATCGAGAAACCGCAGCCTGTAGGCAATATAGATGACTTACAAGTGGTAGTAAGTCAGCCTATAGAGCCACAGCCTAGGCCGCAGATGCAATTTCAGCAGCCTATGCCCGCACCCAAACAGGGTAACAACAGCATGATGAAGTGGGGCGTCATTGGTTTCCTGGCCGTAGCCGTCATTGCTGCCGCCATAGCAGCCGTCATCCTTTTCTTCGGCGGAAAGGATGAGAAACCGACACCTCAGCCTATGCGTGAGATTGTTAACCCGCCTTCAAAGCCATCAAGGACAACTTCTACTTACAGCGAAGATGAGCCAGTCTCTTCACCTGTAAAGCCTCAGACGACAACGACTCCGAACAACCGTCGTAACAATCTACCGCAGACAAATAGTAATGCTAACACCAACTCGTCAAATACCCGCGCAAGAATTCGTGATGTGGCAAATGGCGGGAAGCATGAAAGTGAGGGTAAGGTTAATAGCAACAAGCCAGATTCTGATAATGACGACGATGTTAAGCCTGAAAAGAAACCTGACAAGAAACCTGAAGGGGAATTTGCTCCAAACATATAATAAACTTGAAATACATGATACCGTCGTACCGCTGCAGCTTCCTTGGCTTGCGTTTGGCCTTCTGAGTTCCCCAAAAAATAAAAGAAGAATAAGTAAAGCATAAATTGTGACAATCGGCAAAAAGGGCTGAGCCCAAAAAGGCCAGCCCAAAAGCCGATTGTCAGAATTTATGCGGCCGCCGTTCAGCGGTACCTGTTCAGCGGGATTTCCGAATCCCGCTGCGTTGAATATCAGCATTTGCAATGCGCAAAAATGTTAGGCATGAGTTTCGGATTATAAATCCTGATATTCACCGCGGGGATTGTATAAACTAATTATGAGTAGTTACTTATAATAATTATCATAGTAAGTAGATGGACACAATTATCTTATATAAACAACGAATTTAACGAATTTCACTAATTAATGCTACGCGCAGCAATTCGTGTAATTCGTTAAATTCGTTGTCAAAAAAAGGATTGTATAAACTAATTATGAGTAGTTACTTATAATAATTATTTTATAATAATCTTTAATAGGTGGAATTGTCGTTGGTCAGCGGCGGCTGTACTTGCGGCGGGCGTAGAAGCGCTGGGCGAGGGTCATCTTGGCGTAGGCCTGCCAGCCAGTGGCGCGGCCGTCGGGGTAGCGGTCAAGGTAGAAAGGGTTGTACATGTTGGCATAGGCTTCCATCTCGAAGGGGTTGAGCAGGTAGCCGGCATTGGGCAGAATGCGATTGGCACGGCGGGCCTGCAGCCAGAAGAGCAGGTACTTCCAGTAGAAGCAGAGCCAGGAGTTATGGGTGGATTGTGCCTGGCGCAGATGTATGGTCTCGTGAAACTTCACGGGGTGGTACCAGGACTTGGTGCTGGGTGCTGGGTGTTGGGTGTTGGGTGCTGGGTGTTGGGTGTTGGGTGCTGGGTGATGGGGGGTGAGGGCGTTGTAGCGTTCAGCCTCCTTGTCGTTGTTGGTGATAATGCTCCCGAAGAAGGTGAGGGCATCGTAACCTTCATGGAGCCAAAAAGGCATGCTCACGGCACGCATGTCAGCCGTGTGGCTTGGACGTCGTGCCGTGAGCAATAGTTTGAATATGTAGAGTGCGTGGGCCATTACTTAGTTACGCCATTGACCACCTTGGCATATTGCTTGCCGCTCTTCTCGTACCAAACGCCGTTGTAGGGGTTGTAGTCGCGGAAGGTGCCCTTGAAGTAAGTGCCGTCTTCACCAATGGTATAGACGCCTTCGCCGAACTGGTCGTCAACAAATGTGCCTTCGTACTTGTCACCATTCTTATAGGTCAGCGTGCCCTTGGCATCGACACGGAGACCGTTAACGAACTTACCTGTGTAGGTGTCCTTCTGGCTGTCGGTGTATTTTGCCACACCCTTGCCGTGAGGCTGGTTCTTGTCGTTCACCTCACCCGTGTACTTGAAGATGACCGCATTGTTGTTGCCATAGACAGCCTGGTCGGTCACCGTGGTCACCTCCGTGCCGTCATCAGCGGTCGTGGTGGTGGTGTTGCTGGAACCCGTCAGGAAGTTATAACCCAGGAATCCGATACCGCCACCAATGAGAAGGAAGAGCACGAAGATAAGGGCAATGAGTGGTGCCTTGCTCTTTGGCTTCTTGGGCGGGATGTTGTAGGACGCAGGCTTGGGTCCTGATTGTTGAGTGTTGATTGTTGAGGGTTGAGCGTTGAGTGCAGAGCCCTGAGTGTTGGGCGCTGAACCCTGAGTGCCGGGTGTCGGGGGCACCGGTTCGTTGAACGTGGTGCTCTCGTTGTCAATGTCCGGCTGGCCCGGTGTGGGAGGAGGCGTTGGTGTCTGCGGCGTCTGCTGAATGTTAGCAGCGGCGGCAACGGGTGGGGGAGGAGGCACGATGCCGGGACGAGAGATGATGATCTCATCGTCGTCGTTACCCATAGAACCCACCATCGTCTCGTCGGACGACTCGACGACCGGCGCAACGGGAATCTCGGGAAGTGGCTGTGCATGCAGAATATCAATGAACTGCTGCATGGACTGTGGACGGTCCTTGCGGCGGGGCTGCATGGCTGCTGTGATGGCGTTCCACACCTTGTCGCTGACAAAGTCAGGCTTCTTGCCGAGGCCTTCCTCGTTGACGGTTGATGCTTCGGGCGGCACCTCGCCAGTCACGAGGTTATAGAGCGTAGCACCGAGGCTGTAGATGTCAGTAACGGGTGAGAAGTCCTGCAACGACTGCTGGAACTGTTCGAGCGGGGCGAAGCCCTTGCTGAGGCCAACCGGCGTGGCACTCGTCTCACGTCCGTCGGAAGTGTAGTTCTTGGAGATGCCGAAGTCAATGAGCATGGCCTTGTCGCCGTTGAGCAGGATGTTGCCCGGCTTCACGTCGTAGTGGCACATGTGCTTCTCGGAGTGCATGTACTGGAGTGCCTCGGCTATCTGGGTGGTGTAGCGGATGGCATCTTCCTCCGACAGGCGGCCGTTAGCTTTCAGCTTGTCGCGCAGCGAGCCGTCCTTCAGGAACTGCATGACGTAATAAACGGTGTTGTTCTCCTCGAACACGTCAGCCACGTGGACGATGTTGGGATGGTTGAGCTGGGCAAGGTTGTGCGCCTCCTTAATGAACTTCTGGCGGTACTTGTCAACCTGCTCGTTGCTGCCCGTGGAAGGTATGGAAACATTGTTGTTGGTCTGATCGCGCAGACAGGTGTCCTTCATGAAGAACTCCTTGACGGCAACGGGCACTTCCACCTCCATCTCACCGAGGTTACCTGTTACTTTCTCTTTTGTTGTGGCCTGATAGGTAATGCCGAAACCGCCTTGCCCTAAGACCCTGATAATGGTATAGCGTCCATTCTGGAGCGTGGCTCCATAACGTAGCAAAGAATTTTTCTGTGTGTCCATTATATTTTTTATTTTAGTTCGTATTCAATTATCGAGGTACGAGGTACGGGGTGCGAGGTACGAGAAGACCTCAGCACCCCTTTCATTACATGTACCAAGAGCGCTGCTTGTCGCCGTCAGTAATAAGGTACGTGCCGCTATCGGTGAACTTCACAATCTGCGGATGGAAGTCCTGCTCCTTGATGGCGGTCTCCACGTTGGTGGGGATGTCCTTGTAATAGACGCCACCGTCACAGCAGACGACGATACCCTTGTTAGTGACGCAGCAACTGCGAATGGTGCCGAACTTCTCGTAGGCACGCTTCAGGTTAGCCTTGTCGGTCTCGTGGGAGGCATCCCAGTGCTTGTTGGTAATGATAGACCAGTTGCCGTTTTCGCAGATGGAGACAGACCAGATTTCCTCGCCGTCATTGTTGAACTTCTTCATGGCCTCGGTCATTTTGTCGGGCATGTGGCCGCGATAGCCGTTGTCGTTCCACACCACGCACCACCAGCCAGAGTCGGTGACGGTAACGTCAGAGAGGCGGTAGTTGCTGTTGTTGAACTCCTTGATGGCATTCTTCATACCGTCGGGGCAGGCACCAGTGTAGCAGTAGCCGTTCTTGCCGTAGAAGGCCACGCCACGCTCGTTCTCGGTGATGGCGCCCGTACGGCAGCCTTTGTCGCCCCATTCCTTGATGGTCTTGGTGATGTACGACAGGGCCTTTGCGTTGTCAGTATAGTCACGTGTGGTGCCGTAGTAGTCGAAGCTGGCTGTCGTGGGTGTTGTGACTGTTCCTCCGCCATAGACGGTGAAGGCTGTTGAGGCCAGCTTACGGCCATTATACCAAATCTCCCAGCGCCAGATGCCCTTCTCGTAGTAGCCGCCGTCGTCACTTCCCCAGCCGGGCAGTACCAGCGAGTTGCTGTTACCTGTTGAGAAGTCGGCATCGTCAGACGTGGTGTAGCCAGCCGGTGACGAACTGTTGGTAATCATGGTGCCGTTAGGACGGAAGATCTTGGTGTAAAGCGTCACGTCGTTGGCTGCCTTGGTGCAGTTATAGGTCAGACGGGGCTTGGCATACTTCATCTCGTTCTCGTAGAGCGTGTTACCATAGTAGGTAATCATGTCGCCGTCGTAGGTTACGTTACCAATGGAGATGCCCGTAATCGTGACGTAGGTCATAGCGTCCTTCTTGGTTGCAGGAGTGGTTCCTCTGCCAGGTTTCTTGCCACCACCACTGTTATTGCTGGGCTTGGGTTTGTTAGGCTTTGCGATGGTACCTTGTGCGTCAACGCCTTGCACGCCGATGAATGATGCTATCAGCACCATCAAGGCTATTCTTATTGCTTTCGTATTCATAAGTATTATTTTTTAGTCATTATAAATTACCACCATCGAAAGAGTTTCCTTCATCATCGGTAGCAGTGGACTTGGGTGGCTTACCAGTCTGTATTTTATTGGGATCCAACTTGCCGGGATTGCTTTCAACCTTATTTGGTTCAACTTTTGAAGGTTCGACCTTACTTGGATCAATCTTGCTTGGATTGATTTTACTCGGATTCACTTTGCTTGGGGTCACCTTGCTCGGAGTTATGGGTTGTGTCTGACGACCAGAAGACTGCCGTGGTGGTGTAATATATTCTTCCTCGCTATAGTTGGAATTTGTTCTTGAATGTCTTGGAGGTGTAACATTCTCAGGTACTGGCTGAGGCGTCGGTTTCTCATCCTTTCCGCCGAAGAAAAGGATGACGGCTGCTATGGCGGCAGCTATGACGGCTACGGCCAGGAAACCGATGACGCCCCACTTCATCATGCTGTTGTTGCCCTGTTTGGGTGCGGGCATGGGTTGCTGGTAGTGTATTTGCGGTTGTTGCTCAACCGGCTGACCTACTACCACCTGTACGTCGTCGTCGCCTATGTTGCCTATAGACTGTGGCGCTTCATTCATTTCTGGTGCAGGGGGTGGGGGAGGCATCAGCGTGGGAACCGACTGCGGGTCACGCTCAGCCAGCAGTACCTTGTTGGCAGCACGGGCCGAAGCCTCGTCGTTGGGGAACATATCGTCGCCAACTTCGCTCTCCACCGACTCAATGTGGATGAAGTAAGCCGAGTGGTTATCAGAGTTGTCGATGGTCTCGCCGGTCAGAATCTTGCGCTTCTCGTCGTCAGACTTGTCGCTGCCGAAGATTTCGAGCAGGTCGTCGTCGTCCATCTGTTCGAGCATTCCGTCAGAGCACAGGTAGAAATAGTCGCCCGGCTTGATGTTGGTGATGTGCACGATGTCAGCTCTTGAAGGACGTTCCTGATTGGCCATGATGACACGTGTGATGACGTTCTTGTTCTTGGCCGTCTTCATCTCCTCAAAAGTCAGCTCGCCCACCTCAAAGAGGTCATAGACCAGCGAGTGGTCGCGTGAACGATAGAGAATTTCGTTGGTCGAGGGACGGAAGTGGTAGATGCGGCTGTCGCCGATGTGGGCTACTGTGCAGCCTCCCTTGTGGAAGCAGAGGAACGTCAGCGTGGTACCCATTTTCTTCTGGCCGGTATTGTCCTGCGCATTGATGGCGGCGTAGGCAGCAGTGAGTGCCTCTTCGAAGAGCTGGTCTTCGAGTACCCCGTCAGCAGGCAGACGACTGAGAATGTAGTCACTCATGGTCTTGCACACCGTTCCGCTGGCAATCTCGCCAGACTCGTGACCGCCCATGCCGTCGCAGAGAATAAAGAGACGGTCGGCTGTGGTTGCTGCATTCAGAACCGGAAAGATGGAGTCTTCCTGATTCGGACGGCTACCCAGCTGGTGGATAGCTTGTGGTTGTGATATTCTGAATTTCATAATTGAGCTGTTTCTTGAATTAGTTAGACTGGAATTTCATAACGCATAAGCAGGCTGCCCATCTTGATTTCAGCACCGTTCTTCAGAATGAGCTTGTCAGCGCCATTGAGCAGTACGCCGGCCACGAAGGTGGGGTTCTTGTTCTCGCCGTTGCTGATGATGGTGCGAATGGAGCCGTCGTTCATTCTTACAACCTCGATGACTGCGTGGAAGCGGCTCATGGTCTTATTACCATTTGTGGGGATGAGGACTGTGGCCTTTACGGGAGCGTTAGGGTCTTCGGGCTTACGGCCAATAGTATTGCGCCCGATGTTGAGCGGATAACGTACATTATTAAAAACGAGGAAACCGGCTGTGCTGGCCTGAGGTCTGTTAACATCACTTGCCGGAACAGTCGATTCACTATTATTGGAACCGCCCATGAAACCTGCCAAAGGGGGTTGCTGTGGCTGGCGTGGCTGCTGCTGTGCACCACCGCCGGCATAGATGGTACGACCGTCGTCCTGTACGGGCTGACGATATGGCTGCTGATACGGCTGTTGATATTGCTGTTGTGGATACTGTTGCTGCTGATATTGCTGTTGTGGATACTGCTGCTGATATGCATTAGGCAGTCCGTACTGTTGTTCTCCTGGTGCAGGCTGTACAGGCCTTGCAGCATTCATTGGTGTTGCTTGCTGGCGGAAACGCACCATCATCTGGAACCCACAGTTAGGACACTTGATGACTTTTTGGGGTACGTTGAGCTTGTTCTTGACATCAAGCTGCGCCTTACATTGTGGACAATCTACTCTAACTACTTCCATGATTTGTTGTTTTTTTATTTTGATTACGTATGATTACCAAGAGATGACAGGCATGTTGTTGTCGAACTTACCCCACATGACGGGGTGCTGCTTGTCGTTGGAGATTTTCTTGACACCTTTGCTCACGAAGTTGAAAAGCTCGAGGGCCGTGATAGTGCGGTCGCGGTTGGCATCGGCTCCGCCGCGAAGACCACGTTGCAGGTAGGCCGTAAAAAAGCCGTTCTTCATGTCGCGGCGTTCAATCGACGTTTCGTCCGAGCGTGACGAAAGGAAGAACATCACCTCAGTATTTCTCAGGTTGGCGGGCACGCTGGTGTTATGCTGGGTGCGCTGCTCGTTACGCATCTTTCCCGAGAAGCAGGCATCGGCGAAGATCATCTTCGAGCGGGCCTTGCTCTTGGCCATAATGTCCTTGATGTCCTTGTAGTCTATCTGTCCGTCGTAAAACACCAGCTTTCCCGGTGCGCCGTGACCGCTGTAGAAGAAGAGAATGGCATCGTCCTTCGTGGCCTTGGAAAACTGTTGGCGCAAGGCGTTCAGCACGGCCGACTTCGTCACCTGCGAATTAGTCAGCAGCACGGTGCTGGCCTTCTTGTTCTTCTTGAACACCCACTTGATGGTAGCTGCGTCGTTGGCGCAAAGGCTGAGGTCCATGCTGGTGCCCGGGTAGTCGGCTATTCCGGTTGCTACTATGTATATCTTCTTTTGAGCTGATGCCGGACAGAGGCCCAGCACCAGCATCAAGAGAGATATGATTGTGGTCTTGCAATTCATAAGCCTTACACTAAGATGTCGCCGTCAACGTCGTTGGTGTAGTCGGGCATCATGCCGTCGTCGCCAGACATAGAGGCATCGACCATCATGCCGTCTTCCATACCGCTCATGCCGTCGTTAGAGACTGTTGAAGCCGTGCCGTTCATTGTAACGCCCTGACTGGAGATGTCCATAATCTCGTTGTCATCCAGCTGGCCGTTGCCGTTGACATCCATAGCTGCTACGTCGAAGACGCCGTCCTGGTCAACATCGACCATATAGACATCGTGGCCGTCAACGTTAGCCTGAGCTATCGTAGCGGTAGAACCGTCGGCCAGTGTCACTTCCTCAACGCCAACAATCTGTACGTCGTCGTCGTTCTGTGAAATGTCGTTCGAGGTGTTGTGAATGCGCACTTCGGGATCGTGATATACCACATCCACATCGTCGTGTGGCTGGTGGTGTATGGGAGCCTCCTGCTCGATGGCGGGCTGTGAGAGCTGTGCAAACTCGTTGCGCTCAGCAGCGCTCATGGAGTTCCATTCGTTCTCGAGGTATGTGCCGTAAACGCCTCCGTGCCAAACGAATACGCCGCCAGGGCCAACTTCTGCACGAGCTGCTGCGAAAGCCTCGCCGAACGACATAGAGTCGTCAACCTCAGCAACCTGCAGGCCGTTCTCCATTGTGTAGTGACCCTCCTCTTCGGGCATTACGGGAACGTCTTCAATGGGCTGTTCTTCCTCACCGTTATTGGCAAAGTGGTGATAGGCAGCTGTTGCGCCTACTGCGCTTACTGTTCCGAACAAGATACCGGCTACGCCGCCAATGGCTACGCGCTTCCAGGTCTGGCTGTCATCGCTGACGGGCTGGTAAGCCGGACGCGGTGGCTGCTGCGGACGAACCTGAGCTCCTGTGTTGGGGAGTGGCGGAATATTAGGACGTGGTGGAACACTCTGTTTCTGACTGTTATTGGTGGTGCCTGCACCCATCAGTACGGTTTCTTCATTGTTTGCCATAGTCGTTATATTTTTTTTAAGTTGTTATTATTTCCTTATATTATAAATATGTATAGTTGGGTTATACTAAGAGCATGTCGTCGCTGTCAGTTACTACGTCGCTTACGTCGCCGTTGTTCACGTAGTCGGGCATGACACCATCGCCACCTTCGTTGCTTGCTGTCAGCATGCCGTCGTCGGTGCCGCCTGTCTCTGTGCTCTCTGAGCCGTAGCCGCCATCGTCGCCGTCTTCGTCTTCGTAGATGACGACCTCATTGCCTGCACCTCCGGCCGGGTCGATTTCTTCGCCCGTATAGCCGGCAGCTTGTGCCAGTTCGCCCATGTTGATGCGAACGTCGGTTCCTTCGAATGATGTAATCTCGTCTTCGCTGATGTTGCCGTCGTTGTTGGCATCGGCAATCATTCCGTCTGCCCAACCGTCGAGGTCAACATCGAGAATCTGAACCGGCTGACCGTTAATGGCAACTGTTGCCACATCTACCTGACTGCCGTCGTCCAGCGTAACACGCTCGTAGGAAAGAATCTGGATTTCGTCATCAGCAGGTGTCGGTCCAGGAACCGGTGTGGGAGTTGGAGTGGGAGTCGGTTGGGGTGTGGGAGTCGGTCCAGGCTGAACGATATAAACGTCGCTGGTCTGGTGAACGTGGTGTACCTCGTGGTGATGCTGAGGCTCGTGGTGCTGTGCCACTTCCACTTCGTCGTCCATCTGTGGCTCGAGGGTTACTTCGGGAATGTCGTCATCGCTGTTCAGATGATTGTAAGCGTACGCGCCACCTACTCCGAATGTTGCTCCGAATGCTGTTCCGATAGCTGCTCCAAGTGCACCTCCAATTAAACCGTTGTCGTTCTTCTTGGGTGCGGGTCTCATGTTGATGTTGTTTTTAGTTTCCATAATTGTTATTTTTTTAGGTTTGTATTTAAGTTTCATGCTGCAAAGTTAAGGCGAAAAACCTCCTTTTCCAAATAATATTTCTCATTCTCCATGAAATAGTTTAGTTTTGTGACGAAATGTTAACTTTGCATGATTTTTAGTTATTGTTGATTTATTTTATGAATTTCGCCTTGCAATAGGGGCAGTTGTCGTACTGTCTGGTCAGCAGGTCGTAATCCACCGTGAAGAACTTGTTGCAGCAGGGACAGGTGTAGGTGTCGCGCAGTCTCTGCTGTAGTGCCTTCTTCTTCTTAGGCGCATTCTTTGAGTCGTTCAGGGCCACCACCACCATCGTAATGGTGAGAATTAATCCTAAACCCATAAAGACAAAACGGAGTGCTCCTAATGATTCAGGAAGAATGAACCAGCAAAGCATGCCTAATGTACCGAACGCGCCGGCAACACTACGTATGGCATTCTTTTTTGCCAAGTTCGACTGAATGGCATTGGTGTCCTGTTCGTAGCGCATCCAGATGTACTTCAACTGACGAATGTCGGCGGTCTTGGGGGGCGGTGGAACCACCTTGATGATGAACTCCTTAATGGCATACCAATCGAGCTTGTAGTGCTCGCCACCTAATTCAACCACATCACTTGGTGTGACGGTCTTCTTGAAAATAGGACTGCCGTTAACGAATGTGTCGTTTTCCATTTTAAGGTTCTCTACAGTGTAGTTCCCGTCAGGAAGCGCTTCTATGCGGCAATGCCTGCGGCTGACGCTTCTTGGCACGCTGTTGGCCGGTCCGTAGCCTCCAGTCTTGTTGCCAGAGGTAAGGCTCAGCTGTCCGTTCTGTGGATTGCGTCCGATAATAATTTCCATATCGTAAGTGTTATGCTATATATGATTTAATATTTGACTTTAATCATCAGCTCCTTCAACTTCTTCAGCGCGTCCTTCGACACGTCGAGCGTGTAAGAGCATTGGCGGTAGTCAGACAAGACCAGACGGTGCTTGAGCACATTGATCTGGAACACCAGGTTCAGATTGATGATGTAACTCTTGCCGATTCGTGCAAAATACATTACCTTTCCTTTCAACCGCTCAGCCAGTATTTTCTCCATTTTCCCCAGGCTCATGCCGACGGTACATTTCAGTTTGTTGGTCAGCACGATGTTAGTGTAATTCCCATCGGCCTCAAAGTACGCAATCTCTCTCATGTCGATGCGCAGCAGGTCGTCCCGGGAATTCAGAAATAACCAATCTTTATTTGTCATCATTTAATAGCTGTTTTATAAATCAAGTGACAAATTTAATAATTATTATTAAAATAGACAAAACATTTTCGAAAAAAGTTTCTTTTTGGTTGTTTTTTCTCTTAAATTTGGTTGTTTCGAATATATTTTTTAATTTTGTAGCCTTAAAAAGCAACCTAAGAAATGGACGAGAAAGAAAGAATCATACAGCTTCGTCGTGAACTTCACGAGCATAATCACCGATACTATGTGTTGAACCAGCCGACCATCAGCGACCAGGACTTTGACTTCATGATGCATGAACTGCAGGACCTGGAGGCGCGTCACCCTGAACTCTACGACGCCAATTCGCCTACCCAGCGTGTAGGCAGCGACCTGAGTCAGGAGTTTAAGCAGGTGGAGCACCGATACCCCATGCTCTCGTTGGCAAATACCTACAACGAGCAGGATGTGGCCGCCTGGTACGACAGCGTGGAGAAAGGCCTGCAAGGTGAGCCGTTCGAGGTGTGCTGTGAACTGAAGTACGACGGTCTGTCCATCTCTCTGACCTACGAGGACGGTCGTCTGGTGCAGGCTGTGACGCGTGGTGACGGCGTTCGTGGCGACGATGTGACGGCTAACGTGAAGACTATTCGCAGTATTCCTTTAGTGTTGGATGATAAGGCTAATGGGCCTTATGAGGCTAATGGGCCGTATAAGCCTAATGAGCCTAATAAGCCTTATGGGCCTTATGGGCCTTATGGGCCTTGGCCCAAGTCGTTCGAGATACGTGGTGAAATACTCATGCCTTGGAAGGTTTTTGAGCGGCTGAATGCCGAACGTGAGGCTGCTGAGGAACCCCTTTTTGCCAACCCGCGTAATGCGGCCAGCGGCACGCTGAAGAGCCAGTCGTCAGCCCTCGTGGCCAGTCGTCAGTTGGATGCCTATCTCTACTACCTGCTGGGTGACGAGATTCCTGCCGACGGCCATTATGAGAACTTGCAGATTGCCGCTTCGTGGGGTTTCAAAATCTCGCAGGGAATGCGTAAGGTTGACAGCCTTCAGGACATTTACGACTTCATTAATTATTGGGATACAGAACGTAAGAACCTGCCTGTTGCTACCGACGGTATTGTGTTGAAGGTTAACTCATTAAGGCAGCAACGTTCATTAGGTTATACAGCCAAGAGCCCTCGTTGGGCCATCGCCTATAAGTTCAAGGCTGAGCGAGCCCGTACGCGCTTGGAAAGTGTCAGCTACCAGGTGGGGCGGACGGGTGCCGTAACGCCTGTTGCCAACATGGAGCCTGTGCAGCTGGCCGGTACTACGGTTAAGCGGGCCACGCTCAACAACGAAGACTTTATCCGCTCCTTCGACCTCCATCTGGGTGACTACGTCTATGTGGAGAAGGGTGGCGAGATTATACCTAAGATAGTGGGTGTCGATGTTGAGTCGCGTCCCATTCTTGCCATTCCCGTAGAGTTCATCAAGCGCTGCCCGGAGTGTGGTGCCCGATTGGTTCGCTACGAGGGTGAGTCAGCTTGGTATTGCCCCAATGATACGCAATGTCCGCCGCAGATAAAGGGCCGGATAGAGCACTTCATTTCGCGTAAGGCTATGAACATAGACTCGTTGGGCCCTGAGACCGTCGATGAGTACTACCGTCGTGGACTTATAAAGAATGTGGCTGACCTCTACGACATTGAGGTACAGCAGATTAACGGCGACGGCTCGCGCACCAAGTCAGCCCAGCGCGTGGTTAATGGCATAGCCAAATCGAAGGAAGTGCCCTTTGAGCGGGTGGTCTTTGCCCTTGGCATTCGTTTCGTAGGTGAGACGTCAGCCAAGCTGCTGGCCCGCAAGTTCAAGACGATGGAAGCCCTTGAGCAGGCAACGGCCGAACAGCTGGTCGAAGTAGATGGCATAGGCGACGTGATGGCCGCCAGCATCGTTTCGTATTTTAAGAACGACAACAACCGCCAGCTTGTGGAACGGCTGAAGGGCTACGGTCTGCAGATGTCGCTCAGCGACGAGCAGCTCAGCGCCCAGAGCGACCGTCTGGCAGGTCAGTCCATCGTCATCAGCGGCGTCTTTGCCCACCACAGTCGCGACGAATACAAGGCACTCATCGAGCAGCACGGCGGCAAGAACGTGGGCAGTATCAGCAAGAAGACCTCCTTCATTCTGGCAGGCGAGAACATGGGGCCTGCCAAGTTAGAGAAGGCTCAGAAACTGGGCATTCGCATCATGTCGGAAGACGAATTCCTGCAGCTTATTTCATAGCCGGACTCCGAAAAGTTCGTATTTTGCCTGCGAATCATCCAAAACACAAAAGAGAAATGATACAAGTAAAAGTTTCAAGTGAAATAGAACAGGTGTGTCCCCGCTTTGCAGGAGCTGTAGTCGAGGCGCAGGTGGTGAACACCACGTTCTGCCAGCCGCTGTGGGACGAGATACACGAGCTGGGCGAACGCTACAGGGCCACGCTGACCACCGAGTCGCTCAAGGAGATTACGTCGATAGCTGCCACCCGCAGGGTGTATAAGGCCTGCGGCAAAGACCCCTCACGCTATCGTCCGGCCAGCGAGGCACTCATACGCCGCATGCTGCAGGGCAAGGAGCTCTACCAGATAGACACGCTGGTTGACCTCATCAACCTGGCCTCGATAGCCTTTGGCTACAGCATTGGCGGGTTTGATGCCTCCAAGTTCGTGGGCGACACACTCACGCTGGGCGTAGGCCGCGAGGGTGAGCCTTACGAGGGCATAGGTCGCGGGCTGATCAACATAGCCGGACTGCCCGTCTATCGCGATGCCGAGGGTGGGGTAGGCACGCCCACCAGCGACCATGAGCGCACCAAGATACAGCTCTCAACCACCCACCTCGTGGTGCTCATTAACGGCTACGACGGCGACCGTGAGCGGGTCATGCAGAACGCCCGCTACATTCAGGACCTGCTGCGCCGGCATGCTCAGAGCGACGGCGGCCGGGCTGTGCTCTTTCACGGCTGAATGAGCCTGAGCAGCTCGCGGTCGGCAGCCGTCCAGTCCAGGCTGTCCAGCTCGTCATAGTCCAGCCACTTGTAGTCCAGGTGGTCCAGCAGCAGGAACGTGTCGGGCTCGTCGCAGCGGCAGTCGTAGGCCACCAGGTGCGTGCTGAAGTCGGGGTAGTCGTAGTCCAGCTCGGCCAGCTTCTGCCCCACAAAGATGTCCCACTTCATTTCCTCGCGAATCTCGCGCAGCAGCGCTTCGTGGTCACACTCGCCCTGCTCCACCTTTCCGCCCGGAAACTCCCAGTGTTCGGAAACGTAGGCGTAGCGGCTTCGTGTGCGCTTCATGCAGAGGTATTTCCCTTCGTGCCTGACGACGGCACAGACCACGCGTGCAGTTTTTTTAGTATTGTCCATAAGCCAAAAAGAATGATTTGCCTGCAAAATTACAAAATAATTATCAATTTTCAGTTGTCAATTATCAATTATTTTGTACCTTTGCAAGCAAAACTATAAATATGTATATAGCAATAGCTGGAAACATTGGTTGCGGAAAGACCACGCTGACCAACATGCTGGCCCGCCACTACGGCTGGGAGGCACGTTTCGAGGCTGTCACCGACAATCCCTATCTGGAAGACTACTACAAGGACATTCGCCGATGGTCGTTTGCGCTCGAGGTGTATTTTCTCAAGGAGCGCTTTCGCGACCTGCTGCGCATAGCCGAGTCGGAGCACACCATCATTCAGGACCGCAGCATCTTCGAGGGCGTCTATGTCTTCACGGCCAACAACAAGGCGATGGGCAACCTCAGCGACCGCGACTTCGAGACCTACATGGAGCTGTTTGAGCAGATGATCAACGTGGCCAAGCTGCCCGACCTCATGATCTACCTGCGCGCTTCGGTGCCCCACCTTGTGGCCAACATCCAGAAGCGCGGGCGCGACTACGAGCAGACCATACAACTGGAGTACCTGCAGAACCTGAACGACCGCTACGAGGACTTCATCTTCAACCGGTACAAGGGCCGCGTCATGGTGGTCGATGTGGATGACCTCGACTTCGAGCACGTGCCCCACGACTTTGCCGGCATCGTCGATAAGATAGACCGCACGCTCTTCGGCCTCTTCCCGGAAAATCTGTAAATCGTAAATCCGTAAATCGTAAATATAACAACATGCACATAGCAATAGCAGGAAACATAGGCAGCGGCAAGACCACGCTGACCAAGATGCTGGCCAGGCGATACGGCTGGACACCACGTTTTGAACCCGTTGACAACAACCCCTACCTGGAGGACTTCTATGCCGACATGAAGCGGTGGTCGTTCAACCTCCAGATATACTTTCTGAACAAGCGGTTCAAGGAGGTGGTGGAGATTTCGCAGTCCAAGGACACCATCATTCAGGACCGCACCATCTTCGAGGACGCACGCATCTTTGCACCTAACCTGCACGGGCAGGGCATGATGTCGGACCGCGACTTCAGGAACTATACCGACCTGTTCGACCTCATGATGTCGCTCGTCAAGCTGCCCGACCTCATGATTTACATCCGTTCCACCATTCCCAACCTCGTGGCCCAGATTCAGAAGCGCGGACGCTCCTACGAGCAGACCATTCAGCTGGACTACCTGCAGGGACTGAACAACCGCTACGAGGAGTGGATAGCCGGCTACAAGGGCAACCTTATCATCGTGGATGGCGACACCTGCAAGTTTGGCGACAACCACGAGCACTTCCAGCAGGTCACCGACATGATTGACGCCAAGCTCTACGGACTCTTCCCGATGGAGTAAAGACTCCCTCTGACTCCCCCTGCTGGGGGAGGACTGGGGCGCCTGTGTCCTGTATGTCATGACGTCATCGTGACCCAAAACTACCTGCCGAAACAATGAAAAACACCGCAAATACTTGTTTTTAGGTATTGCACATCTCTGCCAAACATCGTAATTTTGCAGCACCAAATTAAAACTGACAAAAAGACGATGAGAACGACCACAACGATTCCCACAGAGATGAAGGTACTGATGAACCACATCTACGAACTGCACAAGGGCGTACGCCGAATGGTGCTCTTCACCTGCAATAAGAAATACAGCCAGCAGGCCCTTTCGCGACTGGAGAGCCAAGGCATTCCCTACATGCTGCAGCCTGCCGGACGGCAGAACATGAACATCTACTTCGGACGCAGAGAGTGCCTTGAGGCCATCAGGCTCATCGTTACCCGCCCGCTGAACGAGCTCACCCCTGAAGAAGACTTTATTCTCGGCGCCATGCTCGGCTACGACATCTGCGCACAATGTGAGCGCTACTGCAAGCGTAAGGACGGGGCACTTAAATCGTAATAACTTATTCATCCGTTTTATAAATAAAAACATTAAACATGAACGCAACAATTGTAATCTATGGTTCCTCAACTGGAACCTGTGAGGCCATCGCAGAGAAGATTGCCTCGAAACTGGGCTGCGAGGCCCTCAACGTACAGGAACTGACTGCCGACGTCGTTGGCAATTACCAGAACCTCATCATCGGTACATCAACGTGGGGCGCCGGCGAGCTGCAGGACGACTGGTACGACGGGCTGAAGACGCTGCAGGCAGCTGACCTGAGCGGCAAGACCATCGCCATCTTCGGCTGCGGTGACTGCTCCACCTATAGCGACACCTTCGTAGGCGGCATGGGCGAGCTCTACAACGGCATAAAGGACAGCGGAGCACACTTCGTAGGCAGCGTGGATACCGACGGCTACACCTTCGACGATTCTGAAGCCGTCATCGACGGAAAGTTTATTGGCCTGCCCCTCGATGACATCAACGAGGACGACAAGACCGACGCCCGCATCGAAGCCTGGGTGGCCCTCATTTCGCCCAGCCTGTAAACAAAAGTACCAAAGACCCCCTCTGACTCCCCCTATTAAGGGGGAGAACTGGGGCGTTTACTTTGCTTACGGCAAAGTGTCAGTTTCATTACGGCAAAGTGTCAGTTTCATTACGGCAAACCTTGCAACCTTGCAACCTTGCAACCTTGCATAAGGTGCTGTTGAAATGGAGAAGATGCAGTAGTATATATTTTATTATATATATATTATATATAATATATATATAATAATATTATAATCACCCCCACTATCTTACTTCAAAACTACCTTATGCAAGGTTGCAAGGTTGCAAGGTTGCAAGGTTTTGCACACATTTTCTATGTGTATTATTATAGGTCAAGAAGGGAGGAGCCTGTTTGTGTTAAAAACAAGTTAAGATTGAATAAAATGAAAAATATATGTCCACATCGCTGTCCTCGGTCTCTTCGCCCCGCGCGTAGGAGCCGAACAGCCATGCCTTCAGAACTGGCTGTGTCTTGAAGTATTCGGCTAATTGTTGTGTCATTATCTGTGTCCTGCTCATTGCCTTTTGCTTTACGCCGACAAAGATAAGGAATTTTGTGCGAAAGTCAAAACAAATTAAAGAGATTTTTTTCGTTTCAGGGAATTTCGTATCTTTGACCTGACGGCCAACGCGGCATAGATAGCAAAGATTATTGACAGGGTGACAACGAGACCGTTCGACTTGGCTGACTACTCAGCAAGCCTGCGCCTGAGGAAGAACTGGCGGGTGGCGACGAAGTAGAGCACTACGCCCACAAAGTTTATCAGGGCTACGAACCAGAAGGCAGCAGCATAGCCCAGGTGCTCAGAAATGATGCCTCCGAGCAGGATGCCCAGACCCATGCCGATGTCCCACGCTACGAGGATGGTGCTGTTGGCTGTGCCGCGCTGGTCGTGCCGCGCCACGCTGATCATCATGTTCAGGAAGGCGGGCCACATGTGCCCGTTGCCTAAGCCGATGAGCAGGGCTGAGGCGTAGTAGCCGATGTAGTTTGAACAGGCAATGAAGAGGATGTAGCCTACGAGCGAGGTGAGCATGCCTACTGAGGCGTTATGAGTGAGCCGCCCTTCGCGAAGCGCCTTGCCGCCCTGCAGACGGGAGAGGATGAGACCCACAGAGCAGAGCATGAACCATGTGCCCGTGCCGCCCTCTATGCTCATTTCCTCCTTGCCGTAGATGGCCAGGTAGTTACTCATGACGCCGAAGCAGAAACCGAAGAACACCATGTTGATGCCCAGCAGCCAGCCGCGCAAGAGGAAGAAACGGTCAAGACTAAGTGAAGAGTGAAAAGTGAAGACTCTCCTCTCTCCACTCTCCTCTCTTTTCACCGTTCCGTCAACCGCCATACCGATGCCGGCAACGATGAGGGCCAGCCAGAAAAGCAGGTCGAAGGAGTGGGTATAACGGTAGAGGTAAATGCCGATGGTGGGGGCTATGGCCATAGCCAGGTTGTTGGAGAGCCCGTAGTAGCCTATTCCCTCGTTGCGGCGACTGCTGGGCAGCACGTCGATGGCCATCGTCGAGTTGGCGACGGTAAGGGCTCCGAACGAGCCGCCGTGCAGCGTGCGGACTATGCAGAACAGCAACAGGGTGGCTGCAGCAAGATAACCCGCAAAAAAGATGAAGAAGACGCCGTAGCAGACCATGAGGACGTGCTTGCGGTTGAACGTGTCAACAATGAACCCGCTAAAGGGACGCACCAGCAGCGCCGTAATAGTGTAGCCTGACAGCACGATGCCGATAATGTCCTTCGTAGCGTGGAAGTGTTCGCTGAGGTACAGGGGCAGAAGGGGTGTTAAAACATAAAAGGCGAAGAACAGCGCGAAGTTGGCTGTCATCACCTTTATGTAATTAGCGTTCCACAGACGGTCAGTCATTAGTCTGCCGATTCAAATTCACGCAGGAAGCGGGTGTCGTTCTCTGAGAACATGCGGAGGTCAGAGACGCGGTATTTCAGGTTCGTAATGCGCTCAACGCCCATTCCGAAGGCGTAGCCGCTGTACTCCTTGGAGTCGATGCCGCAGAGCTCGAGCACGTTGGGGTCAACCATTCCACAGCCCAGAATCTCTACCCAGCCGGTGTGCTTGCAGAAACCACAGCCTTCGCCGCCGCAGATGAAGCACGAAATGTCCATCTCGGCACTTGGCTCCGTAAACGGGAAGTAGCTGGGGCGCAGGCGAATCTTCGTGTCGGCGCCGAACATTTCGCGGGCAAACGAGAGCAGCACCTGCTTCAGGTCGGTGAACGAGACGTTCTTGTCGATGTACAGACCTTCTACCTGGTGGAAGAAGCAATGAGCGCGGGCTGTGATGGCCTCGTTACGATAAACGCGGCCCGGACAGATGACGCGGATGGGCTCCGTTAGCTTGCCGTCCTCGGTGTGCATGTGCTCCATGACGCGGGCCTGCACGCTGCTGGTATGCGAGCGCAGCAGAATGTTCTTGGTCACGTCGTTGGGGTGCTGTGAAACGAAGAAGGTGTCCTGCATGTCGCGGGCAGGATGGTCGGCAGCGAAGTTCATCTTGGTGAACACGTGCAGGTCGTCCTCCACCTCAGGACCGTCGGCCAGAATGAATCCCATGCGCGAGAAGATGTCGATAATCTCGTTGGTCACGATGGTCAGCGGGTGGCGTGTGCCAAGCTGTATGGGGTAGGGGGTACGCGTCAGGTCGATGGCCTGCTCCTGGCTTGCGTCACCATTCTGCTCAATCTGCTCCTTCAGGGCGTTGATGCGGTCGAAGGCCGTCTGTTTGAGCTCGTTAATCTTCATGCCGACGGCTTTCTTCTCCTCGGGAGCCACGTTGCGGAAATCCTGCATGAGTGCATTGATTTCGCCTTTCTTACTCAGGTATTTCAGACGCAGTTCCTCAATCTCTGCGGGGGTTTTAGCGTCCAGACTCTTTACTTCTTCAAGTAACTTTTCTATCTTGTCAAGTATCATAATGCTGAAAAATTTTGTGCAAAGGTAATAAATATTTACGATTTACGATTTACAATTTACATTTTTTTTGTACCTTTGCACAAAAATCAAGCATAGAGGTAATATGAAAAAGGATTTCGTTTTAGCATTTGTGCTGGGCATTACGATGGTTTGCTGTGGGCAGAAAGCGGCTCAGAGTGATAATGAGGCGTTTGACATTACGAAGTTTTTGGACCAGATAAAGGATAACCCAGAGCTGCGTTATGCCCTTTCGTCTGAAGAACTCTCTCCTAAAGAGTACGCGTTGGTTGACATTGACGGCGACGGTCAGAACGAGCTGATGGTGCGTGACACCCTAATCCATTATCAGGCCATTTACACTATCGAGGGCGACAGCCTCTGGATGCTGGCCTATAAAGACGGGTGCACCGACCTGGAGTTCTATAAGAATGGCGTAGGCTATCAGGCTTATTACTCTCCTGGCCATGCTTGTGACGGCGTCGGCATGTTGCAGAACAGCCGTCATGGTGACTGGTATGTGCATCAAGTGGATTTTGACATTTCAAGCGAAGATAGTGTCGTGGAGGGCGAGATGTTTCTCATCAACGGCGAGATGGTCACAGCCGAGGACATCGAGGCTTTCAAGAAGAAGCTGGGTGAACCCGTAGAAGCTCCTGTTGCTGAGTGGCTCCCCATTGACGGGGCGGCCAAGGCAACCCCCAGCGAGGCTGATGCCGACGAGGACACGATGGACGAAGAGAGCTTCCCCATGAAGTATATCAACGAGAAAGTGGCAGAAGCCGATGAGCGTGAGGGCGAGCCCTTTACCCGCTATGCGTGGGTGGGAATTGACGGCAACAGCATGGTGCTCTTCTCCAGCGAGACAGGAGCCAGCCAGGCTCTGTTCTACAGCTATACCGCCACCAGCTACGAACTTGTGGCCTGCCACACGGGACCGGGACACCTGGAGTACTTTGAGCACGGCGTGAAGCAAGTGCGGGGATGCGGCACAGGCTGCACCGTCACCGACTTCATCACCTTCGACGACGAAGGAATGCCCAAGACCTTGCTGTCCTACTATCAGGCGTATGATGAAAAAGGTAACCTGGCAGAGCAACATCTGACGCTGACCGGATACGATGATGAATACGACGACGAGGCTGCCGCCCAGACGGCCAAAGAGGGTGAAGAGGCGTTAGGAAAGCCCGTCACGCTGTCACCCTCGTGGCAGCCGTTGCCTAAGAAATAACACTACAGTTACGACAGAAGAGAGCGCATGAAGAAACTATTGTGGCTGATGACGGCCGTCGTCTTACTTTCAGCTGCCTGCACCGACCGGCGTTCAGGGGGAGGCAACGATGCACCTGCTGACTCAACGGGAGTTGCTGACAGCGTGCCTAACGACACGCTGGAAGAGCTGATTTCTGAGACACCGATGCCGAAGGCTGCCGACGAGTTGTTTGATGACTTTATCTTCAACTTTGCTGCCAGCAAGAAGGTACAGCTGGCCCGCATCCACTTTCCCCTGCAGGTGGTGAAGGGCGAGGAGCACGAACAGGTGCAGAAGAGCGGCTGGACGACAGATCACTTCTTCATGCAACAGGGGTTCTACACGCTCATTTTCAACGACGAGGCGCAGATGCAGCTCTGTAACGACACGTCGGTCAATCATGTTACGCTTGAAAAGATTTACCTGAACAAGAAGTTTGTCAAGCAGTACGTCTTCGGGCGCGAGAACGGACTGTGGATGATGCAGCGCGTTCAGCTCATTGACCTGGACGACTCGCCCAATGCCTCGTTCCTTAACTTTTACTCAAAGTTTGTTACCGACTCGCTCTTCCAGGTGGAGAGCCTGAGTGCGACGGTTGACTTTGTCGGTCCTGACCCTGACGACGACTTCGCCCAGATGGAGGGCGTCATCACGAAGGACACGTGGCCGGCCTTTGCACCCGAGTTGCCTTCTGACATGATTTATAACATCATTTACGGCGACCAGACGGCGGCGGGCGACAAGCGGGTGTTTGTGATTCGCGGTATTGCCAACGGTTTTGAGGTGGAACTGACGTTCAAGCAGAGTGGCGAACACTGGCGGTTGACGAAACTGGTCACTTAGTTGAGGTTTGAGGTTTTATGAAGGATATTAAGAACTATAGTCTTTTACGGCATAACACGTTTGGTATAGAGGCTCGCTGCGACCGCTTTGTTGAAGTCGGCAGCGAGGCTGAGTTCCAGTCGTTGCTGCCCCTTACCGAGCCGTTGCTCGTCATAGGAAGGGGAAGCAACCTGCTGTTGACGCAGGACTTTCACGGGACGGTACTTCGTTCGGACATCATGGGTATTCAGGTGGTTGCTGGCCCGGACGGCAGTCACGTTCGTTGTGGCTCGGGTGTAGAGTGGGACGATGTGGTAGGCTTCTGCGTCGGTCAAGGCATCTATGGTGCCGAGAACCTGTCGCTCATTCCCGGCGATGTGGGCGCTTCGGCAGTACAGAATATTGGTGCCTACGGGGTGGAAGTGAAAGACATCATAGAGAGCGTTGAGGCCATAGAGATAGCAACTGGCACGAAATACACCTTCACCAATGCCGACTGTCAGTACGCCTACAGGCACAGCCGCTTTAAGGACGAGTGGCGTGGCCGCTTCTTCATCACCTATGTCACCTATCGTCTTAGCAATACCTTCTGCCCCAAGCTCGAGTACGGAAACATCAGGAACGAGCTGGCTGTAAAGGGAATAACAGAACCCACAGCCCAGCAGTTGCGGCAGGTCATTATCGACATTCGCCGCGCCAAGCTGCCCGACCCAAAGGAGGAGGGTAATGCTGGCAGTTTCTTTATGAACCCGGTGGTCAGTCGTGCAAAGTATGAAGCGCTACAGGCACAATATCCGCAGATGCCACATTATTATATAGATGCCGACCACGAGAAGATTCCGGCAGGCTGGATGATTGACCAATGCGGGTGGAAAGGCCGAACGGTGGGACGTGCGGGTGTACACTCCAAGCAGGCATTGGTGCTGGTCAATCGAGGTGGTGCTACAGGCGGGGAAATCGTTGCCCTCTGCCGTCAGATTCAGCAGGACGTGAAGCAGCGCTTCGGCATTGAGATACACCCTGAGGTGAACATTATCTAAATCCGTAAATCGAAAATCCGTAAATCGTAAATATCATGTTGAGGCTGACATTCTTAGGAACAGGAACTTCGTGTGGCGTACCCACTATAGGCTGTCAATGTGAAGTGTGTCAGAGCAGCGACCCGCGCGACAAGCGTCTGCGCTGTTCGGCGCTGTTGGAGACAGAACGCACGCGCCTGCTCATTGACTGCGGACCTGACTTCCGCCAGCAGATTCTACCTATGCCCTTCCGCAAGATTGACGGGGTGCTCATTACTCATGCCCACTACGACCACATGGGCGGAATGGACGACCTGCGCCCTTACTGCCAGTTTGGAGAGATTAACGTCTATGCCGACCCCACAGCCAAAGAGGGACTGCTGCAAATGCTGCCTTACTGTTTTGCTGAGCATCGTTACCCGGGTGTGCCCGCCATTCAGCTGCGGGAAATCCTCCCACACGAGCCGTTCTTGATTGGCGACATCAGCATTACCCCCATTCAGGTAATGCACGGCAAGCTGCCCATTCTCGGTTTTCGCTTCACCCAGCACTCATCGCCTGGAGTACTTATCTACATCACCGACATGAAGACCATCGACGAGGGTGAGTTCGCCTATCTGACCGATGTTGACACGCTGGTGGTCAACGCCCTCAGAATAGGGAAACCGCACCATTCGCACCAGATGCTTAGTGACGCTGTCAGCTTTGCCGAAAGGGTAGGGGCCCGACGTACCTATTTCATTCATCCCAGTCACGAAATAGGTCTGCATGCCGAGACCAACAAAACGCTGCCCGTCGGTATGGCGTTGGCATACGACGGGCAGGTCATAGAAGTGTAGGCTCGTTTTCCTTCTGTGTCTATTCGCGTTCTCTTTCTCCTACCTGGCGCAGGAAACGTCCGTTGACGTCAATTGCTTTCTTGTAGGTGTAGCGGCCGCCTTCTTCATAGTATCCATAAGAAGATACAATAATCTCCTTACGGTCCCAGTCGCACTCCTGCACACCTTCAGTAGCAGAAATCTGCATGGCCGTAAGCGTGTTGACATCAATGATGTAGGTCCAGATGTTGCGACTGTCGGGGCAACCCTCTACCACCACTTTGTTGACATAACCGGGAAAAATGTAGGCCTTGTCGGCTGCGGCAATCTGGTCAATGCCCACCGTCACGCCGTTGCCGTTATTCTTCTGCATGCGTTCCCATTGTCCTTCAGCCATTGGGTTGGTGGTGCAAAGCTTGCGAACCATGCCAGTCTGCTTGTTAACATACCAGACGGAATAGACTATGTATTCTTCTCGTATCACTTCCTCCACATTAGTATAGACGGCCACATCACCGTGACTGTCCTTCAGCTCTGCCGTAGAGGGTAGTTGTGCCTGGGCACTAAGTGTAGCGAAACACGAAAGGAAGAGTGCTAAGAGTACCTGTTTCATTTCTTTAGTTTTTTGAAGAGTGCAGCACCTTTTGACAACAATTCATACTTAGAGTTCAGCTTCAAGGCGAGAAGGGTGACATCGTAGGCCATCAGCCCGATGTTGACGGCCGTCGATATTTTCTCCTGCCGGTTGTTCGTCTTGGGTATGAACGTCTCATCGAAGAGCTTGGTAATACTGCTGGTGTCGCGGGCAATGTCTTTTCTGACACGCTCCTTCCGCGATGCTATATCTTTCAGACTGCTGTATGAGTTCATGAGGTTCTTATTTCTTTTTGTTGTTACTTTGTTACTTCGTTAAGAGTCCATGAGTGTCTCTGAAAGAAACCTGACCAGAGGTCTTTCAATGAGCGGCTTGCGTAGCAGAATGGCCAGCAGCAGTACAACCAGAAAGAAGCCGGAGACGATGGCAAAGGCCCAGCCCGTGCCAACGTAGGGCTCAATCCAGTGGACGGTGGCAAAACTGAGATAGAACAGGACGAGCAGGGTAAGTATGGCAACGACAACGCCCAGAATGAGGGCCGAGCCGATGCGCACGGTCTTCTCGATTACGTCAAGCTGCACGTATTCCTTCTGCAGCGTGAGGTAATGTTTCAGCTCACTGAACAGTTCGCCGATGTTCTCGACGTTCTTGTCGCTTGAAATCATAAGCGTGGGGTGTTATTCTGCGTCAGCAGCGGCTTCTTCCAGTTCGTCAACCAGCTCCTCCACGTCGTCCTTCTTCAGCTTGATGTTATGCTTCTTCAGGAAGTCGCGGGTAGCGTCGCTGATTTTGCCACGAGTGTCTGAACCCTTTTCGGGTGCGAGAATAAGACCTAATGTTGCTCCGACGAGTGCTCCGCCAAGGAAAGCACCAATGTAACCATAACCTTTCATAATACTTTAAATTTTTAAGTTAGACATGTTTTGTGGTTACAAAGATACAAAAAAATCATAATTCCCAATTCATATTTCCTAATAATTTTTTAAATTTCACGCATTTAACAAACTTTATGTGGAAAAAATAGCCATATTTGCGCGATATTTTGTAATTTCGCACTCAATATTTCGAAAAAGGAATAAATAAGTTTAACAAAATAACAAAAGAAAATGAACAAGTACATGTTTTTAGGCGCAGGTTTGTGCGTCGCAATGGCTTTGACAAGTTGTGGAACAAGTGAGAGTGCCTACAAGAAGGCTTACCTGAAGGCTCAGCAGAGGACAGAGGCTCAGCGTACCGACCCCACTCCGACGGTGACGACCCCGACAGAGACTCCTACCGTTACTCCTGTCACGACAACTCCGGTTACTGAGACTCGTATTATTGACAACACCGATGCCACTCCCATCCGTAGCGAGCGCATTGAGCTGCAGTCTGGTTCTGCCTTGAAGGCTTATAGCGTTGTTGTCGGCTCTTTCCAGCTCAGAGGAAATGCAGAGGGTGAGGTGCAGCGTCTGCTCAACAAGGGTTACGATGCCCGTCTGGTATTCTCTCCTGAGAACAATATGTATCGTGTTGTAGCTTCATCGTTCGACACCAAGCCTGAGGCAGCACAGAGCCGTGACCAGCTGTCACAGCAGTATCACGGAGCATGGTTGCTCTACGCTAAATAAAGATACACGTGGCACGTATTCTTTCCATTGACTACGGTAAGAAACGTACAGGATTGGCAGTCACCGACCCTCTGCAGCTCATAGCCGGAGGGTTGGCGACTGTTTCTACTTCTGAACTCTTCGATTATCTGCGGGCTTATGCTGACCGCGAACAGGTGGAGCGCATCATTATTGGTGAACCCCGCCAGCCCAACGGACTGCCCAGTGAGAACCTGCCGCGTGTGCAGCAGTTTGTCAATCGCTGGCGCAAGGCAGTGCCCCAGATTCCCATTGAAATGTACGACGAGCGCTTTACTTCGGTGCTGGCTCATCAGGCAATGATTGACGGCGGGCTGAAGAAGAAAGCCCGCCAGAACAAAGCTTTGGTGGATGAAATCTCTGCCACCATCATTCTGGAGGACTACATGCGTTCGCGTAAATTGTAATTCGAAAAATCGTAAATCAAAAAATGATATTACCTATTTATATTTATGGTCAGCCCGTATTGCGCAAGGTGGCCGAGGACATTCCCGCCGACTATCCCAACCTGAAGCAGCTGCTGGCTGATATGTTCGAGACGCTGACCGCCTCTGACGGCGTCGGGTTGGCCGGACCGCAGATAGGCAAGGCCATACGGGTTGCGGTAATCGACCTCGATGTGCTGAAAGACGACATGCCCGAGTACAAGGATTTCCGTCATGCCTATATTAATCCGCACATTATTGAGTTCGACGACGAGCAGACGGAGACGATGGAGGAGGGGTGCCTGTCGCTGCCTGCCATTCATGAGAAGGTAACCCGTCCTACGCGCATCCGTGTACAATGGCTCGACGAGGACCTGCAGCCGCACGACGAGTGGGTCGATGGCTATCTGGCACGTGTCATGCAGCATGAGTTCGACCATTTGGACGGAAAGATGTTTATTGACCGCATTTCTCCGCTCCGCAAGCAGCTCATCAAGAGCAAACTGCGTGCCCTGATGCAAGGCCGCTACCGTTGCGGGTACAAGACGAAGGCACTATCTAAGTGAAGAGTGAAGAATGAAGAGTGAAGAATGAAGAGTGAAGAATGAAGAGTGAAGAATTTGCTCCCGCCCGCCACAAGCCCATGTGTACTGTTCTATATGGGCGTTTACTTTTGTGTGTTCTATTCTTCACTCTTCACTCTTCACTCTTCACTTCAACCTGTTTTGCACAGTTCAATACCGACAGGCTGGTCATGATAGGCCGGTCGGCACTCTATTACGAGGACTACGTGCTCAGCATCCAGTATTTTAATCAGGCCATAGCCGCCAAGCCTTATCTCTACGAGCCTTGGTTCTTCCGGGCTGTTGCCAAGTACTATCTGGACGACTTCGCCGGTGCCGAAGCCGACTGTACGGAAGCTATAGACCGTAACCCCTACATTGTCAACCTCTACGAGTTGCGCGGCCTGACGCGTATTCAGCAGAAGAAGTACAAGGATGCCATAGGCGACTATACCAAGGCGCTGAAGTACGACCCCGAGGGGCAGAACCTTTGGCACAACCGAATACTATGCCGCATACAGGAGAAGGACTACGACAAGGCCCACTTAGAGCTGGACACCATGCTGACCCGCTGGAGCCAGTACGCCCGAGGCTATTCTATGCGTGCCGAGATCTACATGATGCAGAAGGACACCACCAGCGCCGTCGAGGCACTCGAACGGAGTCTGGAGCTCGACCCCTACGACGGGGCCATCTGGGCTGAACGGGCCGTCATCTCCTTGTCGCGCAGCGAGTGGAAGGAGTCAGAGGAATACCTGAGCAAGGCCATCCACCTGTTGCCCAAACAGGCAAATAACTACATCAACCGTGCCCTTGCACGCTACAACCAGAACAACCTGCGTGGCGCTATGGCCGACTACGACGTAGCCCTCGACTTCGACCCCAACAACTTCCTGGGACATTACAACCGCGGACTGTTGCGTGCGCAGGTGGGCGACGACAACCGCGCCATTCTGGACTTCGACTTTGTGCTGAAGCTGGAGCCCGAGAATCTCATGGCACTCTACAACCGCGCCACCCTGCTCGACAAGACGGGCGACCTGCGCGGTGCCATTCGCGACTATACCAAGGTCATCGACCAGTACCCCAACTTCTGGACAGGACTGCAGAGCCGTGCCAGCTGCTACCGAAGGCTGGGCATGACGAAGCAGGCCGATTCAGACGAGTTCCGCGTCTATAAGGCACAGCTTTATAAGCACCTGTACGGTACCCAGCCCCGGCTCAGCAAGAAGCAGATGCGTAAGCGCTCTGACGACGACCTGGAGAAGTATAACCAGATAGTGGTGGCCGACGAACAGGAGATAGAGCACGAATACAAGAGCGAATATCGTGGACGTGTGCAGAACCGTAAGGTACAGATTGAGCTGCTGCCACTTTACGGCCTCTCTCTCAGCCCTCAACACTCAACCCTCGAAACGCAACGCTCAACGCTCAATCCCCAGATTGAGGCCTACAATCAGCAGCGCGGTGTCAGGAAACTCTATCTCTCAAACACCCAGACCACGCTTGACGAGACGCAGACCAACAACTATTTTGCCTACATCGACTCGCTGTCAGTGGCCATCACTCAACCCTCAACGCTCAACCCTCAACGCTCAACGCTCAACACTCAACTCTACTTCCAGCGAGCCATTGCCTACGCCGAGATACAGAACTTCGACAGTGCCATCGACGACCTGACCACCTATCTGCAGACCGACACCGCGTCGGTGCTGGCCCTGTGGCAGCGTGCCGTCTGTCAGGCAAAGGCCAACGACTTCAATGCCGCTCAGGGAACCGATGTCAGCATGAAGACCGCCAGCGTCATAGGCGACCTTACCGAAGCCATCGGTCACAGTCAGCAGAACGCCTACTTATATTATAACCGCGGCACCATGTATGCCCGCCGTGCTGACTACGAGCGCGCCATTAGTGACTTCAACAGCGCCATAGAACTCGACCCGACGCTGGCCGAGGCTTGGTATAACCGCGGACTCTCTCACCTCTACAGCAACCGTCAGCAGGAGGGCATCAGCGACCTGTCGAAGGCAGGCGAATTAGGACTCTACACCGCCTATTCCGTCATCAAGAAATACCGCAAATAATTAAAAACCCAAGCTTATGAAGATTCTAATGATAGGGGGCACTGGCACCATTAGCAGCGCCATTACCCGACAGTTAGCTGAAAGCGGTCACGACCTGTGGCTGCTGAATCGTGGAAACCGCAGAAACGAAGTGCCGTCAGGCGTAACCCAAGTCATTGCCGACATTGACGATACCGCCGAAGTGTTGCGGCAAATAGGTGACGAGCAGTTCGATGCCGTGTGCGAGTTTATTGGCTTCGTCCCTGAGCAGGTGCAGCGTGACATCCGCTTGTTCTCCGGGCGCACCCGCCAGTATGTCTATATCAGTTCGGCATCGGCCTATAACAAGCCTGCCGCCAACCACGTCATCACCGAGGGCACCACCTTGGCCAACCCCCATTGGGAGTACTCGCGCAACAAGATAGCCTGCGAGGAGCTGCTGATGAAGGCCTATCGTGACGATGCCTTCCCCGTAACCATTGTGCGCCCCAGTCACACCTACTGCGAACGCAGCGTGCCGGTTAGCGTACACGGGCCCAAGGGCAGCTGGCAGGTGCTGAAGCGCATGCTGGACGGCAAGCCTGTCATTATTCAGGGCGACGGTTCCTCACTATGGACGCTGACTTGGAACGAAGACTTTGCCCGAGGCTTCATCGGGCTGCTGGGCAAGCCGAAGGCCATAGGCGAGGCGTTCCAGATTATGAGTGACGAGCAGCTCTCGTGGACGCAGGTCTATCAGTGTGTGGCCAATGCCCTTGGGGTTGAGCTGAAACCTTATTATGTGTCATCTGCGTTCCTGGCCAAGGCCGCTCCAAGTGAGTATGACTTTGAAGGAAACCTGCTGGGTGACAAATCGGTAACGGTGGTGTTCGACTGTACGAAACTGAAGCGGGTCGTTCCAGGTTTCAAGGCTGTCGTCCGTTTCGATGAGGGCGTGCGCCGCTGCGTGGCTTACCTCAAAGCCCACCCCGAACTGCAGCAGGAAGACCCTGACTTCGATGCTTGGTGCGACCGCGTCATCGCGGCCCAGGAGCAGGCCCTCAGGAGTCTTTAGCCATCGTTACCAGTTCCTCACTCTTCAGGAGTCTTCTGCCACAGGGAGTATAGGAAGAACCCAATGGCTGCGAGACCAATGATTTCAAGACCAATGGCCAAGAAAGAGCAGATGGTCAGGAAGTTTACAGGGAAATAACTCTCGAACACCATTCTGAAGAAGAAGGTGACGAAGCTCAAAATGTGGATGACAAGTAAGACTGCTGTGCCGCCAAGACCGGCTAAGGCAGCTTTCTTTAAACTGATGTTCATAGTCGTAAATATTATTAGGTGAATAATTTTGGGACAAAGATACAAAATAATTGACAATTGGCAATTGTTATTGATAATTATTTTGTAATTTTGCCGCCGATTTAAACTTAAACATATATTGTAGATATGATTCAGATTACTTTTCCCGACGGATCTGTTCGCTCGTATGAGCAGGGCGTGACGGGTTTTGAGATTGCCGAGAGCATTTCGCCGGCTCTGGCACGCGACGTTCTGAGTTGCGCAGTAAACGGCGAGACCATCGAGTTGAACCGCCCCATTATGGAGGATGCCCAGCTGGAGCTCTTCAAGTGGGACGACGAGCAGGGCAAGCACACTTTCTGGCACACCAGTGCCCACTTGCTGGCCGAGGCATTGCAGGAGTTGTATCCGGGCGTGCAGTTCGGCTTCGGTCCTGCCATCGAGAACGGCTTTTTCTACGACGTGCTGTTGAAGGACGGCGAGAGTATCAAGGAGAGTGACTTCCCCAAGATTGAGGAGAAGATGCGCGAGCTGGCCTCCAAGAAGGAGCCCGTGGTACGCCGCGAGGTGCCTAAGGCAGAGGCGCTGAAGGAGTTTGCCGCCGACGGCCAGACCTACAAGTGCGAGCACATTGAGCAGGACCTGGAGGACGGAACCATCACCACCTATACGCAGGGCTCGTTCACCGACCTGTGCCGTGGCCCGCACCTGGTGAACACGGGTGCCATCAAGGCCATCAAGCTGACCTCAGTGGCCGGTGCCTTCTGGCGCGGCGATGCCACCAAGCAGCAGCTGCAGCGCCTCTACGGTATTTCGTTCCCCAAGAAGAAGATGCTCGACGAGTATCTCGTCATGCTCGAGGAGGCCAAGAAGCGCGACCACCGCAAGATTGGTAAGGAGATGGAGCTGTTTATGTTCTCCGAGAAGGTAGGCAAGGGCCTGCCCATCTGGCTGCCGAAGGGCACCGACCTGCGTCTGCGTCTGCAGGACCACCTGCGCAAGGTACAGAAGCGTTTCGGCTATCAGGAAGTCATCACACCGCACATTGGAAGCAAGAACCTCTACGTCACCTCCGGTCACTGGGACCACTACGGCAAGGACTCATTCCAGCCCATCACCACACCCGAGGAGGGCGAGGTATATATGCTGAAGCCCATGAACTGTCCGCACCACTGCGAAATCTTCGCCTGGAAGCCCCGCTCATACCGTGACCTGCCCCTGCGCATAGCAGAGTTCGGTACGGTTTATCGCTACGAGCAGTCGGGCGAGCTGCACGGCTTTACCCGCGTACGTAGCTTCACGCAGGACGATGCCCACATCTTCTGCCGTCCCGACCAGGTGAAGCAGGAGTTCCTCAACGTCATGGACATCATCGGCGTGGTGCTGACGGCTTTCGGCTTCAACTTCGAAGCACAGATTTCGCTGCGCGACCCCAACGACCATAATAAGTACGTGGGAACCGACGAGGACTGGGCACTGGCCGAGCGTGCCATTGTCGAGGCTTGCGAGGAGAAGGGTCTGCCCGCCAAGGTGGAATACGGCGAGGCTGCGTTCTACGGTCCGAAGCTCGACTTCATGATCAAGGATGCCATCGGCCGCCGTTGGCAGTTAGGTACCATTCAGGTGGATTACAACCTGCCCAAGCGCTTCCAGCTGGAATATACCGACGAGGACAACCAGAAGAAGACGCCCGTCATGATTCACCGTGCACCGTTCGGCTCTCTGGAGCGCTTCACGGCTGTGCTCATCGAGCACACCAGCGGTCACTTCCCCCTCTGGCTCACGCCTGAGCAGGTGGTGGTTCTGCCGCTGTCGGAGAAGTACAACGACTACGCCTTCTCCGTGCAGAAGCAGCTCGACCAGGCCGGTGTCCGCGCCCAGGTGGATGACCGCAACGAGAAGCTGGGTCGTAAGATTCGCGACAACGAGCTGAAGCGTATTCCCTACATGCTCATCGTGGGCGAGAAGGAGGCTTCCGAGGGTCTTGTCAGCATGCGTCAGCAGGGTGGTGGCGAGCAGGCCACGATGACCGTTGCTGAGTTTGCCAAGAAGATTAACGACGCTGTAGCGGAAATGACAAAGGACTTCTGATGGATTTCTTACAAAGAGCACTATTACTGTTGGGCGACGGCGTCATGGAGCGTGTCGCCCAACAGCGTATTATCGTCTTTGGCTGCGGCGGGGTAGGGTCGTGGTGCATCGAGGCACTGGTGCGCTCCGGCTTCCGTCACATTACTCTGGTTGATTTCGACCGCGTCAGTCCCAGCAACATCAACCGCCAGCTCATGGCCACGCAAAGCACGGTGGGACAGGTGAAGGTAGAGGCCATGCGCCGGCACCTGCTCGACATCAACCCCGAGGCGGACATCGTTATTCGCAACGAGACATATTGTGCCGATACGGCCGAGACGTTCCCGCTGGACGACTACGACTACGTGATTGATGCCATCGACTCGCTACCCGACAAGCAGCTGCTCATTGAGCGTGCCACGCGCTCACGGGCTCAGTTCTTCTCATCGATGGGTGCTGCCCTGAAGATGGACCCCACGCGTGTGCAGGTCACTGAGTTCTGGAAGGTTAAGGGCTGTCCGCTGGCCCGTGCGCTGCGTCAGCGTTTCAAGAAGCAGCAGCGTTTCCCCGCCCGTAAGTTCCAGTGCGTCTATAGCGACGAACTGCTGAAGAACCAGGAGGTCGCCGATGATGGCGAGCGTGCCAACGGCAGTCTGGTTCACATCACCGCCATCTTCGGTCTGACCCTTGCCGGTCTGGTCATTCAGGATGTCAGGAAGAAATGAGCCTTTTTTTTAATGAGAAATGAGTAATTACGATATCCGTGCAAGCCATTGAGCATTGCCTTAGGGGAATATTCCGCCTTTATGTGGTAATCCTCATTCCTCATTCCTAATTTCTAATTACTTTTAGCAACGGCCCGGCTGCTGTAAAAAAAACGGCGAAAAACTTGCCGGTTTCAGATATCGCAAGGATACGACTTATGGCAGTCGTTCAGCGTGCACACCTACTCGAAGGACGAGTGGTACAACGTCCCGCACCCCATGTTTTATTATAATGTAGAACACGACAAACAGCTGATTTATGAGTCTTAATCAATAAGAACGTCAGATTATGGTCAGCCTTGTTATGTCACTCACCTGTCCCTTGACACATCTAATTCCTCATTCCTAATTCCTCATTCCTAATTACTTTTAGCAACGGCCCGGCTGCTGTTATTGAGCAATGAGGGCGACAGCGATGCGGCTTTTCGCCAATACGCCTATCCCATCATTTATTGATTCCTTCCCTATCTTGATGATGATACATCACAAAAAAACAGCGAAAAGTTTTGGAAATTTGGGAAAAGAAATTATCTTTGCTGCGTAAAAGAAAGCAGGAGGTAACTATGTATATGAAAGAAGGATACTGGGACGTAAAGCCCCGAATAAAGAGCCTGTCGTTCCCCAAGCGAGGAAAGTTTCAGGTGGATTTGCAGGACGGCCGTTCTGTCGTGATGCCCATTTCTGCCTTTCCTTCAATCAAGAAGGTGCCCGTCCGGGAACGTAACAACTGGTACCTGATGGGGGGCGGCGTAACGTGGGACTCGTGCCCCGAGGTCATCCACATCGAGCAGATTCTGGGCAATTACCAGAACTATGCCCATGAAGTCCCTTATGAGCAAGGGCGTGCTTCAGACAGCATGATGCTTTCAGAGCCTCTGCCCGGACAGTAAGGGCTATCGTGAGAAAACAAATAATTGTTGAACCCAGAAAACGGAAGGATAAGATAAGGGCAGGTTACAAGTGCGTAGCCTGCCCTTTGCTTTTGTTTTAACGTATAATGACCATTAATGAGCCGCGAATCGGACGTTCATTTACTTCAGCACGACCTTAACACTCCTGTTGCCTATCCTGACGATGGCGATGGAGCCTGGTTGCAGCGTGGTGTTGACGGTAGCCAGTCCAGCTCGGCTGACGGTGGAGCCTGCCTGCATGCCTGCTGTGGTGAAGACGCTGATGGGGGTGCCTTCAGCAGCTCCCTGAATGGTCAGCGTGCCACCTGCTGACTGAATGAGTACGGGCGTAGCCTTCAGCTCTGTAGCGGGGCTGATGTCGGTAGTTTCTGACAGGCCGATGATGATGCCGAACTGCCTCCAAGGATAACTGTTCTTGTATTTGTATAGAGATTCATCAGGCACATGCAGCGTAGCGTTTTTGGGGTTACTGCCATAGAAGGCCTCAGAACTAGCACTTGGCACATTGATAGCATGACAATAAACATCTGACAAGTCTGGACATGTTGCGAAAGCAAGGTAGCCAATACTTGTCACGCTATTACCAATGGTGACGGAGGTGAGGCTGGTGCAATCAGAGAATATATTAAATATTGATAATCAATTACTTACATGTTAAACGGTAGAAAAGCGGATTGATGACTATGGAATGCACAAAATATGGAGAAGATTTAACGTATTTAACCTTTTTTGGGGCAGGGAGAATTCAACAAGCAAGTGTAAATTAACAACAAGTAATTGAAATACTCCTCAATTGGAGTTGTAAAATTGAGTTCCTTTCTTGGTCTCGTATTGATTTTCAATGTTATTTCATCTATATCTCCGTCCTTTAGTTGTTTCATTGCTGCATCATGCCACGCGCCCCTTCATAAGAGCAACTCTTAGCACCTACTTTTTGTGCTTCATTCAGAGCTGTTTCCAAATCTGATTCTAAGAGATCGCATATTCCAAACATCACTTTGTCTTTGAACAAATTATTAATCAAAGCAGCCGCTGTCCAGTCGCCCGCACCAGCGGTATCCACCACTTTTTCATTTGCAACAGGTTCCAAGTGCTTCCAATCGCCACTCAAGCGGTAGCTCAAGCCCTTTGCTCCTTGCGTCTGGATAAACAGCTTATCCTTATAGCCTTTAAACTGGTTAATCTCTTTTATCCTCTGTTCCGAGAACTTGACTATATCAGACACCTCAACACATTTGTTAAACAGGCTGACATTACCTCCTCTGCTGGAAGGCTCAAAGAATATCACCGCCCCCTTTTCCTTGAATGTAGTGGCTAGCTTCAAGATGGCGGGGGAAACCCTGTCAAAGAAGAATACCTTTGGCACAAAGTCTATCCTCTCAATCACCTCATTCGCCTGTTTCAGCGTCAGCGACTTGAAGTCCAGATAGAACCGACCCATATTGTTACGCGATTCAAATTTATGCGTAGGAATACCA
>FLNX01002700.1_pt1 | contig 85158 bp, 65 predicted proteins | sample 1140341 | NCBI WGS metagenome assembly FLNX01 (sample SAMEA3878208, study PRJEB12797) | bioreactor metagenome | biome: Moose rumen | place: Sweden | collected 2011-10
ATAATTAGCGTATGTCAAGAAACTATTATGATGACTCTTACGAAGAGTACGATGATTACGAGTGTGATAGCTACGATGATGGTGGCTATGAGTGGACAGAAGAAGACTCTTGGGATGCGCTGACAGACGGGATGTATGGCGATATGCCAAGTGATCCGAGAATGTATGATGCTATGATGGATGCTTTGGGATTCTAAAATCGCGTTTCGTTCATGGGCAGAAGTCAAAAAGGGGAAAGTTCAAAGGAGTTGGAGCGACATGTCCGCTCTACTCTTTTGAATGATATAAAACAGAAGATTAGCTTACTCCGAGAAAGCGGAATAAGCGAAAGCGAGATAGCATCTCTGTTTTATGTTGAAAGACCGCTGCCGTTGCTAATAGTAGGTAAAGACAACAGAATCTTTCTAGGTGATAAGCGGAACGAAGTTCATCTGGAGCCGCTAGTCAAGGCTATCTATTTGCTTTTTCTTAAGCATCCAGAGGGAATTGTATTCAAGTCTTTGCCTGATTATCGAAAAGAACTAACTTCGTTGTACGACAAAGTAAGGCCTTGGGGATTGTCAGACAGAGCCTTGCAGAGTATCGAAGACGTAACGAACCCGATGCTGAACTCTATCAATGAGAAGTGCGCCAGAGTCAAGAAAGTATTCGTAGGAATCCTTGGAAGCGAGATGGCTAAGCATTATTATATAAAAGGTACACGAGGAGAGCCTAAGAGTATTGCCTTGCCACGTGGCTTAGTACTTTGGGAATAAAATGCTTATTTCACAAGGCTTGTCTTTGAGAATCATTTCTAAAGATGGAAAATAAGCCTTATCTTTGCAAACAACCAAAGATTTACAATTATGACAGATTACGAGTATATTGTCCAACAAGTGAAGAAGTACCATTATTCAGGATGGGACGCAGAAGAGTTAAGAAAGTGTGTGGATATGCTTCCCGGACTTACGAGAGAACAGCAGGTTTCGCTCTATCGAAGTAAGTGGATTGAGCATGAGAAAACCCTGAAGGAAACTATCTTCAACCTGCTATTCAAAGAGCGGATTGAGGAGAGGGATCGGAAAATCAAGGCAATGAATGTGGACGAACTCATTGAGAACCTCCATGATGAGAACGGTTATGGCAAGTTCATTGTGCTTGAAATGAAAGAACGCTATGATTCTCTGGAAGATGGGGATAAAGTGAAGATCCTTGATGCACTGTCCAAGACCACCAAGGGGGACCTAAAATGGGCTGAATCGAAGAGAAAGCAGCTAAAAACAGAAAAGTAAACTTTATGCCAGGACAAAGATACCAAAATCGACGCAGCCAGACAGCGAATAGTCAATTACCTTTGGACTTCGCTTATGGTCATGTTCAGCCTCAGGCTCTTGAGGTTGAAAAGGCTGTGCTGGGAGCACTGATGATTGACCGCGATGCATATATGGAGGTATGCGAGGTGCTGCACATAGAAAGTTTCTACGAGCCTCGAAACCAGAAAATATATGCTGCTATCCAGCAACTGAACCTGGAAGAGAAACCTGTGGATGTGCTGACTGTAACTGAGCAACTGGCAAAACTGGGAACGCTTGAAGAAGTTGGTGGTCCTGGGTATGTGGCAGAACTCAGTTCGAGAGTTGCCACATCAGCCAACATTGGCTATCATGCCAATATCGTGGCAGAGAAGTATCTTTCGAGGCAACTGATTTCATATACCAGCACCATAGGCACCAAGGCATTCGATGAGACTTGTGATGTAAACGATGTCATTCAGGAGGCAGAAAGTATTCTTTTTGACATTGCCCATAAGAACATGAAGAAGGACTACACTTCAGTAGATCCCCTGATTGAAGAAGCTACTAAGATTATGCAGGCATCGGCAGGGAACAACGGTGGCGTGACGGGCATATCAACAGGGTATTATCGTCTTGATGATGTAACCAGTGGCTGGCAGAACTCTGATTTAGTTATCATTGCGGGAAGACCAGCTATGGGTAAAACGGCCTTTGCTTTGTCGATGGCGAAGAACATAGCGGCAGACCAACATATCCCGATGGCATTCTTCTCTTTGGAGATGTCTGGAGTCCAGCTGACGAATCGTTTGATTTCCAATGCTTGTGAGATTGGCGGAAAGAAGATCCTGAACGGCAATCTTGACCGAACAGACTGGGATCGGTTTGACAAGAGAATCAACAATCTGATAGGTGCACCTCTGTATATTGATGACACACCAGGCTTGTCTGTTTTTGAACTGAAGACAAAAGCTCGACGCTTGGTCAACGAGCATCAGATAAAGTTGATCATGATAGACTACCTGCAATTGATGAATGCCAATGGCATGCGGTTCAATAATCGTCAGGAAGAGGTGTCTAATATCTCACGTTCGCTAAAGGGACTGGCAAAAGAACTGAATATCCCCATCATTGCACTGAGTCAGCTGAACCGTGGTGTAGAAGGTAGAGAGGGGGCAGAGGGTAAGCGCCCAATGCTATCAGACCTTCGAGAGTCGGGTGCCATAGAACAGGATGCGGATATGGTGGTTTTTGTTCATCGCCCAGAATATTATCATTTGTATCAATCTTCAGATGGGACGATTGATTATCATGGCAAAGCTGAAATTATAATCGCTAAGCATCGTAAAGGCGCTACGGACATCGTTCTGTTAGACTTCAAGGGCGAATTTACCCGCTTTGAAAATCCGGAAGACAATACATTGAGAAATCTTCCTTTGACTGAAGGTGGCGAGATAAGAGGCGACAAACTAAATGGTGAGAATAATCAGCCTGTAGGGGCAGATACCTTTGGTGATGCGCCGATTACCCTCCCGCCTCCAATAAACGAACCCGCACCATATTAATATATGAGTATAGAGGAAGTAATTGATAGAGTTATCATGTCTCAGCAGACGATAGAGATAGAGTACTGCACGAGAAGTGAGCATGTCTTTACCTGCGAGATTACAGACATAGGGTATTCAAAATACTATGGTGGCGGGTATATCGTTGCTCGTCGAACAGATATAGGTGAAGATCGGACATTCAAGGTGAGCAGAATCCTGAGTATCAACGGGCACTCCTTCAATAAGATATATTGGCAACAAATTGGTGATGAGTTTAAGAGAATATATTAATTCACAAGACTAAAGATGGCTTTTTCTGAGCAGCCCGGACATTAGACTTGGAGATAGAGAAATGCAGATTGCAGGAGTGTAACTCCATTTAATTTCTGCTTCAAGAATGTTCATGGAATTACACTCTATTTCATAATCCGCTGTAGTATCACTTTTCGCTCAAAAAGGTCACCTGAAGGTCACTGAAAAAAAAGCACTTGCGAGAAACTCGTAAGTGCTTGATTTTCAATGTGGACCAGCCAGGGCTTGAACCTGGGACCTCCAGATTATGAGTCTGTTGCTCTAACCAACTGAGCTACAAGTCCGGTTTTGCGGTGCAAAGGTAACAATAATTTCTCAAAATAAATCAAGAATTAAGAAATATTTTGTAATTTTGCCCCGCAAATGAAGACAATTTACTTAAAAGAGCCGTTTTCTGAGCCAAAAACCTGCGTGGTGACCATCGGAATGTTCGATGGTGTACACCGTGGGCACTGCTTCGTCATAGACTGCCTGCGAGAGGAGGCAGAAAGTCGCCAGCTGCCTTCGTGCGTGGTCACCTTCGACTGCCATCCGCGACAGGTGGTGTGCCCCGACTGGCATCCACAATTGCTCTCCACGCTCGACGAAAAGCTGATGTTACTCTCAGAGACGGGCATAGACTTGTGTGTAGTGCTGCCCTTCACTAAGGAATTGGCCGCCCTGTCTGCCCGTAACTTTATGCAACAGGTACTGAAAGAACAGATTGGTGCCGAAGTGCTGCTGACTGGCTACGACAACCACTTTGGCCACAGGGAACAGGGGCAGCAGGAGGGCTTCGACGACTACAGGCGTTACGGACAGGAGCTGGGCATGGAGGTGAAAGCACTTCCTGCTGAGGGGGTCGTCAATTCCTCACTCATCAGGCAGCTGCTGACAGAGGGGCGCATAGAGGAAGCTAATGACTGCTTGGGCTACCCCTATACGGTAACGGGTACGGTGGTCAGCGGTGAACACATAGGCAGCCGCTTGGGTTTTCCCACAGCAAACCTGCAACCAGCTGACGCTTGCAAACTGATTCCTGCCAACGGTGCCTATGCCGTAAAAGTGAGGTTAGACAATTCTTTTGTACAGAAGCATGCCATGACCAACATTGGAAGGCGCCCCACCTTCGACGGGCATCAGACGACTCTGGAGACTCATATTCTGCAATACGAAGGTAAGCTTTACGGTCAACAGATGGCTGTGAGCTTCTGCCACAGGTTGCGAGACGAGCAACGCTTTGACACGCCAGAAGCTCTGGCAGAGCAGTTGCGCCACGATGCAGAAACTACGGAAAAACTATTTAACCAAGATTCAGAAGAATGAAATATTTAAAAGACGTTTTTTACATCCTGCTCTTCCTTTTTGTGTTTCTTATTATTCAGGCGGTGGTGATGCTGGTTTTAGGAGATAAGGTGATACTTAGCTCCGTCATCAGCAGCGTTCTGACACTGCTGGTTTTCGTACTGTTGCGATGGGCTCCCTTTAGCCGTGACTACGTACGCTCCCGTCCGTGGACAGCCATGTGCTGGGTGGTTATCCTTGCCCTGGGAACCATTATTCCCTCTACATGGTTAGGAGAGCAGATTCCTTATGACATGCCGGAAGAGCTGAAAGCTATGCTAACAGACATGATGCATAACCGCTGGGGCTATCTGGCCCTTGGCATTCTGGCACCGCTGGTTGAAGAGATGGTATTCCGCGGTGCTATTCTGCGGGTGCTGCTGAAGATGTTCGACAGCCGTTGGTACTGGGTGCCTATTGTCATCTCTGCCCTCCTCTTCGGAGCCGTTCACGGGAACTTACAGCAGTTTGTGCATGCTTCACTTATAGGCCTTATTCTGGGTTGGATGTATTACCGTACTGACAGCATCGTCCCCGGGGTACTGTTCCATTGGGTCAACAACTCAGCAGCATACGCCATCAGCAACCTTATTCCCGGTTCTGACGATGCTAAGCTCGTTGACCTCTTTGGCGGTAACCAGCAGGCCGTCTGGATGGCGTTGGGGTTCTCCTGCTGTCTTATCTTCCCTGCCCTCTTCCAGCTTTACTTACGGCTGAAGAAAAATGAAGAAGCCGCTCCCGACGTTTCGTGAGCGGCTTTACTTCTACGTTAGTATGTTATGAAAAATTTGAGAGAATTGAAACTTCACAGTTTCAGAATTGTGTTTTACTAAACATGATTATTTATAGAGAAAGCATAGAAATTATCTGTTCCTAAGTGTCTGCGGGACTGCGCTGCCCGAACATCTGCGAAAGAATCTCGATGAACTCCTCGTCAATGTCACCAGTCAGATTGACCAGCACAAACTTGTCGTTTTCTTTTGTCTCACACACCATGACCAGTTCTACCACTTTTCCGCTGCGCTTCTGGTGGTTGTAGAAGACGCCCTCGGAACGATCTGTACGGAAGGTCTTTACGAACTTGAAGCGACCCGGGTTCTTCTTCAGCAGTGCCTCGGCCTTCTGATAGTAGAAGTCACAGTTGGTATCAGCCTGTACGATGCGGGCACTCTTGAGTTTCGCAATAGCTTGCATGAGCGTATTGTTACGGTTTTCACCACCCATAGTGACCAGCTGCTCCATCATCTTGGGGCTGACGGTAATGCACTTCACCGTGGTGTCTTCGTTGCATTGCTGCACAAAGCGCGAGGCGAAGTCCTGTCCCCGCTGGGCCATGGCGGTCAATGATGCCATGATAATAGTCAATAAGCAAAGAACGCGTCTCATTCTATTACCACCGTTGAGTCTTTTGCCATGCCGTCCAGCTGCTGGGCATTAAACCCTTCGCCGACCATTTGCAGTGCGCTCTGCACTTTGTCGTAGGCCACTGACGGGTCTTCGTAAGTGTCCTTGTAACTGGCATAGTCAATCTCGTCGTCACTTTGGCTGTCGCCCATTGAGAACTGGGCTGCCTGTCCTAATGTGAGGAAGATGGCCACCACGGCAGCTGCCTTGAACAGCGGCATGAAACGCTGACTGAGACGAATCTCGCGGGCTTTCACCGTGGCTGGCTGACGGTTGTCGCCTATCAGCTCTAACATACGGGCGTCAAAGTCATCACCCAACTGCACTTCCTGACGCTCACTGAGCTGGAAGGCAAACAGATCGCGATACTGCTCCAAGTCAGCTGGAATAACCTTCTGACTGAAGAATGCCCGCAGAATGTTTTCCTCTTCGAGGGTAGTCTCTGCTGCAAAGTAGCGGTCTAAGAGTTGTTCAATATACTTATAGTCCATATTGTTGTATTTCATTAAATCGTTGTTTGATGGTTTGTCGCGCCCGAAAGATGTTAATCTTCACTTGTTCCTCGCTAATGCTAAGAATGGCAGCGATGTCCTTATAGCTTTTCCCCTCAATATCACGAAGCTGCATGATGCTACGCTGTTTCTCGGGTAAACCGTTTATCAGTCGTCTGACCAGCTCTATGCGGTCACGCTGCACGGCTTGTTCTTCAGGATTGGAAGCGTAGCTCATGTCGGCAGCCTCATGGCTGGTGTCGAGCGTCTGATTCTGGTTGTCGTGGCGCCTTGTGCGGTCAACAGCGAGGTTTCGGCAGATGGTGAGACAGAAGGCTTCGATGGATTCTATTTTCTCCCAGTCGTCGCGCCGGTTCCAGACTTTTATCATTGTCTCCTGTACCACATCCTCAGCTTCCTCACGGTTGAGAGTAATGCGGAGGGCCAGCCGAAAGAGCTCATTCTTCAGCGGCAACACATCGGTACGGAAACTGATATTTTTCATCCTCTCCTATATTAATGACGATTGTGAAAAAGAAAAGTTACAAAGAAAAATGCTTTTTTGTGCTTTCGCTTAAAATAATCTAACTCTCATCGCGTATCACCGTCCCCTGTATGCCATCGATGGCTGTAGCCAACGTAATGATAACGCGGCTAACACCAGCCTCAACTGCTGCCAATGCGTTCTCTATCTTTGGCAACATACCACCGCTGATGGTTCCGTCAGCTTTGTATTTATTAAATAAGGTACGCGTGATAACAGGAATAACCGAGTCATCATCGTCAGGGTTGCTCAGCACCCCTTTCTTCTCAAACGAGAAGATAAGCGTCACGTCATATTTATGGGCAAGGGCCTTTGCTGTTTCCGAGGCAATGGTGTCGGCATTAGTATTCAAGATGCATCCCTCGCCGTCATGCGTCAATGGAGCCATGACGGGGGTGATACCGGCCTCCACTAACTGAGCCAGAATGTTACCGTCAACACGGTCAACATCACCCACAAAGCCATAGTCTATGCCATCCTTCAGCGGACGTTTATGCGAACGAATAACATCGGCATCAGCCCCCGTCAGACCAAGAGCGTTCACTCCGTTTGCCTGCAGGCGGGCTACCAACTGTTTATTCACCAGTCCACCATACACCATGGTCACCACCTCCAACATCTGCTCATCGGTGATGCGACGACCACCTACCATGCGGGTCTCAACACCCAGTCGGCCAGCAACTTGCGTAGCCTTACGTCCACCACCATGCACCAGTACCTTGCGACCCTCAATGGCAGAGAAGTTACGCAACAGTGCTGCGAGCTGTTCTGCATCCTCAACCACAGCTCCACCTACTTTTACTACGGTCAGTTTTTCTTTCATCATGCTGTTTGTCGGGCTTATGCCTTTGCCTGGAAGGCGAGGGCGTACATTCGCATTTGCTTTACCATGGCCAAAAGGCCGTTGGAACGAGTGGGAGAAAGATGTTCCTTCAGTCCAATGCGGTCAATAAAATAGAGGTCGGCATCGAGAATCTCCTGCGGAGAATGACCACTAAGCACACGAATGAGCAAGGCCACAATGCCTTTCACAATAAGCGCATCGCTCTCTGCCGTGAAGCGGATGGTACCCTCTTCATAATCTGCCTGCAGCCAAACTCGGCTCTGACAGCCGTCAATGAGGTTGCTTTCCGTCTTGTACCGCTCATCTAATGGAGACTGATCGCTACCAAGGTCAATAAGCAACTGATACTTGTCCATCCAGTCATCGAAACCACTGAACTCTTCTATAATCTCGTCTTGTATCTCGTTAATCGTCATCTTTATTATTATATTTATGAATTCAAACTATGAACTAATTTAAACAACTTGTCACTTGTTCTCACTTTCTCTGGCACCTTTACAGCCACACGCGTTCCTTGCCGGGCTTCAGCCACAGGACCATTGTCGTCGTGTATCTCATCAGCTGTGACGTACAGCACGCCAGTGGTAGGGCCGGTGATGAGCAGTTTGTCGCCTACTTTGAAGGTGTTGGCATCCACGCTGAACTCTGCCACACCGAGCTTCGAGAAGTATTTTACGGCAGGGCCAATATAGACCTTCCGCTCCGTTGCCCGCGAACCATACACATCGTTCCATTCACCCAGCGTCTGTCCCTGATAGTAGCCATCCCAGAAACCACGATTGAAAACTGTGGCCAACTGGCGGTCCCATTCGTCCTTTCGATTGTCTGTAAAGGTTCCGTCAAGCACAGCAGCAATAGCTTCCTTGTAACAACGCACCACGTTATAGACATATTCGGGCCCACGGGCACGGCCTTCGATTTTGAACACGCGTACACCGGCCTGCATCATTTTGTCGATGAAACGTACAGTTTTCAAGTCCTTGGGACTCATGATGTACTTGTTATCTATCTCCAACTCATTGCCTGTCTCATTATCTGTTACAGTGTAGCTACGACGGCAAATCTGTACACATTCGCCACGGTTGGCCGAACGGTTCATGTTGTGGAGCGACAAATAGCACTTACCCGAAACGGCCATGCACAAGGCACCATGACAGAACATCTCAATGCGGATGAGCTGCCCTGACGGCCCGCAGATGTGCTGTTCCACTATCTGCCGGTAAATCTCTGTCACCTGTTCCATCTTCAGCTCACGGGCAAGCACGACAACATCTGCAAACTGGGCGTAGAACTTGAGCGCTTCTATGTTTGAAATGTTTAGTTGGGTGGAGAGATGAACTTCCATTCTGCGCTGTTGACCGACAACCTCATTACAATACATCATGACAGCCACATCAGAGGCAATGACGGCAGAAATGCCTGCCTCATGGGCTGCATCAATAATCTGGTGCATCAGGGGGATGTCCTCACCATAGATAATAGTGTTGACGGTAAGGTAGCTCTTGATGCCGTGTCGGTCGCACTCCTGGGCTATCTCGCGCAAGTCATCGATAGTAAAGTGATTGGCAGAGTGGGAACGCATGTTGAGCTGTTCCACACCGAAGTAAACCGAGTCCGCCCCTGCCTGTATGGCCGCAGCCAGCGACTCTCGCGAACCGACGGGCGCCATCACTTCGAAGTCTTTTATGGCAACATTTTTCATTTGTTTGGATATTCTTTCAGAAAACGAATAACAGCATTACGTATGCTGGTAAGACCAAAGTCTGCCGGATTGATGCTGCTGAGGGGCAACCAGAGACACTCTGCGGCATCGTCGGCGGCACTCACCGTAACATCGGCTGCCACATGCACCAGATAATCCATGTCGAGCGTGTGGACACCCATACCGCTATACATATAGACATTAGGACTGGAGAACAAGTACTCCACGTGCTCTACGTCGAGGCCTGTCTCCTCTTTGATTTCGCGACGCATGCCTTCCTCTGCCGTCTCTTGCATATCAACAAAACCGCCGGGAAGGTCAAGCGTTCCCTTGGCAGGTTCCTTGGCACGCCGCACTGCCAACAACTCCTCTTCTGCAGCCCCCCGTTTCCGGAGAATAAAGGCAGCTGTAGCAGAACAGGGGTTAGCGTAATACGTAAACCCACAGTCCTCACACTTCTTGCTCTTGAAGTTATGAATGGAAAAATGCTTACTACCGCATACCGGGCAGTAAGCAAAGATGTCCAATGGATGTGTCATTCCCAGTTATCGCTTCTAAACGGGAAGAGGGGCAGACCGCCCTGATTTCCTAAATTACCTAACATGAAGTTACGGAAACAGTAACGTACGGCCACTGGCTTCTTCACCTCAGGAGACATTACGATGACGGCTTCGTCCCATTTGCCGCCTCCCGGCTTCCAATAGTGTTGGGCCTTGGCCTTGTGGAACACACGGTCTGCACCGGCTAACTCAAAGCCCTCAATGTCCTCGAAACGGCTCATGCCGCCAAACTCATCGTTAAAATGCACGAAGACGGTGTCGTTCTTAACCGTCATCTCCTTATAAGAAGGACTCTTGGCTATAATTGACTGGCAGCCATAGGTCTGGTTGAGTGCAAGGAAAGCCAGACGCTCGCCCACCTTTTGCTTCTGGGTGGGATGAATCTGTGTCAACTCGTAGGGATAGACGCAGTCATTGGTGCAGACAATGCCGCTATTGGGAATAATCTGCGAGGCCCGGAACTGTTGTTCCTGCAGAAGGACGTTCCATGTTCCCATGGGGTCACCAGCCCAGTAAGGAGCTATCTGTACGAAATAGAAAGGTATCTCACCCAGTCCGAACTGGCTGCGCCACTGTTCAACGAGCAGCTTCAGACGTTCTGAATACTGATTGCCAGGATCACCAACGTTTGAGCAGCCTTGATAAAAGAGTATTCCTTTGACAGTATAGTTAAGAATAGGATTAAAGGTTCCGTTACCCCAAACGAGTGCACGATGGTAGTCCCACTCTTTCTTGAAGTTGACAATGCCCATCGTGTCGGTTGGTTCATTGGTATATTTCTCCAGGTTCTCCTTGGTGAGCCAACTCTCTACACGGCTACCGCCCTTGTTGGCCTCGATAAGTCCTACGGGGATATTGAGGGTTTTATTGACCAAACGGGCAAAAAAGTAACCTGTAGCAGAGAAGTCAACCACGTTCTGGGGTGTACACTCACGCCAGGCACAGTCGGCATCCTCCTGTGGTGTCATACGCATAATGCTGGGAATCTTCACGCTACGCACACCGTTGGGGTTCTGTGCTTCAAGCACATGATGGTTGAAGTTCTCAACAGGACACTGCCCGAAACCACGAAGAGGCATCTCCATATTCGACTGTCCTGCACATACCCATACCTCACCAGACAATACGTTATTCAGGGTAACTGCACCTTCACCGTCATCGAACGTAATAGTATAAGGAGTGTAGGAAGCAGCCGGAGTTGCCACCTTGACCAACCATTTACCCTGACGGTCGGCTCTTGCCTTTACCGTCTTTCCGTCCCACGACGTGATGACCTTCACCTCATTACCAGCCTTGGCCCATCCCCAAAGACGGGCATCGGTCTGCTGCTGTAATACCATGTTGTCGCAGAGGATGTGCGGCAACCTTACTTTTCCCTGTGCACCAACCGATAAAAGCGTCAATGCAGCTAATAAAAGCACTTGTTTCTTCATAGAGTGTTTGGTTTTTTACTATTTTGCCGACAAAATTACAAAATAATTCTTAATATTACGGCTTAATCTTCAATTATTTTGTAATTTTGCACCCAATATGACGTATGCTATTATCGGAACAGGAGCCATCGGTGGTTTTTATGGTGCAAAACTGGCAAGAAGCGGCAGAGATGTTCACTTCCTGCTACATCGTGACTACGACTTTGTGAAAGCCAATGGCCTACGGGTGGAATCTTGTGACGGTTCATTTATACTTAACCCTGTACAAGCCTATTGCGACACACAACAGATGCCTAAAGCCGATGTTGTACTGGTGGGACTGAAATCTACCAACGAGCACTTGTTGAAGGAATTACTCCCTCCTGTGCTAAAAGAAGACACTGTGGTGGTGCTCATACAAAACGGCATCGGACTGGAGCCAGACGTACAAGAATGGTTCCCACAACTGCAGCTGGCGGCAGGACTGGCTTTCATTTTTTCTTCGAAAACAGAACCAGGACACATCAATCACCAATGCTACGGCAGCATCAACTTGGGCAACTACTCTTGCCGCAGCGAGAAGCTCTTTTCTTCCATTTTAGCCGATTTCATCGAAGCAGGCATCGATGCACACAGCGTTGAATACCACGAGGCGCGATGGCGAAAAGCGGTATGGAACATGCCTTTCAATGGTATGACAGTTGCCCTGCACACCCAGACCGATCTGTTGCTTAAAAATCCTTCCACCCGACAGCTTATACGTGAGCAAATGATGGAGGTGGTGGGTGCTTCCCGTGCCTTAGGCATCAGTGGCATTGATGAGCTGTTTATAGAGAAAATGATAGATATGACAGACCACATGGTGCCCTACTCGCCCAGCATGCGACTGGATTACGACTTCCATCGGCCGATGGAGATTGACTATCTTTATACCCGTCCCATTGCTGAGGCAAAAAAAGTTGGATTCCACATGACCAAACTGGAAATGCTTGAACAAGAGCTACGATTTCTTAACAACCATAACATTTAACATTTCTACATTATGACTACTCCTCCATCGGCATTTTTCCTTGTTGGAGCAGCCACAGCCTATTTCACGCTGTCTGCTACACAGATTCTGTTCTGTAAGAACCGAAACCGTCTCCAAACCACTTTAGGATGGATTTTCGTTCTTTGGGCCATACTGAATTTGAAAGACATCATCTTGGTGTTTCCTGAATGCAATAACAAGGAAACCGTCAAATACATCCTTCTTATCGACGGATGGTCTATCATCACATATTATATCTTCCTTTATGAGCTGACTAAGCATAAATGGACCACATGGCGCAAAGTGTTACTGTTTTGTCTGCCTTTTGCTGTCTTTTCCATTATTTATATCGTCTTTCCTACCAACATAGTGTTGAACGCTTATGTAATTTTTCTCTGGTTATGTGCCGCAGCATTCTTTGTGATAGGATTCGTTAAAAGCAAAAAATACATTAAATACATTCACGACAACTACTCCAATATTGACGAAATAGACATATCATGGCTCAAATACATGTTTGTCTTCACCTTTTTGGAACAAAGCCTATATTTTGTCGTTGCTTACAATTTCAATTTCTTGATTGATATACTGTATTATATCTCTGCCATTGGTATGTGGCAGATTGCCCGTTCCTACAGCATGACCCTAAAGCCCGTCACCATCATTGAACCCATCACGTCACCGAAGGAAATAATGGAAAGCAAAGGCTATTCATTCGCTGGAAATATCGAGAAAAAGGTTGAAGGTGAAGAGCTTTACCTGAACAAGGACCTTACACTCACCGATTTGGCTAAAGCTATAGGCACAAACCGTACTTACTTAAGCGACTACTTCTGTAACCATAAACACACCACGTTCTATGATTACATCAACCAGCTGCGCATAGAGCAGATGGCCATTCCCATGATTCAGCAGCATCCAGAATATACAGTGGAATACGTTGCCTCAGAAAGTGGTTTTAAACATGTATCCACTTTCCGTCGTGCCTTTACCAAATTGATGGGTAAGAGTCCCAGCCAATACCGTAGTGAGTTAGGCTTAACGTAGGTCTATAAACGATGTTTGCAGCATGTCTCACGACATACTGCAAACGGATATATAACACACTTTCCTCAAAAGTACGGTGCAAAGATAAGGCAAAAAAAAATAAACTCTGTCCTTTTTGTTACCCAAGTTGAGCGCAATTTCACAAAAAAGACAGAGCAATAAAACAAAAACAACGAAAATTACTTCTTCCTTGGTCGGCGCAGAGCCCATCCTTCTTCGGTGAAATCGGGGATTTCGCCCTTTAACTTCATCATTTTAGGGTTTAAAAGCTCTTTCCAGTCGTTTTTCTTAAACTTTTGTTTCTTTTCGCTGAAAGTATGCGATGAATGTGGCTGTTTTTGTTTAGCGGAAGTCCTTTGTTGGGGTTTTTGTGAGTCCGATGCATCATTACATCTTACTTCACGACGTTTGTAACGCTGACCGTTCAAAGCCTTCATCACGCGCTTGGCATCTTCCTCGGGTACGTCAAAGTAGGCGTACTTTTGCAACAGGTCAATATGCCCTACATCTACATGTCCCTGTACGTGCTTATTCAGAAACTGCATGAGCTCGCCAGGATAAAACCCGTCTGTTTTTCCCAAGTTGATGAAAAGACGGCGGAAACCTGATTCCGTCTTCGACGGTCCTTTACGTGCAGGCTTTTCCTTACCTCGTTGTTCCTTTTTCGATGACACAGGCGTGGAAATCTCGGGGGCATCAGCATAGTAGGCCAAGAACTTCCCGAACTCCAATGATACGATTTTCTTAATAAGGTCTTCTTTTTCCACATACTCAAAGTAGCGGTTGATGTCTTGCATGAAGGGAGCTATCTCCTCGTCGTTCACATCCACCTTCACAATCTGGTCCATCACCTTGTACAATTGCTTTTGGCAGATTTCCTGCGCAGTGGGAATCTTACCTTCCACAAACTCCTTGCCTATTTCCTTCTCAATGTTACGAATTTTGTGCTTTTCTCGAATGTGGACAATGCTGATGCTGGTGCCTTTCTTGCCTGCACGGCCTGTACGACCGGAACGGTGGGTGTAGTTCTCAATGTCATCGGGCAGTCCGAAGTTAATAACATGCGTGAGGTCATCAACGTCCAGACCACGTGCTGCCACATCAGTAGCCACGAGCAACTGCACCGTGTGCTGACGGAACTTCTGCATCGTCAGGTCACGCTGCTGCTGGCTGAGGTCACCATGCAGCGATTCGGCATTATAGCCGTCCTTGATGAGCTTGTCGGCTATCTCCTGTGTCTCAATCTTCGTGCGGCAGAAGATGATGGCAAAGATACGGGGATAGTAGTCAACAATACGTTTCAGGGCGAGATACTTGTCCTTGGCGTTCACCATATAATAAATGTGGTTCACATTCTCAGCCCCCTCGTTGCGTGAACCCACCACTATTTCCTTATGGTCATGCAGATAACCTGTGGCTATGCGCTCTATCTCACGACTCATTGTGGCAGAGAAAAGCAGCGTATTACGATCTTCAGGAATACGCTCCAATATGGCATCTATACTTTCCGAAAAGCCCATATTGAGCATTTCGTCTGCCTCGTCAAGCACTACGTTATAGGCCTCATCGAGCTGTGCCACCCCACGGTTCATCAGGTCAATAAGACGGCCTGGCGTGGCAACAATGATGTGAGCGCCATGCTTCAGTGCACGAATCTGCTGGGCAATGCTTGCTCCGCCATACACGGCCTCAATGTGAATGCCTGGCATGTATTTAGAGAAGTCACGCAGGTCATCAGCTATCTGGAGACACAGCTCGCGGGTAGGCGACAGGATCAAAGCCTGCGTCTCCATACGCGAAGGGTCAATACGCTGCAGCACAGGAATGCCGAAGGCTGCCGTCTTTCCTGTGCCTGTCTGAGCCAGGGCAATTACATCGTTACGACTTCCCAACAAGTAGGGAATAACCTCTTCTTGTACGGGCATGGGCTGTGTGAAGCCCAGTTCCTCGATGGCGTGCCGAATCTCCTCGCAAACGCCAAGTTCTTCAAATGTCTTCATACTGGCTGCAAAGGTACGAAAAAATAATGAATTATGAGCTATGATTTATGAATTATAAAAGAACAGGCTGACGCCGACCACGGAAATCAAGGCTCCCAATACAGCCTTCCATGTTATCTTTTCATGGAACAGCCAATAGGAGGGCAGGATAATGATAATGGGTGTCAGGGCCATCAGCGTCGAGGCGATACCGGCACCGGTATATTGAACGGCCATCAGTGAGAACCCTACCCCCACAAAAGGTCCGAAGATGGTGGTGGCAGTAGCTACTGTCATGCCTTTACGGTCATGCAGGGCCTCACGGAGTGGCTTAAACCCTTCACGGAAATACAATAATAAGGAAAAGCCGATAATGCCTGCTATACAACGAATGAAGTTCGCGCTGAATGGTATGAGCCATTCAGGAATAGCGCCAGTGGCATAGTGATCCATTCCTATTTTGCTCAGCACGAGTCCTACGCCTTGGCATACAGCGGCACCGATAGCGAAGAGGACACCGTTAAGAGGAAGCTTCAGCGATAATCTGTGATGCTCTCCCCTGCCCAGCACGGAGATGCCAATACCCACCAGCGTCACGAGCATGGCCAGCACACTCATCCAGCTCATTTGCTGCCCCAGCGTCAGCCATGCCATCAACGCTGCAGCCAAAGGAGCCAGTGTCATAAAAAGCTGTCCGAAGCGTGAACCAATGATGATATAGCACTGAAACAGACAGAAGTCGCCTATGACGTACCCCACCAGACCTGACAAGAACATCCAGCCGTAAGCCTCTAAAGAGCCGATGGCGGGTATGGGTGTGCCCAGTACCACCCAGAACAGCACCAGAGAGAAGAGCAATGCCAGCGCCATGCGTAGCACGTTCAGCGTCAGGTTGCCCAACCGTTTGCTGCCAAACTCACTCAACAGTGCCGTCGCCGTCCATGAGAATGCGACGCCGATAGATATCATTTCGCCTAAGTAAGGTATCATCGATCTGTCGTTATTTGAGTATCTGCACCTGATGAACGGTGCCGTCAGTACGGCGCACGGTGTAGGTATAGGTATGGCCTTTCACGAAGCCAAACTGTTGGAAGGCAGTAATATCAGGAATGTCACGGCCATTCACCTTGATAATCGTGTCGCCTTGACGCAACCCATTCTTATAGGCATCGCTTCCCTGACGAATAAGACCGACGGTCGGACGGTTATTCTTGGGAACGATGTACATCTGGAACTGCTGGTTATCCACCCTTACCACTCCGCTCTTATTGTATGGCTGGAAGACCATGCGCTTTTTGAACGGGTTGATAATGACACTACCATAGTCTAACAGCTCTGCACCTATATGCGAAGAGCCTTCCTGTGTAATGGTGTGATAATTACGGAAAACAAACTCGTCCCATTTCAGTCGGTCGAGAGCCAGGAAATAGACGGTGTCAGCAGTCTCTACACTATGCATGCCGATGGTGCTCTGGCCTATGGCCCGGTCTTCCACTTGCGCTGCCACCTGCTTACTCTTATAGACATGCTTCTGAAAACTCTCACGGTTCATGGTATAGAGACGTCTGAAGCCTGTGTCGAACAGGGCGCAGTCCATGTGGCGCATGAAGGGACTGACCCACACGTAGGGCACGAAACTCTGCAGCTTATACTTCACCTCGTAACCTTCCTCCCCCGCAAAGAATTTCTTTCGGTCAGTAAGAATCATTCGCTTATTCTCCACGTCAATCTTACAGGCAAGCCCCTTGTTGATAAGGTCAAAGCCAATGATGCCGTCGTAGCTGCGACTGATGAGACCGCTCTTTATGACTGTGGCCAGATAGCCGTCGATGGTGAGCCCACCCAGCTGGAACGTAGGCAGCTGCACTACGCGGACGGTGTCAGGCCGGTTGTTAATGTCGAAGGATATCACATTCCCCACCTCTTTTATATAAGGCAGGCGGCTTCCTGTGAATATCGCCCCTTGCGTAGCACCAGTGTCAAACAAAAAGTGATACTCCTTCCCGCCGATTTTAACGGGAAACAGTATGCGGTGTTCATCGAACGTAATGGGTATGGTGTCGGTGAAGTGTTGAGCGTTCCCGTAATTGACGGTGAAGCCGAGACTGTAATGGTGCATTGGCTGGGCATAGCCTTTGGAAATGAGAAATGAGAAATGAGAAATGAGAAATGAGAATAAAGAAATGAGAAATGCCCTACGCACGACTCGCATGTGTAGTATGGTACCAAGCCATTTCTTCATTTTACATTTTAATTTCTCATTTCTCATTTTTCATTTAGCGCCATTAACGTCGCGCATTAATTTCCCTCAGCAGACGGTCGGCGTGTCCCCAACGGTCCATCATGAAGAGGACGTAGCGGATGTCAACGCTGATGGTGCGTGCCAGCTGACGGTCGAAGAAGATGTCGCTGGACAGGCTGTCCCAGTTGCCGTCGAAGGCCAGGCCTATCAGTTCTCCATTACCGTTAAAGACAGGAGAGCCGGAGTTACCGCCCGTAATGTCGTTGTTGCTGAGGAAGCAGAGCTGCATCTTGCCGCTGGTGCCGTCGGTGTAGGGACCGAAGTCGCGGGCCGAGAGCAGTTCCTTCATCAGGGGTTCTGCCTTGTAGTCGATGACGCCACGCTCACCCATCAGCATCTTCTCCACCATGCTCTGTGCCTCGGTAAAGTAGCCTGAGGGCTGTCCGCCGAGCGTGTAGCCTCCCACTTGTCCGTAGCTGAGACGCAGGGTGAAGTTGGCGTCAGAGTAGTTAGGCATGTCCTGCTCCATGCGCAGCTTTGCTGCACAGAGCAGCTTCTCCTGTTCGCCGATGGCATCGTCGAAGCTGGCCAATAGGGTGTAGAGCTTTATCAAGAGACCATACATATCGATGCCATAGTCCAGTCCGAGGTCACGGGTGTATTCCTTCTGATTAATATAGATAGGCTTACCGCTACGCATCAGCACGGAGTGCTCATAGAGGTAACGGGCATAGCGCTGGCAGTCGCCGCCGAAACGGCTGTCAATGGTCTTGTAGAAATCAGGGATATAGTCAGACGACGCCTGCTGGCGATAGTTCTTCAGCAAGGCACCCAGTATCTCACAGTCTGTATCAAGGTCCCATTCCTCTCTGTTGTCACGGAACTCTATGTACTGCTTCTTGGGCTTGTCTTCAGGGCCTTTCACCTCCATACGGCCGGCACCACTCTGGAAGGCACGCAGCGAGAACTGGTCGGTGAAGAATGTCTCATAGAACAGCGTGAACATGCGGTTAGCCTCATAACGCTGCTCGTAGAGCTTGTTCAGCTGGTCGAAGTCCGGTCCGGGGAAGTTGTTCTTCTCCTGCCAGCGGCGCAGCTTGTGCTCGAATATCTGCTTCTGGGCAACGAGTCCGATGCTGTCAATACACTTGTTCATGCCAATGGAGTTCTTCCAGTAGTTCGATGAGTTGGCATACTTGGAGTCGTACTTGATGCGCACAGCCTCAGAAGCACGCATGTGCTTGATCATCACGTCCTGCTTCACACCACGCACCTGGGCCCGCATGGCATTCTCGGCATAACGCTCCAGAATGCCGTAGCTGGACAGGTAACGACTGGTAGAGCCCGGATAGCCCATGGTCATGGCGAAGTCGCCGGCCTTGTAGCCCTTCATGGAGACGGGTGCCCAGTGCTTTGGGTGGTAGGGCACGTTCTTCTCGCTGTATTCTGCCGGTCCGTTGGTCACGGGGTCGGCATAGATGCGGAACACGCTGAAGTCACACGTCTGTCGGGGCCACATCCAGTTGTCGGTCTCACCGCCGAACTTACCCATTGACATGGGAATGGCAAACACCAGGCGCACGTCCTTGAAGTCGCGGTAGGTCGTCATGTAGTACTTGTTTCCCTCATAGAAGGGTTTGATTTCCACACGCAGGGTGGAGTCCTGTTCGTGAACCTGCTTGCTCACGGCATTCTCCACACTATCCACAAACTCACTGATTTGGCCATAGGGCAGGTCCTTCAAGCCCATCTCGTTGAGCAGGTCAGTAATGTCTCTCTGGTCCACCATGAAGCTCACGAAGAGGTCCTCATTGGGCAGCTCCTCGGCATAGCTCTGTGCATTGAAGCCATTGAGCATGTAGTCGTGCTCCACGGTAGAGTGCTTGCGAATGCAGTCGAAACCGCAATGGTGGTTGGTAAATACCAGTCCGTCGGGGCTGACCACCACACCGGAGCAATAGCCGCCAAAGTTGACGACAGCCTTCATGATGGCATTGTCGGCACTGTAGAGCGACTCGTAGGGGAGTGAGAAACCTTCTGCCTGCATCTGCTGATAGACAGCGGGCGGCAGGTCATAGAGTGTCCACATGCCTTCGTCGGCCTTTGCCTGACACATGGAGAACAATACTGCTAATGATAACAAAACTTTCTTCATACTATTTCTTTTTAAAATATTTTCCAACAACGGGTAAGTAGCTCAACGGGAAATCGTGGTAGATGGTGTGTGCCGTGAAGAGCAGTATGAGCACGGTGTTCAGCGCGATGGAAGCCCACACGGGAAGCAGCTGGCGTCCGTAGTGCATGAACATATAGAACAGGATGGCCAGAATGACATAGATGGAGATGGAACGGCGCGGATAGATGATGGGATGGTAGATGAGTCCCACGATATAGCTGAGCATCATGGCCGTGAAGTAGCCGGCAAAGCCTGCCCACGCACAGGCTATGTAACCGGAACGGGGCACAAAGATGATATTGATGACGATGATGACCACGCAGCCGATGCCCGAGAAGATGGCACTCCAGTAGGTCTTGTCCTCCAGCTTATACCAGAACGAGAGATTGAAATAGATGCCCATCATGATCTCTGCAGCCATGACGATGGGCACCACGCGCAGGCCCACCCAGTAGTCGGGGCCTATCAGATACTTTATCAGGTCTATATAGCCTACGACACAGAGGAAAGCCAGCAGGGTAAAGATGATGAAGTATTTCATGGCCGTGGCCTGCATCTCGTCGTTGTCCTTGTCGCGCGTCTTACCGAACACAAACGGTTCGTAGGCATAACGGAAGGCCTGCGTTATCATGGCCATGATCATGGCTATCTTTACCGTGGCACCATAGATGCCAAGCTGCATCTTCATGTCGGCACCTTTATAGACGAAGGGGAACAGTATCTTGTCGGCCACCTGGTTCAGGATGCCCGCAACGCCGAAGATGACGATGGGCCAGCTGTAGGAGAGCATGCGGCGCATGAGCTTGCGGTCGAAGCCGTGGCGAATGCCCATGAACTCCTTGTAGAGGCAGAGCGTAATGACAGCAGAGCTGATCAGGTTGACGTAGAAGGCGTAGCCCGGGTCGTGAAGGTCTAACAAGAGGTAGCAGACGAGGTTCAACGAGATGTTCACCGCAATGTTCAGCAACTGGAGGGCAGCAAACTTCAGGGCCTTCTTCTGCTGGCGCAGATAGACGAACGGGATGGCCCGAATGGCGTCGATGGCCACCGTCAGGGCCATGGCCGACACGTACGAGGGATGGTCTCTATAACCGAGGAAGTCGCTGACGGGAGCTATGAACAGCAGCACCAGCACAATAAACAGCACGGCGGCTGACGAGACGCCGATGAGTGCGGTGGAGAAGACACGCTGCGGGTCCTCATCTTCCTTATTGGCAAAGCGGAAGAACGTGGTCTCCATGCCAAACGTCAACAGCACCAGTATGAGTGCCGTGAGTGCATACATATTAGTAATGACGCCATAGCCGCCGCTTTCGGCTGACATCTTGGCGGTATATAGTGGCACGAGCAGGTAGTTGAGGAACCTACCTACAATGCTGCTGAGTCCGTAAATGGCCGTGTCCTTGGCCAGAGTCTTCATGTTTGCCATAACGCCTACAAAGGTAATGCTTTTATTTGAAACTACAAAAAAAAAGGACGCCTGCATCACGCAGACGTCCTCTTTTATTAAAAATATAGAGTATTTGATGTTTTCTTATTCCCACCACTTAGAGAGGTTGGGGTTGTTCTCGTTTACCCAATCTACGAAGAGAGGATAAGCACCCTTGATGCTCTGATACTCCGGCAGGATAACGAACGAAGGAGTAACAGCCAGCTTACAAGCGGGCTCACCCTTCGGAGCCTTCATCTCTACCCACTCGCCGTTCTTATAAACCTCCAGCTTCAGGTCATTAGCCTGAGCAGCATTCTGAATGTTCTTGCTGATAGTCAGGATAACGGGCTCCTTCGTGGGGCCAGCACCAGTGTTCACCATCGGCAGGAGCGTCGGGTTGGGATTAGTTTCTGACTTGTCACCATCGCCCAGCTCATAGTCTGAAGGCCATACGCCGAACAGCTTGTGGACCTCCTGAGTGTCGTCACCATTAATACGCAGAGGCAGTGTACCACCGGCAGCCATCAGGCGCAGCTTAGCAGGATTGCCATACTTCACGTCGATAACAACATCGTTGAAGTCGAAGTCTGTGCCCTGTGAAGCTGTCAGGTCCTCAGCAATGATGCGGAGGTCGTACTGCTCACCAATGCGCTGAGCCTCAGTCAGTGTTACAATCCAGTCGGTGAAGTAACCGTCGCTCTTGCCAACCTTTACCCATTCGGTCAGACTATTGTCCTTGACAGGCAGATAGCCGTCATTGACGAGCTGCTCAATCTTCGGCAGGTTGATGACAGCCTGATACCACTGGTCGCCATCCATCACTTCCTTCAGAACAACACAGTTTTGAATTCCAGAGAGAGAAGAAAGCTGTGCGCGCTCAATGCTGATGGTCTGACCCAAAGTAACTTTGGCTTCAGCAACATAGAAGTTCTCGTTTGTGGTCAGGAAGCCTATGCCCATGATGTTCTTGTACTCGTCCTTATAAATCGGACGAGTTACTTCCTGTGTGCCGCCCCAATCATAAGTCACAGTTACAGTCTCATATTCACCAGTAGTAATGCGGATGACACTCTCACCGTCCCAAGCATACTCAGGTGCTTCAGGTGCCTGTGCATAAGTAGCATAGTTAACGTTGCCAGCAGCATCGGTATCGTATGCCTCAGCACCCTCACGCAGAGCGAGGTCGAAGCCCATGAATGAACGGTTCCACTTGTCAGTAACAGCCTCACCAGGATTGCCATGAGTAGCAGCCCAAGCATCAATAGTAGCGGCGCTTACCAAAGCCCACTTGTTGTTGTGCTGCATGCTACTGCCAGTCTCATGATAACCGAAGCAAGAAGTGTCGTCGATATTCACCATCAACGTAATCTGATCCTCATGGGTGGTGCCTCCAACTTTCTGACCGTTATTCAGCACATCACTTGTTGTGCAGTCACCTGCGTTAAAGTCGTTAATGTGAATGTTTGCCTGACCAACAGACAGCAAGTTCATGTTGTTGCTGTCATATTCAGAGTCATCAGCAGCAATAATATTCTCATTTGATACACCAGCCTGGGCCGTTCCGCCTTTATACACCTGCTGTACGAAGAAATGGCGCCACTGGGGGTCGTAGTTACCCAAGTTTGGATTAGCCTGGAAATACGCACGAACACGCTCTTTCTGCTTATCAGTCAAAGCATCGGGAACCAGCCATCCACCAAACTCCGTATCGGGGTCTGCCCACTCGTTGTGGTTCATGTTATGGTTTGCCTCTGTCTCAGCTTCGGTTGTACCGGCATTACCACGCGTCGTGCTGAAACCCCAGTCCTGACTCGGAGCAATCTTACCACCTACATAAGAAAGGAAGGCCTGTTCGTACTTGGCCTTATCCACCTGTGCCTGTGAGGGATTGTAAAGCTCATCATTCTTTGAGCAGCTGACAAAAGCACTGCTTACGAGTGCAATGGCTGCTAAACTCATCAAATACTTTTTCATAATTTTGCTTTGTTTTTTAAATGATTTATTAATTAATTTTGGTTTAAATTCAAGTTACCTGATGTTATATCGGCTGCAAAGATACAAAAAAAATACCTTATACACACTACTAAATTGTTAATATTTTAAAAAGTTTGCGTAATCGTTGACGAAAAGCAAGAAATAGACACATAAAATAAAGTCATAAATGATGAAAAAACACTACCTTTGCACCCAAAGAAACATCACAACGATATGAAGAAATACTTTTTATTCATCAGCGCCGCACTGCTTTTGGGCATGACGTCGTGCAAGAAAGAACAGTTTGACCAGGAGCTTTACAACCAATATGTAGATTACGAGTTCATGGTGGATTACATGGACAAGGGGCACGACTGGAACCTTGTGAAGAGCGACACGGTGACCATTACGACGGGCAGTGAAGTACAAAAAGTGCAGATTCTGACGGCCAACAACTTCGAGACTGACGATGCCGAGATAGCCGCAGAAGGCGTATGCCACGAGGGTGAGACGACACTGGCCTACACCCTTCCGCTCTATCAGGACCAGGCGTATGTGGTAGCACTGGCCTCTGACGGCAGCTATTTGGGTTACCGCCCCTTAGACTACGGCACGAAGACCCTCGACATGACGAACTACACCAGCCAGGGCCGCAGCTCAGCCCGCGAGCCGAAGGCTCAGACGTTCACCTACCTATACGAGGCCAGTTTCCCTGAACCAGGCGACTTTGACTATAACGACGTGGTGATGCGCGTCACCAAGAGCTATGGCTTGGCGAGCTACGTGGTTCTGCTCACCGTGAAATTAGAGGCCGTTGGCATCAGGAAGCAGGTGGCCGCAGGCATTCACTTAGGCGGTGTGAACTATGATGACATCTACAAGGTGGAGCTGGTAAGCCGTCAGAAGTTAGACAACGACTACCCGATGCCGCGCCGATACATCCAGAGCAACGACCATCTGATGAGGGGACGCAACGGCGAGGCCGTCATCAACGTTCTGGAGGATGCTCACTGGGCCATGCTGAAGAACCGTGCCAGCGACGGCTCCATCACCCGCATGGAGCTGAACACCAGCCACAACCTGACACCAGGTGTGGCAGAACAGGCCGAGCCCGTTACCGTTACCTACCAAATCTCCTTTAAAAGCCCGGAGCAGGCACGCTGCCTGACGTTTGACCGTATTGACCCGTTCATTGTTGAGGAATACAACGGCGGACTGTGGGAGGTGCACACCTACCGCTACAAGTTCAACGACGTGCTGTACAACATCTTCCGTGGTAACCAGAATGCCTACGACAACCACGTCAGCTGGTGCGTCACCGTTCCTAAGCGTGACTTCCGCTACTCTATTGAGGGCATGCCGTTAGGTACATATAATAAGGAGAGTGGTGAAACGTTCGGCCCTTACCTGGACTTTGCCCACTGGATGCAGAGCCACAAACGTTACACCACTTGGTACGTAACGGCTAATAATCCGCAGTTGCTTTATTGAACGAAGTATTACCGCTCAAGGACTTGCAAAGTATCTATCCTCCCCCCTATAGGGGGAGTTAGAGGGGGGGCACTTCTACTCATAATCAGCAATATTAAGTCCAAAGTGACCTCCCCTATCCCCTCCTGTAGGAGGGGGACGATTACCAGCAAGGGCATGCACACATTCCGTCCTCCCCCTACAGGGGGAGTTAGAGGGGGTCACTTCTACTCATAATCAGCAATATTAAGTCCGAAGTGACCTCCCCTATCCCCTCCTGTAGGAGGGGGACGATTACCACGCAAGGGCATGCACACATTCCGTCCTCCCCCTACAGGGGGAGTTAGAGGGGGTCAAAAGGGATAGAAACTTCGATAACTCCGCCTACTCAGCTACATAAATATTCGCCTCAGCAGGATATTTGTACCAGTCAACATACCGATCATCTACTCCACCGTCGATGTAATAGTTGGCGAACGAGGGATATGCCTCGGTGATTCTGGTACGCTCCGTCGGCCACTGCCAGTCACCGGGAATGATGATGCCGTGAGGATCCTGGCCCTCGGTGGCCACGTGGATGTTGCCCTCGGGTGACTCAATCCAGAAGTCGGCCGTGCCGAACTGGAAGTCAGCGGGCTTGTCTATCTGCGTGGTGTATTCGTCATAATGGGTTTCGCCTAACACGGTGTTGATGAAAGTGCCTGCCGAGCCGCCCAATACTGAATGCACCTCAGTAGCGCCAAAGAGGTTGACCACGGTGCCGTCGGCCTTGGTCAGGTTGACCTTCAGGTTATAAGAAGCACCCGTACAGCAGAGCGTCACGTCGAGCTTGCCCGGGTAGGTGTCATTCTGCTTCACCTTCAGCACCACGTCGTTCATGTCGTAGTCGGCATTGTAAGAGTCTTCGAAGGCGTAGCTCCAAATCTTGTTGCTCTCAATGATTTCCTTTGCCTCCTCTATCTCGATGGCCGGTGAGCAGTCGCTGGCCTCGGTGGCCACGCCCGTGTATTGACCGCTACGAACCAACGTGGCATTACCATTACCCTGAACGGGGAACTCATTCTTCTGGTTATACTGGTCGAGCGTGGGGTTGATCTCTGCCACATAGAATGCCAGCGTACCATTGAGCATGTTCAGAATCTTCTCGTAGGGAGTGAAGTTAGAAGGACTACTGTCCACCTCGGGATGGTCAACGCTGATGCGGATGTTGTTCTGAATGGCACCCACCGACATGTACTCACCGCTGCTTCCCCAGGAAGTGGTGTAGTTCGTCGCAGTGCTCAAGCCATGCGCTCCGTCGGCATCCTCCACATAGCCGAACTGCAGGTAGGCGTAGTCGCCGTCGGTGGTAGGACCTATGATGTCAACATTGTTCAGTGCCACAGCCCCCGGCACCTTAATCAGTGAGTTGGCCTTGGCGTAGATGAAGGCATGGTCGGTCGTTCCGTCCTGTGAACCTGACAGTTCCAGGTTGCCAGCCTTGAAGTAGGCCCCTTCGCCCTGCACGATGTTACGGCAGGCAAAGCCGCTGGTGCACTCGAACCAACAGTTGTTATACACGCGCATATTGGCCGTATTCGAGCCCTTGGTAGCCGACTGCACGAGCGTCTTTCCGTGGTTGACATAGAGGCTGTATGTGGATGCGCCCTCCATGTTCTGAATGAGCAGGTTACCATAGTTGAAGAACGTGCCGAAGTTGTTGGTGAACGTTCCCACGCTGATGGTGCCGCCGTTGTATCCGTAGCCGTCCTCAGCCGTGCCGTTGGTAATGTTAATCTTACCGGCACCGGTCACTGTTCCGCCGGGCATGACTACCAGACGGGCCTGGTTCACGAAAGTCATTTCAGCTCCCTCGGGAATGTTCAGCGTTCCGCCGCGGCATACCACAATGTTAGCGCCGCCGCCCACCCGCTGCTCGCCAGTAGGCAGGGTCCAGGTTCCGGTGATATAGACGTCGCGGTGCGCACGCGTGTAACCCACTATGCTGTTATTTTCCCAGATGGGTACATCTTCACTTGAAAGCACGGAAATGTTCTTGTTCCATGAGCCCGTAATCTTAAAGTCGAGCACATAGGTCTCGTCTTTCTGCATGTAGCCTTCGGTAGCGTCTTCCCAGTGCTTGACTTCCTCTGTTTTATAGCCTCTTTCCCATGTGCCGGAAAGCGTAATCCAATCTGTACGTCCAGTACTTTGGCATCTATCTCTGACAGCAAGGACAAGAGCAACGTAACCATCAACGCTGTCGAAGTCATTCCAATTAACAGAATAGTTTACAAGTTCTCGGCAATTGGCTTCAAACCATGCTTTGTCTTCATCTGTTGCACCTGGCGGATAATACAAAACATTGTTTGCTGCACCACCCCATTGATACTGACCGCATTTTGGCCAAACAATTGATGCCGGCGTGTCAATCACCCAGTGGCCCTCAGTACCGTCAACCCAATATGAACCATCATTGTTATCGACAATGTTCTCGTCGTTAGGCTCCTTGGCATTGGCCAGGTAAGCTGTGATGTCGTCGGTCGTAAAGGGGACCTCGGCCGTGGGAATGACGAAGTCGTCAGCCTCAGTGCCTCGGGTTGCCTGGCTACGGGTATCATAGAAACCGGGCGACGAAGCCACGTCAGCCCCGCCGAATGCCGTCTGAAGCTTACCATCGATGATGGCCACGGGCTTCAGGTAATTATAGCCCTTGGCATCACGCAGGCAGACGAAGACGGCCGACGTACCCTTCGGAGCAGTAAACTCAAACGACGCAGTGCTGCCGCTCAACGCCGTTGACCGTCCGAGCACGGTGCCCTTATTGTCAATAAAAGGATTATTTTCATAAACGACTACTTCATAGTTGACCCCATAGTCACCCTGCACGGCCACTTCGGCCTCCACCTGCGTCGTCATGTTCCAGTCACGGTTAGCGTCAATGGTCACACCCAACAGGTCCTTCGCATTCCTTACGGCGTCAGCTTGCGTAAACAGGTCGTCACCTGAACAGGCGGTGAGCAACACGCCTACCGCCAATGCGGCCATGCCGTTCATCAAAAACATCTTCTTCATAACTATTTCAGCGCTAAAATGGTTTTATTCTTGTTTATCCGTGCAAAGTTACGGATTATCAGCCAAATAACCAAATTATTTGGGAAAAAACTTACAGCGCAATATAAAATTATGTACGCGTGCGTGCGTAAAGAGAGCCCCTTTTTTCTATGATGACTATCGTTTTGTTGTGGCTTTACCATACAAATCTACCTGAAGCAAGGGTACTACGTACCATCATCAGCGTACCTTTTTACCAAGTTCGCGCATGAATCGTATGTTGTTTTCCCGAGATTGTTATCAATTTTTCCCGAGATTTAAGTTGCTTTTTCCCGAGATTCTCACCTACAATCTCGGGAAAAACACATAAGAATCTCGGGAAAAATTAATAACAATCTCGGGAAAACTTACAACAATCTATCGGCCAACAAGATAGGAAAGCACGCAGAAGTGCAAGGAAAATGCCTGCAAAATGGTTGGATTTTCCTTGCTATTCACTAAAAAAACAGTATGATTATTCTACTAAAGTTCCGCTCAGGTTTTCGAAGAAGGATACTTGCTTTCGCGTCTGAACTGCCACAACTCCAGCGAATTGATGATGTTCTGCCAGAGCACATAGCATCCGGCACCAATGCTGGCAACGGGGTTCAAGTACATGTAAGCCACCCAGATGCTCAGGCCGGTATTCTTCTGAAACAGCGCCTGACGGCTATTGACCAGTTCGCCGAGATGCCTGCCGACCACATGGCCAATCAAGAACTGCACGAAACAGAGCAGCAGACTGGTCACGGCAATCCACCACAACAGCCATACGGAGGCGTCACTATGCACAATGTTCTTGACCGTGACACCCGTGGTAATGCTCAGCGAGACACACCATAGGTAAAAGCTGAGGTCAGGCTTTGACGCTATCCAGCGGGCCAGCCGCCCCACGTAGTGCTGCACCAGCCACCCTAACACCAGGGGCAGCAGCAGCACCAACAGCATCTTTTCGAGTATGATGAGAAACGCATCAAGGAAAGCCACGTCGGCCGTTGGCTCCAGGATGGGGAACACGGCGGGAATCATGAGTGCCGAGGCCATCGACGAGAGCAGCGTAAAGGTGGTCATGGTGCTGATGTTGCCGTTGAGCTTTCCCACCACGACGGGCGCAGCCACGGCTGACGGCCCGATGATACAGGTGAGAATGGCCTCAAGCAGGAGTTTAACGTCAACGTGAACGTGAACGTCAACGACAACGTCAACGTTAGGGTTAGGGTTCATCAACAGGATGGCGCCCACGACGAGGGCGACGAGCAGCACCTGTGCCAGGAGTATGCCGAAGTGCCAGCGGTGGAAGCGCATCTGGTGGAAATCCACCTTGCAGAAGGTGACGAAGAGCGTCAGGAAGAGCGTGACCGGAAAGATGACGTCAATAATAGGCCCGAGCACGTTGCCGGCCTCGTCGAGTGCGGGCACCAGGTCGAACGTCAGATAGACCACCGTCCCCACGGCAATGGCCACGGGGAGCGTCCAGTCTTTCAGAAAGCGCAAAATCGTCTTGCCTGCCTCCATTTCGATTGATTATTTGGCTGCAAAGGTAAGAAAAAAGTAAAAAGCAAAAAAGGAAAAGGGTAAAAAAAGTGAAAAGAGAAAAAAAACACCCCTGACCCCACACCCAACACCTAACTTTTTATTACCTTTGCAGCGTTTTTAATGAAAAGACATCATGGAACTGATAGACTTACTAAACACTAAAGACCGGTTTGCTGCCGTAAACGGTATTCAACTCGTTGAAATCCGCGAGGGTTACGCCCGGGCAGAGATGACAGTCACCGACAAACACCTGAACGGGGGCAACGTCTGTCAGGGCGGCGCGCTCTTCACCTTGGCCGACTTGGCATTTGCTGCCGTCACTAACAGTCACGGACAACTGACGTTCGGCATACAGAGCAGCATCGTCTTCTCAAAGTCGGCCATGGAAGGTGACCGGCTGACGGCAGTAGCCACCGAGACCGTCAACCACCACAAGCTGCCCTACTGTGAGGTGCAGATACGCAACCAGCAGGACGAGCTGATAGCCGTCTTCACCGGGCTTGCATACAGGAAAAAGGAACAATTAATAAAAGAATAAACCGATATGGAATCGAAACTCGTTATTTACAATACGCTGACGCGCCAGAAAGAGCGCTTCGAGCCGTTGCATGCCCCCAACGTAGGCATGTATGTCTGCGGGCCCACCGTCTATGGCGACCCCCATCTGGGACACGCCCGTCCTGCCATTACCTTCGACCTGGTGTTCCGCTACCTCAGGCACTTGGGCTACAAGGTGCGCTACGTACGCAACATTACCGACGTGGGCCACTTGGAGCACGACGCCGACGAGGGCGACGACAAGATAGAGAAGAAGGCACGCTTAGAACAGCTGGAGCCCATGGAGATAGCCCAGTACTACACCAACCGCTACCATGCTGCCATGGATGCCCTCGGCGTGCTGCGCCCCTCAATAGAGCCGCACGCCACGGGCCACATCATTGAGCAGCAGCAGCTGGTGCAGCAGATTCTGGACAACGGCTTTGCCTACGAGTCGAACGGCAGCATCTACTTCGACATTGAGGCTTATAATAAGAAGTATAAGTACGGCATCCTCTCCGGCCGCTCGTTGGAGAACATCAAGGACGAGAGCCGCACACTGGCCGGCGTGGGCGAGAAGCACAACCAGGCCGACTTCGCCCTGTGGAAGAAGGCACAGCCCGAACACATCATGCGCTGGCCCTCACCGTGGAGCGACGGCTTCCCCGGCTGGCACTGTGAGTGCACGGCCATGGGCCGCAAGTACTTAGGCGAGCAGTTCGACATTCACGGCGGCGGCATGGACCTGGTGTTCCCCCACCACGAGTGCGAGATAGCACAGGCCACAGCCTCCATGGGCCACCAGGCCGTGAAGTACTGGATGCACAACAACATGATTACCATCAACGGACAGAAGATGGGCAAGTCGCTGGGCAACTTCATCACTCTGGAGCAGTTCTTCACCGGCAACCACGAGAAGCTGGAGAAGGCCTTCTCGCCCATGACCATCCGCTTCTTCATACTCTCGGCCCACTACCGCGGCACCGTAGATTTCTCGAACGAAGCCCTCATAGCCGCCGAGAAAGGCCTGCAGAAACTGATGCAGGGCATCAGCGACCTGGAGCGCATTCAGGTTTCGCCGGCATGCGACCAGGAGACAGAATCGTTAGTGAAGGGGCTGCGCGAACGCTGCTACGACGCCATGAACGACGACTTCGCCACCCCGTTAGTGCTGAGCTACCTGTTTGAGGCCTGCTCAACGGTGAACAAGCTCATTGACCACAAGGCCACCATCTGCGCCGACTGCCTGAAAGAGCTGAAAGAGGTGATGCACCTGTTTGCCTTCGACCTGTTAGGACTACAGTCTGCCGACAACGGACAGCAGACGAACAAAGCCCGCGAGGAGGCCTTCGGCAAAGTGGTTGACATGGTGCTCGACCTGCGTGCCAAAGCCAAGGCCAATAAGGACTGGGCCACCAGCGACCATATTCGCGACGAGCTGGCTGCCCTTGGTTTCGAAGTGAAGGACACCAAGGACGGTGTGACGTGGCGGTTAGGATAGAGTAGCCCCTCCCTTGGGTTGGGGCGGGCTTCCCCCCCCCTAACGTGGCATTTCTACTGCGAGCGTTTCCTTACGGAAGCGCTCGTATGTCATATATACAAGGCCGTGGTCGGGGTCATCGTCGCCCCATGAGTTTTTCATGATAAAGTAACGGCGTTGCTGGGCGTCGCGTCCCAAGCCCACAATGGCCATGGCATGGCCCTTGCTCTCCCAGCACACGCCGTGATGCTGGCGCACGGCCCGCTCGGTCCGGGCCAACAGCGTGTCCATGGGAAGATTCCAGTAGCGGTTGTGCTGCCAGTTATCGTCGGTGTTCACGTCTATCTCCGTGTCGTAGGGCTCGTCATCATTACTCGTCAGGGCAATGTATTCGTCGGGGGCACAGACGCTGCGGGCAAACTCCTGCGGCGTATAAATGGCACCCAGCATGAACACCTGACGGGGCGGCTCAATGTCCTCCTCCACCTTGCGATAGGCATCGTAGCCGCAAAGCCCATGCTTCTGTATCAGGTTGATGCACGTCAGCCCCATGCCGCGCTTGCTCTCAGGAGCGCCGGGCTCCTTCCGCAGCATGTATTCCACGTAGGCAGGCGACAGGTTCACAGAGTCACCACGGCCGATGTGTTCTGTCTCGATGGCGGCCAGCATGGCATAGACCCAGCTGGTCTGGCTCTTCCCCTGGTTCTTCACGGGTGTCATGGGGTTCATGACCTCCACCTCGATGGGCGGATGACCCTGCGGCTTCTTGGTGCAAGCCGTCAGCAGCACAACAAAGACGAAGAGGTATTTCAGCTTCATAATATCAGCATTTGCAGGCGGTCGGGGTTAAAGAACTCACAGGCTATCTGTTGCAGCTGGGTGGCGGTGATGCTGTCTATTTGCTGAAACAGCCGGCTGATGTGGTGCTCGCGGTGTTCGTGCAGATAGGTACGGGCAAAGTCAAGGGCAAACTGCTCGTGGTTATCGGACGCTATGGCCAACTGGCCCTTCAGCTGTTTCTTGGCGGCAGCCAGCTGACGGTCGCTCAACGGCCGTTCGGCCATGCGGTCCAACTCTCGCTGTACCAGCTTCAGGCATCGCTTCACGTCCTTGTGGTCACAGCCGAAATAAACCGACCAGACGCCCGTGTCGCTGTAGGTGCTCATGTTACTCTCCACGGTATAGACCAGTCCGCGACGCTCACGCAAGGCAAGGTTCAGCCGGGCATTCATGCCAGGTCCGCCCAGTATGTTGTTCAGCAGGAACAGTGGCATGCGCCGCTCATCGTCAGCCGCAAACGTCCGCGTTCCCAGCATGACGTGCGCCTGGTGATGAGCGGGTGGTAGAGGGTTGAGCGTTGAGGGTTGAGGGTTGAGCGTTGTTTCGCTCCACGCTCCACGCTCAACACTCCACGCTCCACGCTCAACGCTCAACCCTCCACGCTCAACGCTCAACGCAATCCGCTCAAACGGGACATCGCCGTAGATAAAGAAAACCGTATTGTCAGGACGGTAATGACGACGGGCAAAGCGAAGGGCATCGGCCGAGGTATAGGTACTAAGCTTCTCGCGCGTACCTAATATATTATGTCCTAAGGGATGGCCGGGAAAGAGCAGGTTCTCAAACTCGTCGAAGATCAGCTCTGCCGGAGAGTCGTTGTAGCTCTCTATCTCGTCGCATATCACCTCTATTTCCTTGTCAAGCTCTGCCTGCGGATAGGTACTGTTGAACACGATGTCAGTGAGCAGCGAGACGGCCCGTTTGACATCGTCACGCAACACCGTAGCGTAATAGACCGTGTGCTCCTTCGTCGTAAAGGCATTCAGGTCGCCTCCGACTTGCTCCAGTTCATTAAGAATCTGCAACGAGGTGCGTTTCTCTGTCCCTTTAAACGTGGTATGCTCCACAAAGTGGGCCATGCCTTCCTCTCCAGGCAGTTCGTGACGTGTTCCTGCAGCTATGGCGTAGCCGCAATACACCACCTGCTGACCGGGAGCCGGCAGGTGTATGATGCGCAGTCCGTTAGGGAGTGTTTGGGTATTGTATTTCATCTTAGGGATGCAAAGGTACAAAAAATTCATCATTCATCATTCATAATTGTTCACCATTATTCATTTTTAACGGAGTTCACGACCTTTGGTTCATTATTATTTTATATCTTTGCAGACAAAAACAATATTTATGCGTAAAATAATAGGTATAGGCGAGACGGTGCTCGACATCATCTTCCGTAACGACCAGCCGGTGAGCGCTGTCCCTGGCGGCTCTACGTTTAATGCACTCATCTCACTGGGACGTGCTGGCGTCCAGTCGGTATTCATTAGTGAAACGGGGAACGACCGCATTGGCAGGAACATCATCGACTTCCTGAAAGAGAACCATGTCGATACGTCGTATGTCAATGTCTATCCGGAGTCGAAGTCACCTCTCTCACTCGCTTTCCTCAACGAGCAGAACGATGCGGACTACATCTTCTACAAGGACCACCCTAAGGACAAACTCGACTTCTCGTACCCCGAGGTCAACCAGGACGACATCGTACTCTTCGGCAGCTACTATGCGCTGAACCCCGTCATTCGTCCGCAGGTGCTGGGTTTTCTGCAGTATGCCCATCAGCGTGGGGCCATTCTCTACTACGACGTTAACTTCCGCGCCTCTCATCAGCATGAGGTCATGAAGCTCACGGCTAACTTCCTGGAGAACCTGGAGCTGGCCGACTTTGTGCGCGGCAGCAGTGAAGACTTTGACGTCATGTTCCGTACCACTGACGCTGACACGGTCTATCGTTCGCAAATATCCTTCTACTGTAAGAAGTTTATCTGCACCCAGGGCAGCCAGTCGGTAGAGCTACGGGCAGAGAACGGTCTGAAGAAACAGTACCCTGTTGACAAGATTGACGTGGTGAGCACCATCGGAGCAGGCGATAACTTCAATGCCGGCTTCATCTATGGCCTCATCAAGAACAACATTACGCGCAGCATGGTCACCGACGGCATCTCCGAAGCACAGTGGGATGCGCTCATTGCGTCAGCCCAGCTCTTCTCTTCCGAGTGCTGCAAGACCATCAACAACTACGTCTCACCAGCTTTTGGGAAGACGCTGAAGACAGAAGATTAAGAATTAAAGACTATAAGCTATGCTGGAAATTACAAACAAAATCTATTACGTAGGAGTGAACGACCGCAACAAGTCGCTCTTCGAAGGCCTCTGGCCCCTGCCCAACGGTGTGAGCTATAACTCATACCTGATTGACGATGAGAAGGTTTGCCTTATCGATACCGTAGAGGTTGACTTCTTCACCCAGTTCATTGAGCACATTCATGAAGTCATCGGCGAACGGCCTATTGACTACCTCGTCATTAACCACATGGAGCCCGACCACAGCGGCTCTATTGCCCTCATCAAGAAGTACTATCCGCAGATTCAGATTGTAGGCAACAAGAAGACCTTCCAGATGATGGAGGGCTTCTACGGCATTGCCGATGGCACGGTGGAAGTGAAGAATGGCGACTCCATCTCTTTGGGCAGTCACACGCTGAACTTCGTGCTCACCCCCATGGTACACTGGCCTGAGACCATGGTGACGCTTGAAAGCTGTAGCAACGTGCTCTTCAGCGGTGATGCCTTTGGCTGCTTCGGAGCACTGAACGGCGGCATTGTCGATAGCCAGATTAACTGTGACACGTTCTGGTTAGAGATGACCCGCTACTACTCCAACATCGTTGGCAAGTACGGCACGCCCGTGCAGAACGCCCTCAAGAAATTGGCCGGCGTGAAGATTGACTACATCTGCGCTACCCACGGCCCCGTCTGGCACGAGTACATTGACAAGGTCATCGGCATCTACGACCGCCTGTCGAAATATGAGACCGACCCCGGCCTCGTCATCTGCTACGGCACCATGTACGGCAACACTGAGCGTGCTGCCGAGGTCATTGCCCGGGCTGCCTCAGAGGCTGGCGTGAAGAACATTGTGATGTATAACGTCTCGAAGACGCACCACTCGTACATCATCCGTGACGTGTTCCGCTACAAAGGACTCATTGTCGGTGCCCCGACCTATAACACCGCCCTCTACCACGAAATGGACGTGCTGCTCTCAGAGCTGGCCGGCAAGGACATCAAGAACCACTTGTTAGGCTGGTTCGGCTCATACGGCTGGGCATCGAAGGCCGTGAGCGAGATACAGCGCTGGAACGACGAACGCCTGCATTTCGAACAGGTGGGCGAGCCTGTGGAAATCAAGCAGAGCCTGACGGCGGAGACTACCGCCCAGTGCGTGGCCCTCGGACGTGCTATGGCAGAACGCTTACAGGCCGAATAACCTGAGTGTATGAAGCGAATCAGAATCGGGCTGCTGCCCCGTATCCTCATCGCTATCCTCTTAGGCGTACTCCTCGGAAATGTACTGACACTTCCGTGGGTACGCCTTTTTATTACCTTCAACAGCATCTTCAGCCAGTTCCTCGGCTTCATGATACCCCTCATCATCGTGGGCCTCGTGGCACCTGCCATTGCCGACATCGGCAGTAAGGTAGGACGGCTGCTGCTCTGGGCCGTGGGGCTTGCATACGTTGATACCATCCTGGCCGGACTGTTAGGATACGGCGTCGGCTCATGGCTCTTTCCGCAGATGGTAGAGGCGGGGCAGAACACCACCCTGACAACAGAGGCCGAAGCCTTACTGCCCTTCTTTGAAATCAAGATTCCACCGCTGTTCGATGTCATGGCAGCCCTCGTGCTCTCGTTCGTGGCCGGACTGAGCATAGCCTACTGTCATGCCCCCACACTGAAACAGGGTCTTAGCGAAATGCGCAAACTGGTGGAGATTATCATACAAGCAGCCATCATCCCCCTGCTGCCGCTCTACATCTTCGGCATCTTCCTCGAAATGACATTTACCGGCAGTGCCTACCACATTCTCCTGGTCTTTGCCAAGATTATTGTCGTCATCTTCGTGCTCCACATTACCGTGCTGCTCTATGAGTTCGTCATTGCCGGCGGACTGACACACAGAAATCCGCTAAAGTTGCTCTGGACAATGCTGCCAGCCTACTTCATGGCTTTAGGAACATCGTCGAGTGCGGCCACCATTCCCGTCACGCTACGCCAAACCAAGAAGAACGGCGTGTCCGAAGACGTGGCCAGCTTTGCCGTTCCGCTTTGTGCCACCATCCACATGTCAGGCTCTATGATGAAGATAACCTGCTGTGCCTTAACGGTATGCCTGATGAGCGGACTGCCTTACGACTTTCCGCTGTTCCTGCATTTCATGATGTTGTTGGGAGTATGCATGGTGGCAGGCCCGGGTGTGCCGGGAGGTGCCATCATGGCTGCCTTGGGTCCCTTGGCAAGCATACTGGGCTTTTCGCCCGACCAGCAGGCACTCATGATAGCCCTTTACATTGCCATGGACTCGTTTGGGACGGCCTGCAACGTAACGGGCGACGGTGCCATAGCCCTGGTACTCGACAAGCTATTCAGAAAGTAAAGCGCTGATATCCTGAAGCTTAGTGGCCACCTTGATGTGGTCTCTCCATTCACCGCGTACCACGCTCTTTGCCTGCAAGTCATCGAGCAGCGCAATGAGCGAGTCCCAGAAACCCTTCATGTTGTAGAGGATGACCTGTTTCTGGTGATAGCCGATGGTAGCGGCAGCCACGATGGTAAAGATTTCATCGAGCGTGCCCAGTCCACCGGGCAGGGCAATAAACACGTCGCTATGGTCCTCCATCAGCTGCTTGCGGTCGCTCAGGTTGTCACAGCGCAGCTCCACATCCACGTAGTCACTCAGCCTGCCGGTCTTCTCAATAATGGTGGGTACCACGCCGATGGTCATTCCGCCAGCCTCCTTCGTTGCCTTGGCCACACACTCCATCAGACCCATGTTCACACCGCCATACACGATGCTATGGTCATTCTCAGCCGCCCAACGCCCCAACTCCTCCGTCATCTGGAAGAAGTCAGGATCAATCTGCTGGTTAGCCGAACAAAACACACAAAGCTTCATCAACTATGAACTAACAACTATGAACTATGAACTATCACTTCACCCTTGTCAGCAGTACACCGCCTAACTTGACCGTCTTACCTGTATATTCAGTAAGCTCCTCTGTACCAAACTGATTTTTCAGGGTATTGGCCATTTGTTCCTCTAATTTAACATCTTTCAGTACCTCGCTTCTGTCTGCTTCACTGAAGTATTCGGACATGTCATGACCATCAACAACAACCTTAAAGTCAGTTATTTTACTTTCCACTTCGTCGAAATTCATGGCGAGAATGTTGTTCGAAAGCGCCCAAAGTCCTTTTCCTTTAGTATCAGCGTGCAGAGTGATAGTAAGAGCATGCCCCTCCGAATCCACATCAAAGACCGCCTTGATGCGGAAGTCACTACTGACATGGCCATTCTCAAGAAAATCAAATATACCAGTAACAAGTATATCTGGCTTTACTCCTTCTTCACTTTCCTCTTCAATTTTGGTTTCAAAGCTCCATTTGCCAGCCATCATCTTTTTGGTGACAGGGTTGCCGGCATGGACAAAAGTAAAGCACGCTGCACACAACAGCATGGTGAACAGCACGCGAAGTCTAAGTGTTCTTTTTTGCATTGTCTTCTTTTTATTGATTTCGGGGGCAAAGGTACAAAATATAATACACAAAGCACAATTCACAATGCACAATTATTTTTAATTCACATTTTTTGGTATCTTTGCAACGTTAAATCGAAAATCAGGACTCCGAGCTTGCTCGTCTGAGTACCTATAAAAGAAAACAATAAACGAAGAAATCGTAAATAAGTAAATCGTAAATAAATGCTAAAGGTTCTTCTCTTTGTTATTATGCTTGGCCTGCCAGTGGCTGGGTTCGCCCAGGACGACTGGCAGCAGACCTACAGGCAGCTGTCGGACGTGGAGGATGTGGAGTCGGAGCAGTGGGAGGAGGCCTTCGAGCTGTTGAGCGACTTAGAGCGGGAGCCCATAGACATTAACAGTGCCAGCCGCGAGGAGCTGGAGGCCCTGCCCTTTCTCACTGACCAGCAGGTGGAGGAGATCATGGCCTACCGCCACAGGCACGGTGAGCTGCTGACGCCTGCCGAGCTGCAGATGATTCGCTCGCTCGACTATGCCCAGCGTCAGCTGCTGTTGCAGTTTATCAGCTTCGGGCAACGGGCACCGAAGACTACTTGGCCCCGACTGGACAGCCTGCTGCGCTGGGGCAAGCAGGAGGTGACGGCATCACTGCGGGTGCCCTTCTACCAACGGCGGGGCGATCGCAACGGCTACTTAGGCTACCGCTACAGGCACACCGTGCGCTACAAGTTCCGCTGTGGACAGCGTCTGCAGTTCGGACTGACCGGGGCACAGGATGCCGGTGAGCCATTCATGGCTGAAGGCAACTGGCTGGGCTACGACCACTATGCCTGGTACCTCGTGGCACGCCAGTTAGGGCGCATAGAGACGCTGGCCGTAGGGCAGTACCGCCTGTCGTTCGGCATGGGACTGGTCATGAATGGCGGCTTCAGCCTGGGCAAGCTGACCACCCTACAGAACCTGGGGCGCACGGCTAATGCCATTCGTGCGAACTCTTCGCGCATGGAGAGCGGCTACTTGCAGGGAGTGGCGGTGACGGTTGATGTAGGAGGGCGAAGATCAACACTCAACGCTCAACACTCAACCCTCAACCCTCCACACCTAACCCTCACCGCCTACGCCTCGCTGCGCCCCATTGACGCGACACTCAACAGCGACGGCACGGCGGCCACGCTGCTGACCAGCGGCTACCATCGTACACCGGCAGAGATGCAGAAGAAGCACAACATGACGCAAACGGACGCGGGACTGCATCTGGACTTCAGACGGGGCGGGCTGCGACTGGGTGCCACGGCGGCCTACACCCACCTGAGCCGACGACTGCAGCCTGACACGAAAGCCATATACCGCCGCCATTACCCTGCAGGAACCGACTTCCTGAATGCTGCTGTGGACTACCACTACCTGTCGCACCGCCTCTCACTCAACGGCGAGACAGCCATTGACGGAAACGGGGCCCTGGCTACCATTAACAGCGTGGGCTATCAGCCGTCGGGCACGCTGAGCGTCATGGCCCTGCAGCGGTTCTACAGCTATCGGTATGCCGCCCTGCACGCCCGCAGCTTTGCCGAGGGTTCACGAACGCAGAACGAGAGCGGGCTCTACCTCGGGGCCACATGGAAACCCCTGCACCGGTTACAGCTGTCGGCCTATACCGACCTGGCTTATTTTGCCTGGCCCAAGTATTTAGTGTCGCAGTCGTCGTATGCCTGGGACAACATGGTCAGCGGCACCTACACCCGACGCAACTGGACGCTCATGGCCCGCTACAGGCTGCACCTGCGACAGCGGGACAACAAGGACAAGACGACACTTCTCAACCGTACGGAACACCGTGGACGGCTGACCTTCTCGGCTACCGTCTCACCTGGCGTGACGCTCTACACACAGGCTGACGGGGTACGCACCGACTTTAACAGTACCGACTTCGGCCTGATGGTCAGCCAACGGGTGAATGCGGAGATAAAGGGCATAAAGATAGCTGCCGGTGTGGGCTATTTCCATACCGACAGCTACGAGGCCCGCCTCTATCTCTACGAGCAGGCACCAACTTATCAGTTCAGCTTCCCCATGCTGTATGGCGAGGGTCTGCGCTACTGGCTACTGGCAAGGGCAAGACCCATTGACCAACTGACGCTTACGGCGAAGCTGGGCGTCACCAACTACTTTGACCGTGCCACCATTGGCACTGACAAGCAGCTCATTGACCACTCCTCAATGACTGACCTCGACCTCCAGGTGACGTATAAATTTTAAGGTCTAAGGTCAAAGGTCTAAGGCTAACATTGGGCTAAGGCCTGCTTCCCCTAAGCCTTTGACTTTAGACCTTTGACTTTTGACCTTTGACCTTTGACCTTTGACTTTAGACTTTAGACCGCAGCCATCTCATACACCTCGCGCATGGCCTTGCGGTCGAGCACTTCCATGGCACCCACGGTGACGGTGCCGCCACGCGAACACTTGTCGGCCATGAGGTCCAGCTCCTCGCTGGTCACCTCACGCCCCAGCAGCTCACGCAGATTGGTGGGCATGCCGATGCGGCGGTAGAAGTCCTCCATGGCGCGTATGCCCTTCTCGGCTGTCTCGTCGGGGTGGGCAAAGTCGTTCTCCACGCCCATCACGTTGACGGCAAACTGCACGAAACGGCTCAGGTGACGCTCCTTTACGTAACGGGCCCACGACGGCCACAGCGCAGCCAGTCCGGCACCGTGGGTAACGCCGAAGAGGGCACTCAGCTCGTGCTCCAGCCGGTGGGTGGCAAAGTCTTTCTCGGTGCCGCATTCCGTCAGGTCGTTATGTGCCAGTGAGCCGGCCCACATAATCTGAGCTCGGTTGCGGTAGTCCTCTGGGTGCTCCATCACCACCAGCGCGGCATCCTTGACGGTACGCAGCAGCGCCTCGCTGATGCTGTCGGTCAGCGTCATGTCCTCGTACTTGGAGAAGTAGCGCTCCATGGTGTGCATCATGATGTCGGTGGCTCCGGCCGCCGTCTGATAGGGGGGCAGGGTGAACGTGCGCTCAGGGTTCATCACCGCAAAGCGGCAGCGGCACAGGTCGCTGTTGACACCGCGCTTCAGCAGCCCCTCGTCCTTCGTGATGACACAGCTCGACGACATCTCAGAGCCTGCTGCCGGAATGGTGAGCACCACGCCGATGGGCAGGCATGCCTCGGGCTGCCGTCCGCACCAGAAGTCCCACACGTCGCCGTCGTAGCACGTGCCGTAGCCTATGGCCTTTGAGGAGTCGATGACGCTGCCGCCGCCTACTGCCAGAATAAAGTCAACCTGCTGCTGACGGCAGAGGTCGATGCCCTCATACACCTTTGAGAGCAGCGGGTTAGGCACCACGCCGCCCAGCTCACACCACTGCAGGCCGGCATCTTTCAGCTGCTGTCTTACCACGTTCAGCAGGCCTGAGCGTTCGGCAGAGCCGCCGCCGTAGTGCAGCAGCACCTTGTGAGCACTGTTAGCCTTTACCAGTTCACCAATTTGTCTCTCTGCGTTGCGTCCGAACACCACGCGTGTCGGAGCATAGAAGTTAAAGTCTTTCATTATAGCCGTAAAATGTTTATTTGCTGCAAAGATATAAAATAAGTACGAACCAAAGGTCGTGAACTCCGTTAAAAATGAATAATAGTGAACAATTATGAATGGTGAATTATGAATTTTTCGTACCTTTGCCGCCGAAATGAAAAGAGCGCTGCTATTATTCACGCTGGGCCTGCTGCTGCACGCTACGGCAGCCATGGCACAGACCGACCGTGCCCGACAGGACATGGTGAGCATGGAGAGTGCCTCCTTCGTGCCGCTGGTCAAGGTGGGCAAGGTTATGGAGGGCGGCGACTCCATTCAGTACATGGAGATGTACAACGTCTATGTCTATCCCGAGCTGGAGTTCAAGAACGAGCGGCAGAAACAGTCGTACCTGCGACTGGTGAAGAACGTGAAGACCGTGCTGCCCATTGCCAAGGAGGTGAACGCCATACTCATTGAGACCGCCGAATACCTCGACCAGCTGCCCACCGAGGAAGAGAAGAACGCCCACATCAAACGCGTGGAGAAGAGCATCATGCAGCAGTACAAGCCGCGCATGAAGAAGCTCACCTACTCACAGGGCAAGCTGCTCATCAAGCTGGTTGACCGCGAGTGCAACTCGTCGGCCTACGAAATGATCAAGGCCTTCTTCGGTCCACTGCGCTCCGGCTTCTACCAGGCCTTCGCCTGGCTCTACGGTGCCAGCCTCAAGAAGCAGTACGACCCCGACGGTGCCGACCGCCTCACCGAGCGCGTGGTGCTCATGGTGGAGGCAGGGCAGCTTTGACCTTTGAGATTTAAGAAAACAATAACAAGATGAAACAACTACTTTACATATTGAGCGTAGTGTCGGCACTGACGGCATGCAAGGGAGCAACAAAACCCGTGGAACAGACCTCACAGCCCGTGGTCAGCATACAGTTTCTGGCTGACTCCGCCTACGCCTTCTGCCAGCAGCAGTGCGACTTCGGACCCCGTACCATGAACAGCGAGGCCCACCAGCGCTGCGCACAGTGGATTCAGCAGCGCTTCGAGCAGTACGGGTGCACCGTAGAGCTGCAAAAAGCCGACCTCACGGGCTTCGACGGCACACTGCTGCACGCCACTAACATCATTGCCCGCACACCCTCTGCCCTCGGGCCCGCCAAGCGCGACGCCATACTCGTATGCGCCCACTGGGACAGCCGCCCCTGGGCCGACAACGACCCCGACGAGGCCAACCGCCGACTGCCCGTCATGGCAGCTAACGACGGAGCCAGCGGCGTGGGCGTCATGCTCGAGCTGGCACGCCTCATTCAGCAGCACCGCGACAGCCTGAACGTAGATATCGACTTCGTGTGCTTCGATGCCGAGGACTGGGGCATCCCCCAGTGGAGCAACGCCCCCGACAACGGCAACTCGTGGGCTCTCGGCTCACAGCACTGGGCAGCCGAGTATGCAGCCCGGAACATGAACCGCTACCGCTACGGCATACTGCTCGACATGGTGGGCGGACAGGGTGCCCGCTTCTATCAGGAGCAGATGTCAATACAGTACGCCCCCAACATTGTTGACCGCGTGTGGGTGGCTGCCAAGACGGCCGGCTACGGCAGCCTCTTCCCCGCTGAGGACGGCCACGCCATTACCGACGACCACATACCCGTCAACCAGGTGGCCGGCGTGCCCTGCATCGACATCATTGCCCACTACCCCGACTGCCGCCAGAGCTCCTTCGGCCCCACGTGGCACACCGTCAGCGACGATATGCAGCACTTAGACAAAGGCGTGCTCCAGGCCGTAGGGCAAACCCTCGTACAGGTGCTGTTCAGCGAGAAGTGAAGTGCTGCACCACGTGTTTGACAAAACTCTCTTCGTCAAGCGGCAGGCCATAAAAGCCGAAATTGGCATGCGCACCATCCTGATTGACACCGCAAAACATCCAGTCATGCGACGGGTCAGCAAGCGTTATTTCTGCAGGTTCAGCCGCACGCCCAGTTGCAGGTTGAAGTTCGTAGGCTTTTCCTTCCAGTAGTTTTCGAGGTGACTGCCGTTATCGAAATAATGACTAATGCCCGGCTCTGCATAAAGGCTCAGGTTTGGAACAATGTCGTAAGCAACTCCCACACTTCCACGCACAGACCACTGTAAACGGTCACGCCCTAAAGGCTGAACTACGCCCTCAGTCTCGAAATGTGTTTTGATGTTCCAGTCAGCTTCAGCCCCAGCCGAGAGATAGGCTTTGAATCTGCCACGACTATACACTTGGTAGGACAAGTTAAGTGGTATGCCTAAATAATGCAGGGTCTGTTTTTGTCTGATTTCCTGTGTATTTATGATTTGCGAAAAGTCAGACTTCATGTAGGTATAGACAAGACCTGTATTGACGGAAAGGCGCGGCCTCAGCCTGTAACTGACGCCTAGGCCAACAGAGATTGGCAAATAGTGGTGCTGCCGTTCTTCGTAGCCATTAAGATAGACTTCCTTCTTTTTCATAAGCCTCATGTTGCCGGCATCGTAGGTTTGGTTATAGTTTTGTAACAACTCGTCAGCCATCAACACTCCGTTTACTGCACTTTGGTCTGCTAATCCATTAGAAGCGTAAATCCCTATGGTGGTGAGGGGGGAGGGTTGAGCGTCGAGCGTTGAGCGTTGAGGGGTGAGCGTTGAGCGTTGAGGGGTGAGCGTTGAGGGGTGAGCGTCGAGCGTTGAGCGTTGAGCGTCGAGCGTCGAGCGTTGAGGGGTGAGCGTTGAGCGTTCTTGCTCCGGCAAGTGTTCCTGCGGGCCGAGCGGAGCGTCGAGCGAATCTTCGTACCTCGCACCTCGTACCTCGACCTTCGACCTTCGACCTTCGACCTTTGACCTTTGACCTTCGACCTTCGACCTATGACCTTCGACCTTCGACCTATGACCTTCTACCGGACGGACGTAAGCAACCTCGGGAGCATCAGAAGCCAGCCACCAATAACTGCCCCCCAGAACAAGGCAGACTATGGAAGCTGCCGCTATCCAGCGGCGCAAAGTCATGAAACGAGCCTTGCGGGGCTGAGGCTGTGCATTAATCGCGGCCTCAATGTCACCCCATAAGCCCTCAGGCGCAGCCACCTTGTGCTCCGCCAGCTTGTCGTGCAGTTGTTGTGTCCACTTATCCTGTTTCATGTTTCTTGTTCTTTTAAGTATTCCCAGATCATTGTTTTCAACATTTTGCGAGCCCTGAAGAAGATAGAGGATGACGTGCTCTCCTTAATGCCGAGCTGTTGACCTATTTCCCTGTGTGAGCTGTGTTCAAAGACGTAGAGATTCAGCACAACACGGTAGTTGGTTGGCAGCCGGCCTATCATCTCCAACAGCACGTCGGGCGGTACCTCCTCCATGTCGGTTTCTTCTTCTGGCTCGTCAGGTATGCTGTCCACCGTCATGAAATGCTCTTGCTGGCGCAGGTAGTCTATGGCACTATTGGCCACGATGCGGCATACCCACGACTTCAGCGTCCCTTCACCACGATAGTTAAACTTATCAATAGAGGTCAGAATCTTGACAAAGCTGTCTTGTAAGACGTCACGTGCCACTTCATGCTGCGGAATATACCTTAGCGCAACGCCCATGGCATAGTCCGAGTAGCGGTCGTAGAGCCGGTGCAGCGCAGCCCGTTCGCCGTTGTTGATTGCTTCTAACAGTTGTCGTTCAGTTTCCAACGCCCTTATCTTATTCGCTCTGTTGTATTATAATATAAGGTAACAGGTGCATCCAGCCTTCGTTCGGTTTTTTCCCGTGTGTCGCCATCTATGATGACATAGCTACTTATGGGCAAGCCAATAGTCCATTGCTGACTGTCCGTTCTATAGACGGCATTACCTTTTTGTGGAGACAATAGCACAACCATGTAGTATTTGCCCCCCAGCTCGACATCGAAAGTGGCATTATTGTAGAACTGTTCCCCGCTTTCTACCTTGTTTACGGACGGAGTGAAAGCCAGGAAAACTGCTTTATCCGAGTATCCCAGTTGCTGCAAATAGAATCGGGATGACATGTTGGCAAAATCAACCGTTGTGTCAAGGTCGGGGAAGCACAGGCTGATAAGATAGTCTTGGGGCAGCAGCACACTCAAATATTCGTTCAGCCAGTCATCCGGCAGTAGCACTTTCAGTTCGTCCCCTACCACCAGGCGTTCTGTTCCCACCATCTGCTGGTTGACAGTCCACTCCCCGTTGTAAATGCCCTTGCCTATGCTTTTAAGGTCATCACTCTCTATGCCCTCCGAATTCTTAAGAATAGCATCATCACCATTAGCATGACAACCCGTCAGCAACACTGCTACCATAGTAGCACCTACTACTAATTTCGTCTTCAAATATTCTCTCATAGCCACTCTTTTTTTAGATATAACGGGAAAATACAGAAATCTTGCACTTTCAAGGCTATTTTATTTCAATTTCCCTCTCTCTTCATACGGTTGCAGTTGAATATGGCTTGGAGAGGAGTGCCGTTTCTCTCGGAGAAAAGAGAAACAATTTAAAAAAAAGACCCTTTTGAAGTGCAGGATTTGGACACTTGCTTCGTTTATAGGGAAAGTAACGCTTGAAACAATAAACATATTATTCATTATGATGAAAAAGAACATTTTAGTATTCAGCTTAGCCCTGACAGCTCTTTTATTGTCAGGCTGTAAAACCAATGACGATGGTGACTATATTAGCAATAACACGTTTCCAACCGGACGTGTTCTCACCAACTCAGCAGTCAGCGGCGACAAGTTTGGCGACTTTACAGACAACCCCTTCGTGTCAACCGCCAGTCAGCCAGTCAGTACTTTTTCGGTAGATGCCGACGGAGCCTCGTACGCCATTGTCAGAAAATATCTGCGCAATCAGTACACCATTCTTCCATCAATGGTGCGAATTGAGGAATTCCTCAACTATTTTACTTTTAACTACCCTGCTCCTCAAGACGGTCAGGCAGTTGCCATTAATGCAGAAGTTGGTGCTTGTCCTTGGAATTCGGGCCACTACCTGCTGCGGTTAGGCATAAAGGGCAAAGAACTGACAGACAGCGAAATGCCGCGAGCCAACTTCGTGTTCCTCATTGATGTTTCTGGTTCCATGCAGTCAAACGACAAACTGCCCATGCTGAAAACAGGACTAATGAATCTGGTAGATTTGCTGAATCCTGACGACCGCATATCCATCATCACCTACTCAGGAAGAGTGAAGAAACTCATAGAATCAACTCCAGTGCGCGAAGCAGACAAGATTAAGACTGCCATTCACCAGCTTAGAGCTTCAGGAAGTACTGATGGAGGCGAGGCACTGAAGATGGCTTACGAAGAAGCCCTGACCAACTATGACCCAACGGCCAATAACCGCATTATCATGGGAACCGACGGTGATTTCAATGTGGGTGTTACCAATACAGATGCACTGGTTGAAATGGTAGAGACCTATGCCCAAAAGGGCATCTACATGACCTGTTTAGGCTTTGGACTTGGCAACCTGAACGACAGCATGATGGAAAGAATCAGCAATTCCGGCAATGGAAACTATTACTATATTGACGATGAGGAAGAGCTGGTAAAGGTCTTTGTTACTGAGCGGGGGCGATTTGTCAGTGTGGCTAACGATGCCAAGTGCCAAGTAACGTTCGACAGCAGAACTGTCAGCCAGTACCGCCTCATTGGTTATGAAAACCGCGTAATGGAATCTGAAGACTTCGACGACGACCAGAAGGATGCTGGTGAAATAGGTGCCGGGCAGACCATCACCGCACTCTATGAGATTGTGCTGGCAGACGGCTATAACAAGACTGACGGCAATGCCCCCTTTGTTACCTTCGACTTCCGCTACAAACAGACATTACAAGATGCCAGCATATCATTGCAAAAGACGCTGAGCATCTACGACATATTCTACAAAACCGCACTTTCCGATGACTTTTACTTTGCTGCTGGCGTGGCAGCGTATGGCATGCTGCTGCGCCAGTCCCCTTACAAGGGTCAGGCCACACTTGAAATGGCTCGTGAGCTGGTTAGAATAGGTCATTTCTACGACCCTGACGGCAGCCGGACAGGACTGCTCAACCTGATGGGAACCCCACCCCGCTACAATGAGAGGTAATTTCCGTTATTATGCTATTCAAAAAAAGGGGAGCTGCAGCTTCTGCTGAGAAAGCGGGCTGCAGCCCCCCCTTTTTGGGGTTCTTGCCGTGCAAGCGTCCCTGCGGGCCGAGCGGACGTTAACGTTAAAAACGCTACTTCACGGTGTCGCTGACGTTCTGGCGCTCGTAGTAGGCCTTGTAGTCGTTGCCGCCGTAGCGCAGGCCGAGGTCTTCGCCTGCCAGTGCGTCGGCCACGCCCTTGTAGGCCCACTTGCGCAGGAAGGAGGCGTCCCAGAGGTTGGGGGTCTGTCCCTTCAGCCAGTACTCGTGCTCGTCGTCAGCATCGGTAAGGCTCCAGATGGTGATGCCGCTCTGCTGGGCCTCGGGCACGTTGGCAAAGTACGACTCGAAGATGGTGCGGTAGGCATCGGCCTGTGCCTTATACTGGGCTGACGAGGGTGAGCTGGTGCCCAAGGAGACGTCGAGCTCGGTGACGCGGATGAGCTTTCCGGTGGCGGCCAGCTCCTTGAACTGCTGGTCAACGCGCTGGCGCAGCTCGGCTACGCGGGCGGCGTTGTTGTCGGCATCGTCGCTGGTGCCGCTGAGCGTGACGTGCATCTGTGTGCCTATGCCGTCAACGATGGGTGAGCCGTTGGCTGCGTCGATGTCCTTGACGAACTGTATGACGGCGGCCCGCTTGGTGTCGCTCGACTCGAGGTTGTAGTCGTTATAGAAGAGCTTGGTCTCAGCGGGCAGGTACTGACGGGCCAGCTGGAAGGCCTTGACGGGATAGTCCTTGACGTAATAGCCCCAGTACCAGTGGCCGCCGCCCCAGTTGAGGGTGAGGCCGTCGGCCTCGGTCTCGGTGGGCTCCTCGTCGTAGTAGGTGACATCCTCGTCGGTCCATGAGCCGCCGAAGACGTTGTCAACGCCACGCACGCGGTTGCCCTGGCCGTCGGTGATGGCCTCGTTGATGACGTCGTAGGCCACGGGCGTGACACCTTTCTCCTTGAGGTGGTCAGCCATGCCCTTCACCCACGACTCCATGGCACCCAGCAGCAGCTCGCGCTTCTCCTCGGGCGACTTGAGCACGTAGTAGCTGTTGGCACGGCGCGGAGCCAGACGCGGGGCGCTCTGGTCCTTGGCAGGCCCGAACTTCACGTCGTCAATCCAGTAGGTGCCGCCCACCTTGCCGAAGTTAATGATGATGCGGTTGGCATCGTCGTAGGCCGGTGTGAACTCGGTCTCGCAGAGCACCCAGTCGGTGCCTATGTTGAAGTCGGTGTAACCGCCCTGTGAACCGTAGGTGGTGCTGTTCTGATACTGGAACTGCAGGTAGCCGGCAGCGGTTGACGACTTGGCGTAGAACTGAATGATGTACTTCTTCGCGGGGTCGAGCGGCGCATCGAAGGTGTAGGCATTCTGTGCCTCCCACGAGTTGCCGTCGCCGTTGTTCTGGAGCCGGAGCGAGTAAGTGCCGTCGTGGGCCTCGTCGCTGACGACGGAGGCGTCGGCCTTGTTAGAGCCCCACGAGCCCCAGCCCTGGGTGTCGCCGCTCTCGAAGTCGGTGGCCATCATGAGCTCCATAGGGTCTTCCTGCTTGGGTCCGAACTCAATGTCGTCAATCCAGTAGGTGCCGCCCACCTTGCCGAAGTTGATGATGATGCGGTTGGCATCGTCGTAGGCCGGTGTGAAGGAGTGTTCGCAGGTGGTCCAGTCGGTGCCTACGGCGAAGTCGTGGTAACCGCCCTGTGAGCCATAGGTAGAGCCGTTCTGATACTGGAACTGCAGTGAGCCGGCAGCGGTTGACGACTTGGCTTTGAAGCGGATGGTGTATTCGGTATCGGGGTCGAGGGGCACGTCGAAGGTGTAGGCAAACTGTGCCTCCCAGGCATTACCGTCGCCATTATTGCTGAGCACCATGGCAGGCGAGCCGTCGGGGCCTGCGCCGGCAGTAACGTCGGCACCGGCCTTGTTGCTGCCCCATGAGCCCCAGCCGCCAGAGGTGCCGCCGTTGAAGTCGGAGGCATCGCCGGGCAGCATGTTCTTGATGTCGCTGTCGGACTCCACAACGAGCGTGGGTGCGATGAGTGACTTCAGGTAGGTCTGGCTCTGCTGTGTGTGCCAGAAGAAGTTGTGACCGTAGAGGGGCATGCCGTCAGCCTGCAGCATGTCGAGCGAGGCGTCGAGGTTGGCGAAGTTGAGTGCTCCGCTGTTACCCACAATGGCGTCCATCTTCATGGCGTTGCCCCAGGTGACCATCTGGAAGTTGGCCACAGCCAGCGCGTGGCGTGCGTCCTCGCCCATGTAGATGTCCTTGCCTATTCCTAAGCCGAGCACCATGTTGGGGTGGTTCTCAGCGGCGTATGTCTTCAGGTCGCCGTAGTTGGCCAGCACCTCTTTTACCTCAAGGGGTATCTCGGCGGTGGTAACGCCGAAGTGGCCTTCGGGTGTGCCCCACTCCATGATCTGGTCGTCGCAACCAGTAAGCAGCATCGCTGATGCCACTACTGGTAATATGATTTTATTCAGTTTCATAGCTGTTTGCATTTAGATGGGTTATTGTTCGGGTTCTGCATCGTTGAAGTCGCTCACCGTAACGGGGGTGATATCGACTACGCGCAGGTTGTCAATGTAGATTTTCTGCGTGAAGAGAGCGGCAGGGTACTTGACGCCGAGTGCTTCGTCCTCGAGGTCGGCATTGACGAAGAGGAAGAGGAAGTTACGGTAAGAGCCGGCATTGCGGTCCTCGCAAATCTTCTGGAAGGTGACGTCGGGAGCCTCCGTGGGGTCGTAGTTGCCGAAGGCCGTCATCGGTATGGTGATGGTCTGCCAGCGCTGGCCCGTGGTGAAGGGTGCGTGGGTGCCGTCCTCCTTGTTGAACCAGGGCACCCAGACGGTGGCGGTGTTGTAGTACTGCGAGCTGTACTTGGTGCCGTTAGAGCCGTAGCCGTAGTTGGAGAGGTTGTTCTGGAGCGAGATTTCGAGCTGTCCGCTCAGGTCCCAGGGCTCGGGCACGTAGATGTCGAACTGCAGGGCTACGTTGGCGGCACTGGTGGTGGCGGGAATGACGCTGTACATGCGGGCTCCCCAGTCGTCGTTGGCATTGTCGTTACCGGCAGTGGCCCAGAGCAGCGAGTTAGAGCCAGCATCCAGTCCTCCGGCATTGAGCTTCACGTTGGGCACGAGCATGGCCACCTTGCCACGTCCGGTGTTGAGGGGATCGTCAACGAGGTCCTCGGCGCTGTAGGTAGCACTCCATGAGCCTAACTCGCCCTTGTCGTCGAAGTTGGTGACGAAGCAGCGGAACTCATTGAAGTAAGGCGGTGTGACGGCAGTGCCGTTAGCACCCTCGCTGGTGAGTGAGCCGGGAACGCTGAGGTCGGCTGACGCAGGAACGGTGAACGTGTAAAACTTTCCCTCCTCGTCGCTGACGATGCCGCTGGTAATCTCGGTGCCGTCAGGCAGTGTCACCTTGGTGGTCTCCTGCAGGTTGGAACCCGTGACGGTGACTGTCTCGCCAGCCATAGGCAGCGTGTTGTCAACGCCGCTGATGCTGGGTGCCGAGGCACGCACGGTAAAGGGATAGACGAGCTGGGTGCCGTCCTTAATGAGCGTAATGGTGTTACGCACTGACTCGTCGGCCTTCTCAACGGGCGTTTCGCTGTTCAGCGTCACCCAGATGTTATTATCGGTCATCAGGGCATTGTTGAAGTAGGTCTCATAGCCATTGATGAGCACCTTCTTCAGCCCGGTAAAGCCAGAACCCTGAATACGGATGAGCTGTCCGAGGCGGGCAAAATCTACTTCACGGTCCTTATTGACCTCGTCGTCAATATTCTCAAGGAACACCTTGTCAATCTTCATGGGCGTGGAGCCGCTGTCGTCGTCGCTTTTGCAGCCCGTGAAGACCACTACTGCAAGGGCGAGGCACAAAGTGCTAATATATTTCATTGTTTTCATCGTCATTTTACTTTTATACCTTTTACTTTATTACCTTTTTAGAATAGAGCATCGTCGCTGACTTCGCGCTCACCGAAGGTGTAGGCCACGGTGGCGATGTTGCCGCTGGCATCGGGCTTCAGCAACGGGTTCTTGGTCTGGTCAGTGTCGGCAATGGGCAGCCGGAGGTTGGCAGCTGTTGCCACGGCAACGCTCGGACCGGGGGCTGCATAGGTGTCAGAGAGCTTGTACTCGTGGGTTGACGAGGTGTAGTAGCTGGCATTGCGGTGCTGGTTGTTGACGTAGTTCACCACCTCCTGCTGCTGGTAGTAGCCACGACGCACGAGGAAGTACCAGTAGAGGCCCTCGAAGGCTGTCTCCACACGGAACTCATGGCGTATGTCCTCGTAGCCTATCTTGCTCTTGGCAGGCACACCGGCACGGGTGCGCAGGGCGTTGAACAGGGCGAGTGCCGTAGCGTCGGTAGTGGTGGCATTGTTGCCCAGCACGGCCTCGCAGTAGTTCAGATAGACCTCTGCCAGACGCATCATGTAGGTGTTGATGCCCGAGTTGTTGTTCACGGCGATGCCGTTGACGGCATTGGTACCGATGACGTACTTCTTGACATTTGCACCTTGTGAGCCGGCACTCTCAGACTCTCCGTAGATGTAAGGCTTCTCGGGGTCGGTAGAGAGCTCGGGGTAAACCTCGCCGTAGGACGCTATGGAGTAGTGACGGCGGACGGCATCGTCAACAGTGGTGCCGAGGGTCGGGTCGGCATACTCCTTGAACTCTTCCCAAAGGTCGTAAGAGCAGTAGGTGGAACCGCCCCACGAGTTGCCCTGGTTCACCTGGGTGCTCCAGGCGAGGAAGCGCGTCATCGACTGTGCCAGACCTGCAGGTGCACCGGCCTGCCACTGCAGCTGGAAGATGCTCTCGGCATTGTTGTTCTGCGTCTTGTAGTCGAAGAGGTCGGCATACTTGTCAAGCAGCTGGAACGGACCCTCGCTGATAACCTTGGCAGCGGCCTTACGGGCAGCGTCGAGGTAATACTCGTTACGGGTGCCGCGGTTCATGTCGGTGGCAATGTTGGTGCCGTCGTAGCGTCCGGTAGTGGTCAGTCCTGCCATCGACAGGTACAGGCGGCTCAGCATGGCGTAGGCAGCATACTTGTTGATGCGTCCGGTGCCGGGCGACGATGCGGGCAGGTTGACAGCGGCATACTCCATGTCGCGAATGGCAAACTCCATGGCGTCAGTCTGGCGCGCGGGAGCCACCACATAGTTGTTGACCAGGTCCTGCGTGTTCTCGTAGATAACGGCACAGCCCCACAGCGAGCTAATGTACCAGTAGGCCAGTCCGCGCATGAAGCGGGCTTCGGCTATGCCCTGACGCTTTCCGGCATCTGTGACACCGTCGGTAGAGAAGTTCTGGATGTTGTTGATGGCATTGTTCGACTGTGCCACCACCGAATAGAAGGAACCCCACGCATCAGTCAGGCCGTTGCTCAGTCCGGTCTCCGTGAAGTTGGTGTAGGGGTAGATGTAGTCTGAATACTGGGCAGTGATGTTGTTGGCGCGACCGTCACCCATGCCGTAGTAGAACTTGTCGTTAAACATGTACCACACGTAGCTGTAGAGCGGATAAATCTCCTGTGACACGGCATCGTCACTTGAGAAGAAGTTACTCTGACCTATCTGGTAGCTGTTCTCCTGCTCCAGGAAGTCGTTGGCACAGCTGCTGAAAGATAGTGTCGTCAGTGCGACGGCGATGCCGCAGCACACTGAACAGCAAACTTTCTTTATGTTGTTTGTCATTGTAATCATAATTACTAATTCCTAATTACTCGTTTCTAATTAAAATTGGACGTTCACACCAACGGTATAGATGCGGGGCGAGGGGTAGCGGCTGTAGTCAACGCCGTTACGCAGTGCGTTACCCTGCATGGAACCAACTTCGGGGTCGAAGCCGTCATACTTGGTAATGGTAAAGAGGTTCTGAATGTTGCAGTACAGCTTCACATTGGTCAGGAACGTGTTCTTCAGCCACTGACGCGGGAAGGTGTAGGCCAGCGACACGTTCTGCAGGCGGATGTAGCTGCCGTCCTCCACGTAAGCGTCGCTCACACGGTTGTTCTTGTTGACACCACTCTCGGTGGAGAGGCGCGGCATGATGGTGCCCGGGTTGGTGACGTAGTAGTTACGGTAGTCTTCCGGTCCGTCGGGGTCAATCTTGGCCAGTCGGGCATAGTCGAGCACGGTGGTCAGCTGGTTGCTGGTAGAACCCGTGATGTCGAGGAAGCGACGGCCGTAGTTCATGATCTTGTTGCCGTAGCTGCCGCTGAACTGCAGGCTCAGGTCGAAGTTCTTATAGGAGAAGGTGTTGCCAAAGCCCCATGTGAACTTAGGCTCCGGGTTGCCAATGAAGGTCTGGTCGTTGTTGTCGATGACACCGTTACCGTCGAGGTCTTCGTAGATGTAGTCGCCAATGAAGACACCACCTGCGGTGGGCGACGTGGCGATGCTGGCACCCTCGGGCAGTGCCACGGGCTTGACGTTGCCATTGGCATCCTTATAATAGAAGTCTTCAGGCTTGTCGAAACGGCCGATGACCTTGTAGCCCCAGAACTGAGCGATGGGCTGGCCGACGACGGTGTTGGTAACGGTAGCCGTCTCTGAGCCTATCTGCATCTGCTCGGGCAACGTACCCGTCTCAGAGTCCAGGCTCAGCACCTTGTTGCGGTTGAGCGAGAAGACAATGTTCGAGCGCCAGGTGAAGTCCTTGGACTCAATGTTGACAGTGTTCACGGTCACCTCGAAACCAGTGTTGCGCAGCGAACCAATGTTACCCCAGGGGTTCGAGGCGGTACCGTAGGCCTCCTGGCCGGCACCAGAACCGAGGAATGCAGGCAGGCTGAGCATGAGCAGCAGGTCGTTGGTCTTCTTGTAGTACCAGTCGAACACTACGTCAATACGGCTGTTGAAAAGCGAGAGGTCCAGACCGATGTTGGTGGAATAGGTGGTCTCCCACTTCAGTTCGGGGTTGGCATTGTTGGCATTCAGCACACCTACGCCCCACGTGGTGGTGTAGTTGGCCAGCATGGCCATGTAGGCCCAGTCCTGCACGTTCTGGTTACCGGTGGTACCCCAGCCCAAACGTAGCTTCAGGTTACTGATGGTGCGGTTGTCCTTCAGGAAGTTCTCCTGACTGACACGCCAGGCAAAGGCAGCCGAGGGGAACCAGCCCCAGCGGTGACCGTCGGCAAACTTCGACGAGCCGTCGCGGCGCAGCGTGGCTGTAATAAGGTAGCGGTCGTCGAAATTATATAGTGCACGGCCGAAGAACGAGAAGAGCGACGTGTTGTTCTGGTAACCGTCGATGCTGACGTTGTTACCCGTACGCTCACCGGCACGCAGGTCGATGACTGAGTTGGAGAGGTAGCCCTGGTTAGTGGTGCTCATGTTCTCCCAGTAGTTGTGGCTCATTTCCTGACCCAACATGACGTTCAGGTGGTGCTTCTCGGCTATGGTGCCGTTATAAGTCAGGATGTTACGCCACGACCAGTACTTGGAGTCGTTCTTGTACCAGGCACCGTCGCGCTGTGAACTGACACGCACGCCGAAGGTGTAGTCGGGCTGGTAAGTCTTGGTCTTGTTCAGATTGTAGTCGGCTGAGAGTTCGGTCTTGAAGGTCAGCTCCTTCAGAATCTGCGCCTCTAAATAAGCGTTGACGCGAAAATTGAAACGCTTGGCGAAGTTGGTCTTGATTTCGGCCAGTGCTACGGCATTGTCGGGCATCCACTGGTCGTCAGGACCGTCGTAGCCTCCCTCGGGGTTGCGCACGGCCACCGAGGGCTGTGAGCGCAGGGCCGTCATGATGATGTCCCAGTTCTTCTCCATCTCCTGGCGTGAGTCAGAGAGCGAGAACGACACACCGCCCTTCAGCCACGACTTCAGCTGGGTGTCCAGGTTACCGCGAAGGGTCTGGCGCTTGAAGCCTGTGTTCAGGCCGATACCGTCCTGGTTCAGGTAACCGGCACTGACGGCATAGGTGGTCTTGTCGTTACCACCCGTCATGGAGAGGCTGTGGTTGGTCATGAAGGCTGTGTGGAACAGCTCGTCCTGCCAGTCGGTACCACTGCCCAACAGCTCGGGACGCAGGAACGTGCCCGAGTGTGTCCTGATTTGAGCATCGGCAATGTCGTTGTGGTGCTCAGCATACTGGCGCAGGTTCATCACGTCGAGCTTCTTCGGCATCTGCTGCCAGCCCACGTAGCCGTCGTAGGTAATGATGGCCTCGCCGCTCTTGCCGCGCTTGGTGGTAATCATGATGACACCATTACTTGCGCGCGAACCATAAATAGCTGTAGCCGAGGCATCCTTCAGAATGTCCATCGACACAATGTCGCTCGGGTTGATGGCAGCCAGCGGGTTGGTGTTACCGTTGTCGGAGCCGTCAGAATCAATGATGACACCGTCGATGACGAAGATGGGCTGTGAGGTGGCATTCAGCGAGTTGGTACCACGAATGCGAATAGTGCTCGAACCACCAGGCGTACCCGTGTTGGCCTGAATCTGCACACCGGCAGCACGGCCCTGCAGCACCTGGTCGATACTGGTGGTTACCGACTTCTCGATGGCCTTGTTATCCACCTGTGTCACGGCACCGGTCAAATCGACCTTACGCATGGTGCCGTAACCAACGACAACCACCTCACCAATGGAGGCGTTGTCTTCTTCGAGAAGCACGTCAATGGTTGTTTGACTACCGACCCGGACTTCCTTCGTCTCGTAGCCGATGTAACTGAATGTCAAGGTCTGTCCGGTAGAAACCGAAATAGCGTAGTTACCATCAATGTCGGTAACCACACCACCTTGAGCACCCTTCACTTTCACAGTTGCGCCGATAATCGGACCGTCAGCTGCGCTCACAGTACCCTTTACAGTGACCTTCTGAGCAAACGTAGCCACGGGCAACATCAGCATCAGAAGCAATAGACAAAGGGTCCTTTTTAGAACTTTACTTGTGCAATTCATCATACAGTTAATGTTTTGTTAGTTATTTTGGTAAAAAATTTGTTACATTGTGCAAAAACCATTCCGTCATCACGACGACAGGTAAATCCGCTGCAAAGGTAGCCATTATTCAGAAAACAGCGGTTAAAACATGTTTCATCGATGTTTCAATATGTTTCATTCTTAATTATTGACACCCGTTTGGGGCGTTATCGTTGACGTTATCATCATCACTCATAGCGTCACTCATAGCGATAGAGCTGGATGTGCAGAACTTTCCAGTCGCCGACAGAGATGCGGGCATGGCGCCCCTGGTGGTCCTGGTCGCCGTTGTGGCGACGGAGGTACTTCAAGGTACCGTCGGGCTGCACTTCTACTTCATCTACAAAGCCTATGCCGGAGCGTTCTTGCTCTGGCAAGCGTCCCTGCGGGCCGAGCGGAGTGTTGAACGTTGAGGATTGAGCGTTGACGTTATCGTTGACGTTGACGTTAGCCACAAAACCGTCTTCGCCCAGCACAACTTGCTGTTCCAGGGCTTTCTCGGCTTTGGTCTTGAACTCCACCACGATGCCGCTGCCGGCAAGAAGGTACTCGTCCTTGGCCAGCTTGATGAGCATGGCGCCACCCTCCGGCCATGTGCTGCCGTCAGTGGCCCGAGAATCCCAAGGCAAGGTGAAGTAGTGACGACAGGTAATGATGAGTTCGTCGTCCTCAATGATGCGCTCCTTGTCCTGCTGGTCGAAGAGGAGGCCCCAGGAAGGTTGAGCGTTGTTAGCGTTAGCGTTAGGGTTAACCTTTTCCTTGAGATTTGAGATTTGACGCAGCAGGGCGTATGCCTTGGTGACGCTCTCCGTCTCACGGGGACTGGCCTGGTCGATGGCGAAGGGAGAAAAGCCTAACGCCTTGTGCTCACCAAAGACATAGAGGGCACGCACGCCGCTGTTCTCACAGCAACGGCTCTCGGGAATGAAAAGGCGGTTATTGCTAAGGGCATACTGCGATACCCAGTCCTTGAAACCTGTGTCGTAGATGTCGGGGGCAAGGAGCAGCAGGCTGGGTGCAGCGGCATGCCAGATGTCGATGAGGTGCGCCAGCGGACCGCCACTGGGGTACTGGCCCGGCTGTCTCCCTCGGCTGTTCAGGGCGGCATTTACGTAGAGTGGCATGTCACTGATGATGGAATGGGCCGTCTGACAAAGCTGCTCCACATACTTGGCATAGTAATAGGCCATGAAGATTTCGTCAGTATAGATTGTGTCGCCAAAAACAGATGTCCACGAGGGAGCCCCCGAGCCTCCCCCCTGCCCCCTCCAACTGGAGGGGGTGTTCCGATGCGCTTGAAGCCTCTCCCAGTAGGGGGAGGTTGGAGGGAGCTGCAGTTCCTGTGGCACTCCCTTGGCGTAGGCTGCCTCGGCCAGCGGTGAGTGGTCGCGGGCATCCTCAAGCATGCCAATCTCGTTCTCTACCTGTACCATGGTGACCACGTCCCTGCCCCGCTCAGCAATGCGCTGCATCAGGGCTGCAAAGGCACGGCGGTCGGCCTCGAGCACCTCGTCGCTGAAGGCAGAGGCTATCTCCAAGGGCTTGCCTGTTGCCGTGCGGGCACGGGGGAAACGACGGGTGTCCTGCTTAAACCACAACGGGGCATAGCACGACATGGAGTTCTTCCAGACTCCAAACCATAGGAACACCACCTTCAGGTTGTTTTCGCGAGCCCGGTCGATGGTGCGGTCTATGAGGGTATAGTCAAACTGTCCCTCCTGCGGTTCCAGAAACTCCCAGTAGGCGGGCACCAGGACGGTGTTGAGCCCGAGGGCTGCCATGCGTGGCATTACTTCATCAATGTCTTCTGTGCAGGTGGTGGCAGAGTTACTCAGCTCTCCACCCAGGATGGGCTGCTGGCTGAAGGCTTGAAGCCAACAGCCGAGCAGCAGTAATATAGTAGTTAGTCTTGGTTTGTTCACTTTATTTTGATTTGAGATTTTTGGATTTTGAGATTTTGGTCTAAGGTCTAAAGTCTAAGGTCTAAGGCTTAGGGGAAGAGGCCTTCGACCTTTGACCTTTGACCTTAATTAGCAAAGCTGCCGAAGTAGCCGAGGCAGACGTCACGCCACTCGCGGGCATCGCGCACTTGCTGCTGCAGGCGCTCGTCAACCTCGCGCCAGCGCTGCTCATCGACGTAGGGCTTCAGCTGCTGCCAGCGGGCTGCCATCTGCTCCACCTGACTGACGCCAAGGTTGTACTTGGCCTGCAGCTCCTCCCACAGCGTGCGGCCGCTCTTCATGCGATAGGTCCAAGGCACGTGGTGGAACCAAAGCAGGTACTCCTCCGGGCAGGTTTCAATATTCTCATAGAGGCGGGCAAGGCTGTCGCAGTACTGCGCCGTGGCACCTGTGCCGGTGGCTACGGTGCGGTCGAAGCCCACGCCGTTCTTGTCGGCCTTGTGGTAATAGACGGGGCACCACTCTAACGGATAGGTAGCAATGAAGCCGTCGGGCTCGGGCCCCATGTGGTGGTCGAACTTGAAGATGTGGTGCAGGCCGAGCGGCATCATGTAGTTGACACACGCCTCGCGGCTTTCCTCCATGAAATGGGTCCAACCATGATAGTCAAGTTCCGGGAAAGTAAGGTTGAGCCAGTCAGCAGCGATGATGTCTGAGGGTTGAGGGTTGAGCGTTGAGCGTTGAGCGTTGAGGGTTGAGGGTTCTTGCTTTGGCAAGCGTCCCTGCGGGCCGAGCGGAGCGTTGTTAGCGTTAGGGTTAGGGTTAGGGTTAGCGTTAGGGTTAGCGTTAGGGTTCCACGCCAGCCGGCCGAAAGCGTACCAGTTGGCCTGCGAGAAGTGGTGGCCGCACCAGTTCCGATCGAGGCCGATGTTGGCCACACCGGCAATGCCTCGAAGCCTGGCAGGGCTGACCAGGCTGAAGAACTCCTGCCACATGGGTGCCAAATAGACCAGGTGGCGGGACTGCCCAAGATATTCCTGAGTGATTTGCAGCTCCACCATGTTCGGCGTGCGCTTAATCTGGTCGAAGACGGGACTGTAAGGCTCACGCGGCTGGAAGTCGAGCGGGCCGTTCTTGGTCTGCAGTATGACGTTGTCCATAAACATGCCGTCGAGCGGCTTAAATTCTGAGACGGCCTGCATGACACGGTCTTCACCCTTGTGGTTGGCACCATAGACGAAGCAGCGCCACATAACGATGCCGCCATGAGGCTTCAGGGCACGCGCCAGCATGTTGGCACCGTCGGCATGCGAGCGGTGGTAGTCGCCAGGACCGGGCTGTCCCTCGCTGTTGGCCTTGACAAGGAAGCCTCCGAAGTCGGGTATCAGCCGGTATATCTCGTCGGCCTTCTTCTGCCACCAGGCAGCCACATCGGCATTCAGCGGGTCAGCCGTCTCAGTGTCACCCAGGGCCATGGGCGTAGCGAAGTTAATAGAGAGGTAGGCCTTGATGCCGTAAGGGCGCAGTATGTCAGCTATCTCCTTGACGGCCAGCAGATAGGGTGCTGTTAGCATCTTCGGCGAGGCATTGACATTATTGAGCACCGAACCGTTAATGCCTATAGAGGCATTGGCACGGGCATACTCCTGAATGATTTGAGATTTGAGATTTGAGATTTGAGGGTTGTCATTATCCCAGAAGATGCTCTCGCCGGCATATCCTCGCTCGATGCTGCCGTCCAGGTTATCCCAGTGGTTCAGCAGTCGCAGCTGGAAGAAGGGTGCATTGTGGGCAAACGTATGAGGCGTTGTATAGCAATGTGAACGGCTGTCGCGTTCGTTCTCCAGTACGTGGTAGGCACCGTAGAGCAGTCCGATGTCGTTATGTGCTGCTATGACGTAGCCGTTCTTTTCGTTGACTTCAGTCAGCGTAAAGCCCTCGTCGTCAGGAAGTGAGCGGTCAATCTTCAGCGTTATCTCATTACTCTTGGCAAACGTTTGAAGTTCTCTCACGGCAATGTCGATGGTGGGCGTGGTGACATTCTCATGCCCTCCACGGACGGCGGGTGGAATGACGATGTTGACCTTGGCATGGTTCAGCGTGTCATAACGCAGCCAGAGACGATGCCCGTCCTCTGCCTTTAGAGGTAAAAAGGCAAAAAGACAGATGGATAAAACCGCCCCCACCCGTTTACTTAGCCTTTTCCAATGTTTCTGTTTCATTGAGTTTGCGAATTTATAAGGTATTATAAGTTATTGTTCTTGTTCCGCGTATTCCGTCGGTGTCATGCCGAAATGTTTCTTAAACACGGTTGAGAAGTGCGTCTGGTTATTGAAACCCACGCTGTAGGCCACCTGCGTGATGTTGACCTTCTTCTCACGAATGAGACGGGCCGCCTGCTCCAGACGCAGGTTACGTATGAACTCACTGGTGGGAATGCCCGTTATCTCCTTCATTTTACGGTGCAGCTGTGCCCTGCTGATGCCCACATCCTGAGTCAGCATCTCCACATCGAAATCAGGGTTGCTCATGTTGGCATTGACAGACTTCATGATACGGTCCATGAGAGCATCGTTGTTGCCTTTCACCTTCACCTGCTCCACACGATTCTCCTGACTCTGAGCCCCCGTGAACTTACCCCGCAGACGGCGTACATTACCCACCAGGTTATTAATCAGCACGTGCAGTTCCTCCATGGAGAAGGGCTTTGCCAAATAGGCATCAGCACCCCTCTTCAGTCCTTCCAACCGGTACTGCACTTCCGACTGTGAGGTGAGCAGTATGACGGGTATGTGACTGATGTTGGGGTTCGACTTGATGGAGCGTAGCAAGGTGATGCCGTCCATCTCGGGCATCATCACGTCGCTGACAACCAGGTCGAACGACTTAGTGAGCAACAGCTTCAATGCCTCGCGACCGTTGGCTGCATAGCTGAACTTGTACCATTCGCCCAGTTCACTGGTAATGTAGTTGGCTATTTCCTCATCGTCATCGACCAAAAGGATACGGAAACCTGTTGAGGGTGGAGGGTGGAGCGTTGAGCGTTGAGCGTTGAGCGTTGAGCGTTGAGTGTTGACGTTGTCGTTGACGTTATCGTTGACGTTATCGTTAACGTTATCACTCCCCTTCAAGTTGGAGGGGGCTGGGGGGAGGCTTGGGGCCTCCCACTCTTCGAGCTTCAGGTGGCTGGTGCCAAAGGGCAGACACACGGTGAGCACGGCTCCCGTCTGTCCGTCCTTACGGTTAGCAGCACTGATGGTACCGCCATGCATCTGCGTCAACGCCCGGCAGAGGTTCAGCCCTATGCCCGTGCCATCAATGTGAAGGTCCTTCGACGACTTGCCCTGGTAGAACCGTTCAAAGAAGCGCTCCGTTTTGTCATCCTCGAAGCCCGTACCACTGTCAATGACCTTGATGACGGCCATAGAGCGTTGAGCATTGAGCACCAGTCTGATTTCGCCACCGTCAGGCGTATATTTAAAGGCGTTCGACAGCAGGTTCGAGATAACCTTGTCAAACTGTATGCGGTCTATCCACACCTTCACGGGTTCCTGCGGATGGTCGAACGTGTAGGTAATGCTGCGTTGCTGGGCATTATACTCATAGAGCTTGAAGATGCCCCTGATGAACTGCGCCAGCTCTGTCTCGCGGCAGTGCAGCTTCATTTGCTTCTTGTCTATTTTGCGCTCGTCGAGTATCTGGTTGACCAGTAGCAACAGGCGTTTGGCATTGCGGTCGATGGTGTCGATGGCGTTGAGCGTTGAGGGTTGAGGGTTGAGGGTTGAGCGTTGAGGGTTGGGTGTTGGGTGTTGGGTGTTGGGTGTTGGGTGTGTCTTCGCACCTCGCACCTCGTACCTCGTACCTCGACCGTTAACGTTAACGTTAAGCTTTTCCACAGCCCCCATGATGAGGGTGAGCGGCGACCGGATGTCGTGCGTGGCATTAATGAGAAAGCGCATCTTTGTCTCTTCCAGGTCACGACGGCGCTGGCGCTCAAAATTATAGAGCAGCAAGAAGAGGAAGCCTCCCACAATGAGGGCATAGAGCAGATAGGCCCACCACGTCAGGTACCAAGGCTTGGCCACATTGAAATGTAACATCAGTGAGGACTCGCTGTAGGAGCCGTTATTGGTGGCCCGCACCTCCAGCGTGTAGTCACCAGGCTGCAGCTGGTTGAAGCTGACCCTGTTCTCGCCCTCGTTGGTCTGCTGCCATGTCTCGCTGCCGTTGAAGCGGTATTGGTAGGCAATGTTTCCCACGTCCTGATAGTTCAGCATCGAGAACTCCAGCGTAAACGAGTTCTCGGTGCTCTCCAGGTCAAACTGCTCCTGCATGGGGTTCATGGAGTGGCCATTCACCGTCATACGCGTCAGAAAGACCTTGCCCAGTTTCTGCTTACTGACGTTCACGTCCTTGGGCAAGAAGGTCGTTATGCCCTCGGCCGTCCCCATGAAGATACGGTCGTCGCCTCGGTGCAGTATGGCCCCTAACACGTATTCCTTAGCCGCCAGTCCGCTGCCGCTGATGTGGCCGATAAGGGTTGGGTGTTGGGTGTTGGGTGTTGGGTGTTGGGTGTTGGGTGTTGGGTGTGTCTTCGCACCTCGTACCTCGTACCTCGTACCTCGTACCTCGTACCTTGACCTTTGACCATCACTATTCCTATACTGCCAAATACCGTGTGAGGTGGAAATCCAGATGTCGCCCTGCTCGTCACGCACCATCGAGCCAATCTGCCGCTCGCGCAGCAGGTCGGCATTTGCCGCCTCTTCCACCTTTTTCTGCTTCCGGCGGAAGACGTAGAGTCCGCTGTCCGTGCCTATGAGCATGTCACCGTCCTTCGTCTCACAGGTAGAGAAACACTGCTTGCCTTCCAGCAGCACGCTCCACCCTAAGCTGTTGAAACTGGACGTCTTCGGGTCCATGACCGACAGGCCGTTCACCGTGGCTATCCACAACAGCCCCTGACTGTCGAACTGTAACGACTTGATCCAGTCATTACACAGGTAGCCACCCTTGCGGTCCGTCTGCTGCATGCTGACGGTCTCACCCTGGTGGGTTTTCGTGTCGTAGATGTACATGCCAAGGCCATACACACTCACATAGAGGCGCCCGTCAGCATCGTCAGCCATGCAGTTCAGGCCACGTCCGCTGAATCCCTGTATGGCCAGCCAGCGGCCCGTCTGCGGGTTATACTGGTAGAGCACGTTCTCCGTCGTCAGCCAGTACTGCCCCGTGCGGTCACGGTAGATGAGCCGCGTACCCACAGGCGACTCAGGGTGAGCAGTGATGCGTCCCTCGCTGTTGAAGCGGAACACACCGTTGTTCTGCACCGTACACCAGATGTCGCCCTGCTCGCCTTCAGCTATCGAAGCCACGCTGCCGCCCGTGCGGTAGTTCTGTTCGGCAAAGCTCCAGTTCTGGAAAGCCTCCTTTTCCTTGTTCATCATCAGCAGCCCGCGTCCGTAGCAGGCCACCCAGAGGTTATGGTCCTTGTCTTCCATGGCATCCACAATGTCTGCCGTGGTAAGATCTATGGGTGTTGGGTGTTGGGTGTTGGGTGTTGGGTGTTGGGTGTGTCTTCGCACCTCGCACCTCGTACCTCGTACCTCGACCGTTGACGTTAACGTTATCACTCCACTTCCCGTAGTAGCAAGTAGGAGGTTGCCCCTGTGGGTCATGAAGGCACGCTTAATTGACACGTTGGGGTCCAGTGCCGAGAGGTCGAAGTCCGCTTCGCTCAGCTCCCCGGTACTGTAGCGGTAGCTCAGAATACCATACATACAGACAATGAGCAGCTCGTCCTTCGAGTATTCCACGTATGACATGGGCTGCCCGCACGTGCTCTGATAGTCGCGCAAACTCGTCATCCTGCCGTCGCGCAGCGTAAACTTCGTCAGCGTGGCCACATGGCTCGACCGCCACAGGTTCCCCTCACGGTCTATGTGTATGCGGCTGTAGAAGTGGTCGGCACGTCGCTGGTTGAAGTCGCTCTCGTAGTCTATCTGCGTCGTGCCGCGCTTCATCGAATAGAGGCCGTAGCCCGCCGTGCCTAAAAGCAGCTTGCCGTCGCGGCCCTGCGCCATCGAGTTGATGCGCGGCTCTAACTGGTCGGGGAAGTGGTAGCGCTGGAAGCTGTCGTGCTCGTAGTCGTAGCGCACCAGTCCCTTGGCGCAGCCCACCCACAGCTGTCCGTCACCATCGACGAAGAGCGACGATATTTCATTATCAATGATGCTCGTCGAGTCGTTACGGTCAAAGAGGTAGGGCGTGAAGCGGTAGCCGTCGAACTTGTTCAGACCGTACTCCGTGCCCATCCAGATGAAACCGTAGCGGTCCTGGCAGACACACGTAATGAGGCTGCTCGACATCTTGTCGGGAGTAAACAGCACCCCCGTGTCAGCCACGGCACACAGCGTTATCAGCACACAAAAAGCCAGCGACAGCCAGCCTAAAAATCGTTTCATGCTGCAAAAATACAAAATAATAAACAATTCACCATGCATTATTCACAATTATTTTTTAATTTTGCAGCACAAAACGTTTCACTAATAGTTCATATAGCTTATGAAAAAGATTGTAGTACTGACCGGTGCCGGCATGTCAGTAGAGAGCGGACTCAAGACCTTCCGCGATGCCGACGGACTGTGGGAGAATTATCCCGTACAGCAGGTGGCCACCCACGAAGGCTGGCTGGCCGACCCCACACTCGTAACTAACTTCTACAACATGCTCCGCAGGAAATGCTGGGACGTCAAGCCCAACGAGGGCCACCGCCTCGTGGCAAGGCTCGAAGAGCAGTACGACGTCACCGTAGTCACCCAGAATGTGGATAACCTGCACGAGCAGGCTGGCTCCTCACACGTCATCCACCTGCATGGCGAGCTCATGAAGGTGTGCTCCAGCCGCGACGTTGACGACCCCCGCTATCAGATGACGCTGACACGCGACAACTGCGAAGTAGAGCCCGGCACGCTGGCTGGCGACGGCTCGCTGCTGCGCCCCTTCATCGTTTTCTTCGGCGAGGCCGTGCCCAACATCACCATTGCCGTCGAAGAGGTCCAGCAGGCTGACATCCTCGTCATCATCGGCACCAGCCTTGCCGTCTATCCTGCCGCAGGGCTCGTCCATTACGTCAAGCCCGGCACTCCCATTTACCTCATAGACCCCAGCCCCGCCGTAGGCTCAGGCATTCAGCACCTCACCCACATTCAGAAGGGTGCCTCCGAAGGCATGAAGACCCTTTGCACCATGCTGGAGGGGAAGTGAAAGTAATTACTACAAGAAACAAGAAAGCCAAGGGCGGCGCAATCGAAGGGAGCAAGTGGCGCGATCGTCGGGGAGGATCGCGCCACTCTTAGGGAGCGATCGGCGCGATCGTCGGGGTAAGGGCGGCCGTTCAAAGTAGATAGAGCGGCCGCTCAAAGTGTTTAGAGCGGCCGCTCTAAATGGATAGAACGCCCGCTCAATTCCTTTCAAAACTGCTCCTTCTTTAATTTGTTGGGAAACATTGCGTTACGGAACTCGCCTTTCGTGGCATAGTTCAAGTTGTTGTTTTCCTTTTGCAAAGGTAATACATTTCCAACAAAAAACCAAGTTTTTAGGGAAATTATTTACCTGAGGTGGGGGGTTACCAGTCTTCTTCGTCTTCGTCCTCGGTGTCTGTCCAACGAGAGTAGAAGCCCGGGGCTTCGGCTCCTGACTGGGAGTCCTCTTTGTTTGGATCAACCTTCACATTACTGCCTGTCTGAAGCAACTGACAACCCATTACTACCACATCGATATGGGGGGATTGATATGCTTTCTTGTCCATGATGATAATTCTTATTTAATGAATACCTTTCTGATTCCCTTCTCTGAGTGCTCAATATAGATGCCATGGGCAGGATGCTCCACACGACGTCCGTCAAGCGTGAAGTACTGGATGTTAACGTTAGGGTTAGGGTTAACGTTGCTGATGCCCGTCGTACCCTCATCCCACACGAGGCTGATGGCCTGTGAACCCGAAATAGCACTGGTAGCAATCTGCAGATAAGCTTTGTTGGCAGCCATCTTCACGCTTGCATCGTCCTGGGCAATCTTGATGAACTCCCCACTCTTCAGCATGAAGTTGGTGAAGTCACCGTCCGTGGGTTCCACATGAGTCGATGCCGTGACAGCCACGAGGGCGTTATCGGTTACGTCTTCGGCCTCATCGGTAGTGACATTGAGCGTATAGCTCTCACCAGGTGTACCTTTCAACAGCACACCCGTCTCAGCGGGAATAACGCCGCCACTCATGTTGACCACCGTCATGGTGCTACTTTCGGTATCGAAGTTAGTACAGTAGTGGGCGGTCAACCCCTCCGGAATGGACACCTTCCTGTCGGCCGAGAATGTCCCAATGCCCGACGCCGGTATGGTGACCGTCCAGCTGTCGTGCTTCATGCGCAGGTAGCCGCCTGCACCGCAGTGGGCCCTGCTGGCGTCAGTAGCACTGGCATCGAACGTGGTGCCGTCCTCGCCAATGATGGAGGTGCAGTTCTTGAAGATGTCCGCTTTGCCGTTGACAAAACCCGTTCCAACATCAACCGACTCCAGCAGGCCGGCCGTTGTCCAGTCGTCGCCGATGACGACACTCTTCAGCCCCGTGCAACCAATGAACAGGCCATACATGTTGGCCACGCTGGCGGTGTTGAAACTGCTCAAGTCGAGGTTGGACAGCGATGAGCAATGGTAAAAGGCCCTCATCATGTCGCTCATGTTGTCTGTGCTAAAGCCCGTGAGGTTCACTTCCTTCAGCTTCTCGTCACCATCAAACAGCCATGTCAGGCTGCTCAGTTTCTCGTTGGTCCATCCCGAAAGGTTGACGCGCTCCAGGTTCGGACAGTCAGAGAACATCATGCGCACATCGGTAAGGCTGGCAGTGTTCAGTCCGCCCATATCGACACTCACCAGGTTCGGACACTCAAAGAACATCTGGTACATCGTGGTTACCTTGCCTGTGTTAAGGCCACTCATGTTGACATGCTCTACGTGGCTGAGCCAGAACATACAACGCATGGTAGTGACGTTCTGGGTGTCGAAGGAGCTGATGTCGATAGACGGCAGCCTGACGGACTGGAACATGCTGCTCATGTCGGTCACCTTGCTGGTGTCGAAGTGAGAGACATCAAGGCTGGTCAGCTCTATGCAACGTCCGAACATGTCGCCCATGTCGGTGACGTTACGGGTGTCGAAGCCGCTCACGTCGATGGTGGGCAGTGCCCAGCAGTAGCCGAACATACCATGCATATTGGTGACGTTGGCAGTGTTAAACTGGTCAAGCCCCGTCAGCGTGGCCAATGTTTCGCAACCATAGAACAGCTGGCCCATGTCGGTGACCTTCCCCGTGTTGAAGCCCGCCACGTCAAGCGCCGTCACCTTCCTGCAGTTGTAGAACATGCTGCTCATGTCGATGACTTCGCTCGTGTTCAGATTGTTGAGCCCATCGACAGCCGTCAGGTTTTCAAACTGATTGAACCAGCCGCTGGTGCAGTTGGGTTTCACGTCGGCAAAGGTTGACTCGAAGACCACACGGGTAGCCTCGTTACGAGTATTATACTTGTAGCTGTTCCAGTTGGGCGTCTTAAAGAGGACATCTCTCCTGACGAGGGTGTTTTCCACTTCATCGCCAACCCAGATATTGGTGACGGTCACTCCAGTGCTGCTGCCCTCGGGCATGAATGTCTTGCCAACCCCCACGTTGTCGGCAGTCTTGACGAAGTAGAGCGTTGTGTTTCCACTGCACCAGATGGCCAACGGCACTTCGGCAGCCCGCAGATAGCCACCTGTGCCGGCGTGAGCGTATGCCGCCGTGACATTCGATGCATTATAGGTGGTGCCGTCCTGTCCCACGATGTTGGTGCAGCCCGTAAACATCTGTGTAGAGTTCCCCTGGCTGATCTTGTCCTTGATGTCCCAGGTGCCGGCAAACACATAGACGCTCGCCAGCTGGCTGCACCCGTTGAACATATAGTTCACACTCGTCAGTTCCTCGGTGCTGAAGCTGCTCAGGTCGAGGGTCTCAAGGCTGCTGCAGTTTCTGAACATATAGCTCATGTTGGTTACCAGACTGGTGTTCAATCCCTTCACATTGAGGTTCTTCAGATTGGTGCACCCGTTGAACATATACTGCATGTCAGTGACGTTGGCAGTGTTGAGGCTGCTCAGGTCGAGGTCTTCAAGGGCAGTACAGTTCTCAAACATACTTCTCATTGTTGTCACGGCAGGGGTTTTCAGTCCCGTTACGCTGGTGAGCGTGCTACAGCCTTTGAAAAAATATTCCGTAGATGTTACACTATTCATATTCAGGCTGCTCAGGTCAATGCTCTCCAACGACGTGCAGCCGCTAAACATGCTTCCTGCCGACTTTACGGTGCCGCTGGGGTTGACGTATTCCAGTCCGGTCAGGGTGGTCAGATTTTTGCAGTTCTCAAACCACCTGGCAAGCGTGTTCGGCTTGACATTGGCGAACGAAGGCTCAAACACCACGCTCTTTATCTTTGAGTTGATGGCCGACCACTGCTGGTTGCCCTGTGTGGCGCTCACCTTCTTGCCGCTCCATACCTTGGCCATCCTCAGTGGTGTGCTGCTGCCCTCGGGCGTGAACATGCGGCCGGGCACCAGCTGGCGGGTGGACTGCAGGAAATAGAACGGCGTGTCCTCGTCCACCCAGATGGCGTATGCCGTAGGTTCCACGGGAGTGTCGGTGCCCGTCTTCATGTAGCCGCCCGCTTCGTCGGTGGCACGGGTGCCGTCCACGCTGCTGGCAATATAGGTGGTGCCGTCCTGTCCCACTATGGCATTGCAGCCGTTGAACATATTGGTTGAGGTGGCGTTGACTGCCGTCCACGCACAGCTCACGTAGATGCTCTCCATCTGACTGCATCCGCTGAACATCTCCCTCATGTTGGTGACGTTGGCGGTGTTAAACTTGCTCAGGTCGAGGCTCGTCAGGGTTGAACAGCCCTTGAACATACAGCTCATGTCTGTAGCGTCTATCGTGTTGAAGCCGCTCAGGTCAATGCTCTGCAACGCGCTGCAGCCCTCGAACATGTTGTTCAGCTTGGTGGATCGTGTGACGTCAAGGCCGTTCAGGTCAATGCTCTCCAGACTGCTGCATCCGCTGAAAAGGTACTGCAGTGTTATTCCCCAGTCGTGGTAGTCGTCACGTTCCATCACGGGCAGCGTGATGCTTTCCAGACTGCTGCATCCTGCCAGCATGTGGTCAACGGAAGTCACCTTGACAGAAGAGGCTGGAAACAGCAGGTTAGTGAGGCTGCTGCATCCGTTGAACATATAGTCCAGACTGATAAAAGCGTTATTGACAAACGCCGTGCCGCTCAGGTCGATGCTCGTCAGGCTGCTACAGCCGTTGAAGAGGTACGACACATACGATGCCTTGCTCAGGTTGAACGAGCTGAGGTCAATGCTCTCCAGTTTCTCGCATCCGTTGAACATCTTATAGACAGACTGCACCTGGCTGGAGCAGAAGCTGCTGCCCAGTGTGAGCGTCACCAGACTGGAGCACCCGTCGAACATGCAGCTCATCTGGCCTTCCGGGCTGTTCGACATGCTGCCGCTATTCACGCTGGCATTGCTGAAGCCCGTCAGGTCGAGGCTCGTCAGGCTGCTGCACCCCGCAAACATCGACCCCATGTCCGTCACCTTGGCGGTGTTGAAGAAGCTCAGGTCAAGGCTCAGCAGGCTGGTGCAGTTGCGGAACATGGCGGTCATGTTCGTCACCTTGGCGGTATTGAAGCCGCTGCCCATATTGATGCCCTGCAGGTTATTGCAGTTGTAGAACATGCTCGCCATGTTGGTGACGTTGGCGGTGTTGAAGCCGCTCAGGTCGAGGCTCATCAGCGCATTACAGTTGTAGAACATGCTACCCATGCCGGTAGCAGCATTCGTGGCGAAGTTCGACAGGTTAAGTGTTTCGAGGTTCTTACAGTTGGAGAACATATTGTTCATGTTGGTGGCCTTAGTGTTTGCCCAACCTCTCAGATTGAGCGTTGTCAGTTCCGAGCAGCTGCTCACCAGATAGCTCATGTCGGTAACCTTCGCGGTGTTGAAGCCGCTCAGGTCGAGTGACGTCAGTTTGGTGCAGCTGCTGAACATATACGCCATGTTGGTCACCTCGCTGGTGTTCAGGTTTCCGATTCCTATGATGGTGGTAAGGTTGGAACAACCGTTGAACCAGTAGTTCGTTGACGTTGGCAGCACCTGGGCAAATGATGGTTCAAACACTACGGTGGAAATGTTGTTATAAACACCCCATGTTCTCCATGCCGGACTGTATGTAGCGGAAGCTGTGACATCAGTTCCACTCCAAACACTCTTGATGGTCACCGCCTCTGTGCTGCCCTCTGGCGTAAAGTTGCCTCCGGCGGTCAGCGTCTCAGCGCGATGGGTGAAATACAAAGTGGTGTTACCTTCACACCATACCACGTAGGGAGTCTCTCCCTCTGCGCTTGCCCCTGTGACAATAGTCACCATCAGGGCGAAAAGTGTAATTAGCTTTTTCATACCTTTTGTTGTTTATTCTTCATTCTCATATCGGCAAAATTAGCAAAAAAACACCAACAAATCCTTGCCCGAGAGGCACTTTTTGACGAACTGCCCCTTCTGAGTGACCAACTCAATGCCCCTGACACACTTTTTCCTGATTTTCTTTGCCAGTCAATGTTTTTTTTGTAACTTTGCCATCATGGAAACATCAAGACGCACATTCTTCTTGGGGCTGGCGCTCTGCGTCTGCCTCTCCCTTCAGGCCCAGATAATGAGCCAGCTCACCTGTCGGCGATACACCACCCAGGACGGACTGCCTCAGCTACAGACCGAGCGGCTGTACCAAGACACACGAGGGTATATATATATAGGTACACTGTCGGGCTTTGTCCGGTTCGACGGCCGTACGTTCACCCCCTTTTTGAAAGGCCAGCGGTTCAACATCGTGGGGTTTGCCGAAATAGAGGGAACGGTGAGGGCTTTCGACTTCCGCAGGCAGTGGCTGACGGGGTTCGACGGCTTGGAGATGGTTCCCATAGACCCAGAGGGACAGTGGCTGCTCAACAACTTCAACAGCGGGAGCCTGCCCGAAGGCTTTGTGCTGTTGGAAGACGAACAGGAGCAGAACCGCCGCCTGTGCCGCCTTACGCCCGAAGGCTTTATAACCGAGGTACGAGGTACGAGGTGCGAGGTACGAGGTACGAGGTGCGAGGTGCTTGACCTCATGACTCCCGATCGAAGGCTCTACATGGACTCCACAATGCTCTACGTGCCCACCCCGCAGGGACTCTACGTCATACGCCAGAACCAAGCCGTACGTCTGACAGCCAAGAACGATGTCTTCAGCCTGCTGCGTACCGACGACGGGCTACTGGCTTTCGCCGCCGACGGCATCCATACGGTCAGCGAGAGGGGACTATGCATGAAGACCCCGTTCGACTTCAGCCAAAGCAGCTACGGACTTATTGTCAGGACGCTGGCCAACGGACGGCTGATCATAGCCGACGAGCACTCTCTCTACGAGTACGACGGAAGCCACGTGCAGGAAATAGCAACAGGATTCAACCTCATCAAGGACCTGCTGGTCGATCGGTGGGATCGTCTGTGGGCAGCCACCTACCAAGGGCTTTACTGCTACTTCACCCGCTGTTTCACCAACCACCGTCTGACTGACCCCAACGACATTGTGAGAGCTGTGGGCGTGGATGGAAAAGGACAACTGGTCATGGGAACGCTGAATGGGCAGTTGTTGACCCCCTCCAACCTCCACCCAATGGGGGAGGCTTCAAGCGCATCGGAACACCCCCTCCAGTTGGAGGGGGCAGGGGGGAGGTTGGAGGGGGCTTTCTTCGCCCCCTGCACCGCCACTCTCGACGGCAAGGTGTATATGGTGGGAGATGGCGATGTGGCGTGCTACTGCGACAGCGGGCTATACTGGCTCCACCTGCCCCATGACCGCTACCAGTTTGTGGCAGAAGCTGGCGGACGCCTCATCATAGGCAGCCGGAAGTGCATCAGCGCCTATCACCCCGCAACAGGCGCTATTGACACGCTGAGCACGGAGGTGCCCTACCCCTGGTGCGCTGCCCAGGACGCTCAGGGCAGGCTCTGGGTTGGCAGCACGTTCGGGCTCTTTGCCGATGGTGAGAAAGTGGAATACCCTCAAAAACTTATTGTCACCACCATGCAGCGCGACAAGCAGGGCAACATTCTCTTTGCATCGAAAGACTCACTCTTCCTCATCCGCAATGGCGAGGTTTCGCCCCTCCAGCAGGATGCCCTTTCCGGCCACGAGGTGCGGTCGCTCCATGTGTCACCCAAGGGTTTTCTGGTGGTGGCCGCCATCGACGGCCTCTTAGTGGCCCGTTTAGACAAAGACTACACGCTCACCGATGTTCGTTTCTTTGACCATACCAATGGCTTCACCGCCCTGGAGCCCCTAATGGCCACCATTGCTGAAACCCCTGACGGCACGGTGTGGGTGTGCGGCGTAGAGGAGATGACCTCGTTCCGACCTGCCGATCTGCTGGCCTACAGCGAAGCCGACACCTACATCAGCCCGCCCCTGCGCTGGTGGCAGCACTGGTGGGTGTTGGGTGCTGGGTGTTGGGTGCTGGGTGTTGGGTGTTGGCTGCTGGCCCGCTGGTACGAGAAACGCCGTAACCGCAAGAAGATGATTCGTCTGCAGGCAGAGAAGCTACAGAAGGAGAAACGCATAGAGGCCATTCACGAAAAGGCCAGGGCCCACTTCCTGACTCCCGAGCCGGAGAAAAGACCCGATGCAGAAAGAGACACTCAGCACGACGGGCTGGAGGGTGCCCTTAAAGACATTATGAGGATGACGGAAAACACTGGCGACGAACGGCTCACCTTCCGCACGGCGAGCGGCACCGTTGCCGTGGATGTACAGGACATTGCCTACTTCAAGGGTGACGGCAACTATTCGCTCATGGTGACGTACCACGGCCAGGACACCGTACTGCTGGGCTTGGGCGCACTGGAGAAGAGACTTAGCCCCGAAGTGTTCGTACGTGCCGACCGCAGCACACTGGTCAACATTCACCAGGTGTGCCGGCTGCTGCCCAAGCAGCGCCGCTGCATCTTCCGTTCGCCAAGTGGTCAGGAGGTGGAAACCACGCTGCTCGCCCCTGCCTTCCGCAGGCTGCAGGAGCTGATGTAAGGGAGAGCCCGAAGGCCAAAGGTCAAAGGCAAAAAAAATGTTAATACTTTGCACGAATAGAACGGAAACGGAAATATAATGTGTAAATTTGTACACAACTATAAATTATTAAAACTTGATTAACAACATTTTGCTTATGAGAAAGATTTATGTAGGACTGCTGTTAGCCTTCGGCTTGGCTTGCGGCAGCCTTAGCGCCAGCGCACAAAGCGTTGCCGTGACAGAGAGCGGGAAGACCGTGAAGCGTATCACCTTCGACCGCGAGAATGTCACTCTGGTCTATCAAGACGGAACGAAGGATGACAATGTCAGCCAAACCACTATTCACCGCGAAGCGGCTACGGGGATTCGTAACGTTAACCTTAACCCTAACGCTAACCCTAACGCTAACGTTAACAGCCAATATTACACGCTTGACGGCCGCCGCCTGCAGTCGGTGCCTAACGGCAATGGGGTGTATATTAAGAAAGAAGGTAAAAGGGTGAAGAAGGTTAAACGTTGAGGGTGTGGGTGTGGGTGTTGGGTGTTGGGTGTTGGGTGTTGGGTGTTAAGCGTGTCTTCGTACCTCGCACCTCGTACCTCGCACCTCGTACCTCGTACCTCGCACCTCGTACCTCGACCTTCGACCTTAGACTATTAAACATTAAACAGTAAAAAGATTATGATGAGAAGAATACTACTTACCCTTTTGGTCTTTGTGGCTTGCATGGCAGCCGAGGCCAAGACCATTAAGATAACGCTTGCTGACGGAACGGTGAAGGTATTTACCACGTCGCAGCTGGACGCCATCGACTTTAACGACGACGGCACGCTGACCATTACCACCTTCGACGGCGAGGTACTGGAAGCACTCGGTGCTGAGTTCGACGAACTGACCGTGGGTTACGAGGACATCATCTACGAGGAGGTGGACGACGTGCTGAGCTTTGAGGCCGACGTTGACGGACTACCCGTTAACCTGAACTACGACCGCGACGCCAAGCGGCTGAACTACGTCTATACATCGACTGACCCCTTCAGCGAGCCCATCACGCTGAGCGGCAGCATACTCATTCCTACCGACATCATGAACGGTGAGAAGAAGTGCCAGGGCATCATACTATATGACCACTACACCATCTTCAACCGCACGGAGGCTCCCACACGGGGCTTTGCCACGCTGGAGGGCATGCTGCTGGCTAACCCGCTGACACCTGACTACATCATCGTGGAGAGCGACTTCTACGGCTTTGGCGTCACCGAACGCTTCCCGCAGGCATTCCTGCAGGGCACCCACAACGCTCGCGCCAACCTCGACGCGCTGCTGGCAGCACGCCAGCTGCTCGACGAGCGGGGCTTCAACTATGGTCCGCTGACCTTCAACGTGGGCTACAGCAGCGGCGGCTTCGATGCCCTCGCCGTGCAGAAGCTGCGCGACATGGAGTACAGCGACAGGGTGAGCTTCGACAAGACCTTTGCCGGTGGCTCGCCGTCGGACATCAAGGAGTGCTACCGCCAGTACGTCACCATTGACCGTACGGCCTACAACGCCGTGCCGCTGCTGCTGATGCTCTCCACCAACGAGACGCTCAGGCTGGGACTGACCTACGAACAGGTGTTCCAGCCCGACATTGTGTCAATGATTGACGAATACGTCATGTCGAAGAACTACTCGTCGTGGCCCGTATGCGATGCCATTGGCCGCGAGAAGATGGTTCACGAGATTCTGAGCGACACCTACTGCGACCTGAACTCTCCCGAGAGCCAGTACATACAGGAGGTGTTCCAGGACCTGAGCATCCCCTCGTACTGGACGCCCGACCCCTCGCAGCGTCTCTACATCTTCCACTCACGGGCTGATGACTACGTACCCGTACAGGCGGCACGTCCCGTGCTGAGATTCTTAGAGGCTAACGGGTTCGAGGCCAGCATCGTGCCGGGAGCCACGAACCTGCAGACCAACTTCGTGGTGCCTAAGCTGGGGCATCTCTCGGCTACGCTCATCTACCTCATTCAGACCGTAGCAGCGCTGAAGGCATGGCCCACGATGTACACCAACGGACAGCTGAACCCCGTGTATCAGCAAATAGTCAGTGAGAAGGACCCCGTGGAGCTGATGCGCTATCTGGACTCTATGGGCTTCGACTGCCGTGGACTGATTAAGACTGTCATCGAACAGTTGCCACCGTTGCCTACCGACGACAGCGGCCAGCCCATACAGCCCATAGACACAGAGAATCTGCAGGCTGCCATTCAGGCAGCCTTGGCACAACTGGGGCTAACCGAACAGGATCTTGTGGAAATGTCGCAAGACTCGGGCATTGACCTGATGGAATTAATCATGGAGCTCATCATGTATATGAATGAAGAGCAGACGGAAGAACCCGTGGAGCCTGAAGACACTGGCTCTGCACCCTTCATGGAAATAAAGCAACAGCTTCCCACCATCCAATACGAGCAAGAACTAAGACAATGGATTGAGGCGAATAACACAAAGTAATATCCTAAAAAACGAAAGTGCCTGGCGTCAACTTTGACATCAGGCACTTTCGTTTTTATCGCTTATCGTCGTTTATAAGCTTCAGCAGCTGCTCTACGGCCTCTTCCTCGGGAATGTTCTTCAGCACGCATTCCCGCTGACGATAGAGTGAAATCTTACCACGTCCGGCACCCACGTAGCCGTAGTCGGCATCAGCCATCTCGCCCGGGCCGTTGACGATGCAGCCCATGATGCCAATCTTCAGGCCCACCAGATGACTGGTGGCTGCCTTGATGCGGGCTATGGTGTCCTGCAGGTTGTAAAGCGTGCGGCCACAGCCGGGACAGGAGATGTACTCCGTCTTGGTAAACTTGATGCGGGCGGCTTGGAGTATGGCATCCGCCAAGGCGTTGAGCGTGGAGGGTGGAGTGTTGAGCGTTGAGTGTTGAGTGTTGAGCGTTGAGTGTTGAGCGTTAGGGTTAGCGTTAGGGTTGACGTTAGCGTTAGGGTTGACGTTAACGTTAAGCTTCGTGGCCTTGCGGTCAATGAGCAGGGCACCTACAGCCATGGCGGCCTTCAGCTGGAAGGTTTCCCAGTCGGGGGCATCGAGGGTGAGGGTGATGGTGTCATCCTTGATGCTGGCTTCGGCCTCCTGACGCAGACGGGTACACTCTGGAATAAGCTCCACTAACTTACGGGCAACGGGAATCTCGCACTCGGGCTCCTCTGAGAGTGACACGCGAATGGTGTCGCCAATGCCCTCGGTGAGCAGGGCACCAATGCCCAAGGCCGACTTAATACGGCCGTCCTCGCCTTCGCCTGCCTCGGTGACGCCCAGGTGCAGCGGGTAGTGCATGTCCTCGCGGTCCATGGTCTTTACCAACAGGCGCACGGTATTCACCATGACGACGGTGTTAGAGGCCTTGATGCTGATGACCACGTCGTTGAACTGCTCGCGGCGGAAGATGCGCAGAAACTCCATACAACTCTCCACAATGCCTTCGGGTGTGTCGCCATAGCGCGACATGATGCGGTCGGAGAGTGAGCCGTGGTTCACGCCGATGCGTACGGCGGTGTGGTGCTCCTTACATATATTAATAAAGGGCACGAGCTTCTCTTCTATCTTCAGGAGCTCTGTCTGGTATTCCTCGTCGGTATATTCCAGGTGCTTGAACGTGCGGCCCGGGTCAACATAGTTGCCGGGGTTGATGCGCACCTTCTCACAATACTGTGCCGCCACATCGGCCGTATGGGCCGTGAAGTGCACGTCGGCCACTAACGGCTGTGTGTAGCCGTCAGCCTTCAGGCGGGCAGAGATGTTCTTCATGTTCTCGGCCTCACGCGTTCCCTGTGTGGTGAAGCGCACCAGCTCGCCTCCGGCATCAATAATGCGCTTGGCCTGACTGACGCACCCTTCGGTGTCGTTGGTGTCAACGGTGGCCATCGACTGTATGCGTATGGGGTTCGTGCCGCCAAGCCGCAAGTTGCCTATACGTACTTCTGTGCTAATTCGTCTTGTACTCATATTCTACTTTTGCTAATTCCTCGTTGGCCTTTACTATCTTGTTGCGAAGACCGTCCTTGTAGGCAGAGAGGCGGGCGGCCAGTGCCTCGTCGCTCAGTGCCAGCATCTCGACAGCCAGGATGGCGGCATTCTGCGCACCGTTTACCCCTACGGTAGCCACAGGAATGCCCGGCGGCATCTGAATGATGGAGAGCATGGCATCGAGCCCGTCGAGCATGCCCTTGATGGGAACGCCGATGACGGGCAGCGTGGTGCTGGCGGCTATGACACCCGGCAGGGCGGCGGCCATGCCTGCCCCGGCTATGATGACCCGCAGGCCACGCTCCTTGGCTCCCTTGGCAAACTGCTCTACGGCATCGGGAGTGCGGTGGGCTGAGAGTGCGTTGACTTCGAACGGTACCTGCAGCTCGTCGAGCAGCTTGCAGGCTTTCTCCATGACGGGCAGGTCACTGGTGCTGCCCATGATGATGCTGACTACTGGATTCATATTGATTTGAGATTTGAGATTTGAGATTTGAGATTTGACCTTTGACCTTCGACCTTTGACCTTATAACCAAAGTATGGCGAAGACGGTGCAGACGGCTCCCACGAGGAAACCGGTGACCACCTGGGCCAGTGTGTGCTGACGCAGAATCATGCGGCTGCTGCCCAGCAGACCTGCCAGAACGAAGAGCAGGCAGAACCACCACACGGGGTTGAAGCCAAAGGCATCGGCAAACACAAAGAGTGCTCCGGCAAAACCGCCAATGGCAGCCGTATGGGTAGAGATTTTCCAGAACATATTAATGAGCGCACAAACTATCTGTACCACTAAGGCAGCTATGACGATGCTCGCCATGAAGTGGGGAATGTGCAGCTGCTCCATGAGATAAACGCAGACGAAGTAACACAGAATGGAGATGATGTAAGGCACCATGCGGCGCTCCTTTCTGCCCAGCTCAATGGGTGTCCAGCCATTATAGCGACGGTACAGGCGGATGAGGAACGTAGGCAGCAGAATGGTAAACAGATAGACCAGCGCTATGACCCGCAGCTTGAAGCCCCACGGATAAAGGCTCAGGTAGCTGAACAAGAATAGAGCCAACAGCCCCACCAGCGGCAGATAGAACGGGGTGAACACCATGCTCACCACCCTTGCTCCTAATATGATTTGCTTCTCTCGAGACACCTTTATTATTTACGATTTACGAATTTACGATTTACTATTGCTGATTTACTTCAATTCTTCCGCAGTCGGGCTACGGGAATACCCAGCTGCTCACGATACTTCGCCACCGTGCGACGGGCTATGGGGTAGCCCTGACCGGAGAGCTGTTCCCTGATGGCATCGTCACTCAGCGGACAGCTCTTGTCCTCACCCTCCACAATGTCGCGCAGGGCTGACTTTATTCGGCGCGTTGACAACTCCTCGCCGCTCTCCGTCACGTAGCCGTCGCTGAAGAAATAGCGCAAAGGGAAAGTGCCCCAGCGCGTCTGGGCATACTTGGAGTTGCTGACACGCGAGATGGTGCTCAGGTCAAGGCCCGTACGCTCACTCACATCAACCAGCCGCATGGGCCTCATCGATGCTTCGTCACCATCGACGAAGAAGTTGTGCTGTATCTGTATGATGGCCCGCATGGTGACGGTCAGCGTATGCTGACGGGCATGAATGGCCTCAATGAATCCCTGGGCGGCATCAACCTTTTTCTTGGTGTAGAGCAGCGCCTCCTTCATCTGCCGCGTCATGTGCTCACGGTTCTGCTGATACTCTTTGAGCATGTCGGCAAACGACTGCGACACTTGCAGCTCGGGCAGCTCTCCGTGGTTCAGGTGGAACGTCACCGTGCCGTCCTCCTGCGTCTCTACAATGAAGTCGGGCGTTATCTGCTGCAACGAGCGGCCTACCGCCTCACCCATCGAGGCACCGGGCTTGGGGTTCAGCTTGCGTAACTCGCCTATCAGGGCTTCCGTCTGCAGGTCGCTCAGCTTCAGGGCGCGCTGTATCTTGTCCCAGCTCTTCTTGGTAAACTCCTCGAAATAGCTGGTCACCACCCTCTCCATAAGCTGGGTGTGGGCCGAGGGGGTCTTGCGCCTGATCTGCAAGAGCAGGCACTCCTGCAGCGAACGGGCACCTATGCCGGCTGGGTCGAAGCCTTGTAACCGCTTCAGCAACCGCTCCAGCTCCTCGTGGGTAGTGTCTATGTTATGGTAGATGGCCAGCTCGTCGGCAATGCTGTCAAGACTCTTGCGCAGCAGGCCATCGTCGTCGAGCGAGCCTATCAGGTACTCCATGATGTTGGCCTCCGTCTCCGTCAGCTCCAACTCGCCTAACTGCTCTTTCAGGTAGTCGTAGAACGACGTGGTGTCACCATAGACCGTCTGCTCGGGGGGCTCCTGACTGCTGGTGCCACCATGATACACGGGCAGCTCCTCGTCGTCACGTCCCAGCGAGGCCAGCGCGTCGTCCAAGGCCGACTGCCACTCCTCGCGTTCGCTTTCAGCAGCATAGTCGTCGTCGCGCATCTCGCCATCGTCCGTTTCGTCATGATCCTTCCAGTCCCCAGGTTCATCACCCATCGCCACTTCCAGCGCAGGGTTATCGTCCATTTCAGCATTGACACGCTCCACCAGCTGATTGACAGGCAGCTCTACCAGTTGCGCCTGTAACAGCTGCTGCTGTGTCACGCTTTGAGTCTGCTTGAGTACCTGCTCCTGCTGTTGTACCTGTATCTGTTCCTGAGCCATTTCCGTTAGAGTTATTTTGATTTGACCTTTGACCTTAGACCTTTGACCTTCGCCCTCACTCAAAAAAGTCCTTCAGCTCTCTTGCGTAGGCAGCCAGACGGTCCACATCACTATTGCCATAACGCCGCCAAACGTCAGAGCATGGACCCAGCAGGCTGTTGAACATCACGTCACGACGATTCAAGTAGGGGTCCAGACGTTGGTAAATGTCCATCACCTCAACCACGTCAACAGCCTTCACCTTCAGCAACCGGGCCAGCTCCTGCACCTCGGGGGTCTCCGTAACCATCGTGTTAGGGGTGAGCCGGAAGTAAAGGTCCAGCACCATGACGAGTGCTACCGGCGTCCAGGGCGAACCGGGTTCCACGGGCTTAAAGTCCTTCTCGAACGACTCGTTCACCTCCACGCCGTCGTAGAACAACTCGGCATTGCCGTAGCCAGCCATCTGGCGCAGCAGACTGACGGCACGCTTCAGCCGCCGGGGGTTGTTGGCATAGCGCTCCCATATACGCTCTATGCGTGGCGTCTGCAGCGTGGCTATCTGACATTCTTTATGAAACAGCTCCTTGGGGTGAATGTGCAGTTCAAGCGACAAGTCAACCAGTGCCCTGCTGTACATGGGCTTCACACCCACCGGCTTACGCAGGTAGAGTTGCAACAGCAACAGCCAGTAGTCATCCGACCAGTTTGAGGTTTTCGTCATAGCTAATCTCCTTATGTTGGTGCAAAGATAATAAATAATTGATAATTGACAACTGATAATTGATAATTATTTTGTATTTTTGCCCCAAAATACGAAAGAAATGAACATAAAGCAACGTTTAACCATACTCGCCGCAGCCTGTCTGACTGCCTTCGGAGCTTATGCCCAGGAGCCTGCTGACACGCCTGAAGAGGAATACGAGCCGAAGTACGAAGCCATGCAGACGGACTACGGCTTCTTCGGCACTACCGATGCCATCTTCTCGAAGAGTGAGACCATTATCTGCACCTTCTCGCTGACGCAGCATAACCCGCAGGGAGACAAAATCTACCCCACCATGCTGAACATCTGGCTGCATGCCGACGCCATGACGGCCAAGAGCCAGGAACTCATCGTCAAGCAGATAGCCAATGCGGGCTCAAAGCTTATCGACGGACAGTTCCGCCACCACGCCACGCTGGTATTGGAGAATAACGAGGAGGTGGAACTCAACTTCAGCATCAACAACCTGACCGAAGACAACACCCACCACACCGTCATGCTCACAGCACCCATAACGCCATCCCTTAACACTCCACCCTCAACGCTCAACGCTCAACACTCAACGCTCAACGCAACCCTCGCCACCAAGCTGCGCCGCTACGACATCGTCGCCATCAGCATAGCCAACACCACGCTGAACCTCAGGCTGTTAGGCTTCAAGTCAGCACAATACCTGAACGGCATCTGCCAGGAGCTCATGCTGGCGGGCTGTAACACCGAGGCATTCAACTCACCCGACAGCCGCGAAGCCGAAGACTACGACGTGAGCGGGTTTCAGAACAGCCGGCGCGAAAAGAGTATCGACGAGCTGGTGTTCCACGCCCTCGGCTGCTTCCCCTCTGACATTCGTGGCATGAAGCCTGCCACGGCCATACAGATAATACGGAACAACACCGAATGGGTCATGGACGACGAACCCGACTACCACGAACTGGAATTTACGCAGGCCGACGGTTACGACTTCACCTACCACGGCATACGCATAGGAGCCGAAATGTGCTGGGACGACAACCAGCAGCTACAGGGCTACAACTATTATTTTAAGCTATACTCCAAGGACAAGCAAATGGTAAAGGCCGCCTACCACCGGCTCTGCGACGAACTGGAGTCGCTCGGCTTCCCCCTGGAAACCTGCAGCGGCGACCGCGGCGACAAAGACCCACGCCAAGGCACCTTCAGCAGTTACCACGTGCAGACCTGCTACTATCTGAACGTCAACGACCAATACGTCATTCAGCTCCAGGTAAAACAGGAAGATAACTAAAAAACTCTCAACACCTACCTCCAAACGCCTGAAAGCCCGATACAGACAGGGTTTCAGGCAAGGTAGGTGTTGCCCAAACACCTACCTAACACCTACCTATCACTTACCTCATCACCTACCTACGAAATAAAGTGCCGTTTCTCTCCAAGAGAAGTGCCGTTTCTCCCCAAGAGAAGTGCCGTTTCTCTCCAAGAGAAGTGGCACTTCTCCTTACTAAAAGTGCCGTTTTCACCACCTAAATGCGCCACTTAGCCAGCCAAATGCGCCACTTACGCAGCTTAACTATGCCATTTATGCACCATTACCTACATCATAAGGAAGGTAGGTGTCAAGGTAGGTCTTAGGTAGGTGTTAGGTAGGTGTTTGAGCAACACCTACCTCATCCCAAACCCAGTGTACATCGGCCTTTCAGGCGTTTGGAGGTAGGTGTTGGGGGAATTTAGATAATTTGCATGTTCGCCCAAATATCTCTACGTTTTGCCATATACTTTTATCGTTTGCAAAGGTAATCAATTTTGGGAAATTCTACACTTCATATTTATGAATCAAGTATCTGTCCCCCATGACTCATTGGCTCCGAAGTATTTCACGAAGAAGTCACGCGTCCGTTCCAAGTCGCGGACATTGATAGCAACGTGTTCGATTTTCATACTGCTTTCTTTGAAAAGAGTTTGTGTTTCAGCCACTCACGGGCAGGCTCATCATAGAGTTTCAGCGAAGCGTAGGCAATGCCGATGGCGAGGAAGAAGATGCAGACGGCGACAAAGACGTGGGTGTTGACGGGCAGATCCTTATGAGTTGTGGCCCACGACATCTGCCAGTAGATGAGCGGATAGTGGGTGACGTAGAGCGGATAGGAGATGTCGCCAAGGAACTTGTTGATGGCAGAGGTACGTCCTTTTGTGCTGCTGCCTGCTCCAACAGTTACAATCAGTGGAAAGGCAATGAGGATGCAGAAGATTTCGTAGAGACCATTCATCCAGAAGTTCTCTGGGTTATCACCACCGACACGAGGCATGGCAAAGAGCATGACAATGGCTAATGAGCACCACCAAAAGCCGCCTTTCACAGTGATGAGTCTGCCTATACGCGAGAGCAAGAGGCCACAGAAGAAAGGGTAGAGCAGACGGGTGATGCCTATCTGGAGTTGGTCAGGTGTCAGGCTCCAACCGCCGATGACGGTATATTGCGCATAGTCGCGGGCTGCAAGCCACCCGAATACATCGATGTTCAGGCAGAGAACGACGGTCAGCACTGCCGAGCAGAGCACAAACAGCGTGAGCACGGTCTTGGAGAAACGACGGATGAAGAGGGCGTAGGCGATGTTAGCCAGATATTCCCAAAAGAGCGACCATGTGGCACCGTTCAGCGGGTTCATCTCGCCCCATCCTCGGATGTCGAGGCTCGTCGGTACGGGATACATCACCAGACAAAGCAGAAAGACTACCATTGTCAACCCAACTGGCGTGTCAGTCAATCCGGCAAAGTCGGGATGGTCGCCACCGAAATAGAAGAACAGCAGACCGATTAGCGTTCCCATCATCAGCATAGGGTGCAGGCGAATCAGACGACGCTTGCAGAATTGCCACGTTGTCATCCTGCTCCACCGATCGTCATAAGCATAGCCGATGACAAAGCCCGAGAGCACAAAGAAGAAATCAACGGCCAGATAGCCGTGATTGATAATCTGATAGGGTACACCGGGTGAATAGGTCTCAAACAGGTGGAACATCACCACCAGCACGGCAGCCACGCCGCGCAGGCCATCGAGAATTTCGTATCGGGGCTTTGAGGCCAAGTAATAGTTTGTCATCATAAGTCGAATCTGTTTGCGGCTGCAAAGGTACAATTAAAATTTGTCTTTCATTTGCACTATTATCTGAAATATTTGTCGTATCTTTGCCGACGTTATGAGCAGTTTTCACTTTGACCACGTTGTTTTGAAGCCTGAAGAGCAAATCGGACGGCATAGCCAGCCCACTTGGGAATTGGACTATATCATCCGTGGCCGAGGGATAAAGGAGATTGGCAATGCTGCCCCCATGCCCTTCCAGGAGGGCGAAGTGGTACTGCTTCACCCGAATATCGAGCATGTCTGGCATTTTGACCATTTGCCCACCATTGAAAACATCACCGTTACTTTCACTGATGAATGGCTGGCAAATGTGGTTTCCGACTTCCCGGAAATTCAAATGATAAGAGACTCGCTGCTTCGGCTACCAGTTGCCGTTACGTTAAAAGGCCAAATGCACAGCAAGGTGGCAGACTATTTGAAGAGCATGATAACTCAAAGTTCACAGATGCGCCTGCTGACCTTATTTCAAATCATGCTGCTTATCTCTGAATCGGATGACTATCAGACCATTGCCACTTCTGCCAATGAAACGCTTACAGAACAGCGCATCCGCCAAATGGATATTTTCATCCGTTGTAATTTCGCCCGCAGCATCACACTCGACAATATTGCCACACACGTCGGCATGAACCGGTCATCCCTTTGCTCCCTATGCAAACGGGCGACAGGTCAGACCATCACCCAGCGTCTGACCGCCGTCCGCATCACTCAAGCCCAGCATCTGCTCAGCAGCACCGACCGCTCCATCAAGGAAATTTGCTATGCCGTGGGCTACAACGACCTTCCTCATTTCAGCCGTGTTTTCCGTCGGGAGGTCGGTGTCAGTCCGAAGGAGTATCGTTCAACATATCCCGTTCCCGCTTCGTCAGTTTCGCCAAGATAAGGTCGTAGGAGTTGC
>FLNX01001793.1_pt1 | contig 84768 bp, 77 predicted proteins | sample 1140341 | NCBI WGS metagenome assembly FLNX01 (sample SAMEA3878208, study PRJEB12797) | bioreactor metagenome | biome: Moose rumen | place: Sweden | collected 2011-10
AGACGGCAGACTCCCGTCCGTGGCGGGAGTCTGATAAAATATTGTCTAATAGTCTGTCGCCACAGGCGACAGACTTTATCTTCTCGGACAACAGCAATATGATTCCCGCAATGGGGTGTGCTCTTAGAGCGAAGGGCGAACCGGTGAGAGTGTCGGAACTGCTTCACCGCATCAGCTCCGTGAAAGTTAAGTTCAAAGGCGGAGAGCTTAGTCCGCTATTCACATCTGAGGAGGAGCATATAAGATGGAGAGAGGAAAAGGACAGATATGCCTTGAAAACAGACAAGCTCCGAGCTGACAATGAAGAGCCACTGTATATAGGTATCGACTCGGGGTCTACAACAACAAAGATCGTAGCGGTAAGAAAAGACGGAACGGTAGTGTTCGACTATTATGGTCAGAACTTCGGCAACCCCATACACGCTGTGGAGGAAGGTCTTAAACAGCTCCAGCTTGACGCCGACAAGAAAGGTGTTAGCTTATATGTTGCTGGAAGCTGCTCCACCGGATATGGTGAGGAGCTGATAAAGACTGCATTCAACCTCGATTATGGTATCATTGAGACTATGGCGCATTATAAGGCAGCCAGTAGACTGGTTCCTGATGTGTCGTTCATCCTTGACATCGGAGGACAAGACATGAAGGCTATCTTTGTCGAAAATGGCACGGTAGTACGCATGGAACTCAATGAGGCCTGCTCATCGGGTTGCGGAACGTTCTTGCAAACTTTTGCAAACAACTTAGGATATACTGTCGAGGAGTTTGCCAACGCTGCCTGTACGGCTAAAGCCCCATGTGATTTAGGCACACGCTGTACCGTCTTTATGAACTCAAAGGTTAAACAGGTGATGCGCGAACGGGAGTCTGATAAGACATTGTCTAATAGTTTGCCGCCACTGACGGCAGACATTAGCGCAGGACTCTCCTATTCGGTCGTCAAGAACTGTCTGTACAAGGTGCTGAAGCTCCAAGGCTATGATGACTTCGGAAAGACTATTGTAGTACAGGGAGGAACTATGCGCAACGACTCTGTGGTACGTGCCTTTGAGCTTCTGACAGGAAAGAGTGTGGTACGCAGCAACAAACCAGAGTTGATGGGTGCCTACGGCTGTGCACTTCATGCCATTGATCTTCAAGAGAACGTTGACGTTAACGCTAAACAGCTGTCTTCCCTGCTTGAAGGTTGTGAGTTCAGTACACGACAGACCATCTGCAAGGGATGCGAGAATAATTGCATTGTAAGCCAGTATACCTTTAGCGGAAAGAGGAAATTCTACTCTGGCAATAAGTGCGAACGGATTTTCAACAACTATGATGACAATCACCACCAAGGTGAGAACATCTTTCCTGAGAAGTATGAGCTAATCTTCGGGTCTGACTCACACAACAGTCCAGAGGACAACCAAAAACCTACCATCGGGATTCCTCGCATACTCAACATGTATGAAGAATACCCATTCTGGCGCACACTGTTCACCGCATGCGGCTTCACAATACAACTCTCATCGCAATCAACAATCCAGCACTACGAAAGGGCCTTAAATTCGGTGATGAGCGACAATATCTGTTTCCCGGCCAAACTGGTTCACAGCCATATCAAGGAACTCGACGAGAAAGGTGTGGAGCGTATCTTCATGCCATACGTAGTATATGAGAAGCAAGATGACAAACAGACCGACAATAGCTTCAACTGTCCTATTGTGAGCGGATACTCCGATGTCATTCGAAGTGCTATGACCATTAATGCGTCTGTCGACTCACCTGTAATAAACTTCTCTGACGAAAAGCTCCTGAGAAAACAGCTCACTACCTATCTGAAAGGACTGGGAGTAAAAACGAGCACCTGTAAGAGAGCCATCAAGGAGGCGTTAGAGACAAAGCAGGAGACGGAAGCTTTGCTGCGGCAGCGTAACTTGGAGATTCTCTCACAGAGCCGCAAACAGGGTAACATAACTATCTTGTTAGCAGGAAGACCGTATCATACCGACCCACTCGTACAACACAAGATTTCAGACATGATTGCGGCCTTAGGGGTAAACGTTATAAATGAAGACTCCGTCCGTGGCGGAGTCTTCAATAAGACATTGTCTAAAAGTCTGCCGCCGCAGACGGCAGACTCCGTAAGAGGTGAGCCATATACCTCACAGGACGCTGAGACTTACCTCGTAAGGCAATGGGCATATACCAACAGAATCATAAAGGCGGCACAATGGGTTGCCAACCAAGGCAATGACGTCCATTTTGTGCAGATGACATCCTTTGGATGTGGTCCCGACGCCTTTATTCAGGATGAGGTACGCGACATTTTGAGACGGCACAACAAGCCTTATACCCTACTTAAGATTGACGACGTAACAAACATCGGTTCACAGAAGCTTCGCATACGTAGCCTCGTAGAGAGCCTGAAAAACGGAAGTTCCACCACAACGCACATTCACCACAGTCTGCCACAGACACGTGTGTTCCGTAACCAGGATCGGAAACGTAAGATTCTCGCTCCTTTCTTTACGGAATATTTCTCTCCATTAATGCCACCGCTGATGTACCTCGCCGGCTATGACCTGGAAATATTGCCTCCAAGTGATGAGCAGTCAGCTCAGTTGGGACTCGCCTATGCCAATAATGAAGTATGTTATCCTGCTACGCTCATCGTCGGAGACATGATAAAGGCTTTGAAATCAGGCAAATACGACACCGACAATATTGCATTAGTGATGACCCAGACTGGCGGTCAATGCAGGGCTACCAACTATACCGCTCTAATAAAGCGTGCCATGATTGCAAACGGCTTTGCTGATGTGCCACTGATAACCCTTGGGGTAAGCACGGCGGGAGGTGATAACGAACAGGAGGGGTTTGCCTATCCATGGGTTAAGCTGGCTACCATCACTACCAATGCGGTATTGTTCTGCGATGTAATATCGAAATTTTACAATGCCGCGGCTGTAAGGGAGAAGACTCCAGGAGCGGCAGAGGCTCTCAAACGAAAATATATCAGATTGGCTGATGACGTGATCCGTAAGAATGATGCTCCTGGCATCATCAGACTCACCGAGGAAGCTGCCCGCGAGTTCGACAGTATAGTAGTGGAAAAGGATTGTCCTAAAGTAGGTATCGTAGGTGAGATATTCCTGAAATTCAATCCTTTCGCACATCAGTTCATTGCTGACAAGCTCACAAGACATGGCATTGAGGTCGTACCACCGCTCATTTCACCATTCTTCCTTCAGGAGTTCGTAAACGTAGAGACGCAAAAAAGCTTAGGACTAACGAACTCAAACATGCCGAAGTTCGTAATACGCTCAATATGGAAACTCATCTGGAGACAAGAGAAGAAAATGAACAAAGCTGCATCCGCCTTCCGTTACTATCGTCCCTTCACGAGCATATACGAAGATGCTGAAGGTGCAAAGGGACTGGTGTCGTTTGCCGCACAGTTCGGCGAGGGTTGGCTGCTGCCTGCCGATATCGTAGCCTTTGAGCAGTCTGGAGTACACAACGTCATCTCCTTACAACCATTCGGATGCATTGCCAACCATGTCATCTCAAAAGGTATTGAGAAGAAACTGCGTGAGCTATACCCTGACCTTAACATCCTGAGCCTTGACTTCGACTCCGGTGTAAGCAGCGTCAATGTCACTAACCGTCTACTCCTTTTCCTTGACCAACTATGAGATTTCAAGATCAGGAGAGCTGTTAATCACCATGTGGAGAAAAACAGCTCAAGCATCACTATTCTCAAATTCTTTTGGAAATCAGCGTGTTACCTATAAGACACACAAAAACTGGTAACACTTTGGAAACGAGAGGACTTACATATTCCTACACGTTTTACACAAATCCAAAGAACGCTCTTACTGGTAAAGGTACATAAAATTCTTCAGGCAACCAAAGATTACTATGTACTTTTGCGCCTTTTGTCTTATCATTCATCTATGGGACAGTATTGATCTCATTTTGGGCATAGAGGATGGCATCACTCATTACTTCGTCCTCACCCGCAACTGTATCCAACACCTTGTCTGCCAACCATATTGTCAGCAATTCCTTTTCGTCAACCTCAAAGAGTCTTGCCATGATAGGAATCTGGCTCCGTTTGGCCTTCCTTTCACCGCGTTCAATCTTGCTATACATCGGAGTATCTATCTCCAGTGCTACACATAGTTGGCGCTGCAACAATCCGCGCTCTTCTCTGAGTTCCTTTATCTTCTTTCCAAATATCATAATTCAAATGTTTACGTTATTTCTTACTCTGGCAAATTACAGGCAAATTAAATCCATGCCCTGCAATGCCCTTAAATAAAGCATTTTATAACCATTCTCTGTTATATCAGCAAATTACAAGCAAATTAGACCTAAAACAAAAATAGGATGTATTGCACACATAGCGCCACAATAAAACAAATCGCTAATTGTCAATTACCCATTTGCCGGTTTTGCTAGGCCCCTCATAGTGTACGCCATATTGTTCTTTTAGGATTCGAAGATCGTTTTGTATGGTGGTATGTCCAACACCAAGCATGTCTTCAATATTTTTACGAGTTACTTGTGGGTCGTTTCTGATGATTGCAATAATCATGTCAAGCCGTTCTTGCGGTGACAACTTTTTGGGGCCACTTTTGGGGCCACTTTTGGGGCCACTTTTTCTGTTTTGGAGGGCACTTTTGGGGGCACTGCCCTTTATTCGTTTAATAGGGAGCACCAAGGCGACCTCATCCACATCCAAGCGGTTGTCCAAAATAGGCTCACCCCAACCTGCTTCTTTCCAAGCACTAAGTATCATCGGGAAGCCAGATCCGAGGTTCTCACCATAGCCAATCATTCTTAGCATATTCTGCATCTTGGGGTTACGGGCTTTTGACACGCCGCCCTCATAGATGTTCTTCAGAGGCAGCATCAATAACCCAGGATTGCGGAAAACCAGACGGTCTTGATGCTTCTCAATCCGCAGTACCCCCGCCTCCAGCATAATATCAGCATGGATAATGGCGTTTGTAAATGCCTCGCGCACTGCTTTATGCAGGGGCGTGTCATCTATTCGCTGAATACCTTCCATGCGGAATGGACGTGGAAGATCGAAGGTCACTTTGGGAATCACACGGCTAAAGAACTGATACAAGTTGTTCTCCCAGCGTCCATCGTAGGTTAATCGGTCGCTATAACGCTCTTCACCTATCAGATTGCAGAAGTCAATGTAGTCCATCCTGAAGTTGGCAAATCGCTCTTGTATCGACAGTCCCTTGCCAAACATCATCAGACCTGCCATCGTCAATCCTTCTTTTCCAGTTTCTCTGTCAACGATATAGCCACCAAGGTTCTTCAGGAAGGTCTTGTCATCCACTTCATTCCATACATGTCCTTCATTTCTGAATTGAAACAATGTACGGTATCTACGTAGCGTGTCAGGATCAACATCATTCATGTCGTAATGCTCCATCAGAGCTCCGTCGTTTCCTCCCTCGTAGGAGTCACGAATCATTGCCCTCACCTGTTGTTCCGTGCAGTGGTAGTCTCCCTCGTGGTTACGTTTGTACGTATTCTTATATACATTCTCATTCAGATAGACAGGTTTTACATGCCAATCTGCCATCGGCACATGAATACATACAACATGCTTACCATCCACATCTATCACTTCCACATCACTATCCGTCAGGATGTTAGCACTCACCTTATTACTGTTGATGGTATTCCAGAAATCTTTCCGGATTCTTTCTGCATCATCAACCCCTTCTATTCGAAACCTCTTTGCAAGGTCTTTCTCCTTCAAGTCCTCAGAAACACCTAATAAGATGGTTCCGCCCATCGTATTTGCAAAAGCAGAATAGCTCATCCAAACCGACTTGGGCACATCCGTCTTGGCCAGCTTTGCCTCCAACGTCAGCCGCTCACCCTCTTGCAACAGTTTCTTTATATCGTTCTTGTCCATATCTCTATAACGGTTCGTTTCTATCAGATATACAATAATCTAATAATATTCAATTTCTGTAGTTGTTTTCGATGAAATGTTCTTTCCATCAAAATCCGCAAATTGACAAAACAGACAATTTCCATATGCATCATGTCGGTATGAAATACGTGTTCTACCAACATATTTCCCATTATGCTCAGGATCACAATATTCGAGTTCTTCAATCAGTCTGTTCGACTCATCATATTTATATTCTTTTTTACCACAATATGCTCCTCTTTCAACGGTTTTTATTAAAAGACCATTGGATGAATATTCGTATGTTGTAATACCACAGAGTTTGTCCTTATTCCATGTTTGATGTTCATTCTTCTCTATCAGTTGTCCCAAATAATCGTAGTGATATCTATAATTATGAGTCCCGTCCTCTTTTTTTACCAATTGCATATTTCTATCATACTCATATATCAATTCATTGTCAATCGAGTTCTTGTGCAAATCGGTTTTCTTTGTGATATTTCCTCTATTGTTATATTCAATGATTCTCCGAACATCTCCATTTTCATCTATATGTATTGTCTTAACAATATAATTGTACCCCCAATAATGTTTTATTAAACTACCATTTGGGCGAATCTCCTCAATAACTTGCCCCTTATCATTCTTCCTATATTCATAGAATTCAGTTGTAATTTCTCCATTATCATGGTAGCATTCTACTTTTTGAAGAAATCCATGAGGATCATAATGATATGTAAAGATGTTTTTACCTTCGTACTCTCCCCCAAACACTTCTTGAATAACTACACACTTCTTGACAGGTCCGAAATATTCACCGTCATTGGTTTTTCGTTCTTTTACAAAGGTGAATACAGGAACATGAAATATTCTTATCCCTATAACCTGATTTGCAGCATTATGTCGTGCTATATTAACTGTATTAACCGCACTAACCTTAATCCTTTTCCCTTTGATAAGATTCCAGACATCTAAATAAGTTCTGCATTTGGAAACGAAATCAAAAACATCATAAAACTCGTTAGTCATTGCTTTACAATGCCTACCGGTTTTTAATAACGATTCATTATATTCGTCAATCTGAGCATCCAACATGTCAAAATCCAATAGTTTTGCTGTTTCACCGCCATTGGTATTCTTTGCCGTAACAACAACACCGAAACGTTTCCTTCCCTTGACTTCCTGCATAAAAAGATAGGCGGGATTAGATTCTATATAATATTCTTCCCCTAAAGGATATTGACCTACACATGGATTATCTGCATGAGTTTTATTTTGTTGCAAGTAGTCAATAACCTCTGCACCATGTAAACAGTGTAGTCTTTTTAGGAGATTCTTTTTTTGAGTCTCAATATCTGGCAATTGTTCTGTACTTCTTTTCATTGATTATCTGGTGCAATATATAAATACTTGTTAATAAATCAGTCCAAACTCCTTCATTTCCTCCTTCGCGGGTAATTTCAGAATCAACCAATTATACAAATTGTATACTTTAGCATTGCCTTTATGGTTTTCATCTATTCCATACTTATCCACCCAATGGTCGTTTAGTTCTTTTATTTCATCAATGCCTGTGTCATAAATGGATTCACGAATAGGAATGACATCGTGTTGTAGCAAAGACATGGCGAAATCGAAAACCAAGATCATCTCTGGCATCTTCTTAGATGTCTTGATGAAAGAGACTGAATCTCTTAGCTGCTCATCATTACACTTACTCATAAACTCCAGCAGCAGATCAGCTGTAGTCTCAAGACCACTGGGGAGTTGTTTCTTGACCTCTTCCTTAATAGAAAGGACTTGCGATATATATGGATTCTTCATTTCAGATACTTTGTTATTGAGTTTACTTATCTGGATTTGCCAAATTCTGACCACAAAGATACGAAAAGAATTGCAAACAAGAGAATTTCGCATCAACAATCTATAATGTTTTATGTTAGGGAAGCCTATTGAGGCTATTTGAGTTCATTTAAAAAGGACTGGAAGACCGACTTCGGAGGTCAGCCACAGCCTTCGGCAGAGCAAGGAGTTTTCAGCGGCTAACGGAGTTTTGAGCGGCTGAAAACATACCTTGCTATGTTCTGGCGAACATAATAATCCGCTTCCAAAGCGGATGTTGTTTATTAGGATAGTCAACATGTCCATACCATTGCCTTTGGCATCTTTTTTCGGGTGCAAAGTTACTGTGACTAATCCGATAAGACAATAGCAATCAACCGCCATTTGCATTGACATCCACTGCCTCACGGCTTTTGCCTTCCAATCTGCCAGAACGAGGATTCCACAGATTAGGAGTACACGATAGCTTGCAGGAGAACTGCGCCATCGAATTGTTGAGGGTAATGCGTCCCATAATGGGCGCTTTGCCTCGCTTGTCTGTGCTGCCTTTCTTCAGGTACAGCAGCACCTTGAATTTTGTTACTTTAGATAAAATGTTCACGTTCGGCAATTCGCAAGCAAGCTTGCATTGCTCTCTCTTAATCACATTTTTCATCATGCTCTGAATTTGGGTTGCAAAATTAAACAATCTCAGAACATTCCCTGCTATGCAAAATATGTCAGAACATGTATATTATTCCAAACTTCCTTGATTTCCTGTGGAATAGTAACAATCGAAAATACCATCATTATGCGATTGCACATATCACAGAAAATGTGTAATTTTGCAGTCGAAAACGATTCATAGCTTATGAACTTTGTATTTATATCGCCACATTTCCCGCATACTTACTGGGAATTCTGTCATCGGCTAAGGCAAAACGGTGTGAGGGTACTTGGAATTGCTGATGCACCATACGACTCGCTGCAGGAGGAACTGAAGACGTCGCTGACCGAATACTATCGTGTGGACTCACTGGAGAACTACGACGAGGTGTATCGCGCCGTGTCTTACTTTGCCTTCCGCTACGGACGCATAGACTGGATAGAGTCAAACAATGAGTACTGGCTTGAGCAGGATGCCCGTCTACGCACCGACTTCAACGTGACTACAGGTATACAGACAGACAGAATACGTAGTATCAAGGAGAAGTCGGAGATGAAGAAATACTATGTCAAGGGTAATATTCCTACAGCCCGGCAGATACGTGCCGCAGAAGGGTACGATGCCGTCCGTGACTTCGCCCGGCTGACCGGCTATCCCATTATTGCGAAACCTGACGTAGGCGTAGGAGCCAGCGGCACGCATAAGTTGGAAGATAACAACCAGTTGCAGACATTCTTCGACACAGTGAGCGACTATCAGAAATATGTAGTGGAGGAATTTGTCACTGGCGAGATATGCAGCTACGATGCCATCATCGATGCCAATGGCGGTCCGCTCTTCGAGTCGATGACCGTCTGGCCGCCATCTATTATGGACATCGTAAACCTTAAACTCGACCTTTCCTATTACGTTGACAAGGAGATGCCAGAAAACCTGCGAGAGTTGGGACGGAGAACGGTAAAGGCCTTCGGTATCTGGAACCGGTTCGTACACCTGGAGTTCTTCCGTCTGGACACCGACCGGGAAGGGCTGGGCAAGAAGGGTGACTTTGTGGCACTTGAAGTAAACATGCGCCCCGCCGGCGGCTACACACCCGATATGATTAACTTTGCACACTCCACTGATGTATATAAGATTTGGGCTGACATGGTTGCATTTGGAGAGAGTCGAACAACTTTGGGATCTCAGCAGTACTGCGCTTTTGCCAGCCGTCGTGATATTTATAACTATGTACATTCGCACGAGGAGGTACTGAACCGCTATGGCGACCGTATCGTGATGTGCGAGCGGATGCCTGAACTGTTCTCTGCCGCCATGGGGCAGCAGATGTACACCGTCAGGCTACAGACAATGGAGGAAGTGAATGATTTTGTAAAATTTGTACACCAAAAGAAACAATGAACATCAATTACGTGAAAAAATACAGCAATGCCCTCGGGCGAGACATGGAATATAAGACCTACGGCGACAAGGGGCACCCCGTGCTTGTCTTCCCGTCGCAGGACGGACGGTTCTACGATTATCAGGACTTCGACATGGTAGGCGTACTCTCAAACTTTATCGATCAGGGGAAGATACGGCTCATCTGTGTCGATTCGATAGACCGCGAGACATGGAGCGACACTTATGGCGACCATCACCGTCGCATAGAACTGCACGAACGATGGTATCACTACATCGTAGATGAACTAATCCCGGAGGTACGCCACTTCTCCAACGAGACCTTCATTGCCACAGGCTGCTCTATGGGCGGATACCATGCAGGAAACTTCTTCTTCCGTCGCCCTGACCTCTTCGACACTTTACTGGCTTTGAGCGGTCTTTACTACGCTGGCTATTTCTTCCCCAACTATCAGGATCCGCTGGTCTACGACAACTCACCGCAAGACTTCTTGCGACAGATGCCTGCCGACCATCCTTATTGGGAGGTATATCGCCAACGTCGCATCATCATGTGCGTAGGACAAGGAGCATGGGAAGACGAACTGCTCGACAGCACCCGACAGATGGATGCCCTGCTGAAGGAAAAGAACGTCCCTGCCTGGATAGACTACTGGGGACATGACTCAGCCCACGACTGGGCATGGTGGCGCAAGCAGATAGTCTATTTCATGGATCATCTGCTGAATGAGGATACTGTAGAGTACATTATCTGAGCACTCCCAAAGATGCGAATCACCACATACACCCCACAGTACAAGCAGGACTTTATACGGCTGAACAAACAGTGGATAGAAACCTATTTCAGACTGGAACAGTCTGATTTGGACACGTTTGCGCATATCGACAGCAGCATCATAAACCGTGGCGGACAGATATTCCTGGCTATTGACGACAGCGGACAAGTCGTTGGTTGCTGTGCGCTAAAGCCTCATCCTGAATCTGATTGCCATGAACTGGCAAAGATGGCAGTATCGCCTGATGCACAAGGTAAAGGCATCGGGCGCAAACTTGGCGAGGCTTTAATTGACTATGCTCGCTGTCATGGCGTAAAGCGTATCTTTCTCGAGGGCAACACCCGTTTGGAAGCCTCCATCGCCCTGTACCGCAAATTGGGATTCAAGGAGATACCCCTCAAAGGCAATGCATACGAACGCTGCGACATTCTGATGGAGATTATTTTGTAATATTTTACTGTTTTGTAAACAACTTGTTAAAGAACGTAATGTATGACTGAGAAAGAGAAAATGTTGGCTGGACTTGTATATGATGCCACAGACCTGGAACTACAAAAAGGATTGCAAGCAACGAGAGACGCGTTGCATGAGTTTAATATGTCACGCCCGTCGGAGACCATACGAATGAAAGAAATACTGAAAGGTTTGTTGGGCTTTACTGGCGATGACGAGTTCATCATCAACCAGCCTTTCCGCTGCGACTACGGTCAACATATCAGCATAGGCAAACGGTTCTTTGCCAACTTCAACTTCACTGTTCTCGATGAGGCACGGGTCACCATCGGCGATGATTGTTTCATTGGTCCGAATGTCAGCATCTACACAGCATGCCACAGTACAGATCCCATAGAGCGTAACACCCGCCAGGAGTGGGCTAAGCCTGTCACCATCGGCAACAATGTCTGGATTGGCGGTAGCGTCACCATCCTTCCTGGAGTAACTATTGGCGACAATGTAACTATTGGTGCCGGTTCGGTCGTAGTGAGCGACATTCCGTCAGACACTATTGCAGTGGGTAATCCCTGCAAGGTTATCAAAAGCATCCACGGCTCCTGAAAGAGAAGTATCATATAAAGTAAAAATAAGAAAAAAGCCTCCCCATCTATCAAGGGAGGCTTTTTTAATACTTACTTCCATTTTAACGGACGGAAGTCTTTATAAGACTGCGACTGGAGCTTTAATCATTCTCCACAAGACCAGAATATCTGATACCGCTAATCTTATATTTTGCGTAACCATCATCTGGATACCAAGGATCATTCTTGTAGCTGACAAAGATAACGATACTATCGGCTTTGGAACCATTGTTCTGGGTACCGGCACCTTTAAGTATCTTTCCTTCCACATCCACATTATACAATTCGGAGCCATAGGCATTCTCATCCGCATTGTTTTCAGCATTGGAAGCAAAGAATGTCAGTGCATCCTGATTGACAGTCACCTTGCTTTTGATTGAATAGCTGGGATATGCTCCGTAAGAATAAGCCGACGCAAGGTCGAACTCACCACGGTCATCAATCCACATCTCATTCTCGGAGTTGGCTGAGGTGTTATACGTAAAGAAAAGAACCTTTCCGATACCGAAGTAATCCTCACCGCCCTCAATCGGGTTACCACTCTCGTCAACAGCGTCAACAGTTACATACCATTGTCCTGCCATGCTCTCAGTGGCTGTGCCGCCGATCTCCTCCTTCTCACACGCAGTAAACACGGTGCAGGCGAGCAGTACTGCAAAAAATAATATTTTCTTCATAACTAATCGTCCTCCAAGTTATTTGGTTAATGTAACATACATCGGGGTTCCACTGAAATCCTCGATAAGTGTGACGGTTCCCGTCGCCGGGTCATACGTTCCGCTGGTGATGGTCGGACCATCGCCCCAGTACCAGTCACCGGTCTCCTCCAACGTGATGCTGTTGTCGGCATTGAGCTTGATTACAGCTTCACAGAAGAAGTCATAGCCGTAGGCATCATAGCCTGGATAGCGTCCGTAGCTATAGAAGCCACCTGCAAGGTCGTCTATGATATAGGTATCGGCACCGGCTTTTGTTATAGTGACAGGTGCATTGTAATAATGACGTGTACCATACTGGCTCTCAGCGAAATATGCACTGGCAAAGTTGTTCTTATCGACAACAGCCACTGTGCGTGATGCGGATGCAGCAAAACCGTCCTCGTTCACTACCTGATAGTTGAGTTTGTAGAAGCCCAGCTGGTTGGTATTCACGTTACCGGACGTCACGACCTGATCCGACACATCCTCGCCAGCCATCGTTGCCTTGCAGCCCGGGTCGTTAAAGTCACTTCCCAGCTGAGTTGTCATGTTGGCGCTTCCATTCAGTTCAAGAACCGCATAGTATGTAATGCGCGACAACCCTTCAGAATCCTTATCGCAACCTGTCAGGGCAACAACTGCCAGTACGAGGGTCATCATTGATAATAATTTCTTTTTCATTGTCTTTTCTGTCTTAGATGTTAGACATTGATAATCTGTTAATTTGCCCAGAATACTGGCTTTGTGTAATCAGAGTTGGCAAACTGCGGAGCGTTGCCGTTACTGTTGACCGAGCTACTTGGATAAGGCCAACGTGCCAAAACCTTGTTCTCACCTACGTTTCCGAACACCTTGATTGGAGTATAGAGAGTACCTGGCTGGTAAAGTTCCGGCTTATAAGAGTTGTCTGACAGCTGGTTGTACATGTCATCACCTTTCACTGTGCCAAATGCAGGATATTTCAGACGGCGCAGCTCACACCATGACTCATAGTTGTTGACACCTGCCAGAGCCACCCATTTGGCGATACCGATGACCTGCTTGTAGTTGGCTTGGTCGTAAGGGTATTTGGCAATGGTCTCTGCCGCACCGGCTGCGCCGACAGTATTGAACGAAGCCTCAACTGCTGCCTCATAATGAGCGGCAGCCTGTGCCTCATTGTTCTGCTGGGCATAGAACTCAGAGAGGAAGAACTCTATCTCTGATACGGTAAGCAGATAAACCGGCATGTCATAGGAAGCTACCGGACGACACCAGTAAGCTGCCTTAAACGAGCTGGATGTGCTGAAGTTGGAACCTGAGATACCGCCTGTATAGCCAGAACTTCCCTGACTGAAGTATTTAGCCAGTCGTCCGTCCTGATATACGACGTCACCGTTGGCATCGGTCTGAAGCATAGTCCCTACGATAGCGACATTAGCACAGATATTTACCTGGGTTGAACCGAAATAGCTGGCAAACTCCTCCTGATAGAACGGGTTAGCCTGTCCAATCTCATTTGTCCAGCAGCCTGCGTATGCCACATCTTCCTGTGGGAAATTACCTTCCTCTATCAAAGCACTCAACTGGGAGCGGACATCCTTTACGCCACTCTCGCGCATCAAAAGCTTCAGCTTAACACCATTGGCAAACTGTATCCATGGTGTCGCATCCTCATCAGGGAACAGGAAGTTTGTAGCGACTTTATCACCTTCACTGACTGCTGCCAAAGCCTCGTCAATCTCGGCTACCAATGCCGCATATATATCCTCACCCTTGTCATACTTTGGAGACTGATTAGCCAATCCTGCGAACGCCTCAGTGAATGGTACCTCACCGTATGCGTCAACCAAAGCTTGGAAAGAAAAAGCCCGTAGCGTTGTAGCTGCAAGGTATGTTCCAGGCTCCCTGTCTTTGGAAAGCAGACGGATGCTCTCAAGGCTCTTCAGGGTACGGCTCATGAGCTGTGCATAAGCTGTGCTCGAACGAGTAGCCGACATCTCAAAGCGACTATAGTCCAGATAGTTGCTCGTACCGAAGTCCTGCGCATAATGCTGTGTGAAATATCCTGCAGGAATACGCAGCAGATCGCCATAGGTGGCAGCAAGGTTCATCTCGGCTGCCGGCATAAGCACGCTGGCAGTCATATCTTGCTCCTGCGGAGAGTTGGGATTCTGGTTGATGTCCAGATAGCTGTCACATGAAGTAGCAGTCAGTCCCAAGACAATTGTTGAAATCAAAAATATTTTTTTCATACGTTAATCCTCCTTCTAAATTAGAATTTAACACCGATGTTGAAACCGAACGTACGGCATGATGGGTTCACATACAGCTCGCCGAACTGTCCCTCCAGGTCATTGCCTCGGGTGCTGCCTTCAGGATCGATGAATGTATTACTCTTATGTGTCCATGTAAACACATTGTTGCAGAACAACGACAGTGTGATGTCGCTGAGGTAGAGTTTGCGTGACAAGCTCTTCGGGAACTGATATGCAAGCGTAATGTTACGCAGTTTGACGAATGACTTGTTCAGCAGGTAAGCCTCACCGCCGAAGTTGTAGCCATAGTTGCTATACCAGTCCTGATAGCTGCCGTCGCTCATAGTGATAGGTGTGGTATTCTCGCTGTACTCATAGCGTACGAACTCTCCGTAGTCATCGGTAATGGTGGTACGCTTGATGGAATTCGGGATGATGAACGGATTACGGTCATTGTAGGTAGTGTGTGAGCCGTTACCAGTGAATTGCATCAGGTTCTTGGAACGGGAGAACATATATCCACCCTTACGGACGTCAAGGGCAGCACTTAAGGTGAAGCCTTTGTAGGTCAGTGCTGTTGTCACACCACCAATCCAGTCTGGGTTAATGTTTTTACCAGTATCCTCAACGGAAGAGGTGAGGATTGGCTGTCCGTTCTCGTCAACAATAATCTTACCGTCCTCGGTATACTGAGGCAGATATGTGTAGAACTCACCCATAGGCTTGCCTTCTTCAGCATACATATATACTGCATCGTTACCGGCAGAGAAGCTGTAGATGGTTGTCTTGCCACCTTCAAGACTTGACGGCATAGAGACGACCTTGTTGCTGTTCTTTGAGAAATTGAATCCCAGATCCCAACGGAAGTCCTTAGTGCGTATCGGTGTGGTGTTGACAAGCAACTCAATACCGCGGTTGCGAACCTTTCCGAAGTTGGTTACGATATAGGAATATCCCGTAGCAGGGTCAACCGGCAGTGAGAATATCTGATCCTTGGTCTCACGATTGTAATATGAGAAGTCCACATTGATGCGGTTGTCAAAGAATGAGAGGTTCAGACCTGCCTCGAACTCTGTAGTCATCTCTGGCTTCAAGTCGGAGCTACCAAGAGTGCTTGAGGCCTGATATGCGTTGACTCCCTGTATTGGGAACTTGGCGATATCAGTGCCATAATATCCACGGGCTGTACCCTGTATGAAGTTAGGAATAACCTGATAGACATCAGCGTCGTTACCTGTCTTACCATATGCCAGACGTGCCTTACCGAATGTAAGGATATTGTTCTTTGGTATGAGCTTAGTAAATATCCAGCTCAACGTAGCGCCTGGATAGAAATAGCTGTTATTGTCGATAGGGAGTGTTGATGACCAGTCATTACGTGCGGTAAGACCGAGGAAGACCATGTCATCCCATCCTAAGGTCACGTCTCCGAACAGACCTACGAGACGACGCTTGTACTGGTCTTCTGTCAACTCTGCCTTTGTTGCTCCGTTGCTCAGATCCCAGAAACCGGTATCGAAGGTCAGACCATCAGTCTCACCATACATAAAGGTTCTGTAACGCTCATTCATGTTTACACCAAGGTTTACGTTGACATCGAACCTTCCGTCAAGATACTTGTCTGCGAAGTTCGCAAGGAAGTCATGGTTTATCTCATACTGACGGTTGTAACGGCTGTAAACCCATCCTGCCTGATTCATGTTGGATGGAGCATAACCGTAGTCTTCGTTAATCAGTGCGTCATCAAGAGTAATCTGTGGATAGCCCATCTTCAGATCATAATCAGTATAGTCAAATCCAAGACGGTAGCTCAAAGTGAGTTGCCTAAGAGGCTTGATGTCAGCCTGAATCTTTCCATACACCTGCTTAGAGTCGTTATGGTTGTAGTTGTTCTCGATAGCCCAATATGGGTTGGTAATACCATAAGGTGTGTACCAAGCCTCTGGTGTATTGAAGGCACTCGACAGATCTTTACGGTCAACCAGTGAGATGTCACGTGGGAACTCCATGATACCATCGATAAATGACGTACCCTGATAAGAACCTACTGTGTTAGTATTGGTTTTCGCCAGGTTGAAGCTGGATGACAGCTTGAGCCAGTCGGTAGCGTCGTAGCTGCCACGATATGCGAGTGTATTACGTTTGTATGTGTCTTTGTCGCCCGGGATGATACCATTATCTGAGCTGTAAGAGTAACTGAGATAATATGACATCTTATTGTCACCGCTGGCACCACTCAGTGCCACACTATGGCTGGTGCTCAGACCTGTGTCAAAGAAGTCCTTGATATTGTTGTCTACAGGACTGTATTGGTGGATAAGCTGCTGGTGATCCCAAATAGGACCATATACCTGAGTACTTCCATCCATCTCTGGTCCCCATGAACCATTCTCAATGAATGTCTGGTTACCGTTCCAACCTTGTCCGTATTTGTTCTGCATCTTTGGCAAGGTGCTTACCTGACGCCACTGTACACTTCCATCATAGGTGATCTGGAAGTTCCTTTCACCCTGACGCTTACCTTGTTTGGTGGTAATGACAATGACACCGTTGGCGGCACGGCTACCATACAAAGCTGTGGCAGCAGCACCTTTCAGCACTGTCATCGACTCAATATCACTCGGATTGAGGCTGGAGATACCACCCATAGCCTCTTGATGTCCCTGAGACAGTAATGAAGCACTCTGAAGGGGCACACCATCAACAACATAGAGCGGTTGGTTGTTTCCATTAATAGAACTGAAACCACGGATAATAACGGAGTTCGCCATACCTGGGTCGCCAGAGCCGGCACTAACCTGCACACCAGCCACCTTTCCTGCCAATGCACTGGTCACGTCGGTCAGTTTACCGACAGTCAGTTCTGAGTCGTCAAGTGTCTGGGCTGAATAACCCAGCGTCTTCTGCTGACGGCTGATACCCATGGCAGTCACCACCACCTCATTAAGGTCGGTAGTGCCGCTACGTAACACGATGCGCAGATTGGGACGAGCCACTACTTCTACAGGATCCATTCCTAAGTAAGTCACCGTGATAAGCTTCTTACCCTCTGGCATCTTAACACTAAACTTTCCATTTGCGTCGGTTATGGCACCTTCATTCGTTCCTGACACACGGATAGCGGCTCCGACAACGGGAAGGCCATCTTCGTCAGAAACTACAGTACCGGTAATTTGCGTCTGTGCAAATACCCCCCCCCCATATAGAGGAAAATACCGACAAAAAGCATTGTTAACCTTTTTACCATAAGATTCATATTTAAATAAAATTATAAAAGAAATGTCTTATTATAATACATCCTTAAACTATCTGCCTTTTCTTTGCGATGCCACCAAGAAGCATTGATAACTTTCAATTTGAAAGGCTTTTTCAATTTTATCCGCTAATTTATTATCCAATACACGCATTTTAAAAGATTTTGCAAAATTAGCGTATATCTGTTAACTATACAAATTTGGCGGCAAAAATAAAGATTATTTAACAATACCGGGTACTCTATCTGCATATGTGACGCGTTCTATCTACTCATATGGAGAATTCTATCTACTCATATGGAGAATTCTATCTACACATATGGAGAATTCTACCTACACATATGGAGAATTCTACCTACACATATGGAGAATTCTACCTACACATATGGAGAATTCTACCTACACATGTGGGGTATTCCACCGAATTATACTATAGAACATATATGTGGGGTATTATACCGAATTATACTATAGAACATAGTAGACCACAAAAGTGATGCCTTCCTATTATAATATTTTTAATTTCATAACTCAATTTTTGCATAAAGCATCATATTTCCTTATAAATAATTATATATCAGCCGTTTAATCACTATGACACTTTTTTAAAAGTATCATAATTTTCAAATATCTAAGCAATCCAATTGCAAAAGTCCTGCACTCAATGCAAAAAAAAGGATTCAGTTCTTTATCCAGAAGAATGCCTCTGTTATACCAAAACAACTTGTTTTGGTACCAAAGAAACTATCTACATAAACTGAAAAAGGACACCTTTACGATACCAAAACAACTTGTTTTGATATCTATGTAGCTTATGTAACTTTGACAAAAAGGTACATACAACCTAACAAACTGATAGTAAGATAATTACAAAAGATTATGTAACTTTGCAAAATTTTCTACTTTACAAAAAGAAACCGTTCCTTTTAGTACTCTAATCTAATAAAACTTTAGTACGCTAACCTAATAAAAGACAGACAAAATCTCTTTATTGTCTGATAATTTTTGTATATTTGCAGCAAAATAATCATATAAATATGTTGAACCACCAACAAAACGTGATGCTAAACAGGCTGAAAGCAGCCTTGGCAGAACAAGGAAAGAACTAATAAACTCCATGAAAGAAGCATGATTCAAAATAGTTTCATAACAAACAAAGACAAACTTTTGTCAGATATCATCAACGGCATTCTTCCAAAGAGTCTGTCTTTGGATGTGCTCGTTGGATATTTCTACTTCTCTGGCTATAAACTCATCTCAGAGAAGTTGTTAGACAAGCATGTACGCATCCTTGTTGGGCTTGATATAGATACACGGATTACAAAATATATCCGTGAGTTTGATACGCTGGCTGATTACAACAAATCGCGTGGTCAACTAAAAGATGACTATTATAACCATTTCGTGAGATTGTTCAATGAGACCGATTTCCTTGACAGCCAACCCAAACTGGAATCTTTTAAGCTCTTCTATGACAAGATAAAGGCTGGAACATTGGAAATCAGGAAGACTGACGAGCCTTGTCACGCCAAGATGTATATCTTTGACTATCGCGACGAAATAAATGAAGGCGGCGAAGATCCTGGCTCTGTTATTACTGGTTCCAGCAACCTTTCATACGAAGGATTGGCTGGTCGCGTGGAGATTAATGCTCGTTTTAACGACAAGGGTTCCTACATTGATGCAAAAAACATATTCAACGAGCTATGGGACAAGTCTATTGTCATAGCAGACAAAGACCATCTTGATGAGTTTGACTCGAAGGTTATTGACCGTATCTGGTATGAGAAACTATATAGTCCTTATAAGATGTACCTTCGTGTGCTTAAGGAATACTTCTCTATACCCACCACAGAGAACCTGCTTACCCCATACGACATTACCGACGGTAAATTCTCCAATCTGAAGTACCAGACAGATGCCGTCCAAATGGCTATTAACTCCATCAAGAATCATAATGGCGTAATTGTGGCTGACGTTGTAGGACTGGGTAAGAGTATCATTGCCTCGACAGTTGCACGTAATCTCAGACTAAGGACTCTTGTGGTTTGCCCACCTCACTTGGAAGAGCAGTGGTGTAGCTATCGTGACGACTTTGGTTTCACAGCATCTATCTACACAACAGGCAAACTCGAAGAAGCGTTGAAATATTACGAGCGGATAGTAAAGGCCGACGAACAGTATCTGATTGTTGTTGACGAGGCACACCGCTATCGCAATGAATATACGATTGACTATACCATTCTGCATCAACTCTGTTCTGGCAACAAGGTGATGCTGCTGACGGCCACCCCCTTCAACAACAGGCCCGATGACATCTATGCCATGCTGAAACTGTTCCAGATACCGACCAAGTCAACTCTGAAGACTGTGGACAATCTGGGAGCCAAGTTCAAGGATTTGATTATTACCTACAAGCAACTACAGAAAGACCAGCGTGAAGGTAAGGTGACAGATGCTGAAGTCTCCAAAGAGGCAGGACGAATTGCCAACGAGATACGTTCTATCATCAGTCCGCTTGTCATCCGTCGTTCACGTATTGATTTAAAAGAAATACCAGAATACGCTGAAGACTTAAAACTGCAGGACATACAGTTAGTCATACCCAATGACCCCATAGAGCTGGATTATGACCTGAGCAGTCTGAAAGACTTGTATCTTGAGACACTCGACCGTATCAGCGAAAACAATGAACGGAAAAAGAACGATGGGAAATACCGCTTCAAGGCTGCCCGATACTCGCCAGTATTATACCTACGTGAGGAATTGAAACAAGAGCTCTCCGGCTTGCTGGAAGAAAAGACAGGTGTAGAACTGAACCTGTTGTTTGGCCGACAGGCTAACGTAGCCAAGTTCATGCGCCGCTTACTGGTGCGCCGATTCGAAAGTTCAGAATATGCCTTCCGCATGTCATTGGAGTATATGACAAATAGCTCCAAACAGATTCTGAAATGGATAGAAGAAAAGAAGAAAATGCCTATCTACAAGAAGGGCAACCTTCCCGATGTTGACGATTTCTACAAGACTGATGATGATGGCAACGAACTCATTACGGATACTTACGAGAAGTATGAGAAGCGAGGGTTCTTTGAGATTGACATGAAGTATATCAAGGATTCCTTCATAGAAGACATCAAGGCAGATATGGCACTCCTTCTTGAAATACAGAAGAAATGGTTTGGTAAGGATGGAAGCATTATGACTGATCCTAAGTTGGAATCCTTCAAAGGAATCTTGGATAAGCAACTCATGGACGAACCTCATCGTAAGATTATTGTTTTCACAGAGTTTGCAGATACTGCCGACTATCTGGGTCAGAAGCTATCAGAATCAGGCTTACCTGTTTTCAAATATACCTCGGCAGATGCTTCTCAAAAGAATAAGCAGATTATTAATGCCAACTTTAATGCGGGTGAGAAGAAAGAGTACCAGAGAGATGACTATCAGATATTGATTGCTACAGATGCTATCTCAGAAGGCTACAACCTACATCGGGCAGGAACGGTCATCAACTATGACATACCTTACAACCCCACACGTATCATCCAGCGAATAGGACGTATCAACCGTATTAATAAAAAGGTATTCGACCAGTTGTATATCTATAACTATTTCCCAACAGATGTTGGTGAACCAGAAACTCGCACCAGAGAGATTTCCACCTTGAAAATGGCTATGATTCACGCCATTATGGGTGAAGACACCAAAGTACTGACAAAAGATGAGGAAATACAATCCTATTTCTTAGAACAGTATCGCAAGGAGATGGCAAAGAGCGAGGAGGTATCTTGGGATGTCAAGTACCAGAAGCTGTTGAATGCTGCTAAGGGTACAGAAGTATATGACGAAGCCATGCAACTGCCGCATCGTGCCCGCACAGGCCGTTCAGTTGCTAAGCCAAGAAGTGGCGTGCTGATGTTTGGCAAGAAGGGCAACGACTTCGTCTTTAAGATAGGAAATGCGGAGGGGTTGGTGTCACAACTGACAGCAGAAGAGGCCATCGGACTCTTCGAGGCAGAAATGTCTGAGCAGCCGTCAGTACTTTCCGATTCTTTTGAACCGGCATATCAGGTAACGAAGTCCCATTTGTTCAGTAGCGATGTGCAAGACAAGAACGAGAAAGCACGATTAGAAGCCATGCAGAAAGTAAAAGTGATGTTGAATCGCAAAGCACTGCCTGCCGACTATCTGAAAGACTTGATGAAAGTCATTCAGAGCGATGGACTTTCTGGTTATGAATTGCGTTACATCAACAAATTAAAACCTGCAGACTACAAAAAGTTGCCAGATCAAATAGACGAGTATTATATCAATCGAATTATAGAAACTTGCAATCATGTAGATGATGGTGAGGAGTCAATTATATTAGCGGAGGAATTAAGATGAAGACAGCACAAGAAATATTCGAACAGCTGAATTCAATTGACGAAAATGTCAGAATCGATGCAAAAAGAGCATCCGAGATAGACAAAAGCATCATGGAAACAGTCTGTGCTTTTGCCAATGAGCCAGACTTGGGTGGTGGCTACCTATTATTGGGTGCAGTCAGAACAGGTTTCAAGGATGGACTTCCCTTATATGTTCCGGAAAACATTGAGAATCCTGATAAAATACAGAATGACTTTACAACACAGTGCAGCTCAATGTTCAATGTCCGCATCCGTCCACAGATAGAGACCGAGGTCGTGGATGGTAAGACGGTGCTTGTCATTAAGATTGACGAAGCACCTGAAGCCCAGAAACCTATTTATATAGTCAGTCGCGGATTACCTCAGGGCGCTTTTCGCAGAGTAGGCTCTTCCGACCAAAGATGTACGGAAGACGATATGAGGGCTTTCTACTCTTCGGCTGAGAGTTTCGACAGTACCATCGTAAAGGGGGCTTCGCTTGATGATATAGATGACAATGCACTTGACTATTATAGAAAGTTACGGGCAAAGGTAAACCCTAATGCCGAGGAACTGTCATATGACGACAAAGACCTATTGATGGCGTTAAGAGCCTGCGAGAAAGAAAAAGATGGCAACTATGTCTTGACTTACACAGGACTTGTCGTATTTGGCAAATCCATGTCGCTACGCCGCTTGTTACCAGCTTTAAGAGTAGATTATATTCGCGTATCAGGCAACAGGTGGATAGAAGACCCTGATAACCGCTTCGAGGCCACCATTGACATGCGCGGGCCGCTTATCCTATTAGTCAACCGTGCTCTCAATGCCATCAAAGATGACTTGCCAAAAGGCTTTGAGCTGAAAAAAGGCAGTTTGCAGGCTGAAACCCCAATAGAATTACCTAACGATGCACTTCGTGAGGCCTTGGTAAATGCTTTTATTCATTGCTCTTTCAGACTTAATCAGCCTATCCAGATTATCAGATATTCAAATCGTTTGGAAATAATCAACCCAGGCTTCTCCTTAAAATCACCTGAGACTTTAGGTGAACCTGGATCTGTGCAGCGCAACCCATTTATTAGTACCATATTCCATGATACGAACTTAGCAGAGACGAAAGGTTCTGGTATCAGGTCTATGCGAGGCCACATGAAGAAGGCCGGGATGATGCCTCCAACTTTTGAGTCTAATCGTTCTGCCAATCAGTTTACTGCCCGCTTGCTACTTCACCATTTACTTGATTCTGAAACGATTCAGTGGCTTGCAACCTATACTGATTTCTTATTGAATGATGAGCAGAGGCTGGCATTAGTTTTTGTCCGTGAAGTTGGGGCGATTGACAACATGACCTATCGACAGTTGAATAGTGACATCAATAATCAAAGGGCTTCTTTTGACTTGCATAACCTGTGTACCAAAGGGCTATTGGAACAAAAGGGACAAACCAGAAGCACATATTATATCGCTGGCGAAAAATTTGTTAATAGTAGAGGTACGGACACGCATAATAGTAGAGAAAGATATAGAGGTGGCGGAGAAAATAATAATGCTATCGGAGAAAATAATAATGCTATCGGAGAAAATAATAATGCTGACAGAGAAAATAATAATGCTTTACCTGCAGATTTATTAGGAAAATGTAAGAACCTGAAAAAGTGGGAACCTTCAGAGAAAATGAAGGACTTGATTATTGAATTATGTGCATATACACCTTTAAGCATCAATGATATTGCAAGCATAATCCAAAGAAAGCCTTTTTCAGTCTGGCGCCTATATATCAAGCCTCTTATTGAAAGTGGGAAACTATTTTATACAATACCAGAGATGGTAAAACATCCAGACCAGAAATACACAACCGTCAAAAAGAAGTAAGGACACTATGGAGTTTAACAAAGCATATAGCCGTGATGAGTTTCTCTCATTTTTGAGAGTCAACTTCTTGCCAGAAGATTTCCGGCAAGAGACAACCGCCATAAATAAGCAGTTCCAATACACCCAGCAAGTAACACGCTTGGGCGAATGTGAATCATTGGGATTGGTTGTCTATGAAGTGTGCCATAGTTCAAAGCACGATGCCCGTGTAGGTCTGACCAAAGAGGCATTCCGCTTGTTGGCGGATGAATTCTGTGAGAGGGCCTTGGTGTTTTTTGTGCCAGAAGATGACAATAACAACTATCGCTTCTCACTGATTGAAATTACGCTGGAGCAACCTGAAGACTCTGCAAGAGTACAGAAGAAATACTCTAATCCTCACCGCTATTCTTACTATTTAGGTAAGGGTGTTGCCTGCCATACTCCTAATAAATACTTGAAAGGCGAACGCGTAAAAGACATTGATGATCTGCGCCGTAGGTTCTCGGTAGAAGTTCTCTCTGATGAGTTCTTTGAAGAGTTCGACAAACTATACAGTAACGCTACATACCAGAATTGTGAACCAGGATTCATTGAGGAGTTTGAAGCAAACCCAGAAATGCTTGAGCCATTCTTGGACAAAAACCAAGAAGATGTAGAGAAACAGAAAAAGCCTATGCGTGACTATGTAAAGAAGTTGATGGGGCGTTTGGTATTTATGCAGTTTCTTCAGAAGAAAGGTTGGTTGGGCATACCGGCTGATTGCAAAGGATGGAACAATGGCAATGAACATTTTCTACAAGAAGTGTTTAGTATGTCGGAATATAAAGATACGTTCCTTGACGATGTGCTGGAGCCTATCTTTTTTGAATATCTCAACACACCTTACGAGTTAAGAAAGAAGAAATATCTCTCCATTGGTGGCATTGAGTACAAAGTACCCTACCTCAATGGAGGGCTATTTGAGCAGACAGAACTTGACCGCAAGCCATCACGTTTCTCAGCAGGTCTGTTCCAACGACTCTTTAACCTCTTTGACCTCTACAACTTCACCGTTGACGAGAACGACCCTGACGATATACAGGTTAGTGTAGACCCAGAGATGCTTGGGCGTATCTTTGAAAACCAGTTGGAGGACAATAATGGCAAGGGAGCCTTCTATACCCCAAAGTTCATTGTACAATACATGTGTCGCGAGTCACTGATTGCTTATCTACAGACAAATATTGAGGATGATTTCGAACAAGAATGCATCAGGTACTTCGTAGAAACACACGACAGAGATATACTTTCACCTTATCAGCAGAAGAATATTCTCGCCAAGCTAAAGTCTGTCACTATCTGCGACCCTGCTATAGGTTCTGGTGCTTTTCCTGTTGGTCTGTTAAAAGAGTTGCTTTATTGTCGTCAGGAACTGGAACCTGTTGCCAGTCATGCCGATATGAAGAAACAAATAATTCAGGAAAATATTTATGGAGTGGATTTGGAGCAGGGTGCTGTTGACATAGCACGACTGAGATTTTGGCTATCAATCATGGTTGACAGTGAAAGGCCAGAGCCCCTGCCAAACCTTGATTATAAAATTGTTACGGGCAATAGTCTTCTTCCAACGTTTAATGGCCAATATATTGATGTGAGCTCCAGAGCAGTCTTTAAAGGGCTATATGTAATTAGGGCAAGTGCCATTCCCATACGCCAAAGCAAAAAAGCACTCCAAGCAGAGCAACGACGTTTTTACAACCTGAGCGGTGAAGAGAAATATCGTTCGGCTATTGCCATCAAGAAACACATTCTGGATATCATCTGGTTTCAATTGGATTATGAGCGGACTTCATTCTTAGAAGGTAACAGGGTACAATTGGATGCTTTTGGTCTTCCTATCAAGACTAAGGCAAAAGCACAAGTACAAACGTTTGCTCCGGAACGTCAGGCTATCTTCGATAAATGCGAAGCCTTGCAGAGAGAATTAGACGATTCGTCAAAATCATTAAAAGAACGTTCTGAAATAGAACTTCCTTTTTTCGAGTGGGACATCATTTTCTCCGACATATTCGAGCAAACGGAGGGCGAAAAGGGCTTCGACATTGTAATTGGGAATCCTCCATATATTCAGTTGCAAAACAATGGAGGCGAATTGGCCCGTCTTTACCAAGACTGCGACTTCAAGACTTTTGCTCGCACTGGTGACATCTATTGCCTGTTCTACGAACGTGGATGGCAGCTTTTGAAAAATGGCGGAATTCTTTGCTACATAACCTCAAACAAATGGATGCGAGCCGGATATGGTGAAAAGACAAGAGAGTTCTTTGCCAATAAGACGAACCCGATGCTGCTGATAGACTTTGCAGGAGTGAAGATTTTCGAGAGTGCAACGGTAGATACCAACATCCTCCTTTTCTCCAAATTAAACAATCAGCATAAAACTGTCTGTGCAGTCACCAACAAACAGAACAAAAATAGCGTAAAGAATTTGAGCGATTTCGTGCAGCAACAGCACACCGCCTGCGATTTCTCGTCCTCTGACGCTTGGGTGATTCTCTCGCCCATAGAGCAGAGCATCAAGCGTAAGATTGAAGCACTGGGTACACCGTTGAAGGATTGGGATATCAACATCTATCGTGGTGTACTTACAGGGTGCAACGAAGCATTCATAATCAATTCACAAAAACGTGATGAGATATTAGCAAACTGCCAAACGGAGTATGAACGTGAAAGAACGGCTGAACTTATTCGACCGATTCTGCGCGGCCGCGACATCAAAAGGTATGGGTATGTTAATAATGGTTTGTATCTTATCAACACCCATAATGGTATTCGTGGGAAGTTACCACGTATTAATGTTGAAGATTATCCTGCCATCAAAACTCATTTAGACCGGTATTGGGACAAAATAGAGAAAAGAGCAGACAAAGGTGATACTCCCTATAACCTGCGAAATTGCGCTTATTTGGAGGATTTTTCACGGTCACGAATCGTATATCGTGAAATCGGGGAGGCGATGGACGCATGCATGGTTCCACCAAATGTCATGATAAACAATAAACTCTACATGATTTCGGGTGAATACCTTGAGCATCTACTTCGCTTTTTCAATTCCAACTTGTTCAATAAAGTTGTCTTCACAAAAGCTAACCTAACGGGTGGCAAAGGTATCGATTTTATGGAAAGTATTCGTGTTCCTTTACCTTCGGAATGTGATTTGTCAATGTGTAATGAACAAGAAGTGGATGACTTACTATATTCTTTCTACGGATTAACACGGAAAGAGGCAGAGCTTATAGAAAACAGAGGGATTTAAACCTCTCTGTTTTCTATATATTCGATTTCTGAAGCACTAAGGCTGTATGCCTTATAAATATCATTCTGTCCCATGGGGGGGATAGGTATTTCCAGCACATAAATAGAAAACATCCTCACAGCCTTCTCTCCAAGTTGAACGGATAAAGTTCTGTAATACCAGTCAATAAGTGGAGAGTTTAGAAACTTATTCAGATGTTCTAAGATTAACTCATTTTCTGTTGCTATAAAATATGTTGTGTTATTGCAAAACATGACTTCACTACAGAAACAAAAATTTAGTTGTTGTGTAATGTCTGCATAGAAAAGTTTTGGCTTATAAAAATCCTCCCAATAACTGATGCTATCCTGTGTCTCAAACCACTTATTGTTAGTCTTTTTGCGAGCTTTCACTTTCTCACCATTGACAATATGTGTTATGCCTGTTTGCTCCAGTCTCTCAATTCCAAACGATAGGAGGTATTGCTTGACAGATGGGTATTTATCAATGTCATAGTGGCGAGATGGGAAGGTGGCAATTAACCACAAATTTGCCCAGTCATATCCATACCTCTTGATGTCCCGTCCCCTAAGAATCGGTCGAATAAGTTCAGCCGTTCTTTCACGTTCGTCAGCATCCTTGCAATTCGCGAGGATTTCATTGCGCTTCTCTGTGGATATGATAAAGGCATCATTGAAGCCTGTTTTTATTCCGTAGTTAATTTGAATATCCCAATCCTTCAACGGTGTACCCAGTGCTTCAATCTTACGCTTGATGCTCTGCTCTATGGGCGAGAGAATCACCCAAGCGTCAGAGGACGAGAAATCGCAGGCGGTGTGCTGTTGCTGCACGAAATCGCTCATTTGTCCTCTGCCAATCCTTTCTGAGTTATAAACCTGTCAAGGGTATTCCTGTCGCACTTGCAAATTTTGGCAATTTTTCGTTTTGACGTTCCATTACGTAGGAGTTCCTTGATGAGGACTTCTTTGCCTGAAAGTTTGTATTTATCGGGACTACTCTTCTTCCCTTTTGGGCGACCAAGGACAACGCCTTCTGCTTTCTTCCTTGCCAAAGCCTCTTTTGTTCTCTGACTGATAAGATTGCGCTCTATCTCTGCAGACAGTCCGAAAGCAAATGCAAGGACCTTGCTTTGAATGTCATCACCCAATCGATAATTATCCTTGATGGTCCACACCTTACACTCTTTAGTCATGCAAATATTCAGTATTTCCATAATCATAAACAAGTTTCTGCCTAAACGAGAAAGCTCTGCACAGATGATAACGTCGTCCTTTCCTACTTGTTTTAGCAACGCTCCCAGCTGCCGCTTGTTGTATGCCTTAGTGCCACTGATGGTTTCTTCTATCCAACCATCAATCTTCAACTTTTTTCGTTCACAGAAATTGTTAATCTCAAATCTTTGGTTCTCGACAGTCTGCTTGTCACTGCTCACTCTAATATAACCGTAAATCATAACTTTTTTCCTTCAAAATAATAAATAATTGCCAATAATTTCTATCTTTGCAGCAAAATAATAAAGAAATATGAGAAAAGCAATATCCATACTGGACAAAGATTACAAGCAATGGGTAAAAGCCCTTGTCGTGCGCTACCGCCAGAGCCAAATCAAGGCAGCCATCAAAGTGAATACTGAGCAATTGATGTTCAATCTCAGTCTGGGCAAAGAAAACAAGCTTTTTTTGCTCTCGCTTAATCGAAATTTTCGTACCTTTTAAGAAGGTACTTCCGTTCGACAACCAACGGTCACTGTTTGCGTAGCAAGGGAAAGTAATGAAAATAAAAATGAATTTTTCTTTTGCATTGTGCTCACTTAATTGTACCTTTGCAACGCAAAACGTTGCGTCTCCTACGTAGCCGAGCGATAGCTGCCCTTTTTAAGAGAGGTTATAAATATTGAAACACATAAATTATGAGTAGCGAAAAAACAGCTCATGTAGTAACCCAAACGGTGGATGAACTGTCAGGGAAGGAATCCCTGAAGGGTCTTTTCCATGAGCATCGTGATGGTGATCCACTACCGTCAGCGAAAGTCCTTGAAGAGATTATCGAGCTTGCAAGGGCGATTATTTTCCCAGGTTTTTACGGACATTCTTCCGTAAAGTTTCACACTATCAAATACCAGATTGGCGTCAACATTGAGAGGATGCACAAGCTACTGAGCCAGCAGATCCTTGCCGGACTGTGCTTCGGACTGTCCTCTGAAGAAGACGAAGAATGTGCATGTAACGACTCAAGGATATGCCTTGACTATGCCACAGAACTCGCCAGTAACCTTATTGCCAGGCTTCCGAAAATCAGGAGCATCCTTGCCACAGATGTAGAGGCAGCCTACAACGGAGACCCTGCCGCTGCCAGCTTCGGAGAGATTATCTCCTGCTATCCAGTCATCAAGGCACTTATAAACTATCGTATAGCCCATGAGCTGTATCTGCTTGGGGTGCCACTTATACCCCGTATGATAACTGAGATGGCACACTCCGAGACAGGCATAGATATCCATCCGGCAGCAACCATAGGCACACACTTCACCATAGACCATGGTACAGGTGTCGTCATCGGAGCGACCTGCATCATAGGAAACAACGTGAAACTATATCAGGGTGTCACTTTGGGAGCCATCAGTTTCCCACTTGACGAAAATGGCAACCCCATAAAGGGAATACCAAGACATCCTATCTTGGAGGACAACGTTATTATCTATGCCAATGCCACCGTCTTGGGACGCATCACAATTGGCAAGAGCTGTGTCATCGGTGCCAACGTATGGGTGACACGAAACATGCAACCATATACCCGGAAATATAATAAAGAGAAAATTGACAATTTAGACTTGGAATTCAGTAATGGAACAGGAATTTAATAACACTATCAACAACGGGAAGATAACGGGTACGACAACGGGAACAGAAAAAAAAGTTAACGTTAGCGTAAAAAGTGACACAGAGGAATTCGAGATTATCGCCAAGACCTTTATGGGGCTTGAGAACATCCTGGCAGAAGAATTGACACAGCTCGGAGCCAACAACGTACAGACAGGTCGACGAATGGTGTCGTTCACAGGTAATAAGGAACTATTATATAGAGCCAACGTACAACTGCATACTGCCATCCGTATATTGAAACCTATAGCACATTTCAAGGCCCGCTCTGCCGATGACATGTATGACGAGATCATGAAAATCGACTGGAGCAAATATATCGGACAAGGGAAGACGTTCTCTGTTGACTCCGTGGTATATTCAGAGGAGTTCCGCAATAGTCGTTTCGTAACATACAAGGTCAAGGATGCCATCGTTGACCAGTTCCGTGAGAGAACTGGCGAACGCCCCAACATCTCTGTTACAAATCCAGACATACGGCTGAACATACATATTGCAGAGGACAATGCCACACTGTCGCTTGACTCAAGTGGTGAGTCACTGCACATCAGAGGCTACCGTCAGAACAAGGTAGAGGCACCACTCAACGAGGTGCTTGCAGCAGGTATGATCATGATGACTGGTTGGAAGGGTGAGACAGACTTCATTGACCCTATGTGTGGCAGCGGTACTCTTCTCATCGAAGCGGCACTCATTGCACGCAACATCTCCCCTGGAGTGTTCCGCAAGGAATATGCCTTTGAGAAATGGCCAGACTTTGACCGTGACCTGTTTGACGAGATATACAACGACGACTCACAGGAGCGCGAGTTCAAGCATCATATCTATGGTTATGACATTGACATGAAGGCTGTAAACTCAGCACGCCTGAACGTAAAGGCAGCAGGCTTCTCACAAGACATAACCATTGAGCAGCAAGACTTCAAAGACTTCACCAAGCCTGCTGAGAAGAGCATTATTATTACCAATCCTCCTTATGGAGAGCGGATCTCCACCCCTAACCTACTGAACACCTACAATATGATCGGTGAGAGACTCAAGCATGAGTTCAGCGGCAATGACGCATGGATACTAAGCTACCGCGAGGAATGCTTTGAGCAGATTGGTCTGAAGCCAAGCATCAAGATTCCACTCTACAATGGAAGCCTTGAATGTGAGTTCCGCAAATATGCCATGTTTGACGGGAAGATGAAGGTTTTCAGAAACGAAGGCGGCATAATAAAGACCGAAGAGGAGAAAAAAGAAATGGCGCAGAAGCACCGCTTCAAACAGGAAAGAGAGTTCAAGCAAAGACTCACCGACACTGAGAGCAACGAAAGCGGTGACATCCGGTCGTTCAAGTTCTTCTCATTCGAGAAAAACCATCTGGGAGAATCTTTGAGAAAAGAAAAAAGACCTTCACGAAACCGCTTCGACAATGACGACAACGGCTTTGAAAGGAAAGGCAGGTATCAGGACAAAGGCAGAAGAAGTTTCGGCAACGATGACAGACGTCAGGACAGAGGTAGAAGGAGTTTCGATAATGATGACAGGCGGCAGGACAGAGGCGGAAGACGCTCTGGAAACGACAGAGGAGGAAAGTATGCCGCCCGTGGCGGTTTCAAACAAGGTGGCGGAAAGAAATCTTTCCGTAAAGATTCCGACAGACAGAGAGGGGAATAATCAATAAATGCATACAAGCATGGGAAAGAAATTAAGGTATTTAACGTTGACACTCACTGTAGGACTGGTATCGATAATATCCATGGCACAGGAAAAGAAACTCTTTACACTCGAGGACATCAATTATGGCGGCACCAACTACTGGAACATGATGCCAGCCAACCGCTATACGACCTGGTGGGGTGACGAGCTTATACATACAGATATTGACCGCTGTAATGTTATCGACAAGAAAACCGGTAACGAGACGCTACTCTTCACACTTGAGGAAATACAGGGAATTACCGGCAGCGACAAACACAACAAAATGCGCCACTTATATAACTGCTCATTCCCCTACCCCGCCAAAACCATTGTCAAGCTTATCAACGGTCAAGAGTTATTGCTCGTTGACTGGGAAAAGAAACAACTGGTGGCTCGTTATGACCGCAACAATGTACAGGCGGAAGAATGGAACAGTAACTCACAAGCTTTCGCATACGTCAAGGACAACCAGCTGAATATCAATATCCCTAAGCTTGATAAGTCTGATAATACATGCATCACCACAGACGGCTCACGCGAGATTGTCTATGGACAAAGTGTACATCGTAATGAGTTTGGCATAGAGAAAGGACTATTCTGGAGTCCTGACGGCAACCGTCTGGCTTTCTATAGAATGGACCAGTCGATGGTTGCCGACTATCCGCAAGTTAATATCGACGCACGTATATCCGAATATACCCCTGACAAATATCCTATGGCAGGTGAGACCTCACACAAGGTTACCGTTGGTGTGTTTGACATAAGAACAGGAAAAACAATATATCTGAAGACACCCGTATCTAATGCCACAGACGCAGATGGCAACCAACAGGATGCTACTGCAGTATATTTCACTAACATTGCGTGGAGTCCTGACAACAAGACAATATACATGTTCGAGCTCAACCGTGACCAGAATGACTGTAGACTGGTGGCATACAATGCAGAGACAGGTGAGCGTATGAAAGAACTATACCGCGAGCAAAATCCGAAATACGTTGAGCCACTCAACCCCATCACATTCCTGCCATGGGACAGCTCAAAGTTTATAATGCAAAGTCAAAAAGACGGATACAACCACTTATACCTTTTTAATAAGGACGGCAAGGAACTAAAGCAGCTCACCTCAGGCAAATGGGTTGTTATGGGAATAGTAGGATTCAACTCAAAGCAGAAGACTGTCATTATAGCCTCTAATGAGAGAAATCCGATACAAAAGAACCTCTTTTCTGTCAATGTAGGTAATGGAAAAAGAACCCTGCTTGACAACGGCAGAGGGTATCATAACGGCGAACTGTCAGAAAGCGGCACTTACATCCTTGACCGATATCAGGAACCCACCGTTCCCCGGAAAGTGGATATAATAAAGGTAACAGGCAAGACTAAGACTGAGACCGTAAACTATCTCACCGCTGAAGACCCATGGACAGATTATCAAGTACCTGTATATGAGAATGGCACCATAAAGGCAGCAGACGGGATTACAGACTTGTACTATCGCATGGTGAAGCCAGCAGACTTCAATCCTACGAGGAAATATCCTACTATCATCTACGTATATGGAGGACCACATGCCCATAACGTTGACGCACGTTGGCATTATGGCTCACGCTCATGGGAGACATATATGGCTCAGAAAGGATATATCCTCTTTATCCTCGACAACAGAGGCAGCGAGAACAGAGGATTGGATTTTGAGCAAGCCACCTTCCGCCAGTTAGGACAAATCGAGATGGAAGATCAGATGAAAGGTGTAGACTTCCTGAAAACGCTACCCTATGTCGACGCAGACAGGCTGGGTGTTCACGGATGGAGCTTCGGCGGTTTCATGACAATCTCCCTCATGACCAACTACCCTGATGTGTTCAAGGTTGGTGTGACAGGAGGTCCTGTCATCGACTGGAAATGGTATGAGGTAATGTATGGCGAACGATATATGGACACTCCACAGAGCAATCCTGAGGGGTATGAGAAGACCAGTCTAATAAACAAAGCAAAAGACCTCAAAGGCAAGCTCCAGATTATCACCGGCTATAACGATGATACGGTAGTGCCGCAACACTGTCTGTCGTTCCTTGCAGAATGTATCAAGGAAGGAACACAACCCGACTTCTTTGTATACCCTGGCGAGCCTCATAACATGCGGGGACACCAGAGTGTACACCTGCATGAGCGTATTACACAATATTTTGAAGACTATCTTAAATAACGATTATGGCATTTAACGCAATTATACCTAATGACCCCGTGGATACAAAAACAGCGTACTTCCCTACCATGGGGCTGAAGAAAGAGATAACGATCCTGCTACTGGGCAGTGGCGGTCGTGAACATGCCTTGGCATGGAAGATTGCCCAAAGTGACAAATGCGGAAAACTGTATATTGCCCCTGGCAATGCAGGCACATCGAATGTCGGTGAGAATATCCCTATCGGTGTAAACGATTTCGAGAAGTTGAAAGACTTCGCTATCGAGAAACAAGTAGACATGGTAGTTGTTGGTCCGGAAGACCCACTGGTAAAGGGTATTTACGACATCTTCAAGGCTGATCCACGTACAAGTGCCATACCCGTGATAGGACCATCGAAAGCCGGTGCGGTGCTTGAGGGGTCGAAAGATTTCGCCAAAGGTTTCATGCAACGGCACAACATCCCTACAGCCAAGTATCAGACCTTCGACGGTGAGCATCTTGAACAAGGATTAGCATTTTTAGAGACATTGAACGCACCATACGTATTAAAAGCCGACGGACTGTGTGCCGGTAAGGGTGTGCTTATACTCCCCACCCTTGAAGAAGCAAAGAAAGAACTGAAAGAGATGCTCGGAGGAATGTTTGGAAACGCATCGTCACAGGTAGTAATCGAAGAATTCCTTTCAGGCATAGAGTGCTCGGTATTCATATTAACCGACGGCAAGCATTATAAGATTCTCCCTGAGGCAAAAGACTACAAACGCATTGGAGAAGGTGACACTGGTCTTAATACAGGTGGCATGGGAAGTGTCACACCTGTTCCTTTTGCCACCAAGGAATGGATGCAGAAGGTGGAAGACCGTATAATCCGCCCCACTGTAGATGGCTTGGCAGAAGAAGGTATCGACTACAAAGGGTTCATCTTCTTCGGACTTATCAATGTTGACGGAGACCCTATGGTAATAGAATACAACTGCCGCATGGGGGATCCAGAGACAGAGAGTGTGATGCTTAGGCTCAAGAGTGATATTTTAGACCTGTTTGAGGGCGTCGCAAAAGGAGACCTCGACAAGCGAGCCATTGAGTTTGACGAGCGTAGTGCCGTTTGCGTGATGCTTGTGAGCGGAGGCTATCCGCAAGAATACAAGAAAGGCTATACTATTACAGGAATAGAAGAAGTAGATGGCAGCATCGTATTCCATAGCGGTACAGCATTGAAAGACGGAAATGTCGTGACAAATGGCGGAAGAGTTATCGCTGTATCATCATACGGCAAGGATAAGGACGAGGCCCTCGCCAAGTCTTTTGAGGAAGCAAAGAAAATAAAATTCACTGACAAATACTTCCGTTCTGACATAGGAAAAGACCTCCGCCCATGAGAACCAGACGCTTACAGAACAAAATAGCAGAGAGCCGTTTCGCTTTGACCGTCACGGCTGCCGTATGTCTTTTTATCTGGTTTATAGCAGGGTTAGCCTTTACACCAAGCGGATGGAATATGACAGAAATCATAAACAATCCTGTCTCCATTCTCAGGAATAATATTCTTATTACCATACCAAGTATGACAGCTGCCACCTACCTGATGGTTGAGCTTAATAATACCAATGCACTGATAAGAATATACAGCCGCATGGTATCGTGTACCTTCCTGGTAATGATAACCATGCTGACTTTCCAATACACTTCGATTGATGCCGCGATAATAACCCTGTGTGCAGTAGGGTTCTATACCCCACTATTCCATGCTTATCAAGACAAGCTTGCGGCAGGAAGGGTGTACTTTGCATTCCTTTTCATGGGAATAGCCAGTATATTCTTTATACAGGCAATATTTTTCATGCCACTGATGCTGATCCTCATGGCAACAAAGATTCAGGCCATGAGCGCACGCTCGCTAACAGCTGCGTTTCTCGGAATCCTGACTCCATACTGGTTTATGGTAGGCTACTATGTGGCAACCTCCTCCATAGAGTCGATGACAGAACACTTCTCTGATATAATAAGATTTGGCGCTATAGCTGACCTCCGCATACTCTCCATACAACAAATTGTATCTGGTATTTATTTGCTTTTATGTGCATTGACTGGAGGAATACACTACTTGCGGACACGGCAACAAGACCGCATTCGCACCCAGATGCTTTATGAGTCTATTATCATCGTCGACTCCATGGCATTCATTTTCCTGCTTCTTCAGCCAAACCTTTTTGAGAAACTATCAGGTATAATTATTGTAAATACGGCACCTTTAATAGCCCATTTTATAGCATTAACAGAGACCAAATGGACAAACATCCTCACTATTCTGTTAATCTTGTTAGCTGTTATCATTACATTATTTAACCTATGGATGCCTTCATTGACATTCTGATAAACTGGGGCTACTGGGGTATGCTGGCAGCAGCTTTCCTCGCTGGAAGTTTTTTCCCTTTCAGTAGCGAGGTGGTAATGCTTGCGCTTAATGCTGCAGGACTCGACTCATGGCAGCTAATCCTTTACGGCACTATCGGCAATGTTGCCGGCGGCATGTTCAACTATTGCGTAGGCAGAGCCGGAAAGCTGGAGTGGATAGAGAAATATCTTCATGTCAGCCATGAGAGTCTGGCAAAAGCACGTCTTTTTATGAGAGGACATGGAGCATGGATGGGCTTTTTTGCTTTTATCCCAGTACTCGGCTCAGCCATTACCATCGTACTGGGGCTGACACGTGCGAATCTTCCGATTTCCGTCACAAGCATCACAACAGGCAAGTTCCTTAGATATGTTGTGCTCATATATGGAACAAACCTGTTTTTCTAAAGTACAGAAATGCCAATAAATGTTTAAACAACGCCTTTTCTGCCTTTCTATCAACAAAATCTCGATGGATATGACTCATTTTCAAGAAAAAAGGCTTAACTTTGCATCCATTATTCAGAATCATAAATCAAGTAGTAAATGAAACAGTTTAGATTAGTGGACAATATAATGGGATGGTTGGCATTTGCCATTGCAGCCTTCGTATATTGTTCAACTATTGAACCAACAGCCAGTTTCTGGGATTGTCCAGAATTTATCACGACAGGTTATAAACTTGAGATCGGACACCCGCCCGGCGCACCTTTCTTCATGCTTACCGCAAACCTGTTCTCGCAATTTGCAAGCGACCCTACACAGATAGCACGGATGGTTAACACCATGAGTGCTTTGCTCAGTGCAGCTTGTATCATGTTCCTGTTCTGGACCATCACACATCTTACCAGAAGGCTTATACTCAAAGATTGGGGAGAGCTTAACTTAGGCAAACTGATTGCTATCGAGGCGTCAGGACTGGTAGGAGCATTGATTTACACCTTTAGTGACACATTCTGGTATTCAGCAGTGGAAGGAGAAGTCTACGCATACTCCTCCGCCTTCACCGCTGTTGTGTTTTGGTTGATTCTGAAATGGGAAGACCATGCCGACGAGCCTCACAGTGACCGTTGGTTGGTTCTCATTACGTATATTACCGGATTGAGTATCGGTGTTCACTTGCTTAACTTGCTTTGTATACCTGCTATTGTATTGGTATATTATTACAAGAAAGTGCCCGATGCCAATTTGAAGGGGTCTTTGTTGGCACTGACACTTTCAGTAATCATAGTTGCGGCAGTACTCTATGGTGTAGTACCTGGCATTATCACTGTTGGCGGATGGTTTGAACTGTTCTTCGTCAACACTTTAGGAATGCCGTTCAATACAGGACTTATCATCTACATGCTATTACTGATTGGAGTTGTTGTCTGGGCTATTTACGAGACCTATACTAACAAAAGCATGCTAAGGCAGAACATAGCCTTCCTCGCATCAATAGGATTGCTGGGTATTCCATTCTATGGCTACGGATGGAGCGCATTCCTCATTGGTGTCATTGTACTGGCAGCGTTATGGTTTGGCATTAATTGGAAGAGCAATGGCAAAGCATTTATCACATCACGCGTAAAAAACACAGCTCTACTGTGCATGCTGATGCTGATGATTGGCTACTCCACGTATGCCGTCATCGTAATACGCTCTTCCGCCAACCCTCCTATGGACCAGAACTCACCAGAGGACATCTTTACTCTTGGAAGCTATCTGAGCCGTGAGCAATATGGTGATCGTCCATTGTTCTATGGACAAGCCTATTCCTCACAACCAGCCGTAGCTGAGGATGGTATGCATTACAAGACAAAAAAAGGAGCACCTGTTTACCAGCGTAAGGAGAAAGCTTCTCAAGACGAGAAAGACAGTTATTTCGTATTGCGTAACAAAATAGATTATGTATATGAGCAAAACATGGTGTTCCCACGCATGTGGGATGCCGGACACTCAGGACAATACGAGTCTTGGATGGGAGGCATCGAAGGACGTGATGTTGACGGTGTAAAGATTCCTACTCAACTTGAGAACATTAAGTTCTTCCTCTCCTATCAATGCAACTTCATGTATTGGAGATATTTCATGTGGAACTTTGCCGGCAGGCAGAACGACATCCAAGGTAATGGTGAGTTAGAGCACGGAAACTGGATTACAGGTATCTCATTCATCGATAACCTGATGTATGGCGACCAAAGCAAGCTACCTGATGAGCTTAAGGAAAACAAGGGACACAACGTATTCTATTGTCTGCCACTCTTACTTGGTCTTATAGGACTATTCTGGCAGGCATGGCGTGGAAAGCGAGGCATCCAGCAATTCTGGGTGGTATTCTTCCTGTTCTTTATGACAGGACTTGCCATAGTGATATACCTCAACCAGACTCCGAGTCAACCTCGCGAGCGCGATTATGCTTATGCCGGCTCATTCTACGCATTCGCTATCTGGTGCGGACTTGGTGTCGCAGCTATTATCGACTGGCTGAAGAAGATAAAGATAAACCCATTAGTCGCATCAACTATTACAGCTATTGCAACGCTTCTCGTACCTATACAAATGGCGTCACAGACATGGGATGACCATGACCGTAGCGGACGATATACATGTAGCGACTTTGGACAGAACTATCTCATGTCACTACAACAAACAGGCAATCCGATTATCTTCACAAACGGTGACAACGACACCTTCCCACTCTGGTATAACCAAGAAGTGGAAAGTGTACGTACTGACGCCCGCGTTTGTAACCTCAGCTACCTGCAAACGGATTGGTATATCGACCAGATGTGCCGACCGGCATACGACTCTCCAAGTCTTCCTATAACATGGCCACGCATTGACTACGCAGGAGCAGCCAACGACTACATAACAGTTGAGCCAGATGCCAAGAATGAAGTATTGGAATTCTACAAGTCAGACCCTGAGAATGCCAAGAAAACATTTGGAGAAAAGCCTTTTGAGTTGAAGAACATCCTGAAATACTGGGTACGCTCAAAGAATTCCCAAACGCATATCATTCCTACTGACACCCTTTTTGTCACAATAGATAAAGATGCTGTAAAGAAGAGTGGAATGCTCATGGCACAAGACTCTATCCCTGACTACATGGTAATCTCACTAAAAGGCAAACAAGCACTGTACAAAGGTGACTTGATGATGCTGGAGATGATTGCCAATGCTAATTGGACACGTCCTATCTATGTAGCGACAACCGTTGGGTCGGAGAACTATATGAACTTGGGTGACAACTTTATTCAGGAAGGTCTTGCAAATCGTATCACTCCGTTTACTACCAAACAACCAGGAGTCAAGAACTTTGATACTGAAAAGACATACGACGCAGTAATGAACCGTTTCAAATGGGGTGGTTTATCCGCAAAAGGAATCTATCTTGACGAGACTGTAATGCGAATGTGTCATACCCACAGAAGACTATTGGCTCAACTGGCATTATTGCTTACAAGGGAAGGCAAGAACGACAAGGCAAAGAATGTCCTTCAGAAAATGGAGAAAGAGATTCCGGAATATAACGTTCCTATGAACTATATCATGAGTAACGTAGGCAATATTGTCGAGGCTTATAATGCCACTGGGCAAAAAGGCAAGGCAAAGAAATTGCTCGAAACGGTATGGAAGAACTCCACACAATATGTGAATTGGTACCTATCACTTAACGGAAGAGGTTTCTCCATGTCACAAAATGACTGTTACCGCGAGTTCTACATCATGTCATCTGTACTTGAGGACGCCAGCAAGATTGACCAGAAATGGGTTGACAAGCATGAGCTTCTATTGCATAAGTATATAGATCAGTACCAAGCAAAAGGTGGTGTGATGCCAGAATAAGGATGCATGATTATTGAGCAACCTGCAAAATGGCTACGATGGCTTTATCCTAAAGCCATTTGGAGAATGGATCCTGATGAGCACTCAGTTTATCTGACGTTTGATGACGGACCCATTCCCCAAAGTACGCCTTTTATCCTTCAGACTCTTCGTGAAGCCGGTGTCAAGGCCACCTTCTTCATGGTTGGTGACAACGTCAGGAAATATCCAGAGCTATACAAACAGATTGTTGATGAAGGGCATCAGGTAGGAAACCATACATACCACCACATGGGTTCGTTCAAGCATTGGACAGCTACATATATCATTGATGCATATAAAGCCAGCCAACTGATTAAGTCTAACCTGTTCCGTCCACCTCACGGATGGATGAGATGGAGTATCTACTGGTGGATAAAACTTAACAACAAAATCATCATGTGGGATGTCGTGACACGGGATTATTCCAAATGGCTTACAGCCGAGGATGTCCTAAACAACGTGAAACGATACACGCGTAATGGTTCAATAATTACCTTTCACGATTCCTTAAAGAGTATTGACAAGCTACAAACAGCGTTGCCTGCTGCCATTCAATGGCTTAAGGAACAGGGATATGAATTCAAAATCTTTGAACAAGAACAAGAATAAGAGAATAGAACGCATCAAAGGTAGCAGGGTTTATGCTTGGATGCAAAACATCCAGAAATATTTAGATGACTACTACCTTGATGCTGTCGCAGGATTGATTCCTGGTGGCATTGGTGACATAATCTCTTCTTTGTTTGCAGTAATATATGCATGGTTTGCGGCAACCAAAGTGCGTTCATTACCCCTCACTCTTGCCATTATAAACAACTCCCTACGGGATGTGTTTTTAGGGCTCATCCCTTTCTATGTCGGAGACATAATAGACTTCTTCCATCGGGCTAATCACCAGAACATGGCTTTGGTTCAAGGCTTTGTTGACGGAGATGAGAAGATAATACGTGAAGTCAACCGAAAGGCATGGCAATCCGGCATTCTAATTATTATTTCCATTCTTTTGATAGCTGTTCTTCTCTGGATTGCATTCAGCTTAACAGCATACCTCTGGAAATTAATAATGCCATAATTATTGCATGTCGTATACCACCTGCATGAGTCGTTTTCCAAGAGAGTCAGCCTCCTCAATGGTGGCAGCCTCGCTATATACTCGGATTATCGGCTCTGTATTTGATTTACGTAGATGCACCCATTTGTCAGGGAAATCTATCTTCACGCCATCAATGTCATTTACTGTTGCTGTCTCGTCTTTTGCAAACATTTCTTTCACCTTGACAAGAATTGCGTCAACATCAGTACTTGGTGTTAAGTCTATTCTATTCTTGGCTATGAAATAATCAGGAAACTCTGCACGAAGCTCACTCACCTTACATCCCTTATTAGCCAATGAAGAAAGGAACAAGGCTATTCCAACAAGCGCATCACGTCCATAATGGCTCTCAGGATAGATCACACCACCGTTACCTTCACCACCGATGACAGCCCTAACTTCTTTCATCTTAGTCGTAACGTTTACCTCACCGACAGCAGCAGCAGAGTATACGCCACCATGTTTCGCTGTAACATCCCTCAGAGCACGAGTACTACTCAAGTTGGAAACGGTATTACCAGGAGTCTTAGATAACACATAGTCAGAGACTGAAACCAAAGTATATTCCTCACCAAACATCTTACCATCCTCACATATAAAAGCAAGACGGTCAACATCTGGATCAACAACTATACCTAAGTCATATTCTCCGGTCCTCATCTCTTCCATAATCCCAGACAGATTCTTTTCCAAAGGCTCTGGATTGTGGGCAAAGTCACCTGTTGGCTCCGAGTTAAGGACTTTGCACTCCACCCCAAGCCGCTCTAACAGTTTTGGAAGGATTATACCACCCACAGAGTTAATTGCATCGACACATACCTTGAAATGAGCTTTACGAATGGCATCTTCATCAACAAGCTCCAATCCAAGCACATCTTCTATATGCCAGTCATCAGCCTCATCACAATTGATATAACGCCCCAGATTATCTACCTCAGCATACTCGAAATCTCCGGATTCTGCTAATTGCAATACCTCGGCACCATCTGCAGCTGTAAGGAACTCACCTTCTTTATTCAGCAATTTCAAAGCATTCCACTGGCGGGGATTATGGCTGGCAGTGATGATTATTCCACCATCAGCACCTAAGATACGAACTGTAAGCTCTGTAGTCGGGGTTGTCGCCAACCCGATATTTACAACATCATACCCCATTCCCATGAGAGTTCCACAGACTACATTGTCAACCATAACGCCAGAGATGCGGGCATCTCTGCCAACCACAATAGTCGGACGGTTCTGGTTAAAGTCTGCATTTTGTCCACATCCGCCATTACGACGGATGAAAGTAGCATATGCGGAGGTAAACTTAACTATATCCAATGGGTTCAATGTTTCTCCCACATGTCCACCTATTGTTCCGCGAATACCTGAGATAGATTTGATTAATGTCATATTTAGTTCTTTTTTAATATTCGTACAAACTTAAAGCTCAAAGCTCAAGATATTTATTCCCAAATTATCGTCCGCGCTCGTATGTCATCTCATAGTAACAAGGATATACATTGCTCGTAGCATACTGCTGACCTTGTGAATGAGGAACGATGATATTAACTTTTGCTATTTCATCTGTCGCACTTTGCGGACGTCCAAGATTAATATACCTTAACGGCACAAGCCAGCCACTTGGAACAGCTAATTTTGTACTGCCATAGTAAGCTGAGTAATATAAACATAAGGCACTTGAACCAGTATCAAAAGATGCCGTGAATGTACCGCTGTTGTTAACAACTTGCATCTTGTCTACAATTGCAGAATAGTACAGGTTGTTGTTCGTTGCCATTAGAGAATCGGTCAAGAGATTGTATTCATTAAACCTGCATAGCACTGTGGCGGTCTCACCACTTTCCATTTTCTTACCACATCCTTTTCGAACTATCTGCATGTATACACCTGTGTTCTCAAACAAGACAAACTCATTACGCGACACATCGGTAGTACTGTCTTTCTTGACAAATTCCTCTTCTGATATGACATTGATACCTTTCTTGACAATAAAAGCATTAATAGCGTTACGCTCTCTCTCTTTCTGTTCCGCATAGGTTTCAGTGTCATTACAAGATGCAAACAAAATGACTCCTGCCAGTATTATGAAAACAAAAGACAATCTCTTCATATAATATAGGTTTAATCGCCTGCAAAGTTAGCTATAAAAAATGTAAGAATAAAAAAATTAATCGGTTTTCTTTAATTCTGATTCAAATGCGAGAATAGATTTGATAGCAATCTGCTCTGCATCAGCAATAGAGCAATACAACTTTCCACCTGCGGCATCCGCATGCCCACCGCCATTGAAGAACTGTCTGGCAACAGGCTCGCAATGAAAGCCACACGATGAGCGCAAACTCACTAAGACGAGGTTAGGACGCTCAGTGTCTTCTCTAAGGGAAATAGACAATTTCAGACCTTTTATCTTTAGAGGTTCATTAACCAATCCCTCCGCATCACCTTTTTGAAAACGAAACCTCCGCATCTCTGCCCTAGTAATAGAGAAAAATGCCGCATGCAAATGTTCTATCACCTGCATCTTCTTTAGCATAACATACGAGCGTAATCGCATACACGATGTACTGAAATTGTGATATACCTTATTATAAGCAAGGTCTTTATCTACACCTTTTGCCAAAACCTTACTTATTATAAAAAAGATTTCCGGACGTGTGCTATTGTAAGTGAACCCTCCTGTATCGGTCATCATACCACAATATATGTTCATGGCACAATCCATAGACATCTCTGTGTATGCATCCAATTGCCACAACAGGCAGAACAGAAGTTCACAAGTGCTACTCATCTCTGGACGTGAGATGGTTAATGCCGCTGCCACATCTGGATTCAGATGATGGTCTATCAACAGTTTTGATGCTTTCGACTCTTCCACCAACTCTTTCATGTCCTCAATACGAGAAAGTGTATTGAAATCCATACAGCATATCAGGTCTGCGGAGGAGAATACAGACTTAACCTCCTCCGGACTCTTATCATACCGCAACGTCGTGTTATAGCCTGGAAGCCAATGAAGGAATGCGGGCGCAGCATCTGGTAAGACAACATGTACCTCCTTACCCTGACTACGTAAATATTCCGCTAAAGCCAATGATGAACCAACAGCATCACCGTCAGGAGACTTATGACAGCAAACAACCACATTTGAAGAAGAGCTGATCAACAGGCGTAATGCCTGAAGGTCAGCCGTCTGTAGCGGCTGACCATTAGACAATGTTTCATCTGACTTCCGCCATGGACGGAAGTCAGCATCAGATAATACTCGTATTTCCAATTCTAAAATAGCTTTGAGGGATAAACGCCATCTTTGACAAGCTGCCCGATACGGTCAACTGTATCCTGACGATCTGCCGCATAAGTAACACCAAACCACTTGCTGGTAGTATCAAGAACCTTCACCGTTGCCGTTTTCTCATTGATAAGCTTGTTTACCATCAGTGGTATAAAGAACTCTGCCTTCAGGTTTTCCATATTCTTCGGATCGGAAAGGAACTCCTTAAAGTATTCCTCACTATGTGTGAAATAATCTGGGGTAAATCCCCACATATTCATACTTACAGGTGTGTTGTCATCAACTGAGACCCACTTTCCATCCTCGTCTTTATAACGAATATCCTGATCTGCTGCACCCGCGTTCGAGCCATCTTCTGAACAACGCACTATCTCCGTGCGCTCAACTACGGTTGTAAGATTGTCATTCTCATCCTTAGAACAGATTCCGCGAGCTACCGTTCCGTTTTCACTTAATGTGTTACCAATACGGAACCCGACCATTGCATATTGGTTCGTGGCACCCTCAGGAAGCTCAGAGAGATATTTGCCAATGACACGGAAAGCGTCACGGTTGTAAAAGTCATCGCAATTAATAACACAGAACGGTTCCTTAATAACGTCTTTGCCCATTAACACTGCATGATTGGTACCCCAAGGCTTCTGACGTCCCTCTGGAACACTGAAGCCTTCTGGCAATGAGTCTAACCCTTGGAAACACAGTTCACATGGGATCTTATCCTCATACTTTGATAAGATCTGGGTACGGAATTGCTCCTCAAAATCTTTACGTATAACCCATACCACTTTGCCAAAACCAGCCTGGATAGCGTCATAAATAGAATAATCCATAATTGTCTCGCCATTAGGACCGAGACCATCTAATTGTTTCAAGCCACCGTATCGGCTGCCCATTCCGGCTGCTAATAAAAATAATGTTGGTTTCATGTATAATATATTATTTACTTAGATTATCACAAAAATCATAGCTTTATGAATATGTAGCAAAGATAGGTAAAAAGTGGCAAACAGCCAAATAATATACATATATTTTCATTCTCATTCGTTTTTTTTATAGAAATATTAAGAATCGGGGACACCACACTTAAGTAATGTCCCCTTAGCATATATTAAATAATAAGTATGTGTATAAAATTACGTTGCAAATTTACGGAGAATACGCCAAAGAAAATTAGCAATATCAAAATAATAATTATCATTTTCTACCATTTTTGCTTCTTTTATTTTTTATCAATTTGTCACAACTTTCCATGTAACTCCTTAATAATCAGCCATAACACATGATAAATATTAGACATGTCTTTATGGAAGATACTTCACGCTCGACAATAAAAATAAGCTTTCGTTGCTCTTGCTTAGTCAGATTTTTTGTATCTTTGCCATCAAGATGGCGAAGTTACTACGTCTCGGCAAAAAAGAAATGGATTTTCTTTGTTTTGCTCTCGACTTTCCGTATCTTTGCAAATAAATTCTTGTCTGATGAATTTGCCAGAGGATTTCAGCAATTACACAAAGGAAATAATGGGGGAAGAACTCTTCCACACATTAGTCAACGGGCTGCAAGAAGAGCCGCCTGTCAGTATCAGGCTGAACCCTGCTGTCAAGGAATATAAGAATCCGGACCACCACACACACACTGTAGGATGGTGCGAATTAGGACAATACTTACCTCAACGTCCTAACTTTACTTTCGATCCGCTGTTTCATGCCGGCTTGTACTATGTACAGGAAGCATCATCAATGTTCATATACCATATCATACAACAACTGGTAAAGACTCCGGTAAGAATGCTTGACTTGTGCGCAGCTCCTGGAGGTAAATCCACATGCTGCATATCGGCTTTGCCAACAGGAAGTACCCTATATTGCAATGAACCTATACGCAATCGGGCACAAATACTGAGTGAGAATATCCAGAAATGGCTGATGTGTGGTATTCTGGGGAAAAAGAGCCACTCAACTGACCATCTTCAAAAAGACATTGATATCAAGGTAACAAATAATTACCCACGAGACTATAAAAAAGCCAAGGCCACATTCGACATAATCCTTGCCGACGTTCCTTGCTCTGGCGAAGGAATGTTCCGTAAAGACGAAGGAGCTGTTGCGGAATGGAGTATTTACAATGTCGGGAAATGTAGAGACTTGCAACAAGACATTATCAGCACAATATGGCCTTGTCTCCGACCTGGCGGGATATTAATCTATTCCACTTGCACGTTCAACACCAAAGAGAACGAAGAGAATGTACGCTGGATAGCAGAGGAGCTTGGAGCATCATTCATCTCCATCCCGACAGACAAAGAATGGGGAATAACAGGATCTTTGCTCAAGGACTTCAATCAACCGGTATACCGTTTCATACCAGGAAAGACGAAAGGAGAAGGGTTGTTTGTCACAGTGCTTCGCAAGGAGCGTTCCACACCTTTAATGGCAGAGAAGCGCTCGTTCTCTGAAAGCCTCAACATATTACCCATGGACTTCCTCCATTCTATAGAAGATTCCATACAGGCTCCTCACGTAGAGCTGTCATATAGCCAAGCCATCCGCTACTTAAGCAGGGAAGCTCTCGTTTTACCGCCAGACATACCAAAGGGAATAGTTGTAGTAACCTACCGTTCTCACCCTATCGGGTTAGTAAAGAATATTGGCAACCGGGCTAATAACCTTTATCCTAAAGAATGGCGAATCCGAAGTTCTCACCTTCCTGACACACAGCCTGTAATAATATAAAAGTCAATTAATGAGAATAGAATTCAACTAAAGAATAAATACAGAAACAATGAGACAATATCTATCCATCCTAAACCGTATCCTTACTGAAGGAACTCAAAAAACCGACAGGACAGGAACTGGCACCATCAGTATTTTCGGTACGCAATCAAGGTATAACCTGGAAGATGGTTTTCCGTTGCTGACGACAAAGAAGCTGCACTTAAAGTCCATAATATATGAACTTCTATGGTTTCTTAATGGCGACACCAACGTAAAGTATCTTCAGGAACATGGCGTAAGGATCTGGAATGAATGGGCTGACGAAAACGGAGAGCTTGGTCCTGTCTATGGACACCAGTGGCGCTCATGGCCTGATTACCAAGGTGGCACCATTGATCAGATTCAGATGATAATAGACCAACTGAGAAACCATCCTGACTCCAGAAGAATGATTGTCAGCGCATGGAACGTTGCAGAGGTCAACAAGATGGCACTTCCACCTTGTCATACCATATTCCAGTTCTATGTCGCAGACGGAAAGCTGTCACTTCAACTATACCAACGGAGTGCTGACACATTCCTTGGCGTACCTTTCAACATAGCCTCCTATGCACTTTTGCTAATGATGATGGCGCAGGTGACAGGTTTAAAAGCCGGTGAGTTCATACATACCACAGGAGACACTCACTTATATCTGAATCATATTGAGCAAGCTAAGTTACAGCTAACACGTGAGCCAAGACCATTGCCAACAATGCGTATCAATCCGGATGTAAAAGACCTGTTTAGCTTCAAATATGAGGATTTCCAATTGGAAGGCTATGACCCACATCCACACATAAAGGCAGATGTAAGTGTTTGATTATAATAAAATATACAGAAATGATTGCCCTCATTGCAGCAGTGGCTGCCAATCGTGCCATTGGATATAAGAACCAACTGATATATTGGCTGCCTAATGACCTGAAACGCTTCAAGAAGCTTACAACAGGACATACCATTATAATGGGACGACGCACCTTTGAGTCTCTACCAAAAGGAGCGCTCCCCAATCGTCGGAACATTGTTCTTAGCCGTACGCAAAGCAATTTTCCAGGATGCGAGACCTACCCTACTTTGGAAGAAGCCCTTAACAATTGCAGCGAAGATGAAGATGTCTTCATTATCGGGGGAGCAAGCGTATACCAGCAAGCCATAAAGAATGCTGACTATCTTTACCTGACCGAGGTTCACGACACTCCTGAAAAGGCTGACACTTTCTTTCCCACATACGAAGGATGGGAGGTTGAGTCAAAGGAAGAACATGACAAAGACGAGAAGCACGCCTTTGCCTATGCTTTCACTGACTACAAAAGGAGTAAAAAGGAGAGCTAAGCTTATTCTTCTACAGTATCCTCTGCTGTTGGGAAGCTCACTACCGGCAGCGTACGGTCAATAACCGCATTGAAAGATATTATCGTCTCGCTACGCGACAACCCTAAAGGCTGTAGCTTGTCGTGGATGATATTCAGAAGATGGTGGTTATTGTATGCGTATATCTTACAGAAAAGATCATATCCGCCTGTTGTATAATGGCACTCTACCACTTCTGGTATTTTCTTCAGTGCCTCAACAACATTATCAAAATCCTCAGGATTCTTCAGGTACAATCCCACGTAAGCACAGGTCTCATAACCAATCTTCTCTGGATTGATAATAAACTGTGAGCCTTTAAGGACTCCAAGATTTGTCAACTTCTGGATACGCTGATGTATGGCAGCGCCACTGACGTTACATGCTCGTGCCACCTCCAAAAACGGTATGCGGGCATCCTCAGATATCAAACTCAGAATTTTCTTGTCTAAACTGTCTAAATTTCTATGTGCCATGTTATTACTATTTGCTGCAAAGATACAAAATATTAGTGGGATTCACAACAAAAAAGTGATAAATTCTTTTAATTAGCAAGTGTTTTTGTGTCACTCCGCCGTGACACCGCCGAGTAGTTAATGCGAAGTGCATTGGCTTTCCGAAGTGCTTGCTTTACTTCTGTTATCATTTTCATTGGCGTGCTACGGTCAGCCTTGATTGATACTGTCATTGCCTGAGCATCTTCCGGTGACATGGAATTCCGCTCTGCCGTAACGTAATCTATAACATCTTCCACATCAGCATACTTGTCATTGAGCTGAATACGGATGCCACCTTGTTCATTAGATGAAGACAAGCCACCACCACCAGCCTTACCTATATATATATAGGTTACGGTAGACTTTTTTGTCAGCTTTGTCAGCTCTGTACCTGCCGGTACTTGATATCTAACCTTCACTGGCACACTGCGCATGTGAGTGACTATCATAAAGAAAAACAGTACGGTGAAGATCAGGTCGGGTAAAGAAGCTGTATTCAGTCCGGGCACACGATGCCGTTTTCTTGGAAACATACTCATGGCTCACCTCCTTCCTCTTGAGGATAGACCTCCGACACCCGTTGCGGCACCGCCTCGCGTAACACATTACGTTCTTCCTCAGAGCAACGTGAGAAGGATTTGCCAAAACGCATACGTGCCTGTGCGTCACGCAGGGCGTTATACGCTGCCACGATCTCGTTCTGCACATTAAAGTAAACGTCGTATGAAGCCTGTGGAGAGGATTCAAGCTGTAAGATGTGATCTTTCCCTCGCTTTGTGACAAAATCCTCAACCCTTTTACGAAGTTGCGATAAGAGTAAAGGCTCACCTTCGCAGGTCAAATTGTTGTCTGCCTCAATCTTAAGCCTTAACACCTGTCCCTCCTCCACATCTGTAGGCTGCTGTTCCATAACAGGATCCAATGGTGGCAACTGCCTCGACAATCCCTTGTCTATATCCATTGATGTTGTCACAAGAAAGAGTATCAGCAACATGAATGAGATGTCTGCTGTTGAGGTTGTATTCAATTGAGGAACGCTCCTTCTTTCTTTGCGAAACATCATGATATGCTATTTCTCCTTTCTGTAATAACGGGTATATCCGTAAATGACAACACACAAAGCGACAAGTAACAATATCAGAGAAGTCCCAACAAACATGCCGGCAGTACGAAGCCAAAAGGTATCGGCATACATTTTTCCGTTGATTGAGATTGCATTGGTAGAACTAAACAGCCATGTTAACACTAAGAGAATCAACATTCCGGCTATTGTCCCCCATGCGATGCGCGATGCAGGAATGCCATTATTCACACCAGAGCCTTTGTTCCCGCATTTCCAAGACCTGACAACCGTCCAAACAGTCACACAAAGAGTTGTGATGACAAGCAGCAGCATAAACCCGATAATAACATCGGTAAGCATTGGCGCGTTGAAACTTGGATTATCCTCAAACGGATGAGAATAACCAATAAAGAAGAAAGCGCCGAAAAGGAGAACCGTAAGGGTTATCATGCCATATAACACATAATATGACACTTTCTCCGCATCACCTTTTTCGTTTGGGAATTGACGAAGCCGCTTTGCTAATCGGCGAATGACACTCATGATTCCTTCTTGTATTTGGCGACAGCATCAAGCAAGGAGATTGCCGACTCCTCCATCTGAGCTGTCAGATGCTCGACTTTTGAAAGGATGTAATTATAGAAGAGCTGCAATATCAGGGCAACTATAATACCGAAGATTGTTGTAATCAACGCTACTTTCATACCAGCAGCAACAATAGTCGGACTAATATCACCTGCCTGCTGTATCTGGTCGAATGCCATTACCATTCCGATAACCGTACCGAGGAATCCCAATGAAGGAGCCATGGCAATAAACAATGTAATCCACGAGCAGCCTTTCTCTAAGTTGGCTGCCTGGACGGCACCATACGACGAGATACTACGCTCAATAGAGTCCAGAGGTTCCTTAATACGCATAAGACCTTGATAGCAAATTGACGCGACCGGTCCACGTGTGTCACGACACTGTTGCTTTGCTCCTTCAATATCCTTTGCCGCAATCTTCTCCTCAAGGTCTGCCATGAACTTCTTTGCGTTAATCTCCGAAAGGCTTAGATAGATCATACGCTCTATACAAAACGCAAGACCCAACACCAAAGCTAACGCCACCAAAGACATAAAACCTGCGTTGCCTTCGATAAACTTAACCTTCAACGACTGATGGAATCCCTCACTCTCAACAGGTGCTACCAATGCGTCAGTACTATCTGCCAAAGACGTGAGAACCTCATCTGTCAAGGAATCACCCATTGCAGGTACTGATGCCACGGTATCTGACTGGCTGACCGCCACTTTCGCAGTATCAGACACAGGTGCGGCTATCGCCACTCCGCTGGTTGAGAAAAAGCTCATGAGGAAGGTCATGGCTAATATCAGAAAACTTTTCTTATTACAACACATATCAAATCCTTATGTTTTGAACAGCAAAGCTCCGAGGTTCAGCCCCGGAGCTTGGAATCCTTTTCTTGCGGAGAGAACAGGAGGCTTAGCATGAAAGCATCTGAATGCATCATACTACTAACAACCTGTAATTCAGCGCCTTCCATTATTTATTATTTTTTGCTATTATACTTATTCTTATAATGCCATCAAAGGGAATTCCTTTTTGGGAAACCACTTTTTTATTACCTTTGCACTGCAGAAGCCTAATTAGTAACTGGCTATTTGCAGATTTCGATGCAAAGATAACAATAAAAAGAGAAATAAAAGAATGATTAAGCCAAAATTTTCAGTTAGACCATATATTAAGGGTAGTCCGGACAAGTTGGCATTAAAGTCAGATGGATAATTATTTTTTAATCTTTTATATGGCGGTTTCTTATTATTATTGCAATTTTACAACTGATAATATAATGTTCTTATCTAATAGAAAATGAAGGATACTAATAATATATTATCTCTATTCGATAGTTACACACTCGACAATGGTGAAGACATTGCCAAGGAAGTTGCATACAACTTCCGAAAGCGGCGCATTGAGAAGAACCTGACGCGCGACCAAGTGGCAGAGTAGGCTGGCGTTGCTGTAAGCAACATCGTCAGGTTTGAACAAAAGGGACTCATCTCACTGAAAAACCTTATCGGCATTGCGATGGCTTTAGGTTATACCTCTGAGGTAAGAAGCCTGTTTGCTCAACAGAAATACTCCACGATGGAGGAGCTGACACCCGACAACAAGTTGTGTGCTTTCGAGTATGCTCCTTCATGGCTGGTTGAAGGTTTAGTACTCACCCTTGGAATTGCCGTTGCACCAGGGCTTGTTTTTGGCAAAGCCTACCCCCTTCTACGGCAACTTCGGTATCTTCGAGGACAGGTTGCCAGATGGGTATGACCGCTATCTGTTCCACAAGCTATTACAGAAAACAAGGCATGGGTTTTGTAGTCCATAATCAATCGTTTGTATATCTGTAAACTGCCAATGTGGGTAAAATCGCCAGGATTAGCAACGTAATCTCTACTAATGCGTATGAGCCGAAATAGTCAACCAAAGTTTGGAATTTCAGGACACCATCTACCAGTATGACCAAGAGGGCAAACCAACAGATGAAAAATATAGCAGAATACTTGATTTTTCGCTTTTTTAGTTTCATTCGTTGATGAAATTTTTGGTAGACATGCCGTAATTATTCCACGTCGTTTTCAAGTTTCTTGATCAGTTTGGCAGGAACACCACCAACGAGAGAATTGTCGGGGACATCCTTTGTCACAACAGCACCAGCAGCTATGACCACATTATTGCCGATGGTTATTCCTGGAAGAATGGTAACGTTACCACCAATCCACACATCATTGCCTATCCGTATAGGTTCCGCATGCGCCATGTAATCACGTCTGGCCTTTGGAGATAGTGGATGACCAACAGTCGTAATCAGCGTATTCGGTCCAATCATCACATGGTTGCCTATATAAACCTCACGGATATCAAGGATGGTCAGGTTGAAATTACCCGTGAAATCATTGCCGATATGGATGTTCTTGCCGCAGTCGCAGCAGAACGTCTTGGCAATCCACACTCTCTCGCCTACACTGCCCAGCATCTTCTTCAGGTAGGCATACTGGGCTTCAAAATCCCTGCCGTCTATGGCGTTGTATTCCTCACACCAAAGTATGGCCTGAGTCTTTCGGGCCTTCAGTTCCTCATCGGCATAGCTATATTCCAGGCCAGCCTTCATTTTCTCCATCTCTGTCATTTTTCTGCCTCTATTTTCTAAACTATCCTAAATCTAAGCTGCAAATTTACATATTCTGCCGCAAATTCACTAACTTTGCAAAAGAATTTTGCGAAAACAGGCTGCACCTCAGCATAAAGCGAGCTTTCTGCACTCGGTTTGCACTGTCTTTGCTCTGTTATTACAACATTGTTTAAGATTATCAGGTCTTGGTAAAGACCAGAGCCGCGATTCGAAACATTCCAGCGACATTATGAAGAAATTATGTATAAGTATTCTGTGCGTATGTCTCTCACTTGGGGCATCGGCACAAAGGCTACGGGTAGGCGAGCTTGGCTCGGGAATGAAGGCATTGCAGTTTGATGCCAATGCAGGTGTGAAATCCTCAATTGAGTTGTTCGACGGGACGAAGGTTTCATTTACTGCCTACGAGCGACTATTCTATGTTACCAATGTGGAGGATTCCACTTACCAGTTCCTCAATGTCTATGTTCCCGATGGAGCCACGCAGCAGACACCCATCTTCCTGCGTACTTACGTGGGTGGCTATATGGCCTCTCCGGCAGCACAGCCGCAGGCTAGTGATGCCACTGGCCGTGCCTTGAAAGAAGGCTACGTCGTGGTGGTTCCAGGTACTCGCGGACGAAATTCTATCCAGACCATCTATACTGGTCGTGCGCCCAAGGCCATCCTCGACTTGAAAGCCGCCATCCGCTATCTGCGTCACTTCGACAAGGAGATGCTGGGTGATGCTGAACGCATCATCACCGACGGAACGAGTGCCGGTGGAGCCATGTCTGCCTTGATGGGAGCCACTGGCAACAATCCTGAATATGCTGAAATGCTGAAAGCGATGGGGGCCGACGACGAGCGCGACGATGTGTTTGCCTCCGTCTGCTACTGTCCGATCATCGACCTCGAACATGCGGATATGGCCTACGAGTGGTTATACGAACAGACCGATTCCCGCAAGGCACTTGACGATACTCACAAGGGCTACACCAAGGAACTGGCAGCACAGTTCCCTGCCTACGTCAACAGCCTGAACCTCCGCAAGCCGGACGGTACACCGCTCAATGCCGACAATTATCTGGACTATATCAAGAGCGAGATTATCCGTGCAGCGCAGATTGCCAAGAACGCCGGTGCCGACATTCCTGACAGCATTGGTTTCTCGTTCAGCAGTTCGGCAGGAGGCATGTTTGCAGCACCTATCAACGGAGGCGTTCGTCCGCAGGGTATGTCACAGAGAGGTACGCAAGGCGGTATGCCGCCAATGGCTGGTCGTCCCATGCGCGACAGAATGGGTGGCAAACAGGTGGGCGAATACATCACCGACCTTGATATGCAGAAATACCTGAACTACGTCGTTTCCACCCAAGCCCTGAAAGGTGTACCAGCCTTCGACAGCCAGATTGAGGGCATCAATAGTGCCAGTGGCGAGAACGAGGAGTTTGGTGACGAGACGGGCAACAGCGTAAACTTCACCGACTTCACGGCTCAGAAGAATGGCACCGCCCTAACCGATGCCATCCGTAGGAATGTTCGTCTGATGAACCCCATGAGTTTCATTGGCGACAGCCATACCACCATTGCCCAGCACTGGTATATCCGTCACGGTGCACGAGACCGCGACACGGCATTCCCTGTTCCCATCAACTTCGCCACCCGCCTACAGAATGCTGGCAAGGACGTGAATTTCCTCTTGGCATGGAACCGTCCACATAGTGGCGACTATGCCCTGGATGAACTATTTGAGTGGATAGCAGACATTGTGAAGTAGGAACACATAGATAGATTTCGTCATTATTGAATTCAGCATAATATGACACACTGTAGTCTACTGAACACGAGGTGGGACGGACGGATACCGTCGGAGTTCACGAGCGACTATCACGTACATATATTAGTACATGATGGCGAGATGCACTTCTCTGACGGAAAGCAGACGCATGTGTCGCAGAAGGATGACCTTGTGATTTGGCAGATGTCGAACACGATACAAGACGTGACGTACTCGGACGATTTCGAGGCAGACTTCCTGATTGCATCGGGTGAATTTCTGTCGCGCTTCAATCCTGAAATGGTGTGGGCCTCGAAGGGGTTTATCTTCATCCGCATCAATCCGTCGTTCCATCTGCACGAGCAGTCGCTACGGCTGATGAACGATGACTTCTCGCTGTTCCGGCAAAGGCTCGATATGCCAGATAGTCCCTTTAAGGAAGAGGTCATCGGGCGCGTGATGCAGATATTCCTCTACGACCTCTGGACGGTGTACTCATCAGAGATGTCTCAGATGGAAACGAATGATAATGCGGCTCGTATATTCCTGCGCTTCCTCTCGTCGGTTCAGAAGGACTGCCGCCAGCAGCGCGATGTGGCCTATTATGCCGACAAGCTGTGCATCACGTCGAAGTATCTCTCGCAGGTGAGCAGGTCTGTTTCCGGACTTCCTGCCTCAGAGTGGATAACGTATTATGCCACTTTCGAACTCGTCTCGCTGCTCAACGACCAGTCGAAGACGCTGACAGAGGTTGCCGACCTGATGAACTTCGAAACAGCCTCGCATTTCTCGCGATACGTGAAGAAATTATTGGGGAAATCGCCTTCGGAATTCCGAACAAGTGAGAGCAGAGCCAAACTCGTTTGAGCTATGCCGAGCGAAGACTCGGAATCGGCGAAGCCAATACAGGCAAAAATAAATCATCTTCCATTTGTGAAAGTTCGTCTGCAATTTAGATAACAATCCTCAGGCAGAATATCCATACCTTTGCACCCAGTTAAGAAGTGGTCGCGATGATGCTCACGCTCGGCATAGCTCAAACAAGTTTGGCTCTGCTCTCGTTTACTCGCATCATTGTCACCGTGAAAATTAAAACGTGTAAAGGTATGGATATTTTTGAAAGACTTCGTTCAGGGGCTGACGTCGATATGGCGACACCCGAGTATGCACAGGCCATCAAGCACATGACCGACTGCGCCAACATCTGTTTTAAGATCAACACCACCGCTCCCACGCCAGAGCAGATTCGTCCGCTGCTGGAGCAGCTTTTTAACGACGGCCGCTCGGCCGAAGGACGCTTGCAAGGCAAGAATCTCGACCAGACGAGCTACCTGATGCCTCCGCTCCAGATAGACTTCGCATGCCAAATGAAGATAGGCCGCGGCGTCTTCGTGAATCACTCGCTAACCTGCATGGCCGCTGGCGGCATCACCATCGACGACGGCGTGATGATTGGTCCCAACGTGCGCATCGTCACCGACAATCACGACTTTGAGAACCGCATGGTGCTGCGCTGCAAACCCGTCCACATCGGCCGCAATGCCTGGATTGGTGTGGGTGCAATCATCCTGCCCGGCGTCACCATCGGCGAGAATGCCGTCGTTGCCGCAGGAGCCGTTGTCACCAAGGACGTTGCCCCTGGCACTATCGTTGGCGGCAATCCCGCAAAGTTTATCAAGAGTGTGGAATGACCAAACTACTTTCTACAATATTGTTTCCCCTGCTGGTCTCTGCCTGTGAGGCACAGACCATGCAGGTTTGGATGCGGGACGGCACACAGCGGCAGTTCGCCGTCAGTGAGATAGAGAGTGTCACGTTTAGCGAGGATGAAACGGATATGGAGCAGGTGAGACGGGAGATAGAGCAGTTTCTGGACGAATGGAACGATGCGATGGTCGCAGCCGATACGACGCAGCTGGGCAGTATGATGGACGAAGGCATCATCCTTCGCCACATCACAGGCATGACGCAGACCAAACGCGAGTGGCTGGAAGAGGTGGCAAGCGGTTCGATGAAGTACCACCAGATTGAGAAGCGCAACATAAAGGTATCGCTCAATGCCGACGGCAGCGTCAGCGTGTCGTTCACGTCGGTCATCACGGCCACCATCTGGGGCAGTTATGGCACATGGACACTCAATGGAACCATGCGGCTGGTGAAACGCAGTGGGAAGTGGATTCGGACGGAATAAATCTGCACTTTCTTCCATTTGTGAAAGTTCTACGGCAATCTGGGTAACAGCAGTTTGCCGTTTTAGTCGTACCTTTGCACCCAGTTAGGAACAATAACAATTTAAATATAGGAGAACAAGACTATGGTATTCGACAGAAACGAGAAGAAACAGGTAGTGGCACTGCTGGGTGCCGGTAGTATGGGAACGGCTATCGTGCGGCGCATTGCGGCAGGCAAGAAAATTCTGCTAGGCGACATCAGCGAGCGGGCACTGGAGCGCGTAGGCGACGATTTCCGTCGCAGCGGTTATGGCGTGGAGACACAGGTGGTGAACGCTCTGGAGCGGGAGAGCATCGAGGCCTTTGCACAGAAGGCTGCAAGTCTCGGCCCCGTGATGTACTTCATCGACACAGCTGGCGCATCGCCCAATCAGGCTTCGCCGGAGCACATCGTCGCGCTCGACATGGTGGGCACGGGCTATGCCGTGGATGCCTTCGGACGGGTGATGGCCGAGGGTGGCGCAGGACTCGTCATCTCGAGTCAGGCCGCCTACATGTACCCCATCCCCAACGAGGACGAACTGCAGATTGTGAACGCTGCCACCGACGAACTCGCCGCGCTGTCCATCGTCCGCAACGTGGCCATGCAGAACAGCGGCCTGGCCTACATGATTGCCAAGCGCGTGAACCACCTACAGGCCCAGCGGGCAGCGGCCACCACATGGCGCGAGCGTCGTGCCCGTATCAACACCATCTCGCCGGGCATCATCGTCACGCCCCTGGCCTACGACGAGTTCAATGCCAACGGCGCGGGCTATCAGGCCATGATCGATGCAAGTGCTGCACAACGTGTGGCCTCCAGCGACGAGATTGCCGATGCCGCCGCGTTCCTGCTTGGCGAGCACGCCACCTTCATCAACGGCACCGACCTGCTCATCGACGGCGGTGTCATCGCCTCCATCCGTACGGGGATGTTCAAACTGCAAGGATAGGCATTTCTGAAAATATTCCTAAATTTTGAATTCCATCCGACTTTTTCTCGCCATGCCAAAGTGAGCAAAGCTCCCTTTGGTCATCTGCTTAACAAAAAAGTTCTGCCGTGTTCACCGAAATGCGGCAGATTTTTCGTAATTTTGCCATCGAAAATTGCGAAGATACTCACGCCCGGCAAATGAGAGCCCGCTCTCTTTGCTCTCATTTAATCGCATCTTTGCGCCATTAAAATGAAACTACTGATATGCGGAAAATAATGATTATCGACGGAGGCCCAAGAAAGAACTTCAATACGACCTCGATGCTACAGAAATTTGCTGAAGGCGCAACGTCTGTAAGTAGTGATATTGAAGTAAAGACGGTACGTCTTTATGGCCTTGACTACAAGGGGTGTATGTCGTGTATGGCTTGCAAGATAAAGGGCAAGGCATCAAACGTCTGCAAGTTCAAGGACGCACTGACTCCTGTGTTTGAGGAAATTGCCGGGACCGATGGACTGGTGTTGGGGTCTCCCATTTACTTCGGAGATGTGACGGGGCAGATGCGCACCTTCCTGGAGCGTTTGGCATTCCCTTGGCTTTCCTATAACGACTACAGCCTGACAGCACCAAAGCGTATGCCCGTGGTGCTGATGGAAACCATAAACGGACTGCCCGACAGGAACAACAGCCAGGGCTATGGCTCTATGGAATACTGCATAGCTAACGCCCTCGGTCAGCCAGAGCATCTCAACGTCTACAATACCTATCAGGTGAAGAACTATGACCGCTTCGAGTTGGCCAGTTTCTCGGAGGAGACCAAGCGGCAGTATCGTGACGAGCACTGGGAGCAGGACTTGCAGAAAGCGTATGATGCTGGCAAGCGTATGGCACAAACCATTTTGAAATAGTAATAATGGAACAGACATTTGAAGATATATTACGCCAGGACTTGCATTAATTGGTTATTTCCTATATGAACCGTAAGATGGATCCGATGGGAAGAGCGATTGCCGACTACCACAAGAACAAGAAGGCAAGCAAACTCAGAGTATTCTCCCCATTGTTTGAGGAGGACGAGATACCTTTGCCCACCCTTTTCCGAAGCTATAAAGCAATGCCTGAGATAGAGAAAAAAGCTCTTGATTTGGCAAAGGGAAGAGTGCTTGATGTCGGGGCTGGCGCTGGTTGCCATTCCCTTGTTCTTCAGGAAAAAGGATTGGATGTGACCGCTATTGACATTTCCCCGTTGTCGGTTGAGACTATGAAGCAGCGAGGGGTTAAGAATGTGGCAGAACAGGACTTCTTCACTCTCGACGATCAACAGTATGATACCATCCTTATGCTGATGAATGGTATTGGGATAGTGGGAAACTTGGAACGTCTGCCTGAGTTCTTCAAGCAACTCGACAAAATACTGGCTCCTGGAGGTCAAGTCCTTTGTGATTCCTCTGATATAAGCTATGTGTTTGACGGTGATATTCCTGATGACATTGGCTATTACGGTGAACAGAGTTTCCAGATGCAGTACAAAGACACCATCGGAGAACCCTTTGACTGGCTCTATATTGACGCAGAAGTCTTGAAAAAAGTAGCAGAAGCAAATGGCTACATGGCTGAGGTGTTTGCTGAAGGTGAACATTATGATTATTTGGCAAGAATAACAAAGAAGTAAGATATAATGGAGAAAATAAAGATTCATGTATTGAAAACAGGAGAGGTTAGAGTGTCGCCTTACCTGCCTTTTGGTGGTGACGACTGTAGTATTATCAAAGCATCGGGACTGACAACTCCAAAAAAAGATTGGATTTGGCTTCCTGTCTTTTCTTATCTTATTGAGCATCCAAAGGGAAAAATACTCTTTGATACGGGTTGGCATCGTGAAATGTCGCCCGAAGGAGAATATGACAAGAAAGCTCAAATTAAATCCTTGGGGTCATGGCTTCTCTATAACATCAATCAGGGAAGAATAGCCAAGGGAGAAGCTATCAATGAGCATCTTTCTGCTATGGGAATCAAACCATCGGACATTGACTATGTGCTTCTTTCACATCTGGACTGCGATCATGCCAACGGACTGAATCAGGTGGCGGAGGCAAAGCATATCCTCGTCTCGAAGGCTGAGATGGAGGGAACAAAACGGCTGAATTTCCAGATTAAGATACGTTTCCAGAAGCGCTGGTGGCAGGGCGTGAACCTCCAGACTTTTGACTGGAATGGTACAGAAGGCCCTGTAGGGAAATCATACGACGTACTGGGCGACGGCAGCCTGACGATGGTAAACATCCCTGGTCACAGCGAGGGACTATGTGCTTTAAAAATCAAAAACGCAGAAGGAAAGTATGTACTGCTCTTTGCCGATGGCGGCTATGCCACCAAGTCATGGCGCGACATGATAACCAGCGGCATCACGCTCGACAAGACGTTGCAGCGCCAGTCGCTGCAATGGATTCGTGAGCAGAGTATAAGTCCTGATTGTATAGAATCGCTGGCCACCCACGATACAGAGGTGAACCCACATATTATTGAACTATAATTGAGATAAGAAATAAACAACTAAGACAAGTAACAATATGAAATATACTACTTTAGGTAAGACTGACATCAAAGTACCGCACATCTGCGTGGGCTGCATGTCCTATGGAAAGCCCTCTGAGGACTTCCATCTATGGACGCTCGGTGAAGATGAGACTCGCCAGATGGTGAAACATGCGCTCGACTTGGGCGTGAACTTCTTCGATACCGCCAACTGCTATTCGCATGGCACGAGTGAGGAATATCTGGGCAAGGCTCTGAAGGCTATCGGTGTAAAACGCGAGGACGTGGTGCTGGCTTCGAAGCACCCTATAAGGCACATGAGATTGTCGGAGCATTGAGTGAAAACATGACATTATAACAGGGATATATGAAGATAGAATGAAAGTAATATTAACTGGAGCCACTGGATATGTGGGAGAAGGAACACTGCTCGAACTGCTGAAGGTCGATGCAGTCGAAAAAGTTTTGTCTGTCAGTCGCAAGCCGACGGGCATCAAGCATGAGAAATTGGAAGAGTATCTGGTTTCTGACTTTATGGCACTGAAGGAAGGCGACGAGCATTTCAAGGGCTATGATGCTGTGTTCTTCATTGCTGGCATCACCTCTGTAGGGACACCAAAGGACATTTATGTGCGCATCTCCCAGGAGATTCCTTTGCACTTTGCTGATATCATGCCCGACAAGGAGCGCATGACCTACATCTATCTCAGTGGTGCTGGCACAAGTCCTGACGGCAAGCAGTTCTGGCAGCAGGTTAAGAGCAAGACCGAAGCAGAAATCCAGACTAAAGGATTCAAACGTACTTTCGGTTTCCGACCAGCAATCATGAAATGGGCAAAAGGGCAGAAGCATATCCAGACGATGCAGTATGCCTTTATTGTATTCTATCCTCTTATACGTCTGATGGGACAGGCTAACAACATGAAGGAAATCGCCCTGTCAATGCTAACGCTTACTCGCGACGGCTATCATAAGTTCGCCATTGATCCTAAAGATATAACAAATTTGGCTAAGAACTTCTAATGAATGAGCTTCATCAAGTACATAGCAGACGAGAACCATTACTCGAATGTCCTGTCATTGGCAGGCTAGACCAAGCAGACTGTGTGGATTGGCAAATTCTGAAGGAAATATTCCTGAGGAAGATGAGTATCGCCTTTTAATATCAAAAGGCGATGCTTATGCCAAGAGTTTCTTCACGATTTCGGAGATGACCCGGCCATCAGCCTTTCCTGCCAATTGCTTGCTGGCAGAACCCATAACCTTACCCATATCCTTCATACTCGTGGCTCCCACTTCAGCGATAATCTTCTTTACCTCTGCCTCTATCTCGTCTTGGGAAAGTTGCTTTGGCAGATAACCCTCAAGGACCTCTACTTGAGCCAACTCCGCATCAGCCAAGTCCTGACGTCCGGCCTGTGTGTAGGTCGCAGCCGTTTCTTTACCTTGTTTAGCCAGTTTTGAGATTATCTTCAACGCATCGGCATCTGCCAATGTGTCATTGGCTCCAGGAGCCGTCTTTGCTTCCAGAAATACTTTCTTGATGTTGCGAAGTGTCTCTAAACGAACTTTGTCGCGGGCCTTCATTGCGGACTTGATATCCTCGCTAATCTGACCGAATAATGTCATAATGCTTATATTTAACGATTACGTGATGCAAAGATACTTATTTTTTTCTTAGCAACCCATTTTTATGTGAACTCTTAGACTTTTTTAGCGATTACGCAGACATTAGAAGATGAACTTTGTACCGTGACTACACGTAGCCTTTCCTTACCCCGCCATTGGCTCCAAAGCATCACTACCAGTACCAAGGCAAGACAGGTTCCCATCAGGTGTTTGAACTCTGTTGCAGGAATCAGATGGTCAACCCAGATGGCAAGGAAGAATCCTACAATGGACATGGGAAGCAAGCACAGGATATACTTCCATTCTGCCTGACGGCGATAATAGCTGACACCTATCAAGTCGGCAAAACATAGCACTGCAGCATCAGGCCTGTGTATGCCATAACTTACTAAACTATCATAAATCTAAGGTGCAAATTTACGAAATCTGCCGCAAATTCCGTAACTTTGCCCTCATATTTACAACATATTTATTTAAGAGAAAATTGTACAAAGATGACCAATAAAATGGGAAAAAGTGCGGAGCGGATTGTCTTTCTTGACTACATCAGAGTGTTGGCCTGTCTGGCGGTGATGATGGCTCATGCCAGCGAGCATTTCTATTGCGTGTCAGGAACGGAAGCGATGGTAGCCAATGAGCAGAATCGCTTCTGGGTAGCACTCTACGACGGTTGCTTCAGCCGGGCAGCGGTACCATTGTTCATGATAGTGTCTGCCTATCTGCTGGTACCCATGCGAGAGGGACAGACGATGACCCAGTTCTATCGCCGTCGCTTTATGCGTATCATTCCGCCACTGGTGTGCTTTTTGCTGCTCTATACCTTCTTGCCATTGCTATGGGGAGGCACGACATGGGAACAGGCCCTCGATGACCTGCGCCTTTTGCCCTTCAATTTCCCTATGACGGCAGCGCACTTGTGGATCATGAACGGCAATCCTGCCCAGCCTCTGATTCCCATTGGACTGGCCATACCTGCCATAGCCCTGCTGACATTCCTCTGCTGTGCTATCACAACAAAGCTCTTATCATTCTTGCCTGGCAGCAAGTATGTGATTGGTTAATACAAATAAAAATATGTTAGAACATATATGTATAGTTTGAATTATAAAGTTACAACAAGCACTTGTGACAGCGAAGGACGGTTGAAACTATATTCTGCCCTCCAGATGATGCAGGACTGCTCTGAAATGTGGATCGACTCAGAGCCAGGCGTAAAGCGGTATTTCACAGAGCAAAATATGGCTCAACTGCTGGCATCCCGTCAAGTGGAGGTGATACGAGTGCCTGAATACAAAGAGGAATTGACCGTTACCACTTCTGTCTATGGCATGAAACCCATGTTCGGTTTCCGCAACACCTTCATCTATGATGCAGAAGGAAAACCTTGCTACAAGACATGGAGCATGGGGGCATTTGTAGATAAATCAAATGGAAAATTGAAACGAGTCGATGACGAGACGATTGCCTCAATGTCTCTGGAGCCTCAGTTGGAAATGAATTACAAAGACCGCCGTATCATTCTGCCTAAGGCTCCGATTGAGCGAGAGAAGAGTGATGCTTGCATCGGCTCTTCCGAGCGTGAGGAGGCTCGACCGAAGGTCAAAGAGGAAGGTAAAGTGCTTGACCCCATCAAAGTACTTCGTGCCGACATCGATTACAACAAACACCTGAATAACGCCAACTATATCAGGATGGCTATGGAACTGTTGCCGGAGGACTTTGAAGTAAAAGGGCTGAGAGTTGAGTATCGTGTTGCAGCTAAGTTAGGCGACATACTGATTCCGACTCTATACCAGATTGACGGAGGCATAATCGTGTCACTTTCTGTTGGTGATGAAAGGCTACGAGTAGGCGCGACAGCGGAAATGGTCAGTGCAATCATAGAATTGCAGTAGCATGGAGATAATAAGAGCAACTATCAAATAATGCAACTAAACAAAATAAGCATATGAAAACATTGAAGATGATGCTGGCCTTCGTGGCAGCTATGCTGGCAGCCGTTTCGTGCGGCTCGAAGAAAGAGGCGCCAAAGAAGAAGGTGCTGGTACTCTACTATTCTCAAGCGGGAAACACTAAAACCGTCGCGCAGGAACTGGCTGCAAAGTTGGGGGCAGACATGGAGGAAATCGTCCCCGTCACCCCCTACGAAGGAGACTTCCAGGCCACCATTACTCGCTGGCAGCAGGAGCGGGAGCAGGGCGTACTGCCTGAACTAAAGCCGATAAAGGCTGACCCTACACAGTATGATGTGATATTCCTCGGTTTTCCCGTCTGGGGTGGCACATACGCACCGCCCGTGGCCGCCTTCCTCGAAACGGCAGACCTGAGCGGCAAGAAGATTGTGCCGTTCTGCTCCTTTGGCAGCGGCGGACTGGACACGAGCATCCGTGCTCTGAAGGAGAAACTGCCCAATGCTGAGATTCTGCCTGGCTATGGCGTCCGTAAGGCTCGCATGAAGGCCATGCCTGCCGAAGTCGACAATTTCCTGAAGGCAAGCGGATTCATCGAGGGCGAGTACACCAAGTTGCCCGATTTCAGTGAGCAGCATCCTGTCAGCGAGGAGGAATCGGCCATCTTCGACACAGCCGTTGGCGACTATCCGATGATTAAGGCCAAGGCCACCACCGTAGCCCAGCGCGCCATCCCTGGAGGCACCGAGTACTTCTTCACGGCAGCCAATCTTCCCCGCGAGGGCGCAGCCCCCGATGAGCCCGCAGGAGAAATCAAGGTCTATGTGACGGTATTGGAGGGGCAGACCCCAGAGTTTACGCAGGTGCTGAGATAACTATAAAAACTCATTAACGTGATGATTAAGGATGTGCCACAAAAATAGCACATCCTTTTGTTTTGCCCTTTTTGGGCTAAACAGAAAGAAAAGTTGAACTAATTAGAAAAGTCTGTTTGCCGGAATCGTCGTACCTTTGCGCTGTGAAAAGATCACAGCGCGAAACTCGGCTACGCCTCAGCAATTGGAGCGAGCTCCATTGCATTAGATAAATCGCTCACGTTCGGTAATTTGAAAGCGGGCTTTCATTACCCTCACTTAATCGCGATTTTCGGCTTACACGAGCTTCGCCTCAAACATCGTTTAATATTAAAGCAAAGGAAAGATGAGAAGTAACATCGCAGATTACAACGCAGTAGTAGAAGCTGCAAGCAAGTTTACACGTAGCGTTGCCGAGGGCAACAGTAAGTATGCAAAGGAGTTGTTCACCGAGGATGCCTGCCTGTTCGGATTTCTGAACGGCAAGTTGGAGCGTGGCAGCATCGAGCAGTTTTATCACAACGTAGATACCGTAGGTGCCGGAGAGGAGTTCAAGACCCGCATCGACGTGCTGGAACTGGAAGAGACGCTGGCCGTTGTCCGTGTGCTCGAAGAGGGCTGGGGCGGCAGCATCGACTTTACCGACGTGCTCCTGCTGCTGAAGATCGACGGCGAGTGGAAGTGCGTGGCCAAGGCATACAATCAGAATTCAAACACCATTAAGAAATAGATTATGAAACAGAATGAAACCGTACAGGGCATCTTGAATGCCATTGAACTTTATGCAGAGGCAGGCCGCAAGGCAAGTCGTGAACTTGGTGAGAAAGCCTTCACGAAGGAAGCCACCATGCCGTGGGTAGAGAAGGGCGTGATTACCACCGTACCCATCAACGCACTCTTCGACGTGCTGGAGCAGACAGGAGAGGAAGAGGTGACTTACACCGTCGAGGATGTGACCGTTGCAGGCAATGTGGCCTTCGTCCGCATCTCGTCATCGTTCAGCAAACTGACCACCTTCAATGACATGTTCACACTGGCAGAACAGGATGGCGAGTGGAAAATCGTCAGCAAGATTTACAGCGTGAAGTAAGAGCAATCAGAAAAAGAAGGGGCAGATTTGTGCTGTTGTAGCCGAGTCTGCCCCTTAAATTATTTAAAAGCCGACAAAATCTCAGGGAAATTGTGTAACTTTGCACACGATTAACGAAACAGATAAATCGGAATTTAGCACAAGCCTATGAACATAGAAGATTATCGCGAGTATTGCCTATCGCTGGGTGAAGATGTTGAAGAAAAGTTGCCCTTCACTGCTTTCAAGTATGCCAGTGGCGTATTGGTGTTCTATGTTAATAACCACATGTTTTCGTTCTTCAACTGTGATGACTATAGTATCATCACGCTCAAATGCCAGTCTGAGCGAATTGATGAACTGAAAGCACTGTATAGTTGTATCGGTAAACCTTTCAACCTGTCACCGAAGTATTGGATTGGCGTTGATACGAAGACCATTCCCGATGACCTCCTTCAAGAACTGACACGAAACTCATACGAGATAGTTAAGACAAAGTACCAGAAACGATGAGCGAGATGTGGAATCTGTGGCATGGTTGCCACAAGAAGAGCGAGGGCTGTAAGCACTGCTATGTGTTCAGACGTGATGCGGAGTATGAAAAGGACTCTAGAATCGTGACAAAGACAGCCTCGTTCAACGTTCCCATCCGTCGTGACCGGTGGGGGGACTGGAAGGTTCCATCTGGTACGCTGATGTGGACTTGCTTCACCTCAGACTTCTTCATTGAAGAAGCCGATGAATGGCGCGAAGACGCATGGCTGATGATTCACCGACGAGATGACCTCCATTTCTATATGGTTACAAAGCGACCAGAGCGTATCGCTCAATGTCTGCCAGAGGATTGGGGCGAAGGATACGAAAACGTGACCATTTGTTGCACGATGGAGAATCAGCGACGCACAGATGAACGTCTGCCATTATTCCGAGAACTGCCTATCCGTCACAAAGCCATTATCTGTGAACCATTGTTAGAAGACATAGACTTCTATGACGGGTTTGGTTCCTGGTGTGAACAGGTGACAGTCGGTGGCGAATCTGGACGTGATGCCCGTGTCTGTGACTATGACTGGGTTTTAAGCATTCGTGAACAATGCATAAAGTCAAATGTCCCGTTCCACTTCAAGCAGACGGGGGCCAATTTCCGCAAGGATGGCCGTATTTTCCGCGTTCCGAGAAACATGCAGATGGTACAAGCCCACAAAGCTGGCATCAATTTCCACACAACCTCAACATATGACCAGCCATGATTAGGGACTTCATCGCCATCGACTTCGAAACAGCCAACAGGCAGCCGTCAAGCGTTTGCTCTGTGGGCGTGGTCATGGTGCGTAACGGGCAGGTAGCAGGCAGTTTCTACAGACTGATTCAGCCAGAACCGAACTACTACAGTTATTGGTGTCAGCGAGTGCATGGGTTGAGCCGATGCGATACGGACGACGCACAAGTGTTCCCGAAAATATGGGAACAGGTGGAAGAAAAGATTGTCGATGTGTTCTTCTCTGACCAATTGGCCTTTGATAATCGTCGTGAGCTGATAGCCTCCATTCCTTTTGTGGCCCATAACGCCCGTTTCGATGAAGGGTGTCTGAAAGCGGCCTTCAAGGTGTACCAGATGGATTATCCCAACTACCGTTTCTATGATACCCTCGCAGCCGCCCGACGGCAGTTCGGACACGCTCTGCCCAATCACCAACTCCACACCGTTGCCGCAGCCTGCGACCACGACCTTCTGCAACATCACCATGCCCTGGCCGATGCTGAAGCCTGTGCCGCGATAGCCCTATGTATACTATGAATCGAAATTGGAAGTATGCGTCTCCTCTCGGCTTGCATGTAAATTCCAATTTAGCGAATGACAAAGATAACGAAATTCCCATCGGCCCTGATTAGCGGCGACTGCACCACGTCGTCGCTCGTGTTGGACGGTGGCGGCATCATCGACCAGTGCATCGTGACGGCTGGCGAGCGAGGCACGTTCTTCCTCGAACAGCACCTTCTATACGTGGTGCTGGGAGGAAGCGTGAAACTGACCTGCGGACGGCAGACGTGGACGGTACGAAAGAACGAGATGATACTGCTGCGACGGGCGCAAAGCGTCAGTTACGAGAAGCAAGGCTCCGAGGAAACTGGGCTTTTCGAGAGCCAGCTCTTCGCCATCAACGACGAACTGCTGAAGGACTTCCTCACGTCGCAACAGGTTCAGATACCAACCATGAAGGAAGAGTATGGCACACAGGTAAGCCCCATGAGCGAGCGGCTCGTGGCCTATTGCTGGTCGTTGTCGCCTTACTTCAACGACCCTTCGCAAGTCAACCAACGGAGCAGCGAGAGCCATCATGCTAGCATGAATGGCCGAGTCGTGACGGAGGAAGGCGAAGCCAATCCCGGTCTGCTGCGCCTGAAGGTGATGGAACTGCTCTACAACGTGATGGACTGCTCGAAGAACATCTTCCGTCAGATGTTACAGTTGCGTCAGCCCGTGAAGACCGACATCCACCGTGTGGTGGAGGAGAACTATACGTCGCCCATCTCCCTTGACGAACTGGCCTACCTCTCAGGCCGTTCGTTGTCGAGTTTCAAGCGCGAGTTCCAGGACATCTATGGCACGCCGCCAGCCCGCTGGATTCGTGAGCGGCGACTGTCGAAAGCACACGAGATGCTCCGCTCGTCAAGCCTCTCCGTAGCCGACGTAGCCTATAGTCTCGGCTTCGAGAATCCAACCCATTTTAGCCGTATCTTCAAACAGCAGTACGGCTATGCACCATCGCAGTCATAGACAATACAACAAATCCCAAACTATATGAATCAGAAAAGGATTATCAGAACATCAGCCCTCGCACTGACAGGCGCACTGCTCATGACCATCTGTGGGATATAAGGAGCATAAGATAGAATCATCCGGAGCTGCATCATGGCTCCAGATAATTTATCCTCTTACCAGTCTTGGTAGCATAGGCAATTTCACGTTTGGTACTCTCCCCGATATATCCACCGACATTGATGACAAATATCTCGTCTGCAAGGTCGATTTTACGCAGATGCATGTCATCGAGCATTTCTTTCGTGCCTGGTTTCCACACCTCTTCGTCACCTGAATGTCCGAACAGGCCAACGCTGATGACGATGCAGCCTTCCAGCGTCAAGCGTTTCTGGACTTCAAGGAACCGCTCCTTGAAGCGGGTGCTCCCGCAGAGCGTGACTATCTTGTAATTCTGTATCATTCGTTGATGTAATTCGCGACAAAATTCAACAAAAAGTTAAATGTAAATGCAAAATTACGAAAAAGTGGGCGAAAATGAGTATCTTTGCAAATAAAATTTGCGGTATGGATTATCTGCCAAAAGACCCTGCAATCTTGGTTTCGAGTGTCAATATGCTTCTAAGGGATGAAGAGTTTGACAGCCTTGAATCACTTTGCTATGCCTTCAGCAGAGAACCCAAAGATATAAAAGACTATCTGTTGAGATACGGATTTGTCTGGAGTGAGCATCAAAAACAGTTCAGACCTATTGGCTACGACAAATGATAACACGTGACAGCATAGAAACTGCATATAGCTTTCTGCATCAGAAAAGGAATGTCTATATTCATTCTTCGCTCGACTGGCAAAGGGATGACATTGAGTATGCTATCGGTAGCTATGTAGATGATATGAGTCAGGAACTGTATAAAGCTATCGCCGATGGCAAAACCGACTTCCTCAGAGACCACAAAAGGTTTCAGGAGGACATCACAATAGCAGTGGGAAAATTGGAGAGATTTTTGTTGAACAGATAAATCTGAATTTCTAAAACAGAGTAGAAGCATATGAATAAAAAACAGAAATTGCAAGTGTCTATTGCTGCACTTGCTGTTATCTACATCATTGTATTGCTGTTTTTCCCAGGATGGGGGGCTAGTAAAATACTTGGAATTTTTGCTAGTGTAGCGACCCTTATAGCTTTATATGGGAGCTATAGAGCAGAGGAAAAGAAAAAAAATACTGACAAGTAGATTCCAATTTAGCAAATAAGATGTCAAATCCAACCACCCTACATATTGTCCTGATATACCTCGCTGTCATCAACGTGATTACTTTCTTCATGTACGGTGTTGACAAATGGAAGGCAAAGAAGTCGAAGTGGCGTATAAGAGAGGCGTATGGCGTTCCTGCTATTATCATTGTTCAACTCGCATTAATAGGTTATATTCTCTACAAATGAACATACGATTGATAATTTTTGACTTTGACGGTACGCTTGGTGATACCAGACGGAATATCGTTACAACCATGCAGATGACTATAGCTGAGTTGGGGCTACCCAGCCGTAGTGATGATGAATGTGCCTCAACTATTGGGCTTCCGCTATATGGTTGCTTCGAAGCGTTATTCCCCGATACGGACAAAGAGACCATCCTGCAATGTACTGACACATACAGGCGAATATTCCAGGAAAACCTGCAGACCATCAAGCCTCAGACATTTCCCAAAGTGACAGAAACCCTGTCTGCACTGAAGGAGAAAGGACTTACACTTGCCATAGCGTCCTCCCGCAATCATGCTTCTTTAGTGGGACTGACACGCGATTTGGGCATTTCTGACGTTATTTCCTATCTGGTAGGGGCTGATGACGTGAAGGAAGCAAAACCAAATCCAGAACCAGTTCTGAATGTCCTTAAGACTCTAGGATATAAAGCCAATCAGACACTAGTAGTTGGAGATATGGACGTAGATATTCTGATGGGTGTTCATGCAGGAACTAAGACTTGTGGTGTTACCTACGGGAACGGAACAAGAAAGGAACTTGAAGGGGCTGGAGCTGATTATATAATTGACAGCATAGATGAACTAATAGGAATCATAGAGAAGAATAAAACCCGCTGAAAATCAGCGGGTTCATTCTTTTTCCTGCGGAGAGCACAACAAAGCCCCGAGTTTGCCTCGGAGCTTTGAACCTGTTCATCTTGCGGAGAGAACAGGATTCGAACCTGCGAACCGGTTTTGCCGGTTACACGCTTTCCAGGCGTGCCTCTTCAACCACTCGAGCACCTCTCCTTAGTTGATTTCTTTTTTCAAGGGCACAAAGGTATTCATTTTATTCCGAAAAGGCGAACTTTACTATAAGAAATTAAGCATATTTAAGTTTATCCATAACCTACAGACGTTGGAAAATCCGATAGACGTTATTGTCTGTAATATGCGAGACCTCATTTTCCGAGACACCATAGCACTCTGCCAACTTTGACAGCACGGCGGCAACGTATGCGCTTTCATTACGCTTACCACGATATGGCACAGGAGCCATATAAGGGCTGTCGGTCTCAAGAACTATACGGTCAAGTGGGACAACGGCAGGAAGGACCTCTGGCAGATGTGATTTCTTAAATGTCAGCACCCCACCTATACCTAACACAAAACGGTCAAAGCGCAAAAGCTCGGCAGCATCAAGCTCATTGCCAGTGAAACAATGGAATACGCCACCTGGCAATTCTTTCTCATAACGCCGCAATATCTTCACAAGCTCATTCTGCGCCTTACGGCAATGTATCATCAATGGCAGCTGCGTCTCCACAGACCATTGCACCTGTCTCTCAAAAGCCTCAAGCTGCTCTTTCTCGAACTCACGGCTCCAATAGAAGTCCAGTCCTACCTCTCCTATCGCGATAAAAGGATGCGACGGCTCATCAATATATTTGTGGATGGATGCCAACACCTGCTCCCAATCCTCACGCACTTCCTCAGGATGCAATCCAGCCATAGGATAGGCATACCCTGGAAACCTGCGGCATACATCAAGCACAGTGTCAACAGATTTCAGGTCAATCGCGGGCACAAGTACTTTCTCAACACCAGCTTCTTGCGCACGACATATCACCTCAGCAAGGTCACCAACAAACTCCTCGCCGTCCAAATGTGTGTGGGTGTCTATCATAATTAATTAATAAGTGTCAATGTATGATCATATATCACTTGTCTCGCTTCATCATCTTTGCGACATAAGCCCGGAGCTCAGCCTTACGCTCCTCCGCTACACTCACGGCATTCAAATAATCCTGGCATTCCTCAAAATAGCTGTTGATCTTGCTTAGTGCGAGATTATTTATACCAATCTCATTATAGAGACGCGTCACGGCTGCAATTTTCTCGTCACCACGTCCGCCGTTATCGCCATGAATCCACTTCCGCAACTCCTCACGTTGCTTATCGTTGGCACGGGCATACGCATTTATAAGCATGTAGGTCTTCTTGTTTGAGAGGATGTCACCACCTATGGTCTTTCCGAAAACTTTCGGATCGCCGTATACATCGAGGTAGTCATCCTGAAGCTGGAACGCCAAGCCAAGTTTCTCTCCGAAGAGATACAGCCGGTCAGCATCTTCCTTTGGGGCACCACCAAGGATTGCCCCGATCTTCAAGGCGCAAGCCAGCAGCACGCTCGTCTTTAGACGTATCATCTCAATATACTCATCTTCCGACACATCGTCACGGCTCTCAAACTCCATGTCATATTGCTGTCCCTCACCTATCTCCATCATAGTACGGGTAAACAATGGCGTAACCTCAGTCAACTTGTCTCCTGAGCTGAGACTCATCTGCTCAAATGCCATTACGAGCATCTGGTCACCGGAAAGGATTGCCGTGTTAGCATCCCATCTCTTATGTACGGTTGGCATACCGCGACGCATCGGTGCCTGATCCATCAGGTCATCATGCAGCAACGTGAAGTTATGATATGTCTCTAAAGCACACGCTGCGCCAAGAATCTGCTCTGGCTGTTCCTTGTAAAGCTGATATGCGAGCATCATCAATGTAGGACGCACACGTTTGCCACCGATAGAAAGTACATAACGGATAGGCTCATACAGACTCTCCGGTTTTCGTTCGTAAGACAGATTGTCAAGGTAGTTATTAACCAGACTGAGGATTTCTTCTGAGTTATACATTATAATATTATTTAATTAGTATTCGATTATTATTTGGCGATTGTTTTTAAGGTCACACCTGCCCTACAACTGAAAAACTATAGGTATGGCGAAAAGCGTGCGGCACACCTTACCGTCCATCTTGCCTGGAGTCCACTTCGGCATCATTCTTATGACACGCATGGCCTCAGCGTCAAGAGGAGCATACTTTGGACTAACGACCTTAGCGTCGGTTATGCTGCCATCCTTGTTCACTACAAACTGGACGACCACCTTACCCTGCATCTTCTGCGCCTTAGCCGTAGGCGGATATTTCAGATTCTTCGTCAGCCATTTCATAAACTCCACTATACCACCGGGATATTCGGGCAGTTGCTCCACGACACGCCAGTTAAGAGGATTCTCTTCTTCGTCCACGGGAACAGGAGGGAGAGCTGTGGTATTTTGCTGATTGGTCTCCTCCACGACCTCAGCTACCGTTATCCCCGACCCTTCATTGGTAAGCACGACGTCTGGTTTCTGTATCTCATCGGGCGTCTTTGCCTCCTTAACCTCACGCAGCTGTTCCGATACCGACGGTTTGGTCTCTGGTGGCGAAACTGCCGCGACCATATCCTTCTGGTCGAGTGCCGGCAGTTGTTCGAGGTCTTGCACGATGTCGTCAAACAGCTCAGCCTCATCATCACCATCCTTAGGGTGAGAGGTAAATTCAAGTGCCACGAGGCATAGGGAAAGAGCCACGATAAGTCCGAGCAAGAAGCCAGTACTCCGCTTATTATCCATATCTGATAAATATGATTCTCTCTTTTCCAATTACTTTCTGTTATATTCGATGCAAAAGTACAAAAAAAAAACATATCGGCATGATTATGCGTGGATTTTTTTTATTACCTTTGCACGGATGAATAAGAGACGCATCACATTAATAATAACTGCGGCGGTCATGCTTTTCGCTGTCACCTGCTATGCTCAGGAGAGTCAGACGCAATACAATTTCCTACGTCTGCCTTCAGGTGCCCATGCTGCGGCATTAGGTGGTGAGAACATAACACTCATCGAGGACGACCCCTCCCTTATGTTCTCCAATCCTGCTTTGGCTGCCTCTGTCAGCGACATGTCTATAGGACTCAACTACATGAACTACATGAGCGGTGCCAACTATGCCAGCGCCTCGTTCACCAAAGCCATGAAAGGAAAGGCGACTCTCGCCGGAGGAGTCCAATATATCAACTACGGTAAGATGAAGGAAGTTGATGAGAACAACATCCAGAAGGGAGAGTTCTCCGCTAACGACATTGCCTTGAATGCTATATTGTCATACCAACTTGGAAAAAACCTCGTTGGTGGAATTACGGCAAAGTTCATCACCTCATACCTTGCCGACTATAATTCTGTCGCCGTAGGTGTTGACCTCGGAATCAACTACTATGACCCAGAGAGGGAATGGTCGGTATCAGCTGTGGCGAAGAACCTTGGAGGAGAGGTGAAAGCTTACAATGAGGACTATGGTAAGATGCCGTTCGACCTTCAAATCGGAGTAAGCAAGACTGTCACGGGAGCTCCGTTCCGCATCTCTGCCACCCTTACAGACATGACACATTATGACTATCGGTTCATCAACCACCTCAATTTGGGACTTGACATCCTGCTGTCTAATCAGATATGGATTGGCGGTGGATACAACTTCCGTAGAGCTGATGAGATGACCATACAGAGCAACGATGAGGAAAGCACCCATGGTGCCGGGCTCTCTCTTGGCGCGGGAGTCAACCTTGACCGTTTCAAGCTTAATGTGGCATACGGCAAATATCATGTGTCAAGCTCCTCTCTCCTTGTAAGTGTGGCGCTTGCACTTTGAGTTTTTATCAGTTTTGTGTTTTATCAACTATTATCAAAATGAAGAAAATAACCATAGCTATCGACGGTCACTCTTCTTGTGGCAAAAGCACCATGGCAAAGGATCTTGCCCGTGAGCTCGGATATACTTATGTAGATACAGGCGCCATGTACCGCGCGGTGACACTCTTTGCCTTGCGCAACAACATGTTCCCCAATGACAAAGTTGACGAACAGCAAGTGAAAGACCATCTTGACGACATACACATAACCCAGCAAGCCGACGAACAGACCGGAGGTACTGTCACCTTTCTCAACGGAGAGAATGTAGAGAGGGAGATACGAACCATGGAAGTTTCGTCTCACGTAAGTCCTATCGCCACCCTACCCTTTGTACGCGAGAAACTCGTTGAGCAGCAACAGGCAATGGGTAAGGACGGTGGCATCGTAATGGATGGCAGGGACATCGGCACCGTCGTGTTTCCCAATGCGGAACTGAAGATCTTTGTCACTGCCTCGGCAGAGGTAAGGGCACTACGCCGTTACAAGGAGCTGTTAGGCAAAGGCATGGAGGCTGACTACAACGAGATTCTTCACAACGTACAAGAGCGTGACTATATCGACTCCCATAGGGAGACATCCCCACTGCGCCAGGCTGATGACGCCATACTCCTTGACAACAGCAACCTCACCATAGAGGAGCAAAAAGCATGGCTGCTCAGCCAAGTAGCAAAAGTTCTGAATAACAAATAGTATATATTCACTCTCGCTTTATCGCTATTTTTACACGAAGCCATAACGATTGGAGTAATTTGTAAAATTATACAACATTTTATCCTTAATCAAAGGTCATCTCTGCATTAAGAAAAGGTGACCTTTGCTTTTATTAAAGGCTCCGAGACTATGTAAACACAATTTACTACATCCATAACAAAAAATCTCATCGCATTATTTTATGCTAATAAGTCAACTGCATAAGTATTAATGCTTAAAATTCAAAAAAAGCAATCTGACATCACCGTTTTTGTAGTTAATTTATTTTAAAATAAAGATTATCTTGTTAAGTTTTGTAATCCAACCAAATAAAATGTTCCATTACCAATGAATTGTACTAACTTTACAAGACTCTTTTTTTGAGTAAGGTATTTTTATGCCTGTAAGAATTCAGTACAACACAAAGTCAGGATACACTAACAAAAAGAATTTACAAAAGCAAAAATAATAACAAAATGAGACAAACAAAACTTCATTATTTCTTAACGTTGCTCATGCTCTTTGCATTGGCAACGGTGAATGCTGTGGCAGACACATACACATACACATGGGAATTATCTGCCAATGATTCCAAAGCAAAAACGGCTACAAATGACATTATTACTATTACATTTGGCGGTTCAAATCTTAGTGCTCAAAAAACATACATGGGCTACAAAAATGGAAGTACGCTTTCCGTTTCCTCCACAACAGGTTACACCATTACGGGTATTTCCTTGACTTTTGCAAATGGATATACGCCAACAAATAACTCATTCACAGCAAATCCTACAGGGTTGAATGAGGACTGCACTTCATGGTCTGGCAATGCATCAAGCATTTCCATTACGAATTCAGCCTCAAATAATGATACTCGTATCACAAGCATCACGGTTACTTATTCATCAGCTGCCTCTTCAGATGCTACACAGTCTATCAACATTGCAGATCTTCGCTTCGAACATCTCACCTACAACCCAGGGCGTAGTGGTGTGGCAGGATTTGATATTACAACCTCCGGGTGGATGACCTACACCACCGTTTCAGGAGATGACAGGATATACACTTTACTACTCAGCAGTACAGGAAGCAACAATTCTATTACGATTGCGCCCAATAGTACCAACAGCAGCAGGAAAATCAAGCAAGTTATCCTTTATGGCGGCGGTGGCGCTTCTACATTTAATAACGCTACTGTAACGAGTGCCAACACAACTAAATATGTTAGTGAATCAGAAAATATAGGTGCACTTGTTTGGGAGAATGAAACAGGTGCATCCAGTGCCACCATCAGTATCAATTCAACTGATCGTCCACACATCTATGCCATCAGTATTGTAACTGATGGAGCGATGAGCTGGTCAAAACAAAGCGTTAAATTATCCTTCGACCCGCCATCAGGAACTGCATCTACCAGCCAGACCGACTTCTCTATTGATGGTAGAGTGAAAGCATCCATCGCTAACGGTAGTCCAGAGAGTTTCCGGGCAGATGAGTTTAGTGCTTCCAGTGTTTCGAACAGCGGAAGTTCTGCAGAGTTCAACCAATACCATATTTCTACAAGTAAAGTGGGTGTCAACACCGGCTCTTCGGCTGGTACGGCAACAATTACTGCCACTTTTGCAGGCAACACTTTTTATGAAACAGCCACCAATGGTTCCTACACCTTGACCATTGCTGACAATTCCACTCATACGACAACCATTACCGTTGATGATATGCGAATATCCAAGAAAGTAAATAGCAACGGTCTGAACGCCAGCGATAATAACCTTGACCGTACACTTGGAGGATTCGCATTTACATTCACAAGTAGTAATAATAGCGGTGAAGGTGTGAAATTCAATAATGGCGACGGTATAAGCCTCCGTACAACGACAGGTGATTCTCCAGAGAGCGGTACCATAACAATTACACCGCAAAAAAACGATAACGACAAAACCGTTAAGATTACCCGTGTAGATATTGAGACCTACCCCACCAGCGATTATACAAACGGAACGCTCACGGTAAGCGGTTTGACTGACGATCAAACCCTCAATGCCGTTTCCTCTTATTCGTTCGCCAACTTGAGCAATGGAGAAGGTGTTGATGTATTCACCATGACATCCAAATCCGGTACAATTTATATTAAGAGTTTCACCATCTATTATCTGGATTCAGACGGAACACTGAATACCACCAAGACTACACCGACCCTTACTTTCAGCAAGTCTTCGGATACGGTCACCAGTAGCGACACCTATACCTCTCCAACCATTACGGGCACGACTCCGAACAACTTCGACTTCACCATCACCAGTAATAATACTAGCGTAGCCACCGTTGCTGCCACCAACTGGTCGAGTGCCTCGCTTGTGTCGCTGCAGGGTACTGAAGGAACGGCTACCATTACTGCATCATCGGCAGGAAGCACATACTTTAATGCCGCTACTGATGCCACCTACACTGTAACCGTTAGCAGTACCAACTCCAAGAAATGGGACTTCACCACACTGGATGTTACCAAGACCATCAATGATACAGAATGGAGCAAATCTGGTGACTATTATACAAATAAGTTTACCACTTCTGCAACCACCAATAGTGCAACGATAGAATCAGGCACTGCTTATTATACCACAAGCAATACAAGTTCACAAATCTATGAATTGCTGTTTGGACGCCAGAACAGTTCCGGACTTAACACAGGACAAATCCGCCTGTGGAGTAATTACTTGACTGTAAACAACTCTGCTGTAGTAATTGCTGTTCCTGCAACCGAAGGCCAGAGCGTCATCGTGACCTTTGATGGAGGCAACGGCACTACCCAGCAAGGTTTCGACTTCGACCATGCCACACTTGAGGGAGATAACACAGCCACTTCTATTAAATCAGACGAGACTCAGCGCATAGCCACACTGATAGCCGGTACGGGTGGATTTGTTACACTTAAGTTCACTGCCAGCAAAGTAAGGCTCTACTCCATAGAGGTAAAGGACGAGACACGTAAGACGCTGACCCTTGCTGACATCAACAACACATATAACAGGACAGCAGACACTAGCAATACCTTCAGCCACAACGTAAGCTTCACTGCTTCTGATGGTGCAACTGACGCTCTGACTTACGAAAGCGATGCAAGTCTTCTGCACATTACCTCTTCAGATTCCAATGTCTTGGATGTAAGCGGTGCAACAGTTTCTGCTACAAACTTCGGTTCGGGTAGCACCTTTGCTTTTGAGGGAATCAAAGCAATTGGAGCTGGTACAGCCACACTGACCATTACCTTCGATGGTAATAACGATTATAAGCCCACCAGCTATACATCACAAGTCTATACCGTTAGTGGTGCACTTGGCACTTTCGCTGTAGAGGCAGACGACCAGGCCATCCAGCAGGGACAGCGTTCACCCATTGAGCCTGTGATAACAAACACAAGCGGACAGGCCATTGGCATCCGTGCCACTTCTGGAGGATATGAGACTTACGTGCTTGATGAGGAAGAAGACCTTCCAAACTATTCCACATATTTCGACTTCACCTATACTGCAGGTAGTGGTTCGGGTACTAACTATTCTCATATTACCGTAGCAAGTGATGGTACCATCAGCACCACAGAAGACACTGGCATTGGTGCTACCCGCAGCATTGCGATTTCTGCTACCGTAAAAGATGCTTACAAGAGTGCATTCGGTGGAAACACTGCTACAGCCAGCACCACAATCACCGTAACCGTCAGAGCTAAAAATGCAGGTATTAACCCCTGTACGTATTATTGGAACAGCGACTTGACAAGTAATGAGGTGACTGGTCCTGGTGATGATACAGACTACAAAGTAGAATCTGGCAGTTCTATGGGTATCTTCGGCGGAAGCGGCACATTCGGCAACGGTTTCCCCAATGGTCGTATAATGTATGTAAAGCCCAAGAATGCAGAAGATATCATCTTCTTCAGCTATGCTGTCAATACCGAGCCGAGCGACTTCCCTGCCCAGCCTAAGTTGGACAAAGACAAGAAGCACTATATCTACCGCCGTGGTATTCCTATTTATATTGATGATGACTTCACAAATGGAACTGACTATGTCCGCATAAACGTAGCAACGGCAAGCTATGATGCATCCACCAAGAAATATACGCTCAACAGCAGTGTGGTAAAGATGAAGTTCATTATGACAACCCATGATCGTCCAGCACAGCCAACATACGACCCAACATCGCCCGACTCTGATCCTACACTGAACAAGGATGGGCGTAAGATAATGAATACCTCTCAGAACGTAGTAGCCTATGGTGAAGGTGCATCAAAGAATGTTACTGGTGATGGAAACCTTGTATATGGTAAGTTCTCTACATCAAGTGTATATACCACAGCTCAGCTAATTAATGAGGAAACTGTTACATATCGCATCGACAATGTTCCAGTGGTTTCCACTGAGGTAAACAAACGTCGCTTCACGGCTGTGCAGATAAAGAACTATACAACAAGCGAATCATATACCGAGCCAGGCGGCTATGGCGACTACATCAGTGAGCAGACCTATACAGAATATTATTATCTCTATGATACTGACCTCCGTCTTACTCCTGCTACAGGCCAGTCAAGTATCAACTACAATATCAATCCAAGCACTTCTACCCCCAATGTTCCCGTAAATACGGTAACTTGGTACAACAAGCGCAACTACAACAATTCCAATGCTACGGGCGTTACTCAGGAGGTTGACAATTACGAGGGTAAGATTACGTATGCCATTACTGACACCTATAACCTTACCGTAGGAACTGATGTCAGCATCGATCCTACAACGGGTATCGTCACCTCATCCACCAGTAATCAAGGCTGGGTTAAAGTTACTGTCACCTACACTGGCGGTGAGGAGCATGGTGGAAAGAGCGGTGAACCGCAATACGTAAGTACCACCGACAAATCGGCTGCTGACTTCTATGTATATATTTATGATACCAGCAAGCAGCGTCCGACAATTACTCCGACCACCCGTAACTTCACGGGAACAATGACCTATACCATTACCGCTCCTGAAAACTGGGATGTTGTATACACTACCGACGGTAATACCCCTACAGTTCCATCAACAGGCACCCCGTCAAGTAATTATATTGCCCACGACAGCAATCCAAATTATCATGAGATAAAGATTGGAGATGTTGGAAACGGAGAACGTCAGATAACTTTAGCCATTGATGCAACACATACGGTAAAGGCAATTGCTTATAACCCAGATGACAGGACTGCATATAGTGCTATTGTTTCCGAATCTTACACACGTAAGGAGCCTCTCCCCAATCCAGTCTTTGATCCAGATGGCACGGATAAAGACAACAATGGCACACTTGACTACTACTATTATAATACCAACACATTGACGGTACAGATTGCCTGTGCCTACGCAGGTTCAGAAATTTACTACACCGTTGACGGTTCTACGCCGGAAATTGGTGCTACAAACACCTATAAGTACTCTGGTCTAAGCAAGGTAGTCATCTCTGGTGATGTCACTATCAAGGCTGTAGCCTACGACCCAGTAAACAAAATTTTCAGTAACGTAGTACCATCTGGCTACAAATATTCCGATAAAATGGATAAGCCATACTTCCAGATATCTTACGACAAAGGTTCCACATGGTATGGCTATAATGAAAACACATGGGAACAGAACGCAACGGGATGGCATAACGGACAGAGCCACGAAGTCACTCCGTCTACCCAAATTCGTATCATCGACCCGAATGCTGTAGCTGGTACCATCTTCTATACACTTGACGGAAGCACTCCTTCTGATGATACCAACAGCCTCATTTACTTCGAAGGTTATCCGTTCACCGTGGGTAAGAACACAACTGGTAAGGCAATAACCAAACTTGACGATGCAAGCAGCGATGTCGCAAATGCTGTGTTTAAGATTACTAATAACGATAATTCTTATGTATGGGAGGCAAACCAGTATACACTGACCGACTCTGTTGATAGTGAAAAGAAAGGTATACATATCGCCGATGGTTTTGTTATCTCAACTAACAGTGAATTAAGTGTTGCAAATACGGGAACTTCTGTAAATTCACATTCCCTTGCTTCTGGCAATAAATTAAACTACACCTTTGCACAAGAGCATATCACCGCAACCTTCGGTGGCTACGACCTTGCATCATGGGAACAGATGACTATTGCCGATGCTGCTACTGGAGCACCTATCGGAAACGTTGGTGAATACAGCATCAAGACTATCAACAACACTGGTATAGGAAACGGTAATGCCAGAGATGAGCATAACAGCAACTATAACCACGTATATTCCTACAAGACAACTCCGAGGGATACAGGAGATGATGCGACACCTGCAACTACTCACGAGAAGACCTTCAAGGTTCCTGCCATAGGCGGTTACGTTCGTTTCGAGCCTGAGAAGGACGGCGACCTCACCATCTGGTGTCTGCAACAAGGTGCCCTGCTCTATGAGGACGACCAGTATTTCATTGACAACGTGCTCCGTATACGTCCAGTATATATGGTCGACGAGCAAGGAAACAGTCTGAAAGTGAAGGTTGTGAACGGCGTTCCTCAGCTGTGGAGTTCTGCCCGACTGAGTGAGAACTGGGCTAAGATTCAGGCAACGGCTGCCAGCAATGGTTGGATGAACTCCGCTAAATATCAAAAGGACAATGGCACATGGGATATGATTGATGATGAAAAATACGCGCAGTATCTCCGCAAGAGCGATGGAGTACTCTTGTCAACCAAGCCAAGCGACTTCGAAAGCAACAAGTCTGCTTATAAGCGTCTGCTTAATAAGGGTCCAAATACTACAGAGACAGCTGCTATATACCAGCTGTACAAGGCCGACCTCGATAAGAACCACGTTAATATCGGTGATCCTATCAAGCCGTTCGCTATCCATACTGGCAGCAATCTGTCGCTAAATGATGGAATGTATGTCGATGACAGCGACGACGGTACAGGATACGTACTTGCTTCCGGTGGTTATGCCAAGTACACCTTTGAGGTGAAGGCTGGCAAGACCTACTTCTTCTTCGCACAAGGTTCGAAGATCGGTATACGTGGCTTCCAGTTCGTGCCGACAGAGACTGAGACACGTCCAGAAGTGGAGATAGACAAGACCGCAACATCTGTCTCCGTTGATGGAACAAGCAAGACATTAGCTGAAGCTGTATCAGAATATGGTGACCAGCCTGTAAACGTAACCCTGAAACGTAACTTCACAACAAACTGGACAACGCTTGTACTGCCGTTCAGTGTCAGCGTTGCACAGATAGAAAAGAAGTTTGGTGCTCAGACCGATATTATAATCTTTGATGATATCACAGACGGTGTCACTGAAAACAACACCATCCACATGATACGCCACTGGCACAAGATGATTGTTGCAGGAACACCTGTGATTATTAAGCCGACAGCCGCCGTTGACAATCCTAAGTTCGAGGGTGTATACTTGGAGACAACTGCCATTGATGAGATTACCGGCACGCATTGCGATGATTTCACTATGACAGGAACATTCCTGAAGTCGGCAGGAGCACTGAAGAAGGACGACTGGTACATAAATGGCTCAGGTAATTTCACATATCTGAATATCGCACAAGCAGATGTGAATGGCAGTTATTGTTGGTTACGTAAGAAGACGGGCGTTGAGGCTCGTATGCTGTCAACTGGTATGTCCGATGCCTTAGACGAAATGGTGTTTGATGATGACGATGATGACGATAATACCACTACAGGGTTCATCGGAGTCGAGCTACCTACAGGCAAGGCTTACGTCAACATCATGGATGCTGACACGAATGTATACAACACAAGCGGTCAGATTGTATCCAAGGGTTCTGTAAGGAACTTGCCGAAGGGTGTCTATATTGTGAACGGTAAGAAAATGGTAATCAAATAATAATCAAAGGAATATGGACATGAAAAAGAGATATTTGATACCAAATACAGAGGTGATTAACGCTCAAATGCCGTTATCACTGTTGGCTGCTATATCAAATACGGGAGTAGACTCGGAAAATGAGTATGACCCCAATAAGGAAAACCAAGGTCCGGGAACAGATACTGGCGGTGGCAGTGGCGGTATGTCCAAGGAACAAGAACTCTGGGGCAACGGTGGCGTCAACGTTTGGGAAGACTGATATTTCGATAACGTGAGCGGTCTGGTATCGCTCACGTATATCTATAAACTCTATGCAGTTGATGGTCTGCAAAAAACCATTTTGAAGTTATTTTATTATTATTTTTCCGCCCTGCGCTGTGAAGTGTGGGGCGTTTTTGTACATTGATATTGATTTGGTAAAGCTATCATATAGACGTAAGCATCGGTAGAAATACACATTGTAGCAGTTGTAGTTTGTTAGTACCTTTGCCTCGCAATAGTGCACCTAAACTACAACAGTTACATTTATGACGAATGAAGAGTTTCTGCAGTTACAGTCAGGCCACCAGCAGAGTGGTCTGTCATTGAAGTCGTACCTACAGCAGATAGGTACAAGTTTTTCCACCTATAATTACTGGCGTAAGAAGTATTGCTGCGCGGAGGATCGGCACCCAGCTCTTGCTCCCATCAGTTTCAGTAAGCCGGCATCTTCATCCGTATCCTTCGCTGGCGATGTGCCAAGCGGGGCGACGCTGCTGTTCCCCAACGGCCTGCGTGCGCACTTTGGCCTCGGCACGGAGGATATGCTTCGCGATTTGTTTGACAAAAGCCTCAT